>JACCDX011887111.1_pt1 | contig 40548 bp, 34 predicted proteins | sample 7449681 | NCBI WGS metagenome assembly JACCDX01 (sample SAMN15323450, study PRJNA562643) | freshwater metagenome | isolation source: river surface water | place: USA:Blue River Watershed | collected 2017-08-18
GCGAAGAGGCTGCTGCTGAATAATTTTTATTAATTTTAAAGAATCATACAGATTTGTTTATCAAGTTTGTATGATTTTTTTTTGTACCTATGGCAAAGACAGAATATTTTGAATTAGGCTATCTCGCGAAGCCGCATGGATTAAAAGGAGCATTTCACGTATTTATGGATGTAGATGATCCGTATGAATACGAAGATTTGGATGCGGTGTTTGTCCAACAAGGGAATGAAATGGTTCCCTATTTTATCGAAGATTTACAGATTCGCGAAAACTTGAATTTGATGAACCTTGAGGGGATTGAATCCTTAGATGCCGCGAAAGAGCTCGTAGGTTCAAAATTGTTTTTACCTGTTGCCCTGTTACCAAAATTGAAAGATGATCAATTCTATTACCATGAAATTGTTGATTATCAAGTAAATGATCAGGTATTAGGTGCTTTAGGAACAGTAAAGGAAGTCTATTCAACAGGCGCACAAGATGTGATTATCATGATTTATCAAGGGGTTGAGGTTCTGATTCCCTTAACGGATGAAATTGTCCCTAAGGTTGATAAACTAAATAAAGTGGTTATGACCCATTTGCCTGATGGGCTTTTGGATGTATATATGAATGAGTCTTATGATGCGGATTGATATAATTTCAGTAGTACCTAACTTAATGTCGAGTTTTTTCGAATATTCGATTTGCAAGCGTGCGGCGAATGCTGGACTTGTGGAAGTTGTATTGCATGATTTACATGATTTTTCAACCAAAAAGCATAAGCAGATTGATGATTATCCTTTTGGAGGTGGTGCTGGAATGGTTATTGCCATCGAGCCGTTGACGCGTTGCTTGGACCAATTGATGTCGGAGAGAGCGTATGATGAGGTTATTTTTTTCTCGCCTGATGGACTTGTCCTGAAGCAAGGATTAGCAAATCAACTTAGCCTTTGCCAACATATGATTTTTATATGTGGACATTACAAAGGAATTGATGAGCGTGTTCGAGAAAAATACGTTACTAAAGAGATCTCGATTGGTGATTATGTTTTATCAGGAGGGGAATTAGCTGCTGCTGTCACTGCTGATGCGATTATTCGTTTGATTCCTGGAGCAATTGGAGATGAGAGCTCTGCTTTGACAGATTCTTTTCAAGATGGTTTATTAGCTCCACCTGTGTATACTAGACCTGCTTCATTCGAAGGTATGGATGTTCCAGCGATTCTACGTTCGGGTAATGATAAATTAATCGAGGCATGGCGGCATGAACAAGCTGTCAAGCGTACGATAGAACGGAGACCCGATTTATTGCATGATTAAACAGGCGTCCATAACACCGCGCGTTATGATATCCTTAGGGTTATTGTATCTGATTTGGGGATCTACTTTCCTCAGTGTGCGAATTTTATTGGACTATTTGCCTCCTTTGGTTATTACATTTGCTCGAAATTACACAGCGGGATTTCTTTTACTGATTTGGTCAATTGCCGGTAAACATTGGAAACGGATGTCTGCCAAACATATCCGAGTCCATTTACAAGCAGGTATTCTGTTGATCGCGTTGGGTAATGGATTTATGTCACTAGCTGGTCGAATTGTACCTTCGGGTTTTTCCTCTGTCTTTATGGCTTTAGGACCATCTTTATTGGTTTTATTCTTTTGGCTAGATGGTCGTAAACCTAGCATTCGCAAAGCCTTGGCAACAGGAATTGGTCTTTTCGGTATCATAGCTTTAGCCTCACAAAAATCACTGGCAATTTCAGGTCAAGAACAAGATTATTTAATGGGTATTCTGTATTTGGCGATCGCTGTCATTGCTTGGAATATAGGCGTTTTTCGGATTCAAGTTACTGCAGCAAATACCTATCATTTTACACAAGTATGTGCAATTCAAATGCTTTTTGGAGCCTTTGTCGTTTCAATTATCAGTTTCTATCATGGGGATTTTAATTTGATTCAGATCACCGCTATTCCATTCAAAGCTTGGTCGGTATTTTTATACCTAGCCTTAATTGGCAGTATGCTAGGATTTTCGCTGTTTGGCTATTTGTCGAAGGCTTGTGATGCTACCTTGGTGGCAACTTATACCTATGTTAATCCGGTAATCGCTTTAATTTTAGGTAATATTATTTTAGATGAGCCTTTAAGTATTGGATTGCTTTTGGCAAGCTTCCTGATTTTATTTGCCGTTGTATTAATTACGACTGAAAAACAAAAAACGATTGCATGATGAAGTATATTTTGACTATTGGCCTTATGATGACATTGCTTTCTGCGCATGCGCAAGTTCCTCAAAATTTGTACCCGGGTGAAATTCCCAATTATATTGAAGGAACTAATTTGGAAAGTTCAGCCACCACTGGAGGGATTTTACGTATTTCGAATGTCACCAATCCCGTTTATACGCTTTATTTATCTTCCGGTAATGAAAAAGGGAAGAAACCGATGGTGATCATTTTTCCGGGTGGTGGGTATCGGATTTTAGCGGCCTCCCATGAAGGAAGTGATATCGCTCGGAAATTGAATGAAATCGGCGTTCATGCCATGGTCGTACATTATCGTTTGCCTGATAGCATACGTCAATTGGAGAAACATTTTGCGCCTTTGCAAGACGCCCAACAGGCAATTCGGGTAGCGCGCCAACAAGCTAATGCATGGAATGTAGATTCAACGAAGATCGGTGTGATGGGTTTTTCAGCGGGGGGGCATTTAGCTGCAAGCGCCGCAACGCACTATACAGTCGATTATACGAAAATCAATGATGGCCAAAATTTACGGCCAGATTTCCAAATACTTATTTACCCTGTGGTTACTTTCCGGTCATACAGTCACCAAGGCTCTGTGGCTAGTTTATTAGGCCAGAATAAGACGGAAGAACTTCTACATCTTTTTTCGAATGAAGAACAAGTAAATTCGAATACCCCGAGGGCATTCCTTGTCCATGCATCAGATGATGGGGCCGTTCCTGTTGCAAATTCATTGAACTATGCTGCCGTTTTAGCTAGCAATAAAGTGTTAGTAGATTTGCATGTTATGGCTAAAGGCGGCCATGGTTTTGGTTTAACCAATAAGACGACTGAAGAATATTGGTTTGATCGCCTAGCTTCTTGGTTTAAAACGCTTTAGTTGGTTTCTCTTTTTTTCATCAAGTAATAAAAAGGAATACCTGCTAATACGATACCTAATCCAATCGATGAAGGTACAGTTTTCGTGTATAAAAGATTAATTGAAATCAATAAGAGTAAGATTAAATAAGAGGCAAATAAGATTTGGTCTTTTAGAGCTAATTTTTCCTGCATAATTCGTTGATTAAATACAGCTAATACCGTCAAGAAATAAAATAGCAAAATGGCAAATACGGTGAAATCCAGCAAGCTATTGTAGGAACCTGAGAAGCAGAGTAAAATGGCCCAAATACCTTGAATAATCAGGGAATAGGCAGGTGCATTGTTTTTATTTACTTCTGCTGCTTTCTTGAAAAACAATTTGTCATGGGCCATTGCTTCGAATAGACGTCCTCCCGCTAAGATAATTCCATTATTACATCCAAATGTGGATATCATAATCAAAATAGCCATAACGAGAGCTCCTATGTTTCCAAGAACCGTTTGAAGCGCTGCTGATCCTAAACGATCTTGGCTGGCAAACATAATTCCCCTTAAATAGCTTGTTGGGCCATTCGGGTCACCTTGCAAAGGCAATATGGCTAAGTAAGCGAAATTTGTCAACAGATATAAGGCACATACTAAAGTAGATCCGTAAACCAAACCTTTGGCAATTGTTTTTTGTGGGTGTTCAAAATCCTGACTTGCAAAGGTTACATTGTTCCATGCAGAAGATGAAAATAATGGTCCAATCATGGCCGCACCAAAAATACTCAATAGGGTAGTGGTTGATACATATTCTACTTTATTCGTAAGTGGATTTAAAGTACTGCCTTCCACAAAGAAATTAGTAAAATGAATCCATTCATTTTGTATGCCAACGAACAATCCAATCAGTATAATGAGAACGATTGCTCCAATTTTGGTTATGGTAAATACATTTTGAATGATTGCAGCAAAAGAAATTCCTTTTAGGTTAGCGCCAGTTAAGATGACGATTAACAGCGCCGCTAAAATTTGTTGGGATGTTATGTATGAACCAAGCATAGGAACATCATTGATGTAGTTTGGCCAAATAAATCCTGTGTATTTGGCGAATGCGACAGCAACAGCAGCAATAGTACCCGTTTGAATAACTAAGAATGTCGTCCAGCCAAACAGAAATCCTGTTAGCGGATTATAGGCCTCTTTTAAATAAATGTATTGTCCACCGGTCGCAGGGAACTTACTCGACAGTTTTCCATAAGCATAGGCTCCTGTAATGGTTAAAAAACTTGTTAGAATCCAGGTGCCAATCCACCAAATGGGTGAAGTGAGAGAACGCCCTACTTCGGAACTTACTAGAAATATACCTGAACCGATCATGGAACCCATAACCAAAAGTGTGGCATCCGTCGTTTTTAATTTCTTACTCATATTGGGATTATGCTAATAATACTATTGCTTGAATATTTTAAATTTTTCAAAGTTGCACAAATTTTGCTCGGATTTAGGGTGACATTTTTAAAAAAAATAAAATGTAATCGTTTCCGTAATCGTTTACGGAAAAAAATTAAATAAAATCATTGAATTTTAATATTATGCTTGTTTATATTAGAGCATGTGAGTGTGTTTAAATTTCTATGCGCATCTCCTGTTAAAAGAAAAGTACAAATCCATGATGATGAGTAAAAAAGTGATTATTGACGAGGTGGCAATTTGGGATAAATTTCGTGCTGGTGATCAGCGCGCCTTCTCCGAATTGTATCAGCATTTTGTTCAGCCTTTGTATTCTTATTCTATGGGCGTTACAGCCGACAAAGAGTTGATAAAAGATTGTTTACATGATTTGTTCGTTGAGTTGTGGCGTAACCATGCAACAATTGGACCCACGACAAGTGTAAAATATTATTTGATGGCATCCATTAAGCGGAAGCTTATTCGTCATATGGAAACGCAATTAAAATATCATGTACACCACAATAATTACATGATGGACTATATGGAAGCCGATCCATCTCAAGAAGCCATATTGATTAAGTATGAAGAAGATATACGTACAAATAAACAATTAGCTCGTTGCCTGCATTTGTTGAGTAAGCGTCAAAGAGAAGCCATCTCGCTGCGTTATTTTCAGAATATGGATACTGATCAAATATCAGATTCAATGAAAATTAACCCACAATCGGTGTATAATTTAATCTTTGGTGCTTTGCGTGTGATGAAAGAAGGTCTAATGAGGGAGCGCGCATTCGCTTAAAAATTGGATAATTATCATTATTATTTGAGTATATCATTGTTGTGTGCTGCTTTATAGGGTTAAAGAACTCAAGCAGGAATGCCAAAAGATGAAAATAACAAGTTTATAAATCGGATCGTCTATCGTAAACGTTTACTGAACTTGATTTTGAAGAGATTTTCGCAGAAGGACTGGTTGCATCGGCGAGATGATATAAAATTTAAAGACCAGCTTAGTCACAATGATTGCGAAGCGTTGTGGGCTAAGATCAATTTTACTTTGCAAACCTTAAACTAAAATTTTTCTAACCTATGAGAAAACAATTACTTTCCAAGGTTCTCTTTAGTATGTTTTTCGTGCTAATGGGAATTCAAATGCTTGCTCAGGACCGAACGGTTACTGGTCGAGTGACTGCCTCTGATGATGGATCAGGTATCCCGGGGGCTAGTATTTCAATTAAAGGTACTTCCAAAGGGACATCTTCTGATGCGGATGGAAACTACAAAATTACAGTTTCGGGTTCATCTGTTTTAACATTTTCATCTGTTGGTTTTAATTCCCAAGATGTTACTGTTGGTAACAAGTCCCAAATCAACGTTGCATTAGCAACAGATACGAAAGCTTTGACAGAAGTTGTGGTTGTTGGTTACGGTACGCAAAAGAAAAGCCAATTAACAGGGGCAATTTCTTCCGTTACATCTAAGCAAATTACGGAGATGCCGATTACCAACTTGGGGCAAGCGATGCAAGGACGTGTTGCGGGTGTTGACGTTGCTCAATCGGGATCTAAACCAGGTACGGTACCGAAGGTATTGATTCGTGGTCGTCGTTCATTTAATGCAGGTAACGATCCCTTATATGTCGTAGATGGTATTCCTTTATCGAGCGGTTACGAAGATATGAACCCGAATGATGTTGCTTCGATGGAAATTTTGAAAGATGCAACGGCTACAGCTATTTATGGTGCTCGTGGTGCGAACGGTGTTGTATTGATTACTACGAAGCGTGGTTCTAAAGATGGTAAAACGGTAATTTCTTATGATACTTATGTGGGTTCAACACAAACTTTGGATAAAATCAATTTGTTCACAGGTGCTGAGTATGCAGAAATGAAGCGTGAATCGCGTCGTACAATTGGTACTTATAAGGATGCAAATGGTAATTTGGTCCCTACAGGAGTGATGGACGCATATGCAGATTCAAAATTATTTACTGCTATTGAATTAGATGGTATTGCGAAAGGTCGTACGACTGATTACCAAGATTTAATGGTTAGAAAAGGTTTCCAACAAAACCACGCGATTGGTGTTCAAGGTGGAAATGAAAAGACGCAATTCTCAATCAATGCGGGTTATTTCCAAGATAAAGGTATTATTGAAGGATTAGATTTTACGCGTTATTCTTTACGTGTGAATGTTGATCACCAAGTAAATAAAGCGTTAAAAGTAGGTATCTCATCTTACGGTATGTACGGTTTAACGAATGGTGCTAACTTAAACCCTTATGGTTTCTTATTATCTCAGAACCCATTAGCTCGTGCATTTGATGATTCTGGTAATTTGATTTTCCAACAAACAGACGATGCCTTATTAACAAACCCATTAAATGAAATTGTTAAAGGTGCGAAAATTGATGAGACACGTAAATACCGTATTTTCAATAGTGTTTATGCAGAATTACAACTTGCAAAGGGCTTGAAATACCGTGTGAATTTTGGTCCTGATTTTACGATTTCTCGTAATGGTCAATTTAATGGTGCTTTAACAAATGCTATTAAAGGAGGTAATCCGACAGCTACGACGGATAATCGATTTGGATTTAATTATACGCTTGAGAATATTTTAACGTATAACAAGCAAATCAAAGATCATAACATTGGTGTGACAGCTTTGCAGTCTATGCAACGTGATAATTATGAACAATTCACTCAAAGTGTGTTGGGTGTACCGGTGGAAACGCAGTCATTTTTCAATTTAGGAAATGCATCTTCTATTCAAGGAATTGGATCAAACCTTATTCAATGGACAATTGCTTCCTACATGGCTCGTATCAATTATGACTACAAAGGCAAGTACTTGTTAACAGTTACTGCTCGTCGTGATGGTTCATCTCGTTTCGGTGAAAACACGAAGTGGGGTAACTTCCCTGGTGTTGCCTTGGGTTGGAACCTTCACCAAGAGAACTTCATGAAGCGTTTAACCTTCATTGATGAGTTAAAGTTACGTGCATCGATGGCGCAAGTAGGTAACCAAGGTCTTTCACCATACCAAACGCAAGGTTTGGAAGGAAGAACTTCGTATGCTTGGAACAACAATGCAGCGTATGGATATCGTCCTAATACCATTGGTAATGCCGATTTGAAGTGGGAAACTTCTACTTCAAAGAACATTGGAGCTGACTTTAGCTTATGGAGAGGAAAGGTTTCTGGATCTGTTGAATACTACCAAACGAATACTACGGATTTGTTGTTGTCAGATCAATTACCAACTTCAACTGGTTTTGCTGCCGTTACTCGTAACGTAGGAGAGACTAAGAATACAGGTATTGAATTATCCTTATCTACAGTGAATGTGGATGCTGAAAATGGCTTCAAATGGTCTACCGACTTTACTTTCTACAAGAATACAGAGGAAATTGTTTCCTTGTATAATGGAGCTAAGGATGACGTAGGTAACCGTTGGTTCATTGGCAAGCCTTTGAATTCTTACTATGATTATAAGTATGAAGGTATTTGGCAAGTGGCTGAAGCCGCAGATGCGAAAGCGAAAGGTTTCTCTGTTGGCCAAATTAAAGTTGCTGACTCAAACGGAGATGGTAAAATTACAGCGGATGACCGTGTGTTGTTAGGTTCAGATGTTCCATCATGGACAGGCGGTATCACCAACCGTTTTTCTTATAAAGGATTTGATTTGTCATTCTTTATCTTCACGCGTCAAGGACAAAAGATTGTTTCGAAGTTCCATCAAAACTCAAACTACTTGCAGGGTCGTTATAACCAGATTAAAGTAGATTACTGGACTCCAAATAACCCAAATGCTTATTATCCACGTCCTAACTTTAACCAAGAGTTTCCAGCATATAATACAGCTATTATGTATTTTGATGGATCTTTCATTAAAGTTCGTAACATTAACGTAGGATATACTTTCCCAGCGAAGACTGCTCAGAAGTTAGGATTATCCTCTCTACGTGTTTATGCGAGCATTCAGCAACCATTTATCTTCTCGAAATATCGTAGCAAAGAAAATGGGGTTGACCCAGAAACGTCAAATGGTAACGTAGATAATAACGTTACTCCAGCAACGCAAGTTTCTACATTTGGTTTAAATATTAAATTTTAATCTCCGGAATAATGAAAAGTTTATATATCAAAAATTCACTTAAAACGTTAGGTTTAGCCTCAGCGATTATGCTAGGTACAGCCTCTTGTAGTGATTTATTAAAGGAGAATGTTATTTCTTCCATTAGTAATGACTACATCGCTACTACGCCAGGTTTTATTGCAGCTACGAATGCAGCTTACACACCGTTGCGTTCATTTTATGCTACTGAACGTGGGTTAACCATGTCGGAATATGGGACTGACATTTACTCTGCTGGTGCAGACGGATCATATAAAGGTTTTCACTTTTATGATTCTCAGTTGACATCTTCCGTTGTTATTTTAGCTGAATTATGGGATGAGACCTACAAAGGTATCAATACAATCAATGCGGTTATTGATCGTGCTCCTTCTGTGACCGGAATGACGGAAGCCGTTAAAGCACAGCGTGTAGCTGAAATGAAGTATTTGCGTGCGCATTATTACTTTATTTTGGTTCAACAGTTTGGCCCTTTGGATTTACGTTTGAAAGAAACAACGGGTCCAACGAAAACAGCTACGCGTGCGACTGAGCAAGCGGTTTATAAGCAAATTGAAGCCGATTTATTAGCAGCTATTCCTGCTTTAGAAAATAAGAAGGCATCTTCTGACTATGGTCGTGCGACAAAAGCTGCGGCAGAAAACTTATTAGCTAAAGTTTATTTGACGCGTGCTTCCTCAAAATTTGCTGAAGCTTCTGATTATGCAAACGCTGCAACTTTATGTAATAATGTAATTAATAACTACGGTTTTAAATTGTTGCCAGATTTTGATAACGTTTTTGATCAAGCAAATCAAATTAATGATGAGGTTATTTTCTCGGTACAGTATACAAATGATCCATTGACGAATGGTTTTGTGGATAACCAAGGAAATAAATTACACTTATACTTCGGTATGCAATATGACGTTCAACCTGGTATGCAACGTGATGTAGTGAATGGTCGACCGTTCAAGCGGTTAAAGCCAACTCCCTATTTATTGAATACTGTTTTTGCTGATCGGGTGAATGATACTCGTTATAAGAAGACGTTTAAGGATACTTGGCTGTCGAACAAGCCAGGAACTTATAACACGACTTTCGACGGTTCAAAAGCTACAGTTACTTACAAGGCAGGGGATACTACGATTTATATCCCAGGTTACGAGATGTCTTTGGAAGAACGTAAGGCTAAGAAGTATCAAGTGTTAGTTCCAAGTTTGTATAACTTTGCATTGTTCCCAACATTGAAGAAATTCTTTGATCCACTTCGTCCAGATATGACTTACGAAAATGGTTCACGTGATTATTTCGTTCATCGTTTAGCGGATACTTATTTAATGTTAGCAGAAGCTCAATTTAAATTAGGTAAGCAAGCTGAATCAGTTGCTGCAATTAATGCGGTTCGTGTTCGTGCTGCTGCTGCAGGAAAGTCAGAAAACATGAAAGTTACTTCTGTAGACATGAACCTGATCATGGAAGAACGCGCGCGTGAATTAGCAGGCGAGCAAACACGTTGGATGGACTTAAAGCGTTGGGGTAATTTAGTAGAGCGTGTGAAGTTATATAACTCAGATGCTGCTGCGAACGTGGCTGATAGACACTATGTACGTCCTATTCCTCAAAAACAAGTCGATTTATCCGAAAATGGAGGTTTCCCTCAAAATTCAGGATACTAGAATTAAGTTGATTTCCTTATTTTGTATTAATTCCGGAGAATATTTCTCCGGAATTTTACTTTAAACCTATTTGTATGGCACGCTTACTATTTTCGCTTTGTTTGATTTTATCTTTTTATGTCCATTCGCAGGATCAGGTTTCTTTTGTAAAGAAATCCGACAAGGTTGATGTATGGGTAGGAGGGAAGTATTTTACATCCTATTTTTTTCCGGGTGAAACTCAGTTAAAAAAGGCTGTTTTATTCCCCATTTTATCTGCTCAAGGTACAACCATTACCCGCGGCTTTCCTATGGCGCCCCGTGCAGGTGAGCGTGTAGATCATCCACATCATGTTGGGATGTGGTTGAATTATGAGGATGTTAATGGGTATGATTATTGGAATAATTCGAACAGTATTGTTGAATCGCTAAAATCGCACAAAATGGGTACAATTCGCCATGAAAGTGTTAATAAGGTAATAGGAGGGGAAAAAGGTACCTTATCTGTAACAGCAGCGTGGATTGATGAGGACGGTAAAGGAAAGCGGGTTTTAGATGAAGCAACAACTTATGTGTTTTCGGGTACAAAAGATTTACGTATCATTGATCGAATTACAAGCTTGAAAGCGGTTAGTGATGTAGTTACCTTTAAAGATGTGAAAGATGGGATGTTTGCAATTCGCGTTGCGCGCCAACTAGAAATTCCATCAAACAAGCCGGACGTATTTACTGATGCCCATGGTGTGGAAACGAAAGTCCCTGTGATGGATAATACCGGTGTTACAGGTAATTACAAAAGCAGTGAGGGTATAGAAGGGGAAGCCGTATGGAGCACTCGAGCTAAATGGATGAATTTAACGGGTAGCATGGATAATCACTCGATTAATGTTGCGATACTAGATCACCCCTCAAATGTTACTTATCCAAGTTATTGGCATGCGCGTGGCTATGGCTTATTTGCGGTTAACCCATTGGGATTGAGCGTATTCAGCAATGGGAAAGCTTCGTTAAATTATACTTTGACAAAAGGAGAGACGATTACCTTCCGTTATCGGACGATAATTGCCGATCGGGATTTAACAAAAGCTGAGTTGGATGCCGCACAAGCCAAATTTGCGCGGGAGGTTAAATAATTCGTAATTCAAGAAAATACTTGTATTTTTGTCAAGCATTGGGGCCATTCGTGGCCCTATTTTCTTTTAAAATTATGAAGTTACAATTTCTCGGAGCGGCCAAACAAGTTACAGGATCTATGTATTTGTTGGAGCTCGAAGATGGCTATAAAATACTCATTGATTGTGGGACTGATATGGAGCGATCCATTGATTTTGAAGTTCCTTACGAACCTGCACCTTTTTTCCCGTTTGATCCTTCCTTGATAAATTTGGTCGTGTTAACACATGCCCACATTGATCACTCGGGTAATATTCCCATGTTATATCGGGAAGGTTATGAGGGACAAGTTTTGTGTACGCCTCCTACGGCTGAATTAGCAGCGCTTTTATTAATGGATTCAGCTAGTTTACATCTGCGTAAATTACGTGCTGCCCAAGGAGAAAGTAAAAAGAAGCATAAACAAATGGACCGCTTATTGCGTCGTGGAGATTTGTATTTGCAGAAGGATGTTGAAGATTCTTTAAGCAATTTTGTAACCCTGCAGTTCAATAAGAAATTTGTAATCAAACCAGGCCTTGAATTAACATTCATTCCAGCAGGACATTTATTAGGTGCAGCACATCTTTATTTTTCAATCACTGAAGGGGAAGAAGTTAAAACATTAGGATTCAGTGGGGATATAGGTCGCTTCGACTATCCACTTCATATTGATCCTTTTCCGATGCCTGCATGTGATTATTTGGTCTGCGAAAGTACTTATGGAAATCGTGTGCATGAAGATAAGGTGGAGCCTATAGACGCATTAGCCAAAATCATTAAAGAAACTTGTATAGATAAGCCAGGGCGTTTAATTATTCCTGCGTTTTCTGTTGGACGAACACAAGCGGTATTATATACAATGAACCGCCTTATCGAAGAAAGAGGTTTTCCTGCCATTCGTGTTTTTACGGATAGTCCTATGGGGAAAAGTTCTACGCGCATTTATGCCAAGAATTTAGCCTATTTAAATCCTGAAGCTCGAGCATTCCAAAAAGAGTATGATGATTTATTTGACGTAGAAAATTTAATTTTCTTACAAACGGAGAAAGAATCACGTGCCATTCGAAATTACCACGAACCATGTATTATTATTTCATCTTCGGGGATGATTTCAGGTGGTCGTGTGGAACAACATATCGCTGATAATATTTCAAATAGTTATGCGACTATACTTCTCATCGGATATGCTGCTGACGGTACATTAGGTCGCCAACTCATGGAGGGGACTGATATGATTCGTGTGAAAGATCGTGAGTACCGAGTTAATGCGCAAATTCGTAAAATTGATGTGTTTTCTGGGCATGCCGACCAAAAAGGATTGTTGAAATTTGTGGCAAATCAAAGTCCAGCAAAGCTCAAAACCGTGTTTTTATCACATGGCGAAGAAGAAAGTATGTTAGAATTTAGAGAGGAAATTAGACGATTGGGATTTTCAGATGTTATTTTACCGGAGAAGGCTGAAACTTTCACACTTTAATCTTTAATTTTGCATTTGTAATTTTATAATCAGCATGAGAACATTATTAGAATTTGAAAAGCCTATCGCAGAGTTAGAGGACAAATTGATTGAGATGCGCAAATTGGCATTAGAAAATAATGTAGACGTTTCAGGTGCTGTTGCATCCCTAACTGATAAAATATTAGAATTGAAACAGGAAACTTTTGCTAATTTGACCCGCTGGCAACGTGTTCAATTATCTCGTCATCCCGATCGTCCTTATACGTTTGACTACATCGAAAAGATGTGTACCGAATTTATTGAAATCCACGGAGATCGTTCCGTTGCGGATGATAAAGCAATGGTTGGTGGATTTGCCAATATTGATGATGAGTATTCTGTGATGTTTATAGGTCAACAAAAAGGTCGGAATACCAAACAGCGTCAAATGCGCAATTTTGGTATGCCAAATCCAGAAGGTTATCGTAAGGCCTTGCGTCTCATGAAAATGGCTGAAAAATTCAATAAGCCTATCGTGTGTTTGATTGATACTCCAGGTGCTTTTCCAGGATTAGAGGCTGAAGAAAGAGGACAAGGGGAAGCTATTGCGCGTAATATTCGCGACATGTTTATGTTGAAAGTTCCCGTGATTTGCATTATTATCGGTGAAGGTGCTTCTGGTGGTGCTCTAGGCATCGCGGTAGGAGATAAGGTACTTATGATGGAAAACACATGGTATTCCGTGATTTCACCTGAATCATGTTCTTCAATTTTATGGAGAAGCTGGAATTACAAAGAGCAAGCTGCTGAGGCATTAAAGTTGACCGCAGAAGATATGTTATCCAATGGACTTATCGATGGAATCATTCCTGAACCTTTGGGTGGTGCTCATTTAGACCCTGATGCAGCAGCTGCTAAAGTTAAAGCTGTTATAAAAGAAGAGCTTGCCAAATTGTCAAAAATAGATCCTCAAGAACGCATCATGGCCCGCATCGAGAAATTCGGTAAAATGGGTGTTGTTGTTGAATAAGCTATGAAGAAGCCTCTTGCGCTCGTCTTTGATTTAGGTAATGTATTGTTACCCATTGACTTAGATAAAACGTACGAGGCTTTTGCCTTACTTTCAAAAAAATATTCGGCTCCAGAAATTAGGCAGATTACGCAAGCGGAAGCTTTGTGGTCTGCTTATGAGGCAGGTCATCAAAATGATGAAGCTTTTGAATTATTTCTTACTGAGCGGCTCGAATTGGATTGTACGTCAGAGCAATTTCAAACCGCATTTAATGCTTTATTACTACAGTTCGATGAGACCTTATGTCTGTACATCAAAGCGTTAAAGGAGAAGTGGCCAATTTACTTGTTAAGCAACACAAGTCGACTTCATTCAAATTTATTTCTTCAAACAAACTTTCCGAATTATAATATCTTTGATGCATTTACGCGTGTACATCTTTCGTTTGAGATGGGCGTTGTGAAAGCAGATGATTCCATTTATCGCCAACTTGTTCAAGAAAACCATTTATCGGATTACCACATCGTTTTTTTTGATGATAATGTACATAATATAGAGTCCGCGCGTAATTTTGGATGGGAAGCCATATTAATTGATCCGAAGAAATCTTTACACCAAATTCAACAACATATCAACTCCTTATGTTAGTATCAAGCCCAATATTTGATTTTTTGTTCAAAGCTGCCGGTTGGAAGCTTGTGGGAAATATCCCGAGAGACTTAGATAAAACGGTTGTAATTGTTTGCCCTCATGCAACATGGAAGGATTTTCCGATAGGTTTAGGGGCACGTTCATTACTGAAATTACCTATTTTATACTGGGGTAAAAAAGAGCTTTTTGAAGGCCCTTTTGGTGGCATATTTTCGTGGTTAGGGGGCTATCCGGTAGATCGATCGAAGAATACCAATTTGGTTAGTTCGATTGTTGACATATATAATAGCAAGTCTACTTTCCATGCCGTATTAGCGCCTGAAGGTACTCGGAAAGATGTAGATAAATTAAAAACGGGATTTTATCACATTGCGGTTCAAGCCCATGTTCCTATCATGATGATTGGTTTTGATTATGTGAATAAGGAAATTAAAATTCGTGACCCTTTTTATCCAACAGGTGATTTTGAGGTAGATAAAAAGGAAATCGCGGCCTATTATGCTACGATACCTGGAGTGCAGAAAACCTGGATAAAGAATTATTTGGCTGATTGAGCTGCCTGAAATATTAAATTAGCCGTTTTTTTAGACGCCCCTGCAGGACCGATGAGTTCAGTTAATTTTTCATAATTAGCTAATTGCTCTTGTCTTTCAATACTGGTTTCTTGTATCAGTTTATTCAATTTTAATTGAATATGTTGACTTGTAAATTGTACTTGTATCAATTCTGGTACTGCCAGTTTATCTAAAATAATATTTACAAGCGAGATAAATTTGATTTTCACGAGCAATTTTGCCAACGAATAAAACAACCAATCTGTTTTGTATACGACAATTTGAGGTATTTTAAATAAAGCCGTTTCCAAAGTTGCTGTGCCCGAAGTAACAACTGCTGCCTGCGCATGACTTAAAATATCATAGGTTTGGTCATATAAGACGCGGATAGGGTAGTTGGCATATAATTCTTTCCATTCAGATATTCCAGCCACGATGAAATTTAGCTCGGGGTTTTCACTTGCTAATTGTGCGAAAACAGGAAGCGCACTTTTAATCTCTTGTTTTCTACTACCCGCGAGCAAGGCAACATAAGGTTGTTCAATTCCTGCATTTGTGATAAAATGAGCATCAGGAATATAATCCGTAACTGCATCTTGCAGGGGATTACCTACATAATGGGTACTAATTCCCTTTTCTTTAAATAAATTCAATTCAAAGGGAAATATTACATAGAGTTCATCCACCCATTTTTTGATGTCTTCGATGCGACCTTTATTCCAAGCCCAAACTTTAGGAGCAATGTAAAATTGGGTATGAAAACCTTTATTTTTGGCAATTCTTGCTGCTTTCAAATTAAACCCGCCGTAATCGATAAATATGATTGTGTCGGGATTAAATGCCGCGATTTGATTGCCAAATTTCGTAAATAAACCTTTGAGGCGTTGAATATTTTGAAGAACCCCTAGCAGACCCATGATGGCCAATTCTTTGTGATGAATGAGGATTTCTGCGCCTGCTGCTTGCATGTCATCACCCCCCCATGCCTTTATTTCTGCATTGGGGTCAAGTTTTACGATTTCACGGATTAGATTAGATCCGTGTAAATCACCTGATTTTTCCCCTACTAGAATAAAGTATTTCATCTATTGCTCTCCGAAATATTCGACAGAATTTTTGTTTGTTTCTATTAAATGCAATTTGTGTAGTGTAGCTGTATTCGAATTGGCTGCAATTTGAGGTGCTAAAATCTTCCAGAATTCCATAATAAGCACTTCACAACTAGCCAATTTTCCAGCCATGAAATCTACATCTAAATTGAGGTTTTTGTGATCTACTTTATCAATGATTTCTCTTTTGATCAAATCACCTAATGTTTTTAAATCAAAAACGAATCCAGTATCAGGATCTGGAATACCTTTTACGGTGACTATTAATTCAAAATTATGCCCATGCCAATTGTTATTAGCACATAAGCCAAATACCTCTTGATTCTTTTCTTCTGACCATGCTGGATTGAAGAGCCGGTGTGCGGCATTGAAATGTTCCTTCCGGATTACGTAGACCATTGTTTTCAGTTTGTGTGAAGGACGTCTGGGAAAACAGTAGCAGACAATCCAATTATTTGACAAAGGTACAAAAGCTATTCAGAATATGCGTAAATTTGTTGCTTAAATAGCTTTATTATGATTATTATAACGGGTGCAGCGGGTTTTATTGGGTCTTGTTTGATCGCGCAATTGAATGAATTAAACTTTAATTACATCATTGCCGTAGACGATTTTTCCTTCCCTGAAAAGAATAAGAACCTAGTAGGTAAAAAGATCATGGAACGCGTTGAGCGTATGGATTTAGCTACATGGCTTGATTCGAATTACCAGGAAGTGGAATTTTGTTTTCATATGGGCGCTCGGACAGATACAACAGAATTCAACAAAGCTATTTTCGATGAATTGAATGTGGAATATTCTAAAATGCTTTGGAATAAATGTATTGATTACCAAATACCTTTCGTGTATGCTTCATCAGCAGCTACCTATGGCTTAGGAGAACTTGGTTATGATGATAATGAAGCTTTGATTACACAATTGAAGCCTCTCAATCCTTACGGGGATTCTAAAAATGATTTTGATATATGGGCGCTGGCGCAGGAAAAGAAACCTTTCTTTTGGGCGGGATTAAAATTCTTTAATGTTTATGGGCCCAATGAATACCATAAAAACCGTATGGCATCAGTTATTTGGCATGCTTTTCATCAAATTAATGCTACTGGAAGTCTGAAATTGTTCAAATCCCATCGTCCTGATTATGCAGACGGTGAACAAATGCGCGATTTTATCTATGTGAAGGATTTGGTCTCTGTTTGTACCTTCTTGATGGAACACCGAAAAAATTCGGGTATTTATAACCTGGGAACGGGTATAGCTAGATCATTTAATGATTTAGGTAAATCAACTTTTGAGGCCATGGGAAAAGCTATAGACATCACCTACATCGATACGCCTGTTGATATCCGGGATAAATACCAATACTTTACAGAAGCCAATATGAATAAATTGATATCTATCGGTTACAGGAAGCCTTTTTATACCTTAGAAGCTGGGGTTAAAGATTATGTTCAAAACTATCTCATTCCTGCGAAGTACTGGTAAGCTTTTTGATTCCTTCCTCAATGAAACCTTGACCATAGGCTAATAGTTGGATATTAGCGGCAACTAAGCCTAAAAGACTTACTTTTAGGCTTTTTGTTTTTATTATAGCATCTATTAAAATGGCTAACCAATAAAGACATAGTCCTAAAAACATCATATTGCCCAATGTTGGCACAAGGATGTTTAATAAAAGGGTGTTCCAAAAATAAATGAAATAACAAGCAGGGAAGTAATGAACCCATTTAAGTTCCTCGGGGAAAAAACGCGATATGTTGATCCGTGCCCGACCAAAGAAATGGATTTGCTTATAAAATTGTTTGAAGCTCGTCCGCCTTTTGTGATAGATGTAGGCTTCAGGGATTAAACCTGATTTAAAACCCAGGGAAATACAACGAATACTAAATTCGATATCTTCTCCCATACGCGTAATTTTAAATCCCTTTGTCGCTTCCCAAATTTGTCGGGATATCCCCATATTAAAGCTTCTTGGGTGAAATGTGCCACCTACATTCTTTGCCTTTCCGCGAATTCCGCCTGTGGTAAATAAGCTTGTCATCGCAAAGCTGATGGCTTTTTGAACTGCTGTAAAGGAAGGATGATCCTGATCGGGTCCTCCAAATAAATCAAGTTTGTCTCGAATAATACCTGTATAAACAGCCTGCAAATAAGTTGGTTCGATTAATGCATCCGAATCTAAAATGACAAAGAAGTCACCTTTCGAACGCTCGAAGGCATAATTACGTGCAAATCCCTGTCCTCCGTTTTCCTTAACAAAATAGAAAATTGATAATTGCTTTTGATATCGATCTACGACGGATTTCGAATCTATTTGAGAACCATCCTCAATGATAATTACTTCAAAGTTGGTATAGCTTTGCTGAGTCAAACAAGCCAATAATTCATCCAATTCTTGTGGGCGATTATAGACCGGAATAATAATGCTAAATCGCATGCTTATGAAAACATTTCGGTTAACGTAGCCTCACTTGCTGCTAAAATTTTAGCGATTTCGTCATCACCAATGGCATCTGAAATAAACCATGATTCAAATTGAGAAGGAGGTAGGTAAATTCCCCGACGAAGCATTCCTTGGAAATATTGTGCAAATAGATTCAGATCGGATGTTTTTGCATCTTTGAAATTGCTTACAGGCTCATCTGTGAAGAAAAGTGTAAACATAGATCCCAACTGGTTGATTGTATATTTTTTACCAAGTGAATTCAATTGCTGACGTATTCCATTCGAAAGTGCTTGCCCTTTGCTTGCTAAGCGATCATATACGGAAAGGTCGTTTGTAATTAGATTCAGTATGGCAAGTCCTGCAGTTGTTGCCAACGGATTGCCACTTAAGGTACCCGCTTGATAGACTGGCCCCGCTGGTGCAATCATATCCATGATTTCGCCTTTGCCACCATAGGCACCTACGGGTAATCCTCCGCCGATTATTTTTCCTAGTGTAGTCAAGTCCGGTTGAACCCCACATGCACCTTGATAACCACTTGCGGATTGACGGAAGCCTGTCATTACTTCATCAAAGATAAGTAATGCTCCATGTTGGTCGCATAAAGCACGTAAACCCGCTAGGTATCCTTCAGCTGGAATAACTAAGCCCATATTGCCTACAACAGGTTCGACGATTACTGCAGCTACGGATCCCTGATTTGCATCGAAAAGATTACGTAACGAATTTAAATCATTATAAACGGCTGTGAGTGTATCGCGGGCAGTTGATTCTGTTACCCCAGGACTATCTGGTGTTCCTAAAGTCGCCACACCTGAACCGGCTGCAATTAAAAAGGAATCTCCATGCCCATGGTAACAACCCTCAAATTTGATGATTTTATCACGTTTTGTATAGGCGCGTGCTAAACGAATAGCCGCCATGGTAGCTTCTGTTCCGGAATTTACTAAACGTACTTTTTCAATTGACGGAATCATCGAAACAATCTTTTCCGCGATGAGTACTTCTTTTAAACTTGGAGCACCAAAAGAAAAACCATCTGATAAAGCTTCGCGTACCGCATTTTCAATAACAGGATGGGCTTGTCCAAATAACATGGGACCCCAAGATCCAATTAAATCGATGTATTCATTTCCATCGACATCCTTTAAATAGGCACCTTTGGCTGATTGGATAAATACTGGGTTGCCACCTACAGATTTGAATGCACGCACGGGTGAATTCACACCACCGGGAATTAAGGTTTTTGCCTTTTCAAAATATGTATTACTTAACGTATCCATTATTTTTTCTTACCTTTTTTTTGTTCAGCAGCTGCTTTTTGTTGTTCTTCCATCGTCTTCAATTGTGTTTGAAGGTAAGATGAAAAACGTGATTTTTTGGCACCACCACCTGCTTTAATTTTGGCACGGTTCGCATCCAACAAAGCCTTGATCTTATCTTCATTGACAAACTTGCGAATAGCTAACTGTTGGCCTATTGTTACTAAATTCGAAATGAAATAATAGAAACTTAATCCAGCAGGGAAGGAGTTCATCACAAACATGAAGATAACGGGCGTAATATAGGCCATCATTTTCATGTTAATCGGTTGACCGGGTTGATCTGGCGTAATTTGATTATTATAATACCCATAGGCTAGTTGTGATACTGTCATTAATAAACAGAACAAACTGATATGTGATCCATAAAATGGAATAGTGAATGGTAAATTCAAAATTGAATCATAGGTAGATAAATCTTCCGCCCAAAGGAATGATTCTTGACGCAGGTTAATCAAGTTCGGGAATAGCATAAATACCGCCATTAAAACAGGCATTGTGGCTAATACCGGGATACAACCGCTTAATGGATTTACGCCTACTTCTCCATACAACTTCATCGTTTCTTGTTGGACACGAGCTGGATCATCGCCAATTTTTTCTTTGATGGCAGCGATTTCAGGTGCCAAAATTCGCGTTTTGGCCATAGAAACATATGATTTATATGTTAATGGCAATAAGGCTGTCTTGATGATCAATACCAATACGATAATTAATAAGCCATAATTAAAGATGATACTTTCTAAGAAGCTGAATAAGGGGACAAATATGTATTTGGTGATAGGTAATAAGAAATCGTAACTCAATTTTACGTTCTTCCCGAAAGATGGTGCAATGTCCTTTACAATAGAATAATCGTTAGGCCCAAAATAAAATTTGAATACTGACTTACCCGAACTTAAATCTCCCATGGGAGCAACTAACTGAGCATCCAAGGTCTTGATGGCAACAGTATCTGTTGCATTAGGAGTCGCAGTTAAATTAGCCTTTGTAAATAAAGTACCTTGTGGTACTATACCTGCCAAAAAGTATTTCTTTTTGAAGGATACCCATTGAATCGATTGACTTAGATTTTCATTTGTAAGCGATGTTGGGTTTTCGCTTAGGTAATCAAATTCCTCATCTTCGGTTAATAAATAATTAATTGTCGCTTTGCGCTCTTCTTGTGCATCTTTTTCTGTTTGGCTTACATTTTCTTTCCAATGGATAAAGTATTCGTTCCCACTTAATTCAGGCGCAATTGCTTTTGCATCGATTGAATAGGCCAACTCAAATCCCGTTGCCGGCAACTGATAAGTTTGAATTATATTTTTTCCATTGGGAAGCGTACTCGTAAAGCTTACTTGATTTTTTGATTCAAGTGCTTGATAAACTAATTTCCCTAAGGCTAATTTCTTGCCATTCGTTGGTATTTCTACGTCAAATAAGTCTTTTTGCGCATCAAATAATACGATACCATCTTTTTTGTTGGCTGTGTAAGTCTTATAACTCTTGTAATTTTTTAATTGAACGGATACCAATTTTCCACCAAAGTTGGAAAGCGTCACGCGCAAGTTTTCGTTCTCAAGCGTATACAATTGCTCTTTGACCTGAATACTTGAATCTGCCACAACAGCTACAGCTGTATTGGATTTTGATGCTGGGCTTACTTTTTTAGCGGCCGCAACTTCTTTTTTGACTTGTACAGGTTCTTTAGGGGCAAAGAAATACTGATAGCCAAGTAACATGGCCATAATGAGTACAATACCTGAGATCGAATTCTTATCCATAATTAATTAAAAGACTACTTTGAGTTTTTGATGAATGGAACAGCATGTTGGTATGCTGCCTTAATAAATTGAACAAATAGGGGCGAAGGTGCCTCTACGGTTGATTTGTATTCTGGGTGGAATTGTACACCGACGAAGAATGGGTGATTAGGTAACTCTACAATTTCGACCAAATTAGTATCTGGATTAATTCCTGAAGTTAGCATTCCCGCTTCATGGAACTGTGTTAGGTAATCATTGTTGAATTCATAACGATGTCTGTGGCGTTCTTGAATTAATGATTTGCCATAAACTTTAAATGCATGTGTCCCTTTTTCAATCTTACATGGATATGCACCTAAACGCATGGTTCCACCTTTTTCAGAAACATCTTTTTGCGAATGCATTAAATCGATAACTGGGTAAGGTGTTTCTGGATTCATCTCAAATGAGTGGGCATCTTCCAAACCGACTACATTTCGCGCAAATTCAATTACCGCACATTGCATACCTAAACAAATCCCTAAGAATGGAATATTATTTTCACGTGCATATTTAACTGCATTAATCTTTCCTTGAATTCCACGTTCTCCAAATCCCGGTGCAACAAGAATACCATCTAATCCAGCTAAAGATTCTTCTATATTGTCTTCGGCTGTTTCAGAGGAAATCCATTTAACATTTACCTTAATTTCGTTGGCAACTCCTGCGTGTATAAATGCCTCAGCGATGGATTTATATGAATCTTTTAATTCTACATATTTCCCAACGAGTCCAACGGTAATTTCAAATTTTGGATTTTTTAATTTACTTAAGAAATTGGACCAAGCAGTTAAATTAGAGTCTTTATCATTATAGATATCTAATTTGTAGAGTACTCGACTATCTAAACGTTCTTCCTTCATTAACATAGGAACATCGTATATCGTCTCGGCATCGCGTGCTTCAATAACGTCTTGTTCGGATACGTTACAGAATAATCCGATTTTCTTCTTCATTTCCTGAGGAAGAGGATGTTCTGTCCGGCAAACAAGAATATCTGGTTGAATTCCCGACTCAGACAATTGTTTTACCGAGTGTTGAGTTGGTTTTGTCTTTAATTCTCCAGCTGATGCTAAATAGGGAATAAGGGTTAGGTGAATGAATAATGTATTCTTTTCGCCTAAATCCCACTTTAATTGACGAGCTGCTTCAATAAAGGGTAATGATTCAATATCACCCACACAACCGCCGATTTCTGTAATAACAATATCGAATTTCCCCGTTTCACCTAATATCAAAATGTTACGTTTGATCTCATCTGTGATATGTGGAACGACTTGTACCGTTTTACCTAAATAATCGCCTTTGCGCTCTTTTGTAATAACATTGTGATAGACACGACCAGTTGTAATGTTGTTCGCTTGACTTGTAGGGGTATTCAAGAAGCGTTCATAATGTCCTAAGTCCAAATCTGTTTCTGCACCATCATTGGTTACATAACATTCTCCGTGCTCATAAGGATTTAATGTGCCCGGATCAATATTGATATATGGGTCAAATTTTTGAATGGTGCAAGTTAGCCCTCTTGCTTGTAATAATTTGGCTAATGAAGAGGCTATGATACCTTTTCCTAATGAACTTGTTACTCCGCCCGTAACAAAAATGTACTTCGCTTTTTTATTATTCCCCTTGCCAGACATTCTTTTATTTGTTTATTGGTTACGGGAAACAAAGATACGAATAATAACCACATCGAATTAATCCTATTTTTATTTTATCTTGCATTGTAGATAGTTTTTTTAAGATTTTATGTCCCTCCAACTTTATTCTGCCTCTGCTGGTTCTGGCAAAACCTATACGCTGACTGTTGAGTATATCAAGTTGGCCCTGCAAGCTTACGAAAGTAGGGGGTATTTCCGTCGAATTTTGGCCGTTACCTTTACGACCAAAGCTGCCGAAGAGATGCGATCGCGTATCATCGAGTTTTTATCAGGTATTGCGGCAGTCGACTCATTAGCTCCCGAAGAGGAATCTATGTATCGTTCTATAATTAGTAATATTCAGCGCGATTACCAAAAAGACAATATCATCATTTCGGATGCTGAACTTATTAAGCGTGCTCAGATAGCTCAACAGCAAATTTTGCAAGATTATGGCTTATTCTCTGTCATGACGATTGATGCATTTGTTCAGCGCTTAAGTTCCAGCTTTATTGAGGAGCTAAATCTGCCGAGTCAATTTGAAGTGTTGTTGGATTCGAATCAATTAATGGACCAATTGATTGACCAATTATTAGATAAAGTGAATCAAAAAGGTGATCCCATTATCACGAATTTAATTATCGATTTTGCGAAATCCGAGGTAGGTGAAGGTCGGAGTTGGAATTTATTGCGTCAAAACCTACATGATTTTTTAAAAATATGTTTGAATGAAGAATATTACCAGATCAAGAAGGATATGGATCCTTTGCGAATTTCGGACTTCCTTCAAATTGAAAATCAAATTGCTGATAGCATGCAGGGGATTAACTCCGCATTAATTCAAAAGGCTGAGCAATTTCTTCAAGTACTTTCAGACGCTCAAATCGATGGAAATATGTTGGCCCATGGAAAAAATTCCTGTGCCGGCTACTTTAAGAAAATTGTAGGCATTGGTGAGTTTGAAGAGCATAAATTATCTTATTTACGTTCTGGTGTTTCATCAGGTGTTTGGACATCTAGCGGACAGGATGATTTAGTTAAAGCGCAAGTTGCTGCTGTAGCCGATCAATTAACTACCGTTGGTCACGCATTTATTGAGTTATATGATGCAGAGGTTTCTCGGTATTTTTTGTTCAAATTGATCAAAAAAGATTTAAAGAAAATAGCCTTATTAGCATCTATTACGCATGAACTTCATCAATATCAAGAAGACAATGCGGCTGTTTCAATTTCTGAATTTTCTAAAAGACTTTATGACGTTATCGCAAATGATCCGGTGCCGTTTATTTATGAGAAATTAGGAGATCGGTATAACCATATATTAATCGATGAGTTTCAGGATACCTCGATGTTGCAATGGCAGAACTTTATGCCTTTATTGGAACATGCCGTTTCGCAAGGCAAAAAGAATTTAATTGTTGGTGATGCCAAACAATCGATCTATAAATTCAGAGGTGGGGAAGTGGGACTAATTTCATCCTTGAAATCAGATGACAATACGTTTATTGAACAAAAACTCGAGGCTAATTCCCTTGACCTAGATCGTTTTTATTATTTAAAGGATAACCGAGAATTAAATAATCTCGAATCAAATTATCGAAGCGCGAAAGAAATTGTACAGTTCAATAATGATTTTTTCACTTGGCTAGCTTTGAATGCTGATTATCAAGCATTGTCAACGTTAGTTTCTCCTACGTATGGGATCGATTTAACTCAAATACCACAGGTAAGTCCAAGCAAATTCTCGGGTAAGGTAGATGTGTTGGTTTACCATAAACCCTTGGTTGAAAATCATGCGGAAATTGAAGCAGAATGGATGTTGAATCGGATTTTGGATTTAATTGACCATGAATTGCAGGCGGGATTTCAATACAAGGATATTGCTATTTTAACACGTAAGAATAAGCAATCTAAATTTTTGGCTATCCAACTAAAGGAGCGAAATATCCCAGTTATTTCATCGGATTCTTTATTGGTACATTACGCAAAAGTTGTAGGCTTTATTATTTCGTTTATGCGTCTGAAGACGCAAGTGCAAGACGATTTTTTATATAAAGAGCTCTTATTTCAATTTGCGGAATTATTTCAGGAAACACTTGATTTTGAGTTATTGGGAATTAAACACCCGAAGTATACCAATTATTATAGTCTAGCAAAGTCATATTTTGAGAAGCTGGGATATGAATTTCAAACGGACGAGTCTCATGTAGTGGCATGGGTTTACGGTTTGGTTTCCACATTTAATTTGACACAATTTACTACGGAAATTGAATATTTATTTAAGCTACTTGATGTCATTAATGCATTTGTTCTTCAAAAATCAAATGACTTTAATGCTTTCTTAGCTTATTATGATGCAAATAAGGCCACCTTTAGTATTGCAAGTCCAGAAAGTGAAAATGCAATTACGATTACGAGTATTCACCGGTCAAAGGGCTTGGAGTATCCTGTGGTTATTAGTCCTTTTGTTTCTTGGACACACCAACCCTATTCTGAGCAAATTTGGTTTGATCTTCAATCCTTAAATTTTGATGCATTTCGATTGAATGAAGATCGCGCGCTGAATTATTATTATGGAAAAGTGACTCCCAAGGATCTTAAGAATTTTGAGCCTTTAGCTGTTCAACAACGTAGCGAATATGATGCTGTATTTTTGGATTCCTTGAATATGTTATATGTGGCGTTTACGCGGCCTAAGCAGCATTTGCATATTTTATTGGCTGAACCCAATGAAGGAGCTCATGTAAAGACCAAAGAGACATTCCAAAAATCGCTTGGCCAGATAGTATTGAATTATTGCCATTCAAATGTAGATTTCAATTCTGAAATTCCTGAGTTTATAAAGGAAAGGGATTCTGTCGATTATTATTTGCTACAAAATGCATCTCAATTCCGTTTGTATGCGCATGCTGAAGCTCAAATAGTAGAAAAATCACTTGCATTGACTACTGAAATACATTCTGAAGTTGATTTCCGAATTCAGACAAACAAAGAAGACTTATTCACCAGTGCGCAGTCAAAGCGGGAGCGAGGAGATAAAGTCCATGCGATTTTGGCAAAAAATCAAGATTATAACTATTATGATCAGCATAAAAAACAAGTCTTTCAACAAATTGACACCGAAACGCAAGCTTTGTTAGAGGCATTTATGTTAAATGAAGCCATCAAAACATATTTCAAACCTAATGAATTATTGTTTTCTGAGCGAGATATTCTATGTCCCGACGGTACCATTATTCGTCCAGATCGTGTGATCAAAAAACAAGAAGATGTCATCATCATCGACTTTAAAACGGGCAAGGCTGAGGATAAACATAAAACCCAATTGGAGACCTATAAAAAATACTTGTTGGAACTTGGATATAATTCTGTCAAATCCGTACTTATTTACATTGAAACACAGATCATTGAAGCAGTTTAGGATTATATTTTGGTTGGCTTGCCTAATGTTCTTGTTGGATTCATGCCAACTAACTCGGCGGGTAGGTAAGCTGTTTACAAGCAGTAGACCAATTGAATCAATTTATTCAAATAAAGAAATTGATAACTTAGTCGAATCTGCGTTTCATTACGAGGGGGTACCTTATCGGAATGGGGGGACTGATGAAAAGGGTATGGATTGTTCGGGCTTACTATTTCGAGTTTATGCGGATAATAATTTGTTGATTCCGAGGCCAACATTCCAACAAGCCTTATTTGGTGTAGATGTAGATATCGCGGATCTTCATGTGGGAGATTGGTTATTTTTTAAAACGAATAATGCGAGCAGTATTAATCATGTTGGATTAGTTACAAAAATTACGTCCCGTGATGCAATCTATTTTATTCATGCTAGTACTAGTAAAGGTGTCAGAGAAGACAAATTACAAAACAAATATTGGATGAAGGCCTATGTTAAATCATTGAGACCTTATAAAAATAATTCAAATTGAACGATTGTTTCTCCGCAGACTTAGCGTATTTTTGCATGCATTTTTAAATAAATCATGGGAAAAAAAGTAATCATAATTGGAGCAGGAGGTGTTGGTAATGTTGTTGCCAAAAAGTGCGCAATGAATCCTGCATTCTTTTCAGAAGTTGTTTTAGCTTCGAGAACATTAAAAAAGTGTGATGCCATTGCTGAGGAAGCTAAGAAAATAGGCTTACCTACACAGATTCAAACACGTCAAGTAGATGCGGATGATGTGCCTGCATTAATTGCCTTATTTAATGCAGAGAAGCCATTTATGGTGATTAATGTGGCTTTGCCCTACCAAGATTTAACAATCATGGATGCTTGTTTAGCGACAGGTGTTCATTATATGGATACGGCTAATTATGAGCCTAAGGATGAAGCTAAATTTGAATATTCATGGCAATGGGCCTATCAAGATCGTTTCAAAGAGGCTGGATTGATGGCATTATTAGGTTGTGGATTTGATCCAGGAGTTACAGGTGTATATACAGCTTACGCGAACAAGTACTATTTCGATGAAATGCATTACTTGGATATCATTGACTGCAATGCTGGTGATCATGGCAAGGCATTTGCCACGAACTTTAATCCAGAAATCAACATTCGTGAGATTACACAAAAAGGTAAATATTGGGAAAATGGACAATGGGTTGAAATTGATGCCATGTCGATTCATAAGCCGATCAGTTATCCCAACATCGGTCCAAAAGAATCTTATTTGTTATATCATGAGGAATTAGAATCCTTAACGAAAAACTTCCCAACGATCAAACGTGCTCGTTTTTGGATGACATTTGGACAAGCTTATTTAACTCATTTAGAGGTTTTGCAAAATGTCGGAATGACTTCTATCCAACCGATTAAATTTAATGGGATGGATATTGTACCGCTTGAATTCTTGAAGGCTGTATTACCGGAGCCAGGTACATTGGGTGAGAACTATTCAGGTCAAACGTCGATTGGTTGTCAAATCAAAGGTGTGAAGGATGGAAAAGAGGCAACCTACTATGTTTATAACAACTGTCACCATGCAGATTGTTACAAAGAAGTTCAAGCGCAAGGCGTTTCTTATACAACAGGTGTTCCTGCGATGATTGGTGCAGCACTTATCTGTGAAGGTACTTGGTTTAAGCCGGGTGTTTACAATGTTGAGGAATTCAATCCAGATCCATTTATGGAATTATTGAATGTTCACGGATTACCATGGAACGAGGAAGTTAATGGCGAATTGCCTCACGAATATTAGGATGCAGATTTATCACGAAATTTCTTCTCCTGCCTACGTTTTAGAAGAAAACTTGTTACTTAATAACTTAAAACTTTTGCAACGTGTTCAGCATGAGGCAGGAGTGGAGATTATTTGTGCATTAAAAGGTTTTTCTTTTTATCATGTTTTTCCTACTGTCAAAAACTATTTGAGTGGTGCGACAGCTAGTTCTTTGCATGAGGCTCGTTTGGCCTTCGAAGAAATGGGTAATAAATGTCATGCCTATACGCCCGCATATTTGCCTGCAGAATTTGACGAGTTTATGTCATATGCGAGTCATATGACGTTTAACTCATTGAATCAGGTTAATCAATTTGCAAGTCAAGCAATTGCAAATGGAATTTCTTGTGGAATTCGAATCAATCCTGAATATGCAGAGGTCGAGACGGACATGTACAATCCGTGTATAGCCGGTTCACGATTAGGAATTAGAAGAAGTGATTTAGGCAATCGTTTGCCGGAAGGTATTGAAGGTTTACATTCTCATACGCTTTGTGAAAATGATTCTTTTGTACTAGAACGTACTTTAGCTGTGATTGACACGAAGTTTGGAGATTTATTACAACAAGCCAAATGGTTGAATTTAGGTGGAGGTCATTTAATCACGCGGGCTGATTACCAAGTTGATCACCTTATTCAAGTACTTAAAACATTTAAAGCGAAATATCCTCATTTAAATATCATCCTCGAGCCGGGCTCCGCAGTAGGTTGGCAAACGGGATTTTTGAAATCAACGGTGTTGGATATTGTTCATTCAGCTGGAATTGATGTGGCAATACTTGACGTTTCCTTTGCTGCGCATATGCCAGATACCCTTGAAATGCCTTATAAGCCACGGATTCGATTTGCTTCTTCGGAACCCGAAACAGGTAAACCTACCTATCGTTTTGGAGGCATGACATGTTTAGCTGGTGATTATTATGGTGACTATTCTTTTGATAAACCCTTGGCAATAGGGGATAGTATCATCTTTGAAGATATGATTCATTATACAATGGTTAAAACGACGACATTTAACGGAGTTAATTTGCCCGATATTGGAATGATAAAATCGAATGGTCAATATCAGCGATTTAAACATTTTGGATACGAATCTTTTAAAGATCGTTTATAAAAAAAAGACTTCGGAATGAAGTCCTTTTTTTGTGGAGAAGATCGGGCTCGAACCGACGACCTCTTGCATGCCATGCAAGCGCTCTAGCCAACTGAGCTACATCCCCGAATTAGAAATTTACTCGAACGCCAACGCCCCCTTGTAAATTCATAAAAAATGGATTCGGAAAGATTTCAGCATAAAAGCCGATTTCTGAGAAAAAACTTAGATTAGGTGCATCAATTGGGAAGTATTCTAAACCTCCAACTGCCGTAGCACCCATACTAGAAACACGATTGCGACCATCCGCTTGGTTATTACTTACTTTATTAGGATACCAATCCCGCGAGTTAATTTGGGGACCAAAACCATAATAAGTATGTAAATCAGCATTCACTAATGTAGGATGATGCCATAAATACAAAGCATTGATGGAGAAACCGATATTCTGAAATGTACCATCTTGATAGGTTCTATCCGTACCCCACAAACCGCCATAGGTACCAATATTAACTTCTATCGCATTGACGCCATTCTCAGAGTATTTTCGCGCCATAAATCCCCCAGGTTCTCCAATTCTGAATCCTGCTGCCCAATCCTTTAATTGGCCAAAGGATACTTCACTCGAAAGCATCAAGGCAAAACAAATTATAATTCGAATGTAGATGCTTTTCATAAATAAAACGATTTAATCTTTTCCAATAGGATCGTGTTTTCCGTAGCTAACCCAATCGTAATTCGAATTGTATCTTCACACAAAGGAACATTTGATCGATTGCGCGTAATTACTTTTTCACGAATAAGGTAATCAAATAATGCTTGTGCATCTTGCAATTTAACTAATAAAAAATTTGCATGGCTAGGTTGAATATGTAAAACCTGCGGAATTTTTTCAAATTCAGAGATTAATCTCGCTTTCTCAGATAAAATTAACGCAATCGCATGCTTTATAAATTCCTTATCCTTAAGCGCTTTTGAAACTATTTGTTGGGTAGCCCCACCAATGTTATAAGGAGGTTTTATTTTATTCAGCAAACCAATAAGTATCGGATTGGCATAGGCCATCCCTAAACGTAAGGAAGCGAGTCCATAAGCTTTAGAGAGGGTTTGCATGACAATCAGCTGGGGGTAATTTGCTAGTTCTTGGATAAAACTTGGTTCATCAGAAAAGTCAATATAGGCTTCATCAATCACGATAAACCCAGTTTTATAGGTATCTAATAGCGTGTATATATCTTTTCGGTTGATTTTGTTTCCAGTTGGATTATTAGGCGAACAAATAAACAATAAGCGTGTAGATGAATTTACGGCTGCAAGAATAGCCGGAACGTCTAATTGGTATTCTTGTGTTAAATTAACCCGTTGAATTTCGATATTATTTATGGAAGCACTTACCTCGTACATCCCGTAAGTAGGAGGGCAGAGGATGATATTGTGCTGGTTAGACGCACAAGTCATGCGCATCAACAAATCAATCGCTTCGTCTGATCCATTACCCAAGAATATTTGATTTTCTTGACAATGTTTAATCTCGGCTAATTGGGATTTAATTTGGTGTTGCAAGGGATCAGGATAACGATTCCATGCCGCAATTTCATCTCCAGAACCCATGGGATTCTCGTTGGCATCTAGAAATACACCTTCATTCCCTTTAAATTCATCACGGGCAGAAGAATAAGGCTTAAGGTTCCAGATATGAGGTAATATATACGCTTGATAATCCATTAGCTCAATCGAATTTTAACAGCATTAGCGTGTGCCTGCAAGGATTCTGCTTCAGCCATTTGAATAATACTCGGTCCAATTTTTTCTAATCCAGCCTTACTGATCGCCTGTAACGTTATTTTTTTAACGAAGCTATCTAAATTAACACCAGAATATGCCTTGGCAAAACCATTGGTAGGTAAGGTGTGATTTGTTCCTGATGCGTAATCACCAGCAGATTCAGGGGTAAAGTGTCCTAAAAATATTGATCCCGCATTGGTGATTTTATCGGCAAAGTCTTCTGCATTTTCACATGCTAAAATTAAATGCTCAGCACCATATTCATTTAATAGGTCAATGGCCTCCTCATTGGATTTCAACAAAATGAATTGAGAATTATTTAATGAACTTGCTGCAAAATCCTTACGAGGTAATTCAGCCACTTGTGACTTTATCGCTTCGATGGATTGATTCAAAATTGATTCGGAAGTACTAATTAATATGACCTGTGAATCATGGCCATGTTCTGCCTGTGAAAGCAAATCAGATGCAATAAAAGCAGGGTTTGCTGAGTCATCTGCAAATACAGCTACCTCAGAAGGACCTGCTGGCATATCAATTGCCACACCCAGGCGATTTGCAAACATTTTAGCTGCAGTAACATATTGATTCCCTGGGCCAAATATCTTGTATACCGCTGGAACACTCGCTGTGCCTTGTGCCATCGCTGCAATGGCTTGTGACCCTCCGATGCGAAACATTTGTGTTACGCCACATAATTTGGCCGCGTAAAACAGGGCAGGGTGTTCCCCAGGGGTACATAATACAATTTCTTTGCATCCTGCTATTTGAGCAGGGATGGCCAACATCAATATCGTCGAAAACAAAGGAGCGGTGCCTCCAGGAATATAAATTCCGACGCGCTCGATGGCGGATGATTTTTGCCAACAAACCACACCAGGACTTGTTTCGATACGTTTTTCTACAAGTTTTTGGGAATCGTGGAAAACATATATGTTTTGATAAGCAACTTGAATGGCATCCTGAAGTTCTTGAGGAACTAATTTTGCTTGCTCATCAATTTCTTCTTGTGTATAGGCAATGTTTGTTAATTGCTTATTTTCAAATTTTAAAGTCAAATCGCGCAATGCTTCATCTCCATTGGCCTTAACCTGATCGAATACATCCTTGATTAAAGCATCCAAGGAATGACTATCCAAGGTTGGACGAGTCCCTATTTGCTTGAATGTAGATGGAGCGGGAAACTTTAAAATAGAATACATCTTATAAAATCATTTTTTCAATAGGTAATACTAAAATACCTTGCGCACCGGCTTCACGCAATGCCTCAATAATGTCCCAAAAATCATTTTCTGAGATGACCGAATGTATTGATACCCATCCCGTCTCTGCTAATGGCATAACAGACGGTGCCTTCATGCCCGGTAATAAGGATTTGATTTTTTCTAAATCTGATTCTTTGGCGTTCAATACTACGTATTTAGCATTTTGTCCCCTTTGAACCGAATCAATGCGAAAAAGTAATTTTGCTAATATAACCTGTTTTTCAGGACTTAATTGTTGGTTTGCAATCAGAACAGCTTGACTTTGAAAAACAGTGGCAACTTCTTTAAGTCCATTACTTAATAAGGTGCCCCCTGTTGAAACTATGTCACATATGGCTTCAGCCAAACCGATACTTGGGGCTATTTCAACTGAACCTGAGATTTCATGTGTAGTTACCTGAATACCTTGTTGTGCTAAAAAAGCGTTCGTTAAATTAGGATAGGAGGTAGCAATGTTTTTTCCTTGAAAATATTCAATACCGGAATATTCTTCATTCCGAGGAATCGCAAGTGATAAACGACATTTTGAAAATCCTAATTCCTTGACAACATCTACTTGACGAATGTGTTCCATGAGTACATTTTCACCGATAACACCTAAATCCGCAACTCCATCCTCTACATAACCCGGAATATCATCATCACGAAGGAAAAGAAATTCAATCGGGAAATTGCTTGAAACCGTTTTTAATTTAGATCCACCCGACTCAAATTTAATGCCACATGCTTTAAATAATTTAAGTGATTCTTCACTTAATCGTCCCGACTTTTGTACTGCAATTCTTATATTTTGTGACTCCATCTGAATTTTATGCTTAAAATAGTCAAGCCCCGAATGAATTCGAGGCTTGACAAATGAAATGTTATAAAAACATTTTAAGTGGATCCTCGAGGTATTGCTTAAGCGTTAACAAGAATGCTGCTCCTGCTGCTCCATCTGCAACACGATGGTCGCAGGTCAATGTTAATTTCATGATATTGGTTGCGTAAAACTGACCGTTTTTCACACCTACCGTTTCTTTAATACCTCCTACAGCCAAAATACACGACTCCGGTGAATTAATGATCGAGGTAAATTGATCAATTCCAAACATACCCAAATTACTTACTGTAAAGGTATTACCTTCCCAGTCTTTCGGCTGTAATTGCTTGCTCTTAGCTTTTCCTCCTAATTCTTTGGCTTCAGATGAAATTTGAGCAATTGATTTTTCATTAGCAAAACGAATAACGGGTACTAATAAACCATCCTCAACAGCTACTGCCATACCGATGTGTACATGCTTGTTGACGCGTATACGATCTTCCATCCAATACGAATTGATTTTTGGATGTTTTGTCAATGCCAATGCCGTAGCTTTAATGACCATATCATTAAATGAAATCTTAACAGGTAATACTTCATTCATGCTTACACGCGCCTCAATTGCCTTATCCATATTGATTTCCATCGTTAAATAGAATTCTGGAGCACTGAATTTTGATTCGGATAAACGACGCGCAATGGTTTTACGCATTTGGCTGTTAGGAATATCCTCAAAGCTTTCAACGCCTGACACAAATGTCGACATAGCACCGCCTGCACTTGGATTGTAATCTTCTATGTCATTTTTCGTGATTCGTCCACCTTCACCCGTACCTTGAATCCAAGAAAGGTTATATCCTTTTTCTTTGGCTAATGCACGAGCTAATGGAGATGCTTTTATCGAGTCTTCTGAAATGCGAGCCTTCGCGGGTGCTGGTGCTGCTACTTTTGTCTCAACTGCCTTAGGAGCCTCTGCAACTTGAACGGGTGCTGGAGCCGCAACAGCTGCCGCTACAGGTGCAGGAGCTGGCGCTGCGTTTTCAGCAGCTAATATGGGTTGGAAATCAGTTCCAGGTTCTCCAACAATAGCAATAATGCCATCTACGATAACCCCTTCACCTTCCTTTGCGCCAATGTATAACAGAGTACCATCTTCATAGTTCTCTAATTCCATGGTTGCTTTATCAGTTTCTACTTCAGCAATAATATCCCCACTCTTGACAACATCACCTGTCTTTTTCAACCATTTGGCAATAACACCTTCTACCATCGTATCGCTCATCTTTGGCATACGAACAGCTTTTGCGTTGATACCACTCAAGTCAATTGCCGGTGCTGCTGCAACTGGGGCAGGAGCAGGAGCCGCCGCTTGCGGAGCTTCCGCCACGGGTGCTGCTGGTGCTACTGCTGTAGGAGCAGCTAATAAAGCTGAATAATCTTCTCCGGGAGTTCCAACAACTGCAATAATTCCATCAACAGGTACCGCTTGGCCAGCTTTTATGCCAATATATAACAAAGTACCATCTTCGTAATTTTCTAATTCCATCGTCGCTTTGTCGGTTTCAACTTCCGCGATGATATCTCCAGACTTAATTACGTCACCTTCTTTTTTTAGCCAATTTGCAATAACACCTTCAACCATGGTGTCACTCATCTTGGGCATTCTTATTACTTCAGCCATGAATTTTATATTTGAATTTCAAAAATACGCTTTATACGCCTATTTTAAAAGATTTTAATGAAAATTATTTGTATTAATCGAGTTTTAAAACAGCCATAAATGCTTCTTGTGGGATTTCAACATTTCCTACTTGGCGCATACGCTTTTTACCCTTCTTTTGTTTTTCCAATAATTTACGCTTACGAGAAATATCACCCCCATAACATTTGGCCAATACGTCTTTCCGTAAAGCTTTTACGGTTTCGCGTGCAATAATTTTCTGGCCAATTGCCGCCTGAATAGCAATTTCAAACTGTTGGCGTGGTAATAATTCGCGCAATTTTTCACACAAACGCTTTCCCCAATCATATGCTTTGTCACGGTGTACGATAGCAGATAATGCATCGACTTTTTCGCCATTTAACATGATATCCAATTTGACTAAGTATCCTGGTTCATACCCTTTGTATTCATAATCCAAAGAAGCATAACCACGTGAAATTGTTTTTAATCGGTCAAAGAAATCAAATACAACTTCTGATAATGGCATGTCAAACGTTAGTTCTACTCGATCTGTTGTTAAATATATTTGATTAACTAATATACCGCGCTTATCCATACATAAGCTCATTATGACACCTGTATACTCTGATTTTGTTATGATCTGCGCTTTGATATAAGGTTCCTCGACTATATTAATCAAGTTGGGCTCAGGTAATTCACTTGGTGCTGATACCCATTCTGTTTCGCCAGCAGTCGTTAATACCTTAAATTTTACCGATGGTACTGTTGTAATGACAGTCATGTCGAATTCACGCTCAAGACGCTCTTGGACAATTTCCATATGCAACATCCCTAAAAACCCACAACGGAATCCAAAGCCTAATGCCGCCGATGTTTCTGGTTCCCAAACTAATGATGCATCATTCAGTTGAAGCTTTTCCATCGCATCGCGTAGATCTTCAAATTCGGATGTTTCTACCGGATATATACCGGCAAATACCATTGGTTTTACTTCTTCAAAACCTTGAATCGCTGATTTGCAAGGATTCGCCACGTGGGAGATTGTGTCACCCACCTTTACTTCTTTGGCCTCCTTGATACCAGATATCAAATATCCTACATCACCCGTTTTAATAATTGATTTGGGCTCTTGTTCTAATCCGAGCGTACCAATTTCATCTGCAAAATATTCCTTGCCCGTATTCATGAATTTTACGCGATCTCCTTTCTTGATTTCGCCATTATAAACACGGAAGATTACTTCAATCCCACGATAGGAGTTGAAAGTAGAATCAAAAATTAAAGCTTGTAAAGGCTCGTTGGGTTCTCCTTTGGGTGCAGGTACGCGGGATACTACGGCATCCAAAATATCTTGAATTCCAATTCCTTCTTTTCCAGAAGCATGGATTATGTCTTCTTTTTTACAACCGATTAAATCTATAATTTGGTCAGACACCTCATCGGGCATAGCACCGGGTAAATCAATCTTGTTTAAAACAGGAATAATTTCTAGATCATGGTTAATCGCTAAATACAAATTGGAGATTGTTTGAGCTTCGATTCCTTGGGAAGCATCTACAATTAATAATGCACCTTCACATGCCGCAATAGAACGCGAAACTTCATAAGAAAAGTCAACATGCCCGGGTGTATCAATTAAGTTAAACGTATATACTTCTCCATCCTTTGGATATTGCATTTGAATCGCATGTGATTTAATCGTGATACCTCGTTCACGTTCTAAATCCATGTCATCCAACAATTGATTCATCATATCACGCTTTTGAACGGTATTGGTGAATTCAATTAATCGATCGGCCAAAGTACTTTTCCCGTGATCAATGTGAGCAATAATGCAAAAATTACGAATGTTTTTCATGTATATTTTTAACTAAATAATTTCGGCTAACCTAGATTTTCTTCCTATATGCTTGGTAATGGCCTTCATCTAGTGATAGTCAGACTCCCAACAGGCGAATTAGGTATATTTATCCTCTAATCGATCTATCATTAATTTATCAACTACAAATATAGCTAAGCTGTGTGTGCTATTTTCTATTATTGAATTAAATAGTCACGCCTAAACCAAAATATTTGGAAGTTAGAAAATTTGCATGTCAAATAATGAGTGTTAGGTCATTATATAGACTACCTCTTAGACATCAAGGATTCTATTTCATCGATATCAATTGGGATGTTAGCCATTAAATTCACGGCACTTCCTTCGGTAATCAATAAATTATTTTCTAATCGAATACCAATTCCCTCTTCTCGAATGTAAATACCTGGTTCGCAAGTTAACACCATGCCCGCTTCAAAAGGTTTATACTTGTCCCAAACGTCATGAACATCCAAGCCTAAATGATGAGCGACGCCATGCATAAAGTATTTTTTGAACAAAGGACTGCTAGGGTCTTGATTTTCAACATCTTGTCGAGTAAATAAACCCAATTGAATGAGTTGTTCCTCCATAAAAACTTCAACCGTTTTTTGATAATCGACCCAATAAATACCAGGACGCATTAGATCAGTCGCATAGTTTAACACAGCTTGCACAGCTAAGTAAACTTCTCTTTGGCGAGGAGTAAATTTGCCATTGACCGGTATTGTCCGCGTCATATCAGCATTATAATTGCCGTAACAAGCACCTACATCCAAAAGGAGTAAATCACCATCTTGGCAAATACGTTCGTTTTCGATGTAATGAAGAACACATGCATTGGCACCTGATGCAATAATAGGCGTGTAGGCAAATCCACCACTACGCGATTTGATGAATTCGTGTATGAATTCGGCTTCAATTTCGTTTTCCCAAACACCTGGTTTCGTAAATGCTAATACGCGACGAAATGCATTTTCAGTGATATCAATTGCTTTTTGAAGTGCTTCAATCTCAGCCGATTCCTTTTTCATACGTAACGTATTTAGGATAGGCGCTAATCTTCCGATTCGATGAAGCGGATATTTATCCTTGATTTCCTGAACGAGTCTAGCGTTTTGAGTTTCGACCAATGAACTATTTCGCATATGCTCATTATCAATCATATAGACTGTTTCGGCAGAATAAATGAGCGTTTTTAAGATTGCCTCAAAATTGCTCGTCCATTGGATATTTTTTATCCCACTGATAGCTGTGGCTTCTTCTTTGGTATATTTATGTCCTTCCCAAATTGCGATTAATTCGGATGTTTCACGAACAAAAGCAATTTCGCGTAGGTGTGCCTCGGGTGCATCAGGGTAAATTAACAACAAGGTTTCTTCCTGGTCAAGGCCGGATAAATAGAATAAGTCACTTTGCTGTTTGAATCCCATGCTACCGTCCGCATTGGTGGGCATGATGTCATTAGAGCTTAATAACACGATCGATTTAGGAGGAAGTTCAGCAATTAATTTACTGCGGTTCTTGCTAAATAAGTCGGAAGGGAAGGGTTGGTAGCGCATCTTATTTTTTACACTGATAAATGATTTCTTCTAGTGGCAAAGCCATTCGATTACTCTCGTTAATTCCTAATTTTTCAATCATATTAACGGGAATGACAGTAAACCCTGAATTTTCAAGTTGGGTCCCAAAATCACGCCCATAAATACGAAGATGATCATCTTGCAAGAAATGTATTTCACGCTCCTTGGGATCAGTAATAATTTCGTCTTCATAGGTTGTAGCTAGGTCATATCGCTGTGGACTTTGGCATAAAGCAAATCCCTCTGGCTTTAATACACGACGTATTTCTTGCATACAACGGACATCGTCTCGAACATGCTCTAATACGTGATTGCAAAATACTACGTCAAAGGAATTATCTGGAAATGGAATATCGTGTAAGTCCATTTTTACCTTGGCTAACGGGGATTCAATATCGGCAGTAATATAATTGTCACCTAAATACTTTTCAAATCGATCAATGAAACAATATTCGGGAGCGACATGAAGTACGCGTGGCTTGTTCGTATAAAATTGAGTTTCATTCTTTAAAAATAGGTGCATCAATCGATGACGTTCCAAACTTAAGCAAGAGGGACAAAGCGCATTTTCCCTGGGTTGTAAACGTCCATAGGGTAAAAATTTTGAAAAAGAATGATCGCAAACGGGGCAATAAACTTTAGAGCCAGTTAAGAATAGGCTATAAAACTTGAGTAGGCGATGGGCAAATAATTGGATAATTTTTCTTGGAATGTGACGAAGTACCCAGCTGATTATATATTTCATACAACAAAAAAAAGGAAGGTTTCTCGAATAAAAAACCTTCCCTGATAAATAATTTATATTCTTATAATTCGCGCAACCAAATATTGCGGAAACTTACCGCATTGCCATGGTCTTGTAAGCTGATTGGTCCTGCTCCATGAACTGGATTCAACGGTTGTCCAATATATTCTGTTGTACCTTGGATTTTGGTATGATTTTGTACGACCACACCATTATGAATAACCGTTACATAGGCAGGTGTTTCAATTCCTCCATTGACAGTAAACACAGGCGCCGTATAAACGATATCATAAACATTCCATTCGCCCATCGGTGATGTTGCATTAACTAAGGGAGCGGTTTGTTTGTAAATACTTCCAGCCTGTCCATTGCGATAAGTCCGGTTTTTATATGAATTTAAAACTTGAACTTCATACATTCCTTGCATAAAAATCCCGCTATTTCCTTTCCCTTGGCTTTTTAATGTTTCTGGCTCGATAGGGGATTGCCATTCAATATGTAATTGGTAATTGCTGAATTTTTGTTTGGTTGAAATGTTGCCTGCGCCACGAACAACAGTCATCTTGCCATCTTCTACTTTCCATCCAGCTGGACTACCATCTTTGGCAGATTCCCAATTGGCTAAACTTTTTCCATCAAATAATACAATCGCATCAGATGGAATTGTACCCGGTGTTACAACTCGAACTTCTGGATCCCAATATTCAGTAACATCTGGTTTAGTGGGATTAACCACAACGTGACGATGATCTTGTGCTTTTGAAGCAAAACAAACGCCTAAACCTAACAAGGCGATAATAATTTTCGTGTTTTTCATAATAGATGAGAGATTTTTTGAACAAAAAAAAACCGGTAGTAAATACCGGTTCTAATTTCAAGAAATAATTATTATTTAGCAAATGAAGCCTTGATAGCCTCGATATCTACTAATTTAATAATAGGTCTTTGTTTTAAAATTTTGATAGCTTCTACTTTATTGTTAGCTACTGCTTTATTTCTTCTGTCTTTTCTTTTTAGTCTAGTTACGGCCATGTCGATAATAATTTTGGTCTGCAAAAATAGGAATTATTGGTTATATATCAAATAATATCCCTCGA
>JACCDX010725626.1_pt1 | contig 40513 bp, 43 predicted proteins | sample 7449681 | NCBI WGS metagenome assembly JACCDX01 (sample SAMN15323450, study PRJNA562643) | freshwater metagenome | isolation source: river surface water | place: USA:Blue River Watershed | collected 2017-08-18
ATATTCAATTCGGTAAATTTGAAGCCGGAATGGATGCAATATATTGCGTAAACTTATATAAAGTTATTTTGGAGTATATTATGGAAAAATATCAGAAGTCCATATCACTATATGGCGATGGAATTGGCGTTGTAGATTACGTTGAGCATATGGGGTCTGACCTTAAAATAGTTAACTCAGCGAGAGTCAGCTTCGGAAAACACAAAGAGGAATTAGACGATAAAGATAGAAAACTTATTCGATATCTAGTTGAGCACAAACATACCTCGACGTTTGAGCACAACGTTGTGACCTTCCGTTTCAAGGTTCCTCTGTTTGTTCGCTCTCAGCACCATCGTCACCGTACTTGGTCTTACAACGAAATTTCTCGTCGTTATACAGAGGAAAATCTTCAATTCTATGAACCGGAGGCCTTCCGCACTCAGCATACATCAAATCGTCAAGCATCTAATGCTAGTGAGTTGATTAATCCCATCCTAAATAAGGAAGAGGAGAGTCATCCAAAGTTTGGAGAATGGATTCATGCTTATTCCGCTTCTCAGGCAGTTAGAGATCATCATGCGGATTCCGTAGCCCTCTATAATAGACTTATGGAGTCCGGAGTATGTCGTGAGCAAGCTCGCGGAGTTCTTCCTCAAAATCTTTACACAGAGTTTTACGGAACCGTTTCACTCGCCAATTTGCTAAAGTTTATTGACTTGCGCACGCACGAGGGAGCGCAATGGGAAATTCAAAGAGTTGCCGAAGCGTGTCTTGAAATCGCAACAGACCTATGGCCAGAGGCAGTCGGCGCTTTTAGAAAGAATAGAAACCAATAAAGAAAATCCGATGAAGAAAATTAGATGTCAATATAGCATCCATAAGAATGCTTATCTGATTCTCGATGAGAGAAAAGCATTTCTTGGTATCGTGTGGAAGGAATCATTTTATGATGATGGATGCAAGTGGAGTTGGAAATCTTCAAATGAGAATGCTTTCGGACGCACACCAACTCTAAAAGAAGCATTTTCCTTGATGAAAGAAAATCAATAATAATTGGAGATCAAATGCCTGAAAGCGAAAACCAGCAAGGTTGGTTTCAATGTACCCAATGCGGACACGGGCATTGGGTACAACAATGGGAGGTGGAGATTGGCGATTATGTCGAAAGAACTGCCTGTCCTGAATGTGGAATCGGGATAATGAAAGTGGAGTGGGAAGAAAATGCCAAATTGGATTGACGACGAAGGCTATAACTGGTTTGGAAAATTAGAATGCAAAAGATGCTTGGGAAGATTCGACACAGATAAAGACGGAGAAGTTCCGGTTCATAGATGTTTGGGTGGGTGGTATAAGTCAGAAAGTTATAGTGGTTTATGGCATCAAGTCGTCTTCGTAAGGTCATTTGACGAAAACGCACCAAAAACTAGAAAGAATAGAGGCTAATAAAGGAATTTAAAATGCTCTGGAAATACGGAATGATTAAGGTCGGCGTAGATCATTATGGAGCCGAAGGAAATGAAGACATTTGCGAACTTGCAGAACTCTTTTACAAGGAAACCGAAGTAGGAATTCGTTATGAATCATTTGGTCGTCCCTTTCTTTCTTCTATCGAAGATCTACGAAATGCTACGAGAGATGTAGAAAGAGACGGGATTATTACTTGGTTCTGGGATAATGGAACATTTCGCTGGAATAACACAGAGTATTTTTGGGATTGGAGCAGAAATGAGTAAAGATACTGTAAATAATAATGACAAAATGGAAGAGCTATTAGCCAAAGAAATTGCCTCAATGTCTGACTCAGAAGTTGCGGATAATGTGGGTAGGTTCTTTAGAGCCAAAATGTCAGATAGGAACATCGAAAGCTCTTATCAAGAAATTCTTAGACTTCAGACATTATGCCTAGCCGCAGCAGAAGAGATAAGGGTGCTAGATAACGAGCTTGAAAAGCTTTCGCCAACCTCAGAGGGAACTCACACCTCTATAAATCTTCTATCCAGACTTGAGGGAAGAATTGGTGGATGGTACAATAAAATCTGGGATGGTGAAAATGAATAGGGATGATTGGCACTTTTATCTTTTTACCGCTATTTCTTTAGTGGTTTCTATGTTTTGTTTTTATACGGGGTTTATAAATAATGCCTACTAAATACACAATTGAAATGACTTATGAACAATTACTTGAGTTTCAGTCCTACCTAATGTGGAGTACAACTTCTTATAAAGATAAAACTATGCTTGAGTTAGTTATGAAAATGGTCAAAGAGATTCAACTAGAAAAAGATGCTCAAAGACAAGAGCAGCTAGATAAAAATTGGTAATAAGGAGAAAAAAATGTTAAATATTCGTCCAGAAAATAAAAGATTAAGAGTGAGATTAGAAGAGGCTCCACCCTCCCATAGCGGAGGAAGCTCGCTTCTTTATCTTCCAGAAAAAGAAGAATATCTAGTTGCAGTGGTAGAGGCACAGGCGAACGATTGTATCGTGAGTCGCTCCACAAATTCAGAAAGAGTAATCTTTCAAAAGAGATTTTTAGAAACCATCTCAGTTGCAGGGGAGAGACATAATTTCGTTCTAGAAGAACATGTTGCAGCGTCATGGTGCTCAGAATGAGTGAGGATTCTGCGCAGAAGACTGTTTGTGGCTATGCTTTTAGAAATACTAAAACAGGACTATTTAAAGGTAAGGGTCTTACTGGCTGGAATAAAAAACCACATATCTGGAATAAGGAGCATCATATCAAAGCCCTGATTACAACCAGGGTAAAAGAAATGAGACAATGGAGGCCAGATATGCTTGATTTTTATAAGGCAGAGTTATCTGAATGTGAAATAATTGAAGTTATTATAGAATCCGGAAGATCGAAATCAATGCTGTTTAATTTAGACTGGCTAGACAAATGAGGTAAAAATGAGAACACCCTCCGGAAGACCCTTTCTTCCTCCAATGGAATTTGCAAGAATGGTAATAGAAAGAAATAAGAATTTATATCAAAAAACTTCATTTGGTAGTGAAGCTTACTTTTTAAGACAAACTGGTAGAACAACAAATATGGTTATTAACGCCTTAAATCAAGCAAAGGCTGGTTATGAAGTTTTAATCAAAATTCATTCTCATAGTAATCAAAAATACATCAATCCTTTGATTCTGCATTATGCAGATGAAATGGGATTAACCACATCTCAGGTGGATAATATATCATTCGTAGTTACCGAGATGGATCTTCGTGGCAGAAAATTTGATGTAATATTTGTAGATAATGCCGTATATGATTTGGCAATTGCTCAAAATTCTGGACCAAGATATCAGAAAGGAACCATTTAAAATATGTCTTACGAAAAAGAAATTCAAAGACTCTGCTCTGTTCCGGAAAACCTAAGAAGCCACTGGCCTCCAGAACTTCTGTGGGCCGTACAAGCTTTTGAGGATTTAGAGAAAAGGGCAATTAGACTATCCGAAAGGTTAGACTTTCTAGAGGAATCCCTGGAGCAAAGAGAATATTGCGATTCAGTTTTGCAAGAATATGAGCAAAAGTTTTTTTCAGTCAATCAAAGTTCCTTCACACTTCCTCCTGCAAAGTCCAGGACAGCAAAAACAATCAGAACAAAAGGACAGTGCAGATATTGAGGTGCCAACATGAATAGGGATGAATTAAGTCAAGCTATAAATAAGGCATATGAAATAGCTCATCAAGCAACCAGGGAGGGGCAGATTGAAAATAGCCTACATTTTACTGGGGCGATGCTTCCTCTGAAGGATGTGCTATTATCACATATTAGTGGTCTAGAATATAATAATCTTTACTATAACTATTTGGATAGTCTGGCTAAAATAGAAAGAATGAAGGACAGGATTCTAAGCTTAGGAGGATCTTATTCTGATATCTTTCCATCTTTTAAAGACGAACAGCAAAGTGTAAAACCAGAAAAAAATAAGGAGTGATAAATGTTGGAAGTAACTAAGGAAAATTTTCAGGAACTAGTTGTAAATTCTTCGGTTCCAGTCTTGTTAGACGTATGGGCAACATGGTGCGGACCATGCAAAGCAATGCTACCGAGAATTGAAGCTCTATCAAAGTCTAGAGCAGACATTGTGGTAGCCAAGGTAAATGCTGATGCAAATAGGGAATTCCTTAAGGAATTCAAAATCTCTAGCATTCCAACTCTTATTTTAATGTCAAATGGAAAAGAGATTGCAAGGCATGTTGGAATGCCGGCTTCCGGATTGGATGAGTTTGTTAATCAGGCATTAAAATGAATTCCATATTATGTGATGGTTGCGGAAATGAAGCTTCTGTATATGCCATTGTAAACAATCACCATATTGCTGGGATCGTGCTTTGCGAAGCATGTCTAGAAACTGGCTTTAAATCTCTAAAAAAAGAAGATAAACAAATGAAAAAATCACGTATACATAGAGCTATCATTCCAGATTGGCCGGACGGCCATAATTCCAAATATATTGGCGGTATAATCAAACATCCTTGTGGCGTATCTCTTCAGATAGATTATGACCCAAAGGAAGAATCTTGGCAAATTTATAATACCGATATACTTAGTGATGAGGTAATGTCTGAATTTCTAGAATCTCTCTATGTTAAAATTCCAGAAATGTTTTCAGATGAAGAAGAAATTTCTTTCAAATCTCTATTGCAAATGTCTGATGGACCCAAGATTTTCTGGGATAAAGACGGATCCAAATGGATGTTATCAGATGAGCCGACTTACTCAATTGGATTAAAGAATGACTCTAACATTCCTAATGGAAAGATTAAAAGATTTGAGTATGAAGATATGATTTATATTTCTACGGAGCCCACATGAGCACAAAGGTGACAATATCATATGATTCAGAAGATCATAAATTTCATCTATATGAAGAATGTTTTGAGGACGAAACCGTTTATCTTTCCATCCTCCCGGAAGAGTGGTCTTTTGATGGCTCTGAGTTAACAATAAAAATGACAACTGTTCAGTTTGAAAAAATAATTAAAGATTATTGTAAATATAAAAAAATTGAATAAAATATTTATTTTACATTGATGTATAATAATATTTTAATCTAAAAAAGGTAACATAACACCATGCTTTAATTAATACATTTTATGGAGTCACAATGTCAAATAATTTTGAATTGCTTAATAAGTTAAAGGGCAAAAGAGAAATGATTTTAATGTGGCTCAAGAAAAATCATAAAAATATTTTTGTAACAAATAAACATCTCAAAGATGGAACAGAGGCTAGAGCTTACTGGTATTATGGATATCTTCTTGCCTTAACAGATTCTATTAAAAACTTGGAAGCAAATGTTGCTTCTATGGAAGAAAAAGATAAAATGGAAAAAAACATTATTTCTAGCCCAAATAATTCCAATCAAAATAATTGGAAGAATATTTTTATATTAGTTTTGATTGTCTTACTTATATCGTCAGTTGGTTATGGAATCTTCCAACACAGAGAGAAAGAAACTGCTGATGCCAGGCTTATGGAACTTATAAATGAAAGCACAAGGCTCCACACAGAGGTTGAGGAAACAAAAAATAAATACTCAGATGCAGTCTCCGCAATTAAAGATCTCTCTGATGAGAATACACAGTTAGTAGATCTGGTTGCCGATTTAAGAGTTAGGGCTGATAAACCTCCGATTATTAAGGAAATTATTGTTACAAAAACAGTGGTAAAACCATCTGAACCAATATATATAACTACAGAGTTACCCCAAGAACATAGGTTTAAATTGTCACCTGGACTTGAAGTGGCTAGGTTTTCACAACAGGGTGGCAAATATGCATTTGAGACTCACGAGCTTTCTATAAGAAATTCTGTAGTTATAGGGGAGAATAAATCAACATCTTTATTACAGATTGCTTCTTCAGCAGAGCCGGATAAATATTACGAGATACCAATTGATGATTTTGATGTTAGGATAATTGAGCCAGCTAGAAAGATATTTAAGCCAGACCTAATGCTTGCAGCCAGGGTTGGTTTGAATGAAAATCCTCAATTAACTGCAAGTCTGAATTTAACTTTTTTGCATCCACTTAAATGTTTGGACGCTCTTGGCGTGACCATCGCGGGCAATAGTCAAACGTTTCAGGCCGGAATAATTCCGGTTGCATATAATATCGGATGCCACCTGCCTGTCTTTGATGATCTCTGGATAGTTACCGATGCCTTTGTTGATATACATGCTAAATTTGGAGCTGGAATTGGGTTGGGAACAAAGTTCTAATATTGTATTATAAATATAACCCTACTATAGAATGGCTGCGTTAAGATAATCGTGATAAATATTTTTTTAAAAATTTTGAAAATCCACCCTAGGAGGATTAAATGACTGAAGTTAAAAAATATAAGACAATTTATGCCGATCCACCATGGAATCAAACTGGAGGTGGACAATCAAAGCGTGGAGCAGATAGACACTATCCTTTATTAAAAGAAGAGCAAATCATTAAGGTTATGAAGGACGCCTTAAAAGATAAGGTGGAGGATAATGCCCATATGTATATGTGGGTTGCTAATAATCATCTTCCTGAAGCCATTCGTATCATAGAGGCCTTGGGGTTTAGATATGTAACTAACCTGGTGTGGTCAAAAACTGCTTATGGACTGGGAAGGTACTTTAGAGGGCAACATGAGCTTTGCTTATTTGCCACAAAAGGAAATGGAATATCCGTTAGAACGGATAAGAATAATGTGCCATCTCTTGTCGGGCAAAGTCTCCTTCCAAGAAGGAGGCATTCTCAAAAGCCAGATGAAATGTACTCCCTTATCGAAGATAGGTCTCATGGCCCATACCTTGAGATGTTTGCCAGACAAAAAAGAGAAGGATGGGATAGCTGGGGAAATGATCCTTCAATTTTAGAGCCTCAAGTAGAGGATTCTCCCGAGGAAGAATTATGAATGATGATTCGGATATTTCCTTTTCAAAGGGTGAGATTAATCTAATAACTTCTCTTTTAACACATGCTTATTTATCGTGGCTTAAAATGTTAGAAGATGATTCTTATCCAGAAGATCACACAAGAGAAGATTGTGAAGATCTTGTTGAAATAATTCTTGAAACACTGAGAAAATTTAGCATTATTAACGAGTCAATATCGGGCGATGATGAAGATGATGAAGATTCTTATGATGAAGATTTTCCTAATAATGTTATAAATTTTCCAATTAAAAAATAAAATAAAATTATTTTGGCAAACAATTTAGTATTATTACTTTATCAAAGATTAAATAATCTTTGATTATTAAAGGTAAAAAATACTAATGACTTTAGCTGAAATAATTTTATTTTTATTATGGACAACTGGAGCCACATTTATTGTGGTTTCGTCCACAATCTTAGAGCCTGTAAGACAATTTGTCTTTTCCAAAATTCCACCCAGCGAAAAACTGCTGACTTGCCATATGTGTACTGGATTTTGGATTGGAGTTTTTGCTGGACTCGCTCACGTTGAACTAAACGCATTGCAGGCTGGTTGTATGACTAGCCTAATCAGCTGGTCGCTGGCAACTATGTTGGGTGCCGTACAATCAGTTGGTTCATATTTTGAAAAGTTAGAAGGAGCTGAAGAGTGATGAAAGACAAGGTAATTCGCCTTTCCATTCCAGGAAAGGTATACGATCTCCTCTGGTCAGATGATGAGTTTTACAGAGATGTTACTGGTCACAAAAAGGTATCATCTGCTGGAGCCTTTCCAAAGGTTGATCAATGGTGTGACGAAGAAGGTTTTCATATGGCATTTGCTCTGGCCGGTTATTCGCCAGATAATGTCAGATTGGAAACTTGTGCAAATGAACTGATAGTAACAGGAACTCGTAATAAAATAGAGCAAGATTCTGAGCTTCAAAGCCAATCGGATGATGAAGATGAATATCCTGCAAAAACTCCAAATCTTAGAGTTCAACAAGGAATTATCGTCAGAGGTATAGCTAGAAGAAACTTTAAAACTAAATATTTTATAAATTATAATTTTGATCTCTCTAGAGTTCATGCTTCCATGGAAAATGGCTTGCTAGAAATTCTAATTCCAAAAAGAGATGACGTAAAACTAGTTGAAGTAAAAATAAGGAGCGAACATGAATGACGCAAGAGATACTGAAACGCTTGATGCAGTTTTGGAAATTACAAGAACCGTTGTTTCTGCAATTGTGGATGATGAGGATAGGGTTAATGTTGTTGGCTCTCATTCCGACAAAGGCCTTCTAGTTGAAGTTAAGGTTGGTTCAGATGATGTAGGCAAGATCATTGGAAAGGAGGGTAGGATTGCAAGTGCCATAAGAACTGTCGTTAAAGCTGTTGGTGCCAAGTATGGCGAGAGGGTTATGCTCAACGTGTTCAACCGCCCCCTCGACTGAACCGATAAGGAGCCATAAGCATGTCTAATCCCTCTTGGCGTTCAAGATGCCTAAATTACCCCAACATAATGTTTGGAAAAGCCTTGCAAAATGCTAAAAAAAGAGCAGTCAAGAGGGGCATTTCATTTGATTTAGATAAAGAATATTTACTAGATATCTTTGAACGTCAAGATGGAAAATGCTATTACTCTGGTATAAAAATGAATATTGTTAAAGATGATGATTTATCGGTTCATGATCCATTGAAGATGTCATTAGATTGCGTTGATCCAGATAAAGGTTATATTAAAGGTAACGTAGTATGGTCGGCATATTGCGTAAATACATTCAAGCAAAAGATGTCTCAAACTGAAATGCTTAGAGTATGTGAAAGCATACTTAATAATCTTAAGAAATAAGATGAAAAAAGAAAAAAAAGAACTTTCTAGTAAAGTAAAAGCAAAAGTAGATAAAATATATAAGAACTTTGGACTAGATACCACTTTAATGGAAGATGAAGAGGGAAGCTTAGATTCTGTATATGAATTTTATAATAACAATAGAGAGAAATTAGAATCTGATCTGCTTGAGTCTGAGCAACACGCTGGAAAGTTTGAAAATGATGAGTTGCTCTAGAGTCTACTATTATTGTCATAAACAATGATATATAAATTTGGGAAGGCAAATGAATAAGAAAGATTTGGCAAGGAAGATTTCCTCAAAGACACTCCTTTCGCAAAAGGAATCTTTGCAAGTATTGGATGCCATTGTTGACTCCATAATTGAATCACTTGAGAGTGGAGAAGAAGTTACGTTAGTAGGGTTTGGAAAATTTTATTTATATCAACACACTTCCAGGCCAGTTCGTAATCCAAAAACACAAGAAGAGATGAAGCTCAAAAGATTTAAATCTTTGAAATTCAAATCGTCCGATAAGATAAAAAGATACTTTAAGGAATTGAATAATGGCTAAAGACAGTAGCAAGAAGCTCACTAGATTTCAATCTGCCGCCACAGTTGTTTCTGCAGATCTCCTAAATAGACTATATGGAGGAGAGCATGGCTTTAATGATAATGTTGATGCAACAGACTCTCTAGTTGCAGGTCACGCACATGATGGCCTTCATGCTGATGGACACGCTCAGAAGATAAATCTAACACAAGGAGCTCACGTTACTGGGCAGTTGCCCCACGAGAATTTGGGCGGCTATAACAATACAATCCCAGCTGTTCAGAAAAAGAATGTTCAATCATACGCAGAGGATGTGTATGGAGTGCCTGGTCTAGATCATGAACTTGCAATACCAGAGTTTGAAGAGGTCGGTGGAGTTAAGAACTATTATCTAGACTTGTCGGCTCTAAGAGGGGATGTATTCTCTGTTGGAGGCCAACCTGGTTGGATTCAGGGTGGTGTATCTGATTTTGATGTTTCTGTTACCTCTGCAAATCTTGTCGTAACATTAAATGGAACTTGGATTGCCTATACCAAGATAGGAAAATTTACATTCACAAATGCTACATTTGACTTGGGCGCTCCATCTACAGCGGCTGCAGGACAATATTATATTTACATAGATGGAACAACCGGCTCTCTAACTGCCTCCTCAACCCTTCCGGATATAACTGTAGCCGGCGATGTTGCGGTTGGAAGATTTACGCATGATGGCGTAAATATAACAGGCCAGGTGGATCTAAGATTTTTTGCCAAGGACGATAGTAGAAAGATTTTATATACGGTGAGGGCAGATGGTGCTGCCGGTGATGCCAATGCAGAGGGTTGTTTTATGTCCCTGGAGGCTGCTCTTGCTTGGGCCGCTGCGTATGGAACCTCTGGCGTATCTGCAAAAACGGAAATTCATATAAGGGGCGAGGTTGTTGTAAACTCTACGGTTACCTTGCAAGTTGATAATATATCTCTTCATGGCGAGGGTGAATCTAAACTTGTAACTGGTGCAAGTTTAAGTCCAATGATAGATCTTAATGGAAAAAATTCTGTAACTTTCCATGGTATCGACTTTAGATGCGAACATGCAAACTCCACTGCAATCGAAGATACGTCGGCATCTCTATATGATCTAAAAATAGAAAGATGTAATTTTGACGGCCCTGTTGAATGGGAAAGGGCGATAAACTTAACCAGCAATGTTGTTACTCAGTGTCAAATTATAGAGTGTAGAATCAACGCCTCAGAAAGGGGTATTAATATTCCGGATGCAAATGGTTGTCATATAGCCCGTTGCGCAATACAGAGTAACGCTATTGATTTGTCTCCTTTGAATTATGGACTTTTGATTGGAAGTCCAACTTCAACTCCAACTTATGGAGCATCTAAAATAGATCAAGTTTATTCTATAAATTATGCCATAGGATTCTATATTGGTAGCATCGGAACCACCATTATGAATAGCTATGCACTAGCATGCGGAATTGGTATTAGTGTCGGTATTGGCTCAAGAGAGATTGAGGTATCTGGAAACTTTGTAAACTCAAATAATATTGCAAACTCTAGCGGAATTATAGTGGTTGGAGATAACGGATCAACCGCAGAAAATGTTAATAGAATAAATATTTGTAATAATGAAGTAATAAATTCTGCTCTAAATGGAATTATAATATCGGGCCTTGTCAGAGATGTTGACATATCTGGAAATATTTTAGACCTCTATGCCGGTGATGCAACTGATCCTACGGCTAGAGCAATAGCTGTAACACCATATAGCGGATATTATCCTGCTCATGTAAAAATTGTAAGCAACTTTATCCGTAGAGCTAAATCAGGAATTTTGATCAATGGCGATGCCGATGTAAGAGCTGTTGGTACTTTTACAATTGATGACGTAGCTAATCTTGTAAATGGCGTTAGCACAGTAACAATAGATGGAAACGTACTTACTGCAGTAACCGGAGCTCCTGGTGCTAGTGAGTTTGAGATAGGAGTTAACGAAAATATTACTGCACAGAATCTGGCGGATGCAATTAATGATCCTCCGAACGGGCTTTACGACTTTGTGGCACATGCAGTTGTAAGTGGTTCTACTGTAACAGTCTACGCAGTTCAATATGGTCCACAGGGGAATGTTTCTATCAGTACAAATCAGTTGGATGCGATCTCATTATCTGGTGCAACACTCACTGGTGGTGAGAATAACAATATAACAAATATTATCATTTCAAACAATGAAATATATAATTGTGCAAATGGAACAACCGGAACTGCAAGTCCAACTACAGTATCTGAATTGGGTGGATTTGGTATTGCATCTGTATTCTGTAGAAGTGTTGTTATTTCTGGAAATAATATATCTGAAATTGGAATAGTCACTGAAAATGATGGGACGCCATTTCTGCCTTCTGCAAACGTTTATTCTAGAGGTATTGTTGTATGGAACTGCTCCACTGTAAATGTTGCAAATAATAATATTAAAAACTTAGCCATTGGTATATCTGGATACTCAGAAGGTATACTAAATCTGTGTAATTCCACCGGAGTTGAACCAACATTTAGCTTTGGCCATAGAGATATTAACATTGTTAATAACAATATCATCTGGGAACCCCAAGGAAATCTGGTAGAAGTTGACTCCTTACCAGGTCTGTTTGGCATAACATCATCGGTGGACAGCTCAAATGATGACGTAGATGCAGTTATATCTATTGGATCAATTTCAATACTATCAAACGTCATCCGAAACTCATCATTTGTCGGAATTGTATCAGGTGCATCAGGAGCTAATGCTATATTAGATGGATTTGATATATCTCACAATAGGGTAAGTCCATTTCAAGCTTTATTCAACTCATTCGGTGGAGGTATATTTACCTCATCTTTAGACAGTGATTTGTCAAACTTTATTGTTTCCAATAATATAATCAAGGTTGAAGATGAGCTTTTTGGCTCACAATATCCTTATGTTAATATAGGATGTATTGGATTTGCAACTCCACCTATTGGAACTCCTGCTGTAATAAAAGAGATAAAAATATCAAACAATACACTTTACTCTAGAAGCTCTGCGATAATAATTGATTCAAGTGCCGAAGTTGTCAATTGCTCGATTCTAGATAACTCAATATATATGAAAGAAGCCGGAGCCAGTGAAATAGATTTGTGTAGAGGTATATTGATAGATTGCGGAACAGCCGATACTAAGCTTTCAGATATCAAAAATATATCTATCAGCGGAAATACCATCGTCGGTGGAGATGGATGCAGGATTTCATCTAAGTTTGGAGTTATATTAAGAAATATATCCGTAACAAATAATATTTTTGATGGAACAGATAACTTCTTAGATCCAACCACTCTTACTACTCCACAGCCAGATGGCTTTTATTCTGCATTCTCAATACATGCGGAAGAATCTATTACTCCAGGTGCAGATGATATTGTAAATGGAGTTGTTATAGACGGAAATGTTTTTAGAAATACACAAAGAGAAGCTATAATTATTACAAAGGGTTTGACATCCGCCCCAAGGTCAACAAGGCAAATAGTTATTTCGAATAATACTTTTGATTCATGTGGATTGACATCCGGTGCAACATACGATTTACCACTAATGGTTGGTGTGATTAATCTATCTTTAACTGGTGATTTTATTTCAGAGGTCAAAATAGCTAACAATAGCTTCAATGATATTGAGATAGTAAATAATGCAGATTCTGCTCCAGCATATCCTTTTAATATGGCCGGAGTTATTGGCCTATTTGCTGGTGGTTTGGTCGCAATTAAAAATTGTCAAATTTCTGGAAATACATTTGCATCTTGCGATATCTCTACAGATACAGATGCTATAACAAATGGCGCTCTTACACAGACTGTTTCTTCCGCAATTTTCGTTTTTTCAACAACTACCTTGGGAAATATAGATATTTCTAATAATCAATTTAGAAACTTAAATATCGAAACAACTGCTGATGACTCTGGCGCAACATCTGCGGGAATTCTTACTGTTTCAGTATTAACTTCTGATAACATATCTATAAATGATAATCAATTTACTAATGCTGATTTGTTAACAACTACAGATGTTTCTAGCTTTAGAGATGGCGTAGTATGCTGTCATTCCTATGGAGATCTTTCTGCCTTAAGAATCGATAGAAATATTGTTTATGATTCTGAGGTTGAGACTGTTTATAATGATATAAATGATACTTCTCTTAATGGTATTATTTCAATAATCTGCACAGATACATCAAGAGCTTTGAGTATTTCTGAAAATAGTTTAAGAAATGTAAATATTATCGATTCGGTTCCAGCTCAAAATAGATCTGCTGGAATAATCTGTTATTCTACAACTTATTTTGTGGAAATTTCAATTGCAAATAATAATACTTTAAATGCTCCCCATCCAACATATGATGCATCTGGAGTTAAGTTAACTTCCGCAGCACTCCTTGGTGGAGTATTCTCTAATAATCAAATTGGAGCCCTAACTGCTCAGGCCAAGCCTGCAATGTATCTTGATGTAGATGCAATATCTCAGACCACAATTTCGAATAACATTATCAGCTTATTCGAAGCCGGTGTCGTTACAGATTCGACAACTTTGGCATCTTTCAATATTAATAATAATGAAATTTTAACAGATTCATATGGAATATACATGGGTGGTCAATCTGGATACTGTACTATATCAGGAAACTCTATAGCATCAGCAGCTAATGATGCGATACGTATTTTAAATGACGCAAGTTATCTTACAGTCTCTGGTAACACATCTGTTTCTACAGATACAAACAGGGACGGAATCTCATTTGCCGGTAACTTGGATAATTCTGCAATCACAGGCAATACAGTTCGCGCAGATAGATATGCAATTCAATTAACAGGAACCTCTAATAATACCACTATATCTAGCAATTCAATATTGTCAGTATCCAGCAGTGCCCTTTATGTAGTTGGTGCCTCAAGCCATCTTACGGTAACTGGAAATACAAGTCAGTCAACGGCTTCAAACCAAAAGGGTTATGAAATATATGGAGCATTGGACAATTCTGCAATTACAGGAAACACAATACATACAAATCTCTATGGAATGGATTTTACACACCCTGCCCCTGTTCCATCTTTTACCTATAATTCAATTGCAAATAACAGTATCAAAACAAATGGCGGAGGAGCTACGGGCATTTACTTTGATGGTAGAACGTTAGATCATATCACGATAACTGGAAATGTCATTCAGGCTGCAACTTCTGCATCTGGTGGAAGTCCGACCGTAACTGCTACCGGAACCTGTATTGGAAATACTGGAACTACAGCCCTATCCTGGGATACATGGGCTCATGCCGGTGGAACTCCAATTGTTCTAAAATACAGGTATGGAGGTAATGCCGCTTCATCATTGAATGATTAATAATACTATTGCATCCGAATAAAAAATGTTTACGATGAATATCGGAGTCCAGTTTGAAGGCTTATTTAATACTTGGGTGCAATGGCCATCTTGATCAAGATGACTTTGCTTATTGCAGGTCCTGTAGTAATCCAATTTTAGATTTATCAAAAGTCAAAAAAGAAAACTATGATAAATTAATGGAATTTTTGGACAAATCTTGTTCACTATTTGACAGACCTTGCTTTGACTATAATAAAACGGTCAATATAATTAATTTTTTGTATAAAAATTTTAGTATTATTGAAGAAGAAAAATTGCATAAAATTCAAGCATTCATTAGGATGCATAGATCCTGTGGAATTTATTTGATGCTGATTATGAAAGAGGATTACAATGGATAATAAAGTTAACGTTCCTTCGAATAACAAATATCTCGAATCAAGAAAAGCAAGACCTCAATCTGATATTGAGACCGCCTTTAATGATTTTAAAGTTCTTCTAGCAGATAAGACCCATCCAGATAACCAAACACAAGCTTATCATAATAATGTTGTTTCTACTCTGAATAGGCTACTTACGGCAGCTGATAAGTTAGATGAGAACAACCCTGGTGAAGGCATATTTGGATTAATTATTTTGTCACTAAGATCTTCGCTTAAGTTGAAAGATGAATTTATTAGACAGGATTTTGAGATAAAAGAACTTAAGAGAGAAATAAATCGTCTAAAGAAAAACCAGGCAGCAAAGGAATGACAACAGATAAAATCAAGATGTTAATCATGAGCAAGATTGAGAAGATTAACATGGAGATTAGAAGCCTGGAGAGTACCTGCAAAAAATTTTCTGTGGAACCCGAATCAAATAGTGCCTACATTGGAATGGTGGGGTACCGTGCAGCTTTGCGCGACCTACACGAGGAGATTAGGAGCTTTGATGATTCATCAAAAAGTTTTTATAAGGCCACAGAGTAAAGAAGATATCTTAGGTCAGATTTTATATTCATTTGGAATTAAGTATGAATATATCTACCTTAAAGAAGAAAAGTATTTTGATATTTTCAACGTAAAGCTTGCGCTAGGCACAAAGGTTTCTAAATTAGAATCCATAATGACGGACGTTGGATTGGCCCTTTCCGCAAAAGCTACACCAAGAGGTTATCCGGTTTTGGAAACTGGATTGTTCAAAATTGAAGTTCAAAAACACAACATTCCTTCGAAGAGTTTTGAACAACTTATTTCATCAAAGAATAAGAACTTTTATACACCCATTTTATTGGGCACTGATTATTCTGGCTCAAATCTTTGCGTTGACCTAAACTCTCTTCCAAACTTGCTTATTTCCGGATCTAGCGGATCTGGAAAAAGCATGTTGTTACATACGATAATTCTTTCTCTATTATGTGGTAACAATTCAATTCATTTGATTGATCCAAAAATGGTTGAATTTTCTCAATATAGCGATTTTCAAGGCGTTGAAAACATCGTCCATACAATAGACGATGTTAATAAGTTGATAAAAAACTTGATTAATACTATGGAAGCTAGATTTTTTCTCCTTAGAGAAAAGGGACTAAGGCACGCCAAAGAAGATAAGACTATGAGGCCAATAATTATCGTTGTAGATGAGTGGGCTGATTTGGTTTTTCAATCTAAAACTTTGGAAAAAGACCTTTCTATTTTAGCCCAAAAAGGAAGAGCTGCAGGTATCTCTATTATACTATCTACTCAAAGACCGTCTTCCAAAGTTGTTAGCGGCCTCATTAAGGCAAACTTTATTGGAAGAATTTGCATGAAAGTATCTTCCGCCACAGACTCCAGAATTATCTTGGACCAAACTGGTGGTGAAAAATTACGCGAAGTTGGTACTGGCCTTTTTCTTGACGGAAAGTCAAATGAGCCTATATTTTTCAAATCCCCACTGATCTCGTCAATTCAGAATGAGTTGATTAATTTGGGAGTTAAGCCAAAGAAGAAAAGTTTTTGGAATAGGATTTTCGGTTGAAAAAGTACTCTAAAGAAGAACTGATCAAATCGGTCAGGATAGTCGAAGTTGCCGACAAGTTGGGCATTCCACTTGAGGATGTTCAGACAGGCAATTTTACTCATAGATGTAGGTGTCCATCGCCAAAGCATAATGAGAGAACTGGCTCCCTTTTTATAGATAGTGTAAATAACAATTTTTATTGTTTTGGATGTTGTGCCTCTAACAATGTTATTGATTTCTATATATTGGCGGCAACTTCGGATTTTATTGGAGCGATAAATTATCTCTCTGAATTGGTAGATCCCAATAAGATAGTTGTTGCAGACTCTGAAAAGAAAGAAACAAATTTTAATGATTTGCTAAAAATATCAATAGGCTTTAAAAAGATCCTAAGAAAGTATCCGGAAGACTTTGATTGGATCACCAGTATAATGGAAAAGACAGATAGATACGTTGAATCTATCGATAGACATGATGTAGAGAGGGTAAAGATTTTGCAGAAAAAGCTTGGAGAAACCTTTAAAAGGAGGTTTGATAAAAAATGCGGGCAATAGTTTGTGGCGATGCGCATATTGGTGCCGTATTCGGCCTAGGAAAGTCAAATGGCAAAGGTGGAAACACTAGAATAGATGATTATGAAAAATCATTAAATTATATTGTAGATTATACAATTGATTCTGGCGCAGATATCTTCGTTCAAACTGGTGATATATTTGAACACAGAGAACCATCCCTAGAAAATATGGCAATAGTGGACGCTGCCCTAAAGAGGCTTTCCCGTGCTGGAGTTTCTACTTTTGTGATTATGGGAAATCATGATTACAAAAAGAATGGAGAAGCATTTACAAGCTCAATAACAAGTTTGGCAGCAGCCGAATATCCTAATGTTAGAATGATATTGGAACCAGAAAATATTCATGTCAGCAATGGTCAGAGCTCAGTGAACCTTCTTCTCGTCCCCTATCGTGACAGAAGGATGTATCCTGGAAAAACCATAGACAAGCAATCGGAAGGATACAATAATCATATTAAAGAATTAGTTTCCAAGATTAAAAATCAAGATCCAACTATTGCGATTGGTCACAACTTCTTCTTTGAGGGAAGCTATAATGATTTTGGAGGCACAGAGATTCTGACGGATCCAGAGGCTTTTGATGGATGCGATATGGTTCTAATGGGACATTTGCATCAATTTAGAATCGTACGTAAGCGCGCACCCGCGTGCGTGTACACGGGCTCTATGGAGAAAACTAACTTTGGAGATAAGAATGTAGACAAATTTTTCATAGATTATGACTCTACAGTTAAAAAAGCTAAATTCTGTAAAATTCCATCGAGAGAACTTCTTGATGAATCTTTTAATTTTTCAGACTGTGATTTTTCAAATATTCAAGAAAGAATTGAGCAAGAAATATCTCAACTAGATTTATCTGAAAAAATAATTAGATTAAAACTTTCTGTAGATGAAAAGATTTTGCCAGCAGTAAGTAAAGAATGGATAGAATCAAATCTTTATAGTAAAGGTGCTTTTTGCGTATCAAAAATAATGATCGAGACATTTTCTAAACGAATCGTGAGAGATAATGCTGTACTTGAGCAGAAGGATGATTACTCTATGCTTGAGGCCTTCATTAAATCGCAATCTTTGGAAAGTGACTTTTTAGAAAAAATTCTAAAAGAGGCCAAGTCAATTGTAGGTGGAAAATGATACCAGTAGGATTAAAGCTAAAAAACTTCTTTTCCCATAAGGATAGTGAAATTGATTTTTCAAAATTTAACTCAGCTCTCCTAATTGGAAATAAAGAAGGTGATTACACAAAATCAAATGGTAGTGGTAAAAGCGCTATCTTTGAATCTATATTGTGGTGTCTTTTCAATAAATCTCGTGCCGCCATGATGGATGATATCGTGAGATGGGGGGAAAATAATTGCTCCGTTACTTTTGACTTTGATCATGACGGAAAAAGATACAGAGTTGTAAGAAAGAGGGTTAGGAATAATTCCACCTCTACTGTTGATTTTTTCTTTTTAAATGAATTCGGAGAATGGCAAGATTTTTCAGGATCTACCTCTGGAGAAACAAACGAAAAGATTGAAAAGACGATTAAGCTTGATCATAAAACTTTTATCAACTCTGTCTATTTTAGGCAGAATGATATTTCTGAATTTGCAGAATCCGAACCATCTAAAAAGAAAGAGATATTAAAATCCATCGTTGATATCTCTAGATGGGATGAATACGAAAAAGATGCAAAAAATAAAGCAAAAGATATTAGATTAGAATGTAAAATTCTTCAAAAATCAATAGAAGAATATGATGATGTCGTCCAGAAGCTCTTGGCTTCGGAAAACGAAATAAATGAACTTCAATCCAGTAGGACTGAAAAGTCCGAAGCAATATCAATTTGTAAAACTCAGCTAGAATCTTTGAGCAAGCAATATCTGCTCTTAAAGCAATCGCTTGATACAGATACATTTGATACTGTTATTTCAGAGATTGAAAAATTATCACTAAGAGTTAAGGAACTAACTCCTATAAAAGATGGATTAAGAATATCGATTTCAAATAAGAAAGAGGAAGTAAAAAACTTGAGGCTTCAAAAGTCCAGGGAGCAGCACGAGATTTCTGGACTTACTGTATTGGAAATTCCTGAAGGAATAATGGATAAATTAAATACAGATCATACTTTTTATCTTTCCTCTCTCAATACATCTAAAGAGATGGTCAAAAATTTACAAGAGATCGAAATAAAAGAAGGAGTTTGTTATGTGTGCCAACAGTCGGTTTCACATGAATTGCATGAAAAACTTCACTCTGAACATTCTTTAAGAATATCTGAATATGAAGTTCAGATTGAATCCTTTAAAGAAAAACTCTTAGAAGTAAAGAAAGAGGCTCAGCACTGGAAGTCTATCAAAACTCAAAATGATTTAATTGATTCATCTTTATCTAAAATCAAGAATATAGATTATAAGATAAACCTCTTGCTAGAATCGTTAGAACCATTGGAAAGAGATTTGGAGAAAGTAACTGAAGAACTTTCCAATTCAGAGGCCTCCCTTAAGGCGAACCAGGGGATTTTGGACTCTATTAAGAATGATGACTTTAGAGTCTTAAGAGATAAGATAAAGGGCATGAAGGAAGAGCAATCCAAGATAGAGTCTTCAGTATCAGATATTGATATCAGAATAGGAGCCCTCTATGAGAGAATAACACTTCTCAGAGAGAGGGAAGAGAAGATGCGAAAGAATAAAGAAGAAATAAATGCAAAGCAAGATGCTGCTGTAGTATTCGAAAAGCTTGCTAAATTTCTTGGAAAAGGTGGGATTCAGACTATTCTTCTTGATGCCATTATTGAAGATTTGGAGATTACCTCAAATAATATTCTTAATTCAATTTGCAATGAGCCTTCGATTATTGTATTGGAAACGCAAAGAGAAGGAACAGATGGTTCATCTGTAGTAGAAACTTTAGATTTGAAAGTTAGAAAAGATGGTCATTTGCAAAACTTCAAATCTCTTAGTGGTGGAGAAAAGTTCAGAATTTCTCTTGCCTTAAGAATTGCTCTTAGTGATATTTCAAGTAGATATGGAGGAACTTCTTTGGAGTTCTTACTACTAGATGAAGTCAACTCTCCGCTAGATAGGTTTGGAGTCGAAACACTTTTTGTTAATGTTATTAAGTCGCTAGAAGAAAAATATAAAATTTTGGTTATTACTCATGACGAATCTCTCAAAGAGAAATTTGATAATGTAATCAATATAACTAAAATTAACGGAGAAAGTGAAGTAGAGTTTATTACTAGATAGCTGCTAATATTTTTGTTTTTATTGAGGTAAATATGCTAATACTAACCGCCACTAGAAGTGAAAATGAGCTACTATCTGGTATTCCAGAATATGTATCTTTGGTTACAAACCAACCAGCAACCATATTCTATACCCTTGATAATACAGAACCAAATGTAGATTCTTTGATTGCAACCGGTGCTGTATTTCTTCCTACATCAGGTTCTTCTGTAATTCTTCGTGCTAAAGCCATTACAATGTCTGAGGAATCTGAAGAGTTGGTGCTGGAGTATTCAACGAGCTCCATCGACTTCAATGGAAGAAGATTGATTGGAGAAGAGGGAATAGCCGTTCTGAGGGCTGGCGATGTAGCCATCAACACCCTTGCCTACGATGCAGCCGGGAATCCCGTACAAGGCTCTTCTACGCAGTTTGTGGACCTAGGTCTCAAGGCGTCAAGGACAGATAAGTACGGGGTCGTATTAGATGAAAATAACACTTCACTTGATTTTGTCAACTTTCCGAATAAACCGCCTCCCTTTGAGCCGGCAATAGAATCGACCCCAAATAACAATTCAAATTTTGATCCAAAGGCAAAATTCATAATAATTGATGGATCGACAGATGAGGCAAGAGATAATCAAGTTGTCAAGATTGTTAACCGTCCCTATAATACTTTTGGACCAACCTCCAAGTTCTATCAGGAAAGACTTGGAATTCCAGAGCCCATTATAACCGGTAACTATGTAAGAAGTTTTTACAATCCAGTAAATAAAAAGTATTGCAGTTATTACTGGGAGAATCTTGAATCAAGATGGATATTATCAATACAAACTGCAGATATACCAAATAGATATTTGGGAGGAAAACCATCAAAAAATAGATACGTTTATCAATGGATTCAAGATAGGGCTTATAGTTTGATTTTCTGAATTGGAGAAATTTTGTTAAAGTTGTCAGTTTCTGCTATCGACACTTATATGAAGTGTCCTAAAAAATACCAATATCGTTATATTATTAAACCCGATATACCTCAAAAGAAATGGAATTTTACTGAGTTTGGCTCATGTGCCCATAGGGTTCTTGAGCTTTTCCATGAAAGAGTTCAAAAAGAATCATATTCCACAGCAGAATATCCAAAGCTGATGAAATCTTGCTTTGTTGATGCTGTAAAGGAATTTGATATGTCCATTTTAGAAGAGCCTGTATGGACTAAAAATGGTGATGTGCAAGGCATCATCTATCTAAGGGAAGTAATACAGACTTATCTTAATAGATTAAAAGATGAGCCGCTTCCCAATGTCATTGGGACTGAAATGTCTTTTAATTTTGATATAAATGAGTCTGCTGCTATGAGAGGATTTATCGACAGGGTTGATAAACTGGACGATGGAATATTCAGGGTAATAGATTATAAGACATCTAAAGATCCAAAGTATCTTTCTCCGTTTCAATTACTGGTTTATGCAAAAGCATTACGATCAAAATTTGGAGAAGTAAAAAAGGTCTTAGGAAGTTATGTGCTTCTAAAGCATGAATGTAAAACCGTAGATTATGAATTCACAAACCAAGATATTGATGAGTGTGAAAAAACATTAGAAAAACGTGCTAGTTTTATTGACACGGATGAAATTTGGGTTAAAAAACCAACATCACTCTGCAACTGGTGTGATTACAAAAATCTATGCCAGGATGGCTGGGCAGACGGAGGTAACGAATGAGGGCCTATAAAACCACGATAAAAATGTATGATGAAGATATCTGGGTTAATACAGAGACAAGAGAAGGGTATGATAGAATTATCGAAAGAATAAATCCACTTCTCTGCAAATGGGCCTCGAGAACTTACATGCCAGGTCATTCATTTGAGGATATCAAGCAAGAGCTAACAATTATTATAATTGAAGGAATAAATGCTTTTGATCCATCCAAGAAAGTAAAGCTAAGCACCTTTCTGCATACTCACCTTAGAAATAAACTTGTATCTAAAATTAAAAGCTTCAATAAGCTATCCAATGATGCCTGCAGCTTACATGATGATATAGCTGGAGATATCTGTGAATGCGGTGGAAAGATTGAACATAAAGTTGTCGTGGGATATGCCGGAATAAGAGAAGATAAATGGATTTGTAAATCTTGTGATCTTACTTTCAATTCTAACCTAAGAAAATCTAGAGGAGAAATAACATTTTCTTCTATGCCAAAAATTGATATCTCTTCTGGAGAAGAGTATTTAGATTTTGAAAATATGCTGGGAGAATCTGACTCTCTTTATTCTGATGATAAAAATTCATTTGACAAAACAGATTTAACATTAATGCTTTCAAGATTGAAGGGAAAGCTTGATGAAAAGACTTACTCCATTCTTAGGATGGTTTGTCTAGAGGGCTACTCCTTTAAGGATGCTGCAGAAAAAGTTGGCCTTACCAGTTGGGCAGCTAGCGTTAGGCTGAAGAAATTAGCCAAAAGCAAGATTATGACAGATATTCTAGATAATTACATTGTATAATTTGAAATGAAAAAAAATCTAATAGATTTTATAAATAAAGAAAAAGAAATTTCTTTATACAAAATTGAGATTCTTAATCGCGGTAATGATAAAGTTTATAAAAAAAGACTCATAAAAAAAGAGCAAGATTTTATAGACTTTCCATTTTGTGATTTATTGATAGATAATCTTGATTCTTTAAGAGAGGCTATTGATCTATTTAGAGATAATAGAGAACTTTTTGAAAAAAAGTGGAAGATAAATAACACAAATTTATCAGATATGGATCTAAGTAAGATTATTGAAAATAAAATAAACTTCTATGAAAGAATCTTTACGTCTCTAATAGATAATAATATAAAAAAGATTGGCTCTAATTTTATATCTAAAAAACTTGAAAATTCTGATAATGCATTTTTTGAAAACATAGAAGGAATAAGACACGCTAAAAAAAGAGCCAGAATACAGATTTTAATCTACTGTGTAGCTAGATATATTAATTACAATATAAAATCCATTAAAACAAAATTATTAATGGACAATATTGATTATAATGATTTAAATTTAGAATTAGATTCTTTTTTAGAAAAATATATTGATCATATTTTTTGCTACTACAATAGTGGAATTAAGGAACTTCCTATTATAGTAGATGGAACGGACGGAGATAATTCTCATATTTCATCTATTTATCCTTTGATAAATCTTTTCGATAAACTTGGACAAAAGACGTTATGCTTAAAAAGAATTCCTAACATTTCTGTTTTTACAGAATATTGCAAGCCAATCAATAGAAAGCATTCCGAAAGAGCATTCTCAATTTCTATTCCAATAAATAGAGTTGGAAATGAATGGATGGAAATATTGTATTGCAACATACTTTCTATTACGGGTAAGGATATCACAAGAATACTTAACTATAAAGACTTTTATAATTTACCTTTAGATAAAGAATACATAAAAGCTATTCCAACTTATCCTATCTGGGATCTAATAGATAATATAGAAAATTATTCATTTAAAGATGAAATTTTAAATTTATTAAATTTATCAGATGGTTTAGTTTCTAGAAATAAAAATACAGCAAAAATAATTAACCAATCTAACGGTATTATAGATATAAATCAGAAAAATTCTGTAATCCTTATTCCAGCAACGAGATCTGAATCGGATCATATTAAAGATGCCTTGGGATGGGTAAAAATACTAATAAATAATATATTGGAAGATTACAAAGCTACAGCCTGGGATAAGTATGGATATCAATAAATTAAAGCTTATTATAGACGGACTTTCTCCTGAGGAAGTTTCTGACTTTATATCTTATATTCAAGAATTTTTTGGTTTTGTGAATAATTCATTGAATCAGATTTTATCGGATAGAAGTCAATACTCAGAAGTATTGGTAGAACTTGCCATTCCTGCTGACCCTGATTCTGTAAGTAAAAATGATTTATTAAAATTTTTAGAAAATAAATTTATTGAATCTGGAAAAGATATTTCAGATATTCTGTATATTTTTGATAAATTTGGTTTTCATTTTGATGAAAATTCAAAATTTGAAAATTATTTAGATAGCCTAATAGATACAGCTGGCTCACTAACCTCCTTCGTACAAATGGGGCCAGAACAAATTGCGAAAAATATAACATCATTACAGGACGATTTCAAGCCCCAAGTGCAAACAAAGGCTCCAGTAAAACCTGTAGAAATAAAAGTTTTTCGACCAGAAGAAAAGAAGGCACCTGAGGTAAGTGAATCTGAGGAAGGAAAAGTTCCGGCACAGCCCAGGGCAAGGGATATTAAGCTTAAAAACACCACCATAGAAACAGTGCTTAGCAATGCGGATATAAGGCGTAACTTTTTTGATGATCAAACAAATCAAGAAAATTACGCCAACAGATTGGCCGTTGAGATGGCAAAAGCAAGTGGAGTTAGTCCAGCGACCTTCTATCAACCATTTTTATCGATTGATTCACAGGGACAGGAAGTAGAGTTAGTTATAAGCTCGATGGACATAAATGAGCAGTCTGATGGCTCTATAAGGATTCTCTTTAATAAAGAAAGTTACAACAAAATTTGTGAGATTGTATCTCGTGAATTAAATTTAATCTCTCAAGATGTAAATGCAGCAATATCAAAAATTGAGTTAGCATCAAAAGAAAGTATAGAAAATAATCTATCTGCCTTTGAGCAAAGCAGAAAAGCCATAGCAAAAAGATTAGATGACCTTATTGCTGCTTGCAAAAAAAGAGACGATTATGCAATAAATCTAGTACATCAGTATAAGACTCGCAGATTCTATTGTGATCCGGACCTGTCCAAGGAAAACTTTTTATCTAATTTCTTAACTAAGGATGACAAGATAAAGATTCTATTGGAAACAACGCTAAATATTATTAGGCCAAATTACCTATTTAAATATAAAGATGAAGCTTTAGATATATTTAAAAATATGGTCTTAGCCAAAATAGAGCAATCATTAAATATTCAAAATGAATCAGGTTGGTCTAATTATGCTTTTTGTCACTTTGTCTCAAGCGGGACAAAGTCAAGCTATGTTACTCTAAAGCAGTTCGAAAAAGAAACTGTTAGCTCATCCGCTTTGGTTTACACAAAGTGTGGTGTCTGCGGAAAGAATATTTATACAAGTCAAAAAGTATCGGGAAAAGCAGAGGTCGAAGATCCTTTTAAAGAATATCAGGAAGAGTTGCTAATACCGGTTGTTGGATCTGAAATCTCTCTTCCAAATGGAATTAATTTATCAGCAGGAACCCCTATAACGCTAGATATCCTTAGGGGTTCTGGGCCATATCCTCCTCCAAACGGATATTTTGAATCCAAATCTTGGGATGAAATATCCAAGATGGTATCTTCAGATAATAAAAACACAAATCTAGAAGGATTAAGAAGAAGAGAATTTGCCCTAAAATCTTTAGGTGCCGTATCTGTTGATGACGGAAGAAAAAGATATGTAAATGCTACAAAATTTAAATGTCCTTATAAGGCTGATTCTTCTAGTAGAGTAACCAATTTAGTTAAAGATGCTGACTGTGGACTTTACCTTGATCTAGGCCCCGTATTGAGGGGCGAAGATGTATCTCCATCATCATTACAGCCTATCGCCAGAAGCAACTTTGATGTTGATTCTGAAACATTATTTATGAGCGAATTAAATAAATCCAGTCTGGATGATGATAAAAAGAAGATTTTTTTAGATGAGTTTAGAAAAAGAACTCGTGGTGGATGGAAATTTAGTAATTTTCATTTTAATTGTCCATGTGTCATAGAGGTTCCGGCGGCTGAGCAAGCTGAGGTGAATAAGATATTATCTAGATACTCTTATGTGGCTTCGCCGCTTTCCGGACCAATATCAGCTGACAATATTTCAAAGACAATTTCAGATCCAATTGCTGGAGATATTCCTGCCTATTACTCTCCAACTTTGCCCGATGGATCAAGGTGGCTAAATCAGGATGGCGAAGACTTGGCGAGAAAACAGGGCACAGTATCATATCTGGTCTGTGGAGCAAGTACTACTCTCTCTTCCTTCTCTAGGGATTCATCTGAATTGGCGGCATCTCTTCCAAATTTAATTAAGAAAAACTTTGAAGAAAGTCCGGATAAAGGTGCTAGATTCATTAGGGCACTAATATCTTTAGGCGTTGATGTAGAAGATATTATTCCATTTTTACAAAACTTCAATAATCCAGTTGAAGCTTTTGCATCTCTTTCTAGGGATAGAGTCGGCAAAATTGCACATCTATTATCAATGGCATCTAAAGATGTTAACCTAGGAAAAGATGACACATTTGAGCTCCTAAAAGACTTGCAATTAGTATGTCAAAATGGACACAAGTTTACTATTAAAGATTCAATTTATTTTGGAAAAACACATACCGGATTTAGTGTTAATCGTAAAAAGTCTCCATTTTCTCAAGACACAATAATGAGAAGCGGGATACTAACATCTGTTGGTATTGATAACTTTAATAATACTTTAAAGTTAAAAAATTCAAATAACGCCCAATACATTAGACCAATAAAGATAGAGGATAGAGCTGCATTTAAAAAGCAATATGACGAATGGATTGCTTCGGGAAGGCCTTTATCCGATCTTTATTTTTCTGTCACAGATGAGCAAGGAAATGTTCATAGTTATTCATATGGAAAGGTAGATCTAAAAAATATTTGGGGAAGTGAATTTCTATCCGGTTCTGCTCCTCCATCTTCTACTGATTTAGAAACAAGAAAGAAGATGACGGAGAGAGGTGTAACTACCTCAGTTTCTGATAGTGAAAAAGATATCATTGGTTCTGGCGAAGAGATGAGAAGCTATTCCACTCAGGAGTGGAGACAAGAGGATCTCAAGTCACTTCCAGTCCTGAACTCTTTGTCAAGAGATATGTTTCAAGAAGATGCGAGTGGATATAAGATTATATCATTAGTTGCCTCAGTTATAAAAGACCAACTAAGAATGGTTAGAACTTGGCTTGATTCATCTTCAAGACTTGATATTGTTGATTATCAGGCCCTAGAAGATGTTAAGGTCTATGATATAGAAAGGGAAAAGCAAAAGAATCAGTTATTAACAACAGAAGAATTTGAAAGAGCAATAAAAATATTAGAAGATTCTTTATTCTTTTTGTGTGATCAAGATGCTCCAAGCCCCGAAGAGGTAAGCCCTATCTATCAAAAATCACTATCTATCTTTAGAAGAAATTATGTTTCTGAGTTGGAAAAGATTAATTTAAATTTTGCCCAATTTTTTGGAGATAAAGCTATAAAACTTTTATCTCCAGAATGGATTGCCAAACAACTAGTATTCTCCCTGGTGAGGGGCTCTTACCAGGTTGATAGTCGTACCGGTTCTATGGTAAAAGAGGTATATGACAATCCATCTGAAGGCGTTTACTTTTTCCAGTTTAATTACGAAGATATTTATGATGAAGTAAGAGATGGTGTAAACAAATTTGTAAACATAATTTCGGACAAAATTAAATTTATAGAAAATGAAAAGGAAGTAGATAGAATACTCCTGGACCCTCGTATCAAGCAAAAGGGAGATGTTGAATCTTTCAATAGAATGATGAGAATTAATGGTAAGGAATATAGCGGAAGAATCCTTAAGGCTTCTATGGCCTTTTACTTTGCAGAATCTCTCAGCAGGATTTATAAGACGTACCTTATGGGTATAAATTCTCCCAATTTTATTGGACATGAATTTGACATTAATCTTTTTAATATTAGTGATATAATAAATATATCTGAAGATCAGATTGAAAAAATATCTATAAGTCAATCAGATTTTGAAGATATAGATGATTTTTATGAAAATTATCTAGAAGAAGTAACGGCCTGTTTGTCTGAGCTTGAAAAATCAACGATTTTATCAAAGACTGCTTGCTACTCCTCTCTCTATACAGAAAAGGCTCTTGAATATATTAAGAACCAATTATCATCAATATTAACATCAGATCAATTAGATCAGCAGCAAAAAGAACGTGCAAAATTAATCATAAATAATGTTATGGTTGTAACTCCGTTTGATACAATTGATTTGAATTCAAATGGAAAACATAGAAAGTTCTTTGGTGGAAAAGATTCTATAGAGCCGATAAGTTTGATTCCAAACTTTAGCGCAATATTGGCCGAGCATGTCAGTGGCTCCTATCCAATCTATGTTCTAATGGCCGGTGGAAGCAAAATGCATTCATTTGATTTTGGCAAAGATGAAAATGGAAGAGAATTTAGAATATCTCCAGCGCAAGAAGGAAGACTTAAGATTCTTACTTTAATCAACCCAAGCTCTTTAGGCTCTTACTATCAGGTTAATGATGTTGAAGTAAAGCAGGTTGAGAAAGTATATCCAGGATGGAATATAATAGAAGTATCTGTTACTTCAAATAAAAATTCCAAAGAATATACTGGTGGAAATTATTTCTATTTAGATGCAACCAAGATTTCATCTAACACTGGATTAAAAGAGGGTGTAAGCATTTATTACCATCCCGGAAGTGTGGTTGTAAAAGAAGAAAAGAAAGAAATAGGTGTCATAAATAATCAGCTAAACTTTGACTCCACAGATTCACTTTCAGTTGGTCAACTTTCCGCAAGAACCGGTTCCTCAAGATTGGTTCCACCACTTCCACTGATTGAGGACCCTGTGCAGATGGCCGGAATCAGTAATGCCGGAGTTCCAATTCCTCTTAAATATAGCGGGGAAGACTTTGTATCTTCTAAGGATATTTTTCCAATTTTAGATATAAAAGTTCCAGTCATTATAAATTCTAATTTAGAAATTGATATATCTGATTTGTTATTGAGATATCCTACTAGCGCAGCTTTTTCTTATTTAAGAAATATAAACTCTCTATACAATGAGATGTGCAAAAAGATAGAAATGGGAGCCTCAGAAGATTCTCAGATTATTGATAATTACAAAGAACAAATAAAACTAATATGGCAATCATATAGAGCTTTGCCATTTTTTGTTGCAAATAAGCAAACCGGATCCAAGAGGGAAAGGCTGATCTTTGGAAAACAAGATGTTATCAAACCCAGAAGATCTCCATATATTCCATTTTTAGATTGGGTTACTTCCTATAAGATAATAAGCCAAGAAATTTGCGGACCATCATATGGAGGTCACTCCTTGTGGGGAACTGATTTTTCGCAAGAAGATATTGCAGAAATAAAAGATGGCATTGAAAACTTCTTAATTGATATAAATAGACTTGATGTTCTTGCCAAAAGCTTGGAAAAAGCTATTTATGAAAATGAGGGTAAAAAAGTAACTATTGATCCAAAGGATATGCTAGATCCTATTCAGAGACTATTCTCTGGAAATCTTACACCAGAGCAGGTCTATAAATATTTTGGGTATAGCTTTAGTACAGATAAAGATTTTACATCCGAGGATAATTTCGCCTGGGGCAACACGCCATCTGATAAGGATGAAAGAGAGAATATCCAAAACGTTGCAATAGGAAAGGTTGTAAAACATTTTGGAGAATGGCTATCAGCTCCTGGAAAATTCTATTCTATTGGTAAATATGATCATCTTTCTGGCGAGAACATTCCATATGCCAGGATCGTTACTGGAAATAGAGTTTTCCCAAAAACCTTGGATCAGAGACAGGCCTTATTGAAGGCAAAAAAACAATCTTCTGATGCCCAAATATTATCTCCTGACGATTTATTTTCTTCTCAATTTTATTATGGCTCTGGTGCAGATGAAGAATATTATCCAATTCCACAGGATCCCGAACATTACAAGGAATATCTAAATAGACTCAAGAAAGTTAGGCATATTGGAACAAAGACATTTGCAGAGTCAATGTCTAAATATGCTCAAGATTCTGTGATCTATAGAATAAGAGAGTTTTTGGCATCTGAATTCCTAAAGAGTGGCGGAAGAAAGGAAATCTTCATCAAGTTGGCAAAATCCTTAGATAAGCGTTGACGCTCCGGCCCGATGGGCTAATATGGGATGGAGCAGAGAGCTCAAGCAAAAGGAGTTGCAAAATGACTGTAGTAAAGATTTTCAATGATAACACCTCCCAAGAGGATACTAACACAACATGGTCCATGGACGATGTTAGAGAGTACGTAAAGCAATATCGCGTATACAAGCAACAGATCAAGGATCTTCAGCAATCTCTTTCGGAGTGGTCATCTGAATTCATTAAGGAAAAATCTCTTCCAAAGAAGGAGCTTGCAACTGCGCTTCGCGTAGATGAGCAGGATCTAGATATGGGAACCGTAAATGAAATTTACGATACCATCACCGGTTCTTCTGAAGACTGATTCAGAAAAAAGTCAACTGGAGGCCAGCAATATTGCTGGCCTCTTTTTGTTTTAGCTACTAATTTTAAAACTATAATAGCATATCAATCCTCCTCGGAATCACTTGACCGTGCGCAATCCGCGCCTATAGTTCAGACAGCATAATAGGAGAAAAAATGTCAAAAGGCAGATTTGTGTCATTACATAACCATACAGAGCTTGGGTCACCGCTCGATGGAATGAATGATGTTTACGATCTCTTCAAGAGAGCTAAAGAAGTAGATCATCCAGCAGTTGCAGTAACTGATCACGGTACGATGACCGCTCTTTATGATGCTTATCTTGCCAGCCAGCAAACTGGAGTAAAGCTCATTCCTGGCATGGAAGCTTATTTTACAGATGATCTGGAAGGCAAAAAGAATTACCATTTAGTTCTTCTTGCTCAAAATGAGATCGGATACAAAAACATCCTAAGGCTTAATTACTTGGCTTACCAGAATCAAGTATCTGGCTATATGGGAAAGAAAACACCAAGAATTTCTTGGGATCATATTGGTGAATTTAACGAAGGAGTTATTGCGCTAACCGCTTGTTCCAATGGCCTCGTCGGTAAGACTTTGATCACAGAGCAAGAAGAGGAGCTTGGCCTATCATATGTAAAGAAATTTCACTCTATCTTTAAGGACAGGTTCTTTTTAGAGTTACAGCCGCATAGGCTTCAGGCAACTGGAAAAGATGGAAAAGAAGTTAATCAGCAAAAATTAAACGAATCTCTTCTTCGCATTTCTCGTGAGCAAGGAATTCCATATGTAATAACTTGCGATGCTCACTATCGAGATAAAGACCATGCAAAATATCACGATTTCATGCTGGCAATTAAAGATAAGAAAGCTGTAGACGATCCTGATAGGTTTCGTTATGGCGTTCAGGACATGTATTTAAAAACTCATGAAGAAATTATCTCCTTTTTTGGCAGAGGAATTGCCGAAAGAGGCATGGATAATACGATGAAGATTATGCAACTTTGCGAAGAGCCTCATTACATCAAGCCGAAGAAACCAATGCTTCCAATCTTTCCGGTAAGAGAAGAGGCTGCGTACGATACTTTCTCCACATGGAGAGATAAACAAAAATCATCTGCAGACGTTCCAGAGGACAAGCTTTACTTGAGATGGAAATGTATTGAGGGCTTTAAGGAAAAGCTATCGCATATTGATGCTGATAAAAGAGAAGAATACTGGGACAGAGTCAAGATGGAGCTTTCCATCCTTGAAGACAAAAATTTCTCCTCATATATGTTGATCGTATCTGACTATATTAACTGGGCTAAAGATAGAATGCCGGTTGGTCCGGCCCGTGGATCAGCGGCTGGCTCACTTGTTGCATATCTTACAGGAATTACTTCAGTAGATCCTATGGAATATGATCTTCTCTTTGAAAGATTTCAGAATAGAGAGAAAAAGTCTTTCCCAGATATTGATACGGACTTTTCAAATCCGGGATTGGTCAAGGAGTATCTGAAGGAAAAATATGGACAAGATAGAGTTGCTTCTATTTCAAACTGGAGCACCCTATCTCCCAAGGTTATTGTGAAGGACGTTGCAAGATCGCTCAGACTTGGTGGTGATAAATCTACTGCATTTACAATTGCAAATAACATTACAGCTATGATGCCAGATTCTGAATCACTAGATGATGCAATGAGAGAAAGTAAAGAGTTTTCAACTTGGATGAGAAAGTTTCCAGAACTTTATGAGTATGGAAGCAAACTGCAGAATCTAACTAGAAACTGGTCTGTTCATGCCGCTGGCGTTGTTATTGGCGAAGATGCTCTTTACAATGTTGCGCCACTAAGATTTGATGAAGAAGGAAACGTCGTTACTCAATGGGAGAAGACAAGATGTGAAGACAATGGTCTCATCAAGATGGATCTCCTCGGTCTTAAGACACTAACGGTTATTGATGAAACATTTAAGCTGATTAAAGAAACTACTGGACAGGAGCTTTCTGTAGATGACATCAATATCCACGATCAAGATGTATACAGAATGCTTGGAGAGGGAAGAACGCTTGGAGTATTCCAGCTAGAATCATCTCTAACTCCATTTTGTATAAAATTAAAACCAAAATCTATTGAAGATATTTCTGCAATCAATGCAATCGGAAGACCCTCTTGTGTTCCGGAGGAACGTAGAATTTATGCCGCAAGAAGATTGGGTGAAGAAAAGGTTATATATGATCATCCTAACCTGGAAAGAGCTCTAAAGAAAACTTATGGGGTCTTGGTTTATGAAGAACAGGCAATGATGATTGCGCAGGATTGCGCAGGATGGGATCTGAACCAAGCTGATGCTCTTCGTAAGATTAGCAAGCTCAAAGGAAAGGATCCAGAATTAGTCCTAAAGACTGAAGCGAACTTTGTAAAAGACTGTATGCAACATAGCGGTATGAAATATGAGTTAGCTTCATCTATCTGGGAGAGATACATTCTACCCCTCGGTGGTTATGCCTTTAATAAGTCCTTGCACTTTTCTGAGGAAGTGAGTATAATAAGAAATGGGGAGGCAATGGTGCTTCCAATTATTGATGTTAAATCTGGCGATTTTGTTTGTTCAAGGGACGAAAAAACAGGTGAAAAAATCACAGTGCAAGTCAGGGATAATCATTATCACGGTAGACTTCCAGTTTACGAAGTTGAGCTAGAAACCGGAGAAAAAGTAAAATGCACAATGAATCACAAATTCAGAACTCAAGATGGGCAGATGTTGCCCCTATGGTTGATTCAGAAGGAAAATTTGAGTATACTTGCCTCTGCGGAAAACAGATAAAAAGTACAAATACATTTAGGAGGCATGTTGCAGGTTGTTCATCGTATATGGAGAGGGCAATTGCTACAGGTTATTTTATCAAATGTAAGTTATGTGACTATACTGCACAAGTTTTGGCGCAACATATAAATCAAAAACATCCCCAGATAACTCCAGAGGAGTACTGCGAAGAACATTCCTGCTCACTAAAGTCGGATTATTATGAGCAAAACTCATTACAGAAGATACTAAAGGGCAGAGAGGTCGTCAGAGAAAGGGGAGAAGTTTCCAGGCGAAGGAAAAAGTTTGACGGCGGGGCTGTCGTGTGTATGATATGCTCTGAACCGTTTGAGCACCTTATCCAGCACCTAAGGCAAGCTCACGGCACAAATCAGGTGGACTATCTATCCAAATTTCCTGTAGCTCAACTTCTTTCGGAATCATTCAAAACAATGGCATCAAATAGGAGTGGGAAAAACGGAAATTGGATAGCGAGAGCAAACGAAGCCGGAATTGATTTAACAGAATATAAAACAAAAATGGGTGCAGCTGTTTCTGCAGCTATTCTTAGTAATCCCGAAGAAAGAAGGAGGCGCTCATCTCTCATGGGCAAGATGTGGGAAGATCCTGAGAAGAAAGAAATATTTTTGAGAAATCAAAAAACTACAGGAACAAGAGTTTCTACTAGACCAGAAATACTTGCTGCCAGATCTGCAAGATTAAAGGCTTGGAGAGATAATAATCCTGATGCTTTTTATGTAAAATGTACAAAGGTAATGCATGAGAAATGGTCTTCGATACCCGAAAGAAAACTCAGAGATTTTTGCCAAGAAATTAATGCGAATTTAAAATGGAATCAGCAGCTTAATTCAAAAGAATACTTTAGGATAAACAAAAGAGGGAGAAAGCAAATCGACCTCATGGATAAAGATTTAAAGATTATAATCGAGTTAGATGGACCGCAACATTTTAGACCAATTCACGGAGAAGATACCTTTGAAAAGGTGGTAGAAAAAGATCTGGAATTAGAAAGGTATTGTGTCGGAAATGGATTTACTCTAATAAGGGTTTCTTATTCGGAATACCTATACAAACCTAGTATTAAGAATTTTAATGAAGAATGCCTCAATAAAATAAAGAATATATTAACAAATAACAAGCCTGGAATCCACAAAATAGGCAAAGAATATGGAGAGCAAAATGTCTAATATCAAATCAATAACATATGTTGGCGAAGAAGATACATACGATCTAGAGGTAGAGCATGCAGATCATCAATATTATCTAGCTAATGGAATTCTTACATCAAACTCTCACTCTATTTCTTATTCTTTGATTTCCTTTCATACTGCTTGGCTTCGTCATCATTATCCAACTGAATTTATGACAGCCCTTATTAACTCGGAAGATCCAAACTCTGACAAAATTCAGGAGTATCTATCCGAATGCAATAACATGGGAATTGAAATTCTTCCACCAGATGTTAATAATAGCAAGGGTCTATACTCTATTCTTGAGGAAGGAAAGATTCTTACCGGATTTTCAGCAATCAAAGGTGTTGGAGAAAAGGCGATCGAATCAATTGTTAAAAACCAACCATACCATAATTTTGGTGAATTTATCTTCAAGAATGACTCTAAGGCAGCTGGAAAGACAGTTATCCAAGCTCTATCTAAGGCTGGAGCTTTTGATCTGTTCATGCGTTCTAGAAAAGATATTCATGAAAACTATCAGAAGCACAGAACAAAGGTAAAGGCATCAATCAAAAAGGTTCTTGAGCAACATGCTAAAGTTAAAAATCCAGATTATAGCAAGCTTACCGCAAAAGAAAAGACAGAGTTTTTGGATGAAATAGAGTTGGAAATTCCTTTTGAACAAGTTGAGGCAATCATTAGGGATGTTGATTTGGGCGAAAGCGTCCCAGAATGGGAGCAGAAAGAGGTTCTTCTCTTTGAAAGAGAAACTCTAGGTAGAGCAATCTCTGGAAGCTTACACTCTGTGTTTAAATCCTTCTTTAGTGGCGGTCCAATGGTAACTCCTCTTTCTAGAGTTCAATCAATGGGAGATGGGAGCAGAATTAAAATTGAAGCAATTATTAAAACAAAAATCAAGGAATTTAAGATTAAAAATGGTAAAAATATAGGAAAGAAGTTTGCCAAATATCTCATTGAGGATGTTAATGGTGATACTTGCGGCCTGACCTTGTGGGCTGATGATTATGAAAAATACAGAGGAATCTTAAAAGAAGGTCTGCCAATTAAAGCTATTTGCTCTGTAAATAACTACTTGGATCAAAAAGATCTTGCACTTTCATCGTTGGAAAGAGTTTATGGGAGAGAAATATGATATATTGTAAAAAATGTTCTTTTGAAGTTAAAGCATCTATGAGACATGCGATTAGGAAGAACTTCTGCCCTGCCTGCGGTAATGCACTTTTGGGCGACTTTCAGATGGGAAAAATTGCATTAATTAAAGAGAAAATATTGGCTCAAGAATTTTCAAAAGATTTAAATTCAGATTTAATTTTTGACTTATCACTCTTTATTGTTTCTGAATTCACGAAAAATACTACATCAAAAGCTGAGGTTCTGGAAGAGACAGAAGGAGAAACTGAAACCGTAGAGGTTTCAGAAGAATCGGAAGATTTAGAACCAGTTAGAAAAAGGGAAGTAACAAAGTCTGGTGGAGCAAGAGTTCTTGATGAAATCAGAACACAAGTAAGAAGCGAAGTAATGTCCGATCTTGATGATGAGGAATTTGACGAAGATGATGAGAGCGCATTGAAGATAGCTAGACTAAAGAGGATAGCGCAAGAGAATAAGGTCGGTAAATCTGGAGCCATAGTTAGAAGGATATCAGATTGATAAGGGCAGTTGCAAACAAGAGAATAGATCTATCAGATGATGAGCTTTCTTATTATAGAGAGCTTGAGGAACAGTTTGGTCCAGAATCTTTTAAAAATCTATTTCAGACAGATAAAAATGGTTTTATAACTTCTATAATGCCTAATCTCAAATCTCCAACTCCATTGCCCGTTATATTTTTTATGTTTAATGTAATGTTCAATCAGAGATTAAGGGTTTTGGATTCTGAGATCACCAGAATAAAAGGTGTGGTCAAAGAAGTGGATATGAATAAGATCCTGGCAAGGCTGGATGCCCTAGAAAAAAGGAATGGTACTAAATAATGACATCACTAAAACAGTTGCTATCTATAGATAATTTTTCTATTGAATCTATAGATATATCAGATATTAATGAACTAGTGGAAAAGTTACCAAGAACAGGTGTGTTAGATCTAAACATAGCAGAGAACTGCCTCATCCTAACGCTGGAAGGGCAGAATCTTTGCCAAGAAAAGATTGTAGTTATTGACAGATGGATCGGTAAACTCGAATCCTTAAAGAATAAGTCATGGTCTAATGCAGCCTTGGTTAAAGCAAAGGCTGCTGGCTATACTACTGCAAAAGATAAGGAATGGCATGCACAAGCTGATGATGAATTTAATGAAGTTCAAAATCAACTTACTTTAGCAAAAGCATGCAAGAAATGGTTTGAGAATAAGGCTGGTTATTTTTCTGGCTGGCACTATGCACTAAAGACCTTCCTAAGAAGGGACTATGGCATAGAGAATGCGTCTGGAACGGCTTATAGGGGAGTTTCCGCCGACGAGCCGTTTCCGTACGAAGGAAAAGGTGAAGTTTTAGTTGACGATGGCGACATCTGGGGCTAAGCTCCTAACATAGCAAAATGCTGCAATTTCGCAGCCAACGCTAATAAACGTGACGAAGTCACACAAAATAAAGGAAATTAAAATGACAAACATGGTTTTTGGTGAAGTTGATTGGAATTCGGCAGATTCTGGTGGTGGTGATAGAGCTTCTGACTTTATGAAGCTCGTAGAGGGAGAAAATACAGTTAGAATTATGGGCAACCCAGTTCAATTCTATATCCACTGGCTAGATATTCCTGGTGGTGGAAAGAGAAAGGTAAACTCCCCATTTGAGGATACCGAACTCGTCCGTCGCCTAGAGGATTCGGGCTTCAAGCGTCAAGCCCGTTGGCTAGTTAAGGTTTTGGATCGCCGTGATAACAACTTTAAGCTTCTTGATGTTGGTCCACAAATTTACAACGGCATTAAGTCACTATACAATAATGCACGTTGGGGTAAGGTTACTCAATATGATATCACAATCACAAAAGCTCCAAAGGGAACGCAACCACTTTATGGCGTAACTCCAAATCCAAAAGAAGCAATCCCTGCAGATCTCAAGGATAAGTTTATGTCATTTAATGAGCGCGTTAATCTCGAAAAAATTATTGCACCAACTCCTAGCAAGGAAATTTACGATGCAATGGGCTGGAAGCAAGCTACTGCTCGCCAAGCCGCTCCAACACAAGCTGCTAAGGCTGACGATGGTGATTTTGATTTTGACTTTGAATGATATTAGTATAACTACTAATATTCTTTAGCAAAAGAATTTACCAAGTAGTATCATATAAGGGAGTATGTCATAAGGCATACTCCCTTAATTTATATGAAAAAAATACTTGGTTTTGACATATCATCATCAACCATAGGCTACGGCCTTATAGAGTATGATGAAAATAATATTAAGATATCTGAATATGGACACCTAAAACCTCCAGGTTCGGACAAAGGTACTTTGGCTTTTCGCGCTCTTTCTGCATCTAAACTGCTAAAAGATTTATTACTAAAAATAAATCCAGATTATGTTGCCTTTGAAGATTACGCGAATAGATTTTCCGAAGGAAGAAGTAGCGCAAGAACCATTATAGTTCTTTCCGTTTTTAACGAGGTTTCTGCAATGACCTGCCTTCAGACCTTGGGTTTTGAGCCAGTAAAATATCCTGCAGTTACTATTAGGTCTTCACTTTCCAAAATTAACGGACAGAAGATTACTTCAAAAGAAGAAGCTTTTAACTTTATAACTACAAACTATTCGGACTTCAAGTTAAGACATAAAAAAACCGGAAAAATTAAAGATGAATGTTTTGATGAAGCCGATGCAATTGCTGTAGCTTTAACATTTATTAATAAGGAGAATAAATAATGGCTAAAGATTTAAATTACTCTTCACCTGGTAGGGCAAAGCTACTTGCTGGCTCAGAGAAGTTGGCAAGAACTGTTGCCGTCACAATGGGACCTCAGGGTAAGAATGTTATTATTGGAAAATTTGTTGGAGCACCAGTACTGACTAAGGATGGCGTCTCTGTTGCTAGAGAGATAGTTTTAGAAGATCCTGTTGAAGATCTTTCTTGTCAGCTTATTAAAGAAGCAGCTGGAAGAACAGCAGACCTAGCTGGTGATGGAACTACTACCGCTACAGTTCTTACTCATGAAATGTTTTCTAGAGGAAATGATCTAATAAATCAAAGATATTCTCCACTGCACCTTAAGCGCGGCATGGAATGGGCACTCCATCAGGTTGTTGAGCGTTTAAATGATATGGCGACAGAGGTTAAAGATTTTAATTCTTTGAAAAATATTGCAACAATCTCTGCAAACAATGATGGAGATTTGGGCAATATAATTGCTGAGGCATTCCATTCGGTTGGATTAAATGGAACTGTTGTAGCCGAAGCCAGCCCAGGAATAGATAATACAATCAGATATGTGGAAGGAATAGAGATACAGGCTGGGGCTTCTTCTCCTGCTTACTTTTTAGATGGCCAAACAGAAATTACTCTAGAGAATTGTCATATTCTCATCTCACTAGATGAGATATCAAATTTGATGCCAATTGTTGGAATTCTAAATCAACTATCCGATCAGAGCAAGCCTATTCTTATTCTTGCGAAATCAGTAGAGAAGGAAGCTTTGGCTACACTTGTTGCTAATAACAAACTTGGAAGACTAAAAGTAGCATCAGTGGATCTTCCTAGGATGGGAATTGGAGAAGAAGGTCATAGGGAATGGGTAGATGCAATTTCGGTAATGGTCGGGGCCAAGGTTTTGGGAACCGCACTTGGAGCCCCACTTACTACTCTAAGGATTGAGGATCTTGGATTTGCAAATAAAGTGGTAGTTGATAGAAGTAAAACTAAAATCTTAGAAGGAAAGAAAGATTCTGCAAGATATCAAGCAAAGTTAGATCTCTATGAAGATGATCTTAAAAAGCTTGTTACTGAAAACATGAGATTTGATATTAAGAAAAGATTAGCTCTTCTATGTAATAAGGCCGCTATTATTACCGTTGGATACTCAACTGAGCTTGAGCTAAGAGAGAAGGGTGACCGTATAGAGGATTCTATCTGCGCAACAAGGGCAGCTATTGAAGAAGGGTATGTTCCAGGTGGTGGAACGGCTCTCTTAAGGGCTGCATCCCAGGTCTCGCTGGACAGTTTGGATTCCAGACTGCATCAGGCAGCAATGGTAGTTCTGGATTCATGTAAAGCACCAATCAGACAGATATCACAAAATGCCTCTGAAGATGGGGATGAGATTATATCTAAGGTTTTAGAGTCTGATAGTTTTAGATTTGGATTTAATGCCGCAACCTTAGAGTTTGGGGATATGGTAGACTTTGGAGTTATTGACCCCAAGAAAGTTACCAGAACTGCCCTACAAAATGCTGTCAGCATTTCATTGTTGCTTATAAATACTGAGGCTATAGTTTCAGAACAGCAAAATAATCCATCTAGCTGGCAACCTCCAGCTGGATGGAGACCTCCCGAAACGGGAAAACTTTCACACAAATACTGAGGAGTTGAACATGGCGAAAGGTGAAGAGAAGGTTTTGTCAGAAGTAGATGCCTGGAAGCAATTGGAGGACCTTTTTGGTTCCGACTCAATTGTTAGACCAGATGAAGTGGTTAAAACGGATTATATCAGAACCGGTAGTGCATCATTAGACCGTGCAATTGGAGTTGGCGGATGGCCCAGAGGCAGACTCATTCAGCTTGCCGGAGCTCCAAGTTCTGGCAAAACTCTTTTGGCATTAATTGCTATTGCAAATTGGCAAAAGAAACATCC
>JACCDX011408872.1_pt1 | contig 40499 bp, 33 predicted proteins | sample 7449681 | NCBI WGS metagenome assembly JACCDX01 (sample SAMN15323450, study PRJNA562643) | freshwater metagenome | isolation source: river surface water | place: USA:Blue River Watershed | collected 2017-08-18
ACCTTTTCGCAACCGGCAAAACGTCCGCCTCGTACCGGATTTATCTTAGATAAAGCACGACGGGAGTTAGGGTATCAACCGCGTACCTTTGATGAAGGTATTGCGTTAATGGCCAAACAAATCCATTAAAGATTACTCGATGCTACTAGGAACTTGGGTAGCCACCTCTTTATTTTCTTCTTGAAGCGTTTCCCAAAGTAGATCTTTCAATTCCTGAATTCCAGATTGAGTGATTGAGGAAATAAACACCAAAGGAAGATCTTTAGGTAGACTTTCGCGCATTTCAGGCTCCATTTCAGGGATAGATAAATCCATTTTGGATACTACTAAAACGCGGCGTTTATGTAATAATTCGGGATTGAATTTAGTTAATTCGCCAACAAGAATGTCGTATTCTTTTCCCCAGTTCTCTGCATCGGAGGGAATCAGAAAACATAGAATAGAGTTACGCTCAATATGGCGTAAAAAGCGCAATCCAAGGCCTTTTCCTTCGGCCGCTCCTTCAATAATACCGGGAATATCTGCAACTACAAATGATTTATAATCGCGGTAAGCAACTACACCCAAATTAGGCACTAAGGTTGTAAATGGGTAGTCGGCAATTTCCGGCTTCGCAGCAGATAATACCGAAAGCAACGTTGACTTACCTGCATTAGGGAAACCTACCAAACCTACGTCTGCTAATACTTTCAATTCCATAATCACCCAGCGGTCTAAACCCGCTTCACCAGGTTGTGCATGGCGAGGTGATTGGTTTGTGGATGATTTAAAATGTGTATTTCCTAAACCACCACGTCCACCAGGAACTAACAATACTTTTTGGCCTTCTTCGGTTACTTCCGCTAAAAATTCATTCGTTTCTGCATCTTTTACGATAGTTCCCAAGGGAACTTCGACAAATACATCCTCACCTTCTAAACCGGACCGACGGCCACCTTCTCCACCTTTGCCATTTTCAGCAATAATATGCTTTTGGAATTTAAGGTGTAACAAAGTCCAATGCTGGGCATTACCTACGATGTACACATGTCCACCACGACCTCCATCACCTCCGTCAGGTCCACCTTTCGGTACGTGCTTTTCACGACGAAAATGGGATGAGCCACTTCCTCCGCGTCCAGAACGCAGATTGATTTTGACGTAATCGATGAAATTTGAAGTCATTAGTTAGTTGTTAGTCAGTATGTAGTGGTCAATAGCTAGTAATCAGTGGTCAGTAATCAATAGATAGTCCGTAGGGAATGAGTCCGAAGGTTAAAAACTTACCTCTTACTTCTTACCTCTTAATTCTAACCTCTTACTTCTCAATAATGGAAAGAATCTGACCGAAAATAAATTCAATCTCTCCTACTCCATTAATACCCGTAAATTTTCCTTGGTTATCATAATAACCTGCTACCGGGGCTGTCTTTTCCATATATTCTTGCACGCGTTTACGAATCAACGATTCGTTTTGATCATCAGGTCTACCGGATGATTTACCGCGTTCTAAAAGTCTTTGGGTTAATTCTTCCTCAGCCACTTCGAGCGCAATCATTTGCGTGATGCTTAACGAATGGCTAGCCAAAAGTGCATCAAGTGCTTCTGCCTGCGCAACTGTGCGGGGGAAACCGTCAAAAATAAATCCGGAAGAGGACTTATTTTCATTTAATTTGTTTTCAATCATACCGATAACGACAGCGTCAGGAACCAAAATTCCTTGATCCATTAGTTTTTTAGCCTCTAATCCCAATGTGGTGCCGGCAGAAATTTCTGCGCGCAACAAATCACCTGTAGATAGATGTATTAAACCGTATTTTTCAATGAGTTTGGCCGATTGAGTTCCTTTGCCTGCCCCTGGAGGCCCGAATAAAACTAAATTTAACATAATAGATGCACGGAAATTTCCTTTGAAAGCGTAAAAATGAATAGACCCACAAAGGTAAACAAAGGATTCAGATTAACCTATGCTCAAATTAAATTGAACACATGTAGATTACGCTAGTGTTATTTTTATAATAATTATTTAAAAAAATCTTAAAAAAATTAAAAAACAGCATGACAGATAAAATTTATTTCCTTAATTTAACCGCATTAAACGTCGGCACAATTAGTTAATTGGTCGGCAAACACTCAAAAACACTTATTCTATGAAAAACAATTTCTACGTAAGCCGAGTGGTCTTTCTAATGGCGTTAATGTTATCCGTAACCTGGACAGCGTTAGCTCAAGACCGAAAAATTACGGGTTCAGTCCAAGACGCCAAGGGTGGCGGGATTCCCGGTGTATCTGTTGCAGTTAAAGGAACAACAACGGGTACAACAACAGATGGAAATGGAGCTTACTCCATTACCGTAAAATCAAACAATGCTGAATTAGTCTTTAGTTCAGTAGGTTATGTTTCAAAAACTTCATCCGTGGCTAATCGCTCAACGATAAACATCGTCTTGGATGAAGATGTAAGTCAATTGAGCGAGGTTGTCGTAACGGGTTACACCTCCCAACGTAAGAAAGACATTACAGGAGCGGTAGCGGTTGTAAGTGCGAAAGAACTTACTGCGGTTCCAGCAGCATCCGTTACACAAATGTTACAAGGACGTGCTTCTGGTGTGACTGTTGGTAATGATAACTCACCGGGTGGTGGAACCATGGTTCGTGTCCGTGGTTTTGGATCTACGAACAACAACTCACCTTTATATGTAATTGACGGTGTACCTACACAAGGAACACTAAACCAAATCAACCCAAATGATATTGAGTCAATGCAGGTATTGAAAGATGCATCTGCAGCTTCTATCTATGGTGCGCGTGCTGCGAATGGTGTTGTGATCATCACGACGAAACGTGGTGGTGAGGGCGAGCCAAAAATCAACTTTGACATGTACACAGGTACTCAGCAAGTGGGTAGGCTTTTGGATTTGATGAATACCAAAGAAATGGGTCAGTATTTCTATGAGTCGCAAATTGGTGCAGGAAGACCAGCAGGTACTTCTCCATCAGCTCAATACCGTTTCGGTGCAGATGGTTCTCAGACAATTGCAGATTACATCTATCCAAACGTATATGGTGCGTTACCAGCTAACTTTACGTATACAAATGATATCGCTGATCCAAAATTGGGCGTTACAGCGTTTAACATTACCAAGGCTAATAAAGAAGGTACAGATTGGCAACGTGAAATTTTTGGACCAGCTAAAATCTCTAACTATCAGATTGGTGCAACAGGTGGATCGAAAAATGGAAAGTATGCTATTTCTGCTAGTTACTTTGATCAAGAGGGTATCTTAAAATATACTGGATATAAGCGTTATTCCGTACGTGCAAATACAGAATTCAAAAAAGGTGCGATTACTTTTGGAGAGAACGTAACAGTTTCCATCGATGAGCGTGTAGGTATTCCTTCAGGGAATAACAGTGAATCAAACCCTATCATGTTTGCAATTCGTATTCAGCCGATCATCCCCGTATTTGATATCACAGGTGGTCCAGTAGCATTGGGAGGTACAAATACTTCATTTTTAAATGGTTTTGCAGGACCTCGTGGCTCGAACTTAGGTAACGCACCTAACCCATTGGCTCGTCAATACAGAGAAAAAGATAACCCAGTTACGTCCACACGTATCTTTGGTAATGTTTTTGCGGAAGTTGAAATCATGAAAGACTTAAAGGCACGTACTAGCCTTGGTTTTGAATACAACAACTTCAATCAATCAGCTTTTTTCAATCGTGATATTGAGGCGGCTGAAGCGCGTAATGCAAACAGTTTGACAGTTTCAAATAACTTTGACCGTGCGGTAACATGGTACAATACCTTGAATTATTCGAAGAAGATTGGAGATCATGATTTTAACGTATTAGTGGGTACAGAAGCTGTATCTACCTACGGATTTGGTTTTTCAGCACAGCGTAGCAATTTCGCCTTTGACGATTTATCATATCGTTATTTGAACAATGGTTCTGCTGCAGGTTTGACAAATGCGGGATCTGGAGCGACAATCACTGCATTGTTCTCTCAGTTCGGAAAAGCAAACTACTCATACAAAGATTTCTTATTAGCTGATTTCACGTTACGCAGAGACGGTTCTTCTCGTTTCTCACCAGCGTATCGTTATGGTGTATTCCCTGCATTTTCTGTAGGTGCGCGTCTTTCTGAATTAGCTTTATTTAAGAACATCACACAACTTAATGATTTAAAAGTTCGTGCAGGATGGGGTAAAACTGGTAATCAGTTGATTCCAAACGTATACAATGCATATACATTGTTTACACCAGATCCTAACAACAATGCCTATGACATTGGTGGTGCAGGTAATGCGATTGCCTCAGGATTTGATATTGCACAGTTTGGTAATTCAAATGGCCGTTGGGAAACCAATACGTCAACAAACATCGGTTTAGATGCTAGTTTATTCAACAACAAATTAGATGTGGCGTTTGACTGGTACACACGTACGACTTCAGACATGTTAACACAAGTACCAATTCCAAGATCATCTGGAACTGGAAGTATTCCATTTGTGAACATTGGAGAAGTGAATAACACAGGTATTGACTTAAACGTGACTTATAGAGATCAAATCGGCCAGTTACGTTACTCAATTTCTGGACAAATTAGCCAGTACAAAAACAATGTGGTTAAGTTAAATGACGACCCAAATGCACAAATCTTTGGATTTACAACTCGTCTTCCAGCCATTTCAGTTACAAGAGCAGGATTACCAATTGCTAGTTTCTTCGGATACGTAGTAGAAGGCGTGCTTAAAGATGATGCAGAAGCAGCCGCAGCGGTACAAATTCCAGGCTACACACGTGCGGGCGTATTTAAATTCAAAGATGTAAACGGCGATGGAAAAATTAATGCTTCTGATAGAACCATTATTGGTAATCCACACCCAGACTTCACCTATGGTTTAAATCTTAATTTAGGATACAAAAACTGGGATTTAACTGTGTTTGCCCAAGGTGTTCAAGGAAATGAGATCTTCAACTACTTGAAATACTGGACAGACTTTAATACGTTCCAAGGAAACCGTTCAACAGATATGTTGTACAAATCATGGAAGAAGCAAGGAGATGTGGCTCAATTACCTCGTCTAAATGCGAGTGATACATTTAGCCAGCAAATTTCAACGTATTTCGTAGAAGATGGTTCTTATATGCGTATCAAGAATATCCAATTAACATACAACGTACCAAATACCGTGTTGAAGCGAATTAAATTAAGCTCAATGCAAGTATACGTACAAGGACAAAACTTGTTTACGTTCACGAAGTACAAAGGTTTAGATCCTGATATCAACATTAGAAACTCAGGAGCAGACAATCAAGATATCCACATGGGTATTGATGAAGGTGCGTTCCCAGTGGCTAAATCTTACAACGTAGGATTAAGAGTAGGATTTTAATTAATTATAATTAGAAATAAATCAGATAAAAAATGAAAAAGTTAATCATATTCGCATTGTTTGCGACAGTTGGAATAAACTTTTCTTGTTCAGAGTCGTTTCTCGAGGTACAACCTCAAGGGGCAGCATCTCTAACGTCTCTATCTAATAAAAGTGGGGTAAATGCCTTATTAATAGGCGCATATTCATTATTAGACGGAGTAGGTGCAGGAAATACAGGACGTCAATCCACCATATCAAACTATGTGTTTGGTGGAATTACATCCGGTGATGCCGTAAAAGGTACAGATGCTGGTGACCAGCCAGAACAAAGTTTTATAGAGCAATTCACTTGGTTTGCGGAAAACACCTATTTCAATGGTAAATGGCAACATACCTATGATGGCGTAGCTCGTGCAAATGAGGCCATTTTATTGGCTAAAAGCCCAGATGTGAAGGACATGACTGATGCAGAGAAAACACAAGTCATTGCAGAAGCTCGCTTCTTACGTGGTCACTACCATTTCGAAGGAAAGAAAATGTGGAACATGATTCCTTACATTGATGAGAATACGTACAAGCGTGATGATCCTAATTCAACTAAAGTACCAAATGACAAAGATATTTGGCCAAACATTGAAGAGGATTTCAAGTTTGCTGCTGCTAACTTACCTGCTACACAAGCTCAAAAAGGTAGAGCAACTAAATGGGCTGCGATGGCATATCTTGCAAAAACTTATATGTTCCAAAAGAAATATAGTTTAGCCAAGCCTTTATTGTTAGATATCTTGCAAAATTCTGGAAAAAGACTTGTTGACTATCACGACAACTACAGAAATACGACAAACAATAATGCTGAGTCAATTTTTGAAGTTCAATTCTCTGTGAATGATGGTTCAACAGGAAATAATGGTAACGCTGGAGATAACTTAAATTGGCCATACAGTGCAGCTGCGCCGGGTCGTGGATGTTGCGGATTTTACCAGCCATCCCAAAATTTAGTGAATGCATTTAAAACTACAGCAGACGGACTTCCAATGATTGGAAAAAACAAAGCAGGTCTTGAGGATACATACAACGAGGTAGATTTACCAAATGATCAAGGAGTTGCAGCTAATGCTAGTTTCGTTTTAGACGTTTCTCAACCAGTAGATCCGCGTTTGGATTGGACAGTTGGCCGTCGCGGAGTTAATTTCCTTGACTGGGGTAAAATGCCAGGTTTTTCTTGGATTCGTGACCAAAACTATGCGGGTCCTTACACAGGTAAAAAATGGATGTATTATTTAGCTGATGAAGGAAGTTCAACACACTCGACCAGCCGTCGTTCAGTTAATAATAACTACCGTCTATTCAAACTTTCGCATGTGATTTTATGGTTAGCTGAAATCGAAGCTGAAGAAAATAACCTAACAAAAGCAGAGGAATATGTTAACTTGATTCGTAACCGTGCTAAAACGAGTAAAGTTCAAGATGCATCTGTCAAATATGTAGTTAATACATATCCAGCAGGTACATTTGCTGCAAATGGAAAAGACTTTGCATTAAATGCAGTTTACATGGAAAACCGATTGGAATTTGCGATGGAAGGTCACCGTTTCTTCGACTTAGTTCGTTGGGGAATTGCAGAAGACTTCTTGAACAAAATGTACATTCCTAAGGAAGGTGCACCAGGTAAAGACTTAACAGGAAGAACCTACAACAAAAGAAGTTATATGATTGGAAAATCATTTACTCCTAAGAACAGATACTTCCCGCTACCAATCGATGAGATCTTAAATTCTCAAAAGGGTGGAAAGCCTACATTGAAACAAAATGACGGATATTAATCTATCTTGAATTTTTAAAAAAAGTCAGAACAATATGTTCTGACTTTTTTTGTTTAAAGACCTACCAACATTTCCTGTATATTTGACAAAATTTATTCCTATGCTAGCTGATTCTTTTGAAACGATTGTTCAACGCCGCAGATCTAATCGACGTTTTGATCCCGCAATTACTGTTGCGGACGAAGTCATTGAACGCAGTCTAAAGCGTGCCATTCTCTCACCGAATAGCAGCAATATGCAGTTATGGGAATTCTATTGGATTCAAAGTCCAGAAGAAAAAGCAAAATTTCATGCGCTCTGTCTGGGACAATCTGCCGCAAATAATACCGCACACCTCGTGGTGTTTGTGACGCGACAAGATTTATGGAAAAGAAGAGCGAAATGGAACTTAGATCGTATCAAAGAATCTCTTCAAGGTAAGGAGCCAGGAAAATTAGAAAAGCGAGGCTTACAATACTATGGCAAATTAATGCCATTACTTTACCGTCAAGATCCGTTTGGATTCTTTACGGGCATTCGAAAGGCTATGTGTTTTTTCATGGGAATCCGAAAACCTTTTATGCGTTTTGGAGGTAAAGCAGATCAGCGTGTTATGGCGCATAAATCCTGTGCCTTAGCTGCACAAACCTTTATGCTATCCATCGCTGCGGAGGGATTTGAATCTTGCCCGATGGAAGGATTTGATGCGGTACGCGTTAAAAAAGAATTAGGCTTACCTTCCGGAGCAGAAATCAATATGATCATTTCTGTGGGCAAAGGAACCAATGAAGGTATTTGGGGTGAACGCTACAGAGTTCCTTATGAGGAAGTCGTATTCAAACGCTAGAGACAATCTACATCTGGAATAACCTGTACTCCTTTAAATAGCTTATTGGAAGGAAGTTCATCCAAGCATTCCCGTAAACTTTCCTTAAACTTGGCCAAAGAAACACCCTTCTCCAGTTTAATTAAGATTTCCATGGCATATTGATTCCGAATACGCTCAATCAGGGGTTTTTCAGGTCCGAGTACCCTCCCATGCCCAAATCGCTCCTTCAATATCCCTCCTAAATGCCTCGCTGCTTGATCCAACGCTTGTGCCTCCATGTGCCGAAGCGTTAATTTAATTAAACGCGAGAAAGGGGGATAATGATACCCTTCCCGTTCCACAATCTCATCTGCATATAAAGCAGCATAGTCACCACGCTGTATAAAATCAAATAGTCGATGACTCGGTTGATTCGTTTGTACATAGACTTGACCTTGCTCGTCTCGTCTTCCTGCCCGACCAGCCACCTGAGTAATTAATTGAAACGCGCGTTCATGTGCCCGGAAATCTGGGAAATTTATGATCCGGTCCGCATCAAAAATCGCAACCGTGGATAAGCCTTCAAAATCGAGGCCTTTGGCGACCATTTGCGTGCCAACAAGTATATCAATGTTTCCCGATTGAATCTCGCTTAAAAGGCTATTAAATGCTGTTTTCGAGCGTGTCGTGTCTAAGTCCATCCTCCCAATTCGGGCATCCGGAATTAACAGCTGCAATTCTTCCTCTAATTTCTCCGTTCCATAGCCCATCGTTTTCAATTGCGTGCTTCCACAAGCACCACAACGCGTCAATAAACCTTCGCGGTACCCACAGTAATGACAACGTAATTCTTGGTCTTTGGCATGATAAGTTAAACTCACATCACATTGATTACATTCAGCGATCCAATCACAATCTTGACATTGGATATAAGGCGAATACCCTCTCCTATTTTGAAACAAGAGACTCTGTTTTCCGCGTTCAAAATTGGACTGCAAAACAGCAACGAGATCGACGGAAAAACCACCCTTCATCTGCTTCATGCGCGTTGCATATTTGGTATCTAACACATGTAGTTCAGGTAGTTGCGCTTTACCAAATCGCTCAGACAACGTCACTAATCCATATTTGCCTTGCTTCGCTTGAAAATAGGTTTCTATAGAAGGAGTCGCAGATCCCAATAGCACCTTAGCACCTTGCTGGTTCGCCAGCACCATCGCTACATCCCGAGCATGGTATCTTGGAGCAGGATCCGTTTGTTTAAACGAAGATTCATGCTCCTCATCGATAATGATCAGACCTAAGCGTGAAAAAGGTAAAAACACCGATGAACGAACGCCCACCACAAATGGATATTTTCCTTCTACGATTGATTTCCACACTTCAACGCGCTCATTATCTGAAAATTTGGAATGATAAATCCCCACTTGCTCACCAAAAATCTTTTTCAAGCGCGAAACGATTTGGGTCGTTAACGCAATCTCAGGAAGCAAATACAAGACTTGGTCGCCATTCGCTAGTGCCTCTTGAATTAATCGAATATATATTTCCGTCTTACCGCTACCTGTGATACCATGTAACAATACGGTCTCTTTCGTTTGAAATTGATCTAGGATCGATTGATAAGCCTTTATTTGTGGTTCATTTAAATCAAAAGTAGCTGGGATAAAGTCATCTTGATCTGATCCAAAACGCGAAACAATCACTTCAAAGGATTCAAAAATTCCATTTTTTAGCAATGTCTGTAAAGAACTCTCAGACAGTTCTGCCTGCGAAAAACTAGCCTTTTCTAAACCTTTCTGATTGGCTGATGGATCACGCAAAACAGGGATAAAGCGCAAATAATGAAGTAACACACTTATTTGCTTAGTTTTATCCTCTAAACTTTTAATCAATTCGGTCAGTGCGGCTACATCTTCCCATGCTTTACACAATCGAATCTTCCGAATTACTTTGGGGGTGTAGCGATCCTTAAGCTCGTCAAAAATCAAGACAGCACCTTTGCCGACTAATGCTTTTATGTGGTGGTATGGACTTTTAACTTCAGCAATACGAGCGACCTCATCGTAGGTTAAGGCCCCTTTCGCTTGAATTGCTTCGACAATCACTCGCTCTTTTTCCGTCAATTCATTGAATTGATCGAATTCAGGATGCAATTGCACTTTGGATTGACTTGAGATTTTTAAACCAGCAGGTAACGCGATTTGAAAAACTTCACCTGGATAGCACATGTAATAATTGGCCACCCATTGAAACAGGGCAATTTGTGATGCGGTTACGAGCGGTGCATCATCCAAAATCTCCAGCAGATATTTGGCTTGATACTGCTTGGGCGGTTGGTGATGAACGGATACAATGACCGCAGTCAAGACTTTGGTACTACCAAAAGGAACTACGATTCGGAGTCCTGACTCAACGACCTGTGCCCATTGGCGTGGAACGCGGTAGGTAAAAAAACGTGGGATAGGTAAAGGGAGAAGTGCGTCAACGAAAACCGTCGATTCTTCTGATTCAAAAAGCAAATTTGATTCTCCCATGTCAGCTACAAATAAACGCAAAGATTGGCAGTCGGCCAAGCTAATCTTGCCAGCGAAGTGTTTGGACTAGATGAATCGCATCTTGTTTCAAAAATTGAATAATGGGCGCTAATGAATCATTTTGGGTGGCGGTTTTGACATAAATCGCACCACGTAAAAAATGCTTAGAACTATCTGTTGTGAAGAATTGTAAAGAAGTGGCGACTTCACCATTTAATTCAATAAGTCCGGCTTTACGACCATCCGTCGTCGTCATGACATAATCTTGAATACCTGAGGCTTTACCTTGGTGTTTATAGGCCAATGCATAAGAATCATTAATGAGTGCATTCATTTTTTTACGATCACCACCTAAAGCCTTGTACGTAATCTGAATGAACGCGTCCCAGCGTGGGTAATAAATATAAATCCAATGTGGCTCTGCTTTCCAGATTTTATTCTTATTTCCAATTTCTGCAGTATCAGGTATTACTTGGGCGTACTTAGAAATTTCAAACCGGTATGGATGCCCTTTTTCTACTGGCTGAAAAACAGCGGGCGGCATAACAATTCGGTTAAATCCTTTGGGGCGAGGAAGGGAGTTAGTTTGCTCTGTATTCACCTGACAAGACCAAAGAATCAAAAGAATAAGTAGATAGCGCATGATTACCGAGGTTGGTCTACTCCATGAAAATCCAAAATTGGCTTTTGGATGATTTCAAAAACTTTCTCCCTTAATACAGGCATATCCTCTTGCGTCAAACCTTTAGTTTCAACGGGCGCATGGATGATGACTTTGATTTTTCCAGGCTTGAGTGCAAAATAATCATCATCCATGAGCTGATGATTATTTAAAAAAGAGACAGGGAGCAGGGGTACTTGCTGCTGGATAGCCATAACAAAAGCACCATCCTTCAAAGGACTCGCCATAATGGGGAGATTCTTCGAGACAATACCTCCCTCAGGGAAAATAATAATACTACGATTAGATTGCAATGCTCGAATGGATTTAGCCAATGTGGCTGAACGTGAAGCACGGTCATTGCGGTCAACTAAAATATTCAGCCGACTATACAGATAGCCAAAAAGGGGAACTTTTTTAATGGACGATTTACCTACAAAAGAAAAATAATTCGGTAAAATCTTCACAAATGCAGGAATATCCAAATAGGAAAAGTGATTGGAGCAGAAAACATAAACCTGTTTGGGATCTATCTTATCACTTCGCTGAATTTCAAAACGCACAAATCCAAAAGCAAAGAATAAACTGGACCAAAGTCGGACTAGTTTATGTGCATAGCGTTTCGTATCCCGATTTTGAAGTAATAGAAACATGAATGGATAAAGTGCTAAAAACCACCCAATAAACCAAAAACCGGTCCATACAGAGTATAGACCGATCAGCGGATTTGAAATATGTGGATTCTTTTTTTTCATGAACGCATTACTCAACGATACCCAATTGAACTGTATTTGTTTTCTTGGTTGTATGCGCTGGAATAGATAACGTTGTTACAAAAACATCACCTGGCGTCAAAAGTTTTTCTTGCTTTAGCATATCTACCATTCCTTGAACCGTTTTCTCTGCACTTTCAGAGGTAGCTTCATAATAGAATACTTTCACGCCCCAAAGCAAGCCCATCGTGGACATCAGTTGTTTGTCATTGGTAAATACAAACAAGTCTGCTTTTGGTCTGTGAGCTGATAATTTAAACGCAGTCTGCCCCGAGTTTGTGATGCAAAGAATAGCTTTGGCCTTTGAGTCACGTGCTAGTCTACATGCGCCTGAAATTAGGCGATCGGTTAACGTTACATTAGAGGTATTGGCCAATGCGTGATTTTTAAAATAAATTGCAGCCTCATCTCCCTTGATAATTTCGATTGCATTTTGCTGTTGTTCAACAACCTCATGGATATGTGCCATGGTTTCGACAGCTTTGATTGGGTAGGCGCCTGAAGCGGATTCACCAGAAAGCATCGTAGCTGAAGCTCCTTGCAATACGGCATTGGCTACATCAGAAGTCTCAGCACGCGTAGGTACTGGATTGGTTATCATCGACTCTAACATTTGAGTAGCGACAATCACAGGTTTTCCAGCAGCTGTACATTTCTCTACCATCACTTTTTGTAGGTATGGAACAACAGCTCCATCCATTTCAACGCCTAGGTCTCCACGTGCGACCATGATGGCATCCGTCGCTTCAATGATTTCATCTAAGTTATCAATGGCCTCAGGCTTTTCAATCTTAGCAATCACGCGAGCTGTTTTGCCGTATGCTTTAATTTTATCTTTAATATCCCAAATGTCTGATGCTTTACGTACAAAAGATAAGGCAATCCAGTCCACACCATGGTCTAAACCAAAATATAAGTCTTCGGTATCTTTTTCCGTTAAACATGGCAAGGAAACTTTAGTACCTGGCAGATTAATGCCCTTCTTCGACTTTAAAATCCCCCCATAAACAACCTCTGTAAGAACTTCTTTTTTAACCTTATCGATCGCTAATACCTTAACTTCTAAATTGCCATCATCCATCAAAATACGCTCACCTACATTCACATCTAAATACATAGACGTGTATGTTGTTCCGACCTTCTCCGATGTTCCCAATAGATTTTCATCCATCGCAAAAATTAATTGCTTCCCAGCTTCCAAAGGGACACCATTATTTTCAACTAACTGCGTACGAATTTTTGGTCCTTGTAAATCTTGAAGAATTGTCAAATTTAAACCCTTCTCCTCACTAATTGAACGAATGGTCTTTAAGCGTTCTAAATGGTCTGCATGTGTACCATGTGAAAAATTCAAACGAAAGATATTTACACCTGCTTCTGCTAATTGAATTAAAGATTCTCTGGATTCAGAGGCTGGGCCTACTGTGGCAACTATTTTTGTTTTGCGTTGATACGACATAGATTAATTTAGTCAAATTACTCTGCAATTTACATTTTACTGAGCAAAAAATGGAATTAAATCAAGATAAACCACTTGATATTTTAGAAAAAAATGAGAATGGGAACGCAATGCAGAACTAACGTTTTATTTTTTATCAAATTAATCCAAAATCAGAAAACACATAAAAAAAGGGAGCCATACATAGCTCCCTTCTTAATAACAACTTAATTTTCCCAGAGATCATGCTCCATTTCTAACAACTTATACTCAAGAAGTTGAGACATCATCAAACCCTCTTTTTCTCCTCCATATAAATCAGTCAAGAATTTATTTTCCACATTACCTTTTTTGATAATACGTGCCTGAAACATACGTAAATCAAAAGCGTCGGCCATGTTTTTATGTTGCATTTCATTTTCCGAATTGTACCAAATACAATTTGGATTACTACGGAACAACTTATACAAATCTTTATAACGGAATGAAGCAATCGCTTTATCAAATCCGGCTTTCGTTTTAGAAGCAGGAATAATTAATGTAATGGATTGGATATCAAAATATAAACGTGAACGCCGACGATCGATTACAGCATCTTCCCGAATTTCTAAAATTGATAATTCCTTCGGAAAATAATACGAAACAGCAACTCCTGCAGGCTTTGCATCAAATGCATCTTTCGCAGGTGCTGCGGTAGACTTCGTGCCTCCACCCCAGCCATCATCAGTTGCTGTAGCTTTCGGAGTTGCACCTTCAGCACCAAAACCTGCCGCTTTTTCCGCATCTGAAAGCGCTGCATCCTCTGACTGCTCTTCCATCTTTAAGTTTTCTTGAAATTGGTCGGCAGTCAACTTCGTAATCAAAGAATCATTTGTATATGGAGTTAACACCCCAGCCTTTACCCACTCCAAAATAAATTTCGAAATCTCGTTATTAACCGAAAAGAAAGGCTGGTTAATTTTTTCGTTCAAGTCCATCCGACGCCACAAACGAGCCTTGTAATGAATGCTAGATTCATCGATAGGACGTACTGAATTCTGGTTGCCAGGTAAAGGCTTTTCTTGTGCAAACGACTGAAAAGCAAGGCTAACACACGCACTAAACAAGATTAATTTCGATACTAATTTCATGTATTTCGTATTAATTCAACGGAATATTTTTCGCCATGGTAAAAGGAATTGTTTCAACGGCACCTTTAAAGTTTTTCCGTTGAACTCCTTTAATTTCTATATAATAGCGGTCACCTGCTTGCGCTTGAGCAGCTAATTTGGCAATTGAACCTGAACCAGGTAAAGTCACATCATCTATTTTTCGTTGGCCTCGCGCTAAAGCAACATAAAGTTCTGACACTCGGAAATTTGCATCTTCTGGATTTGTTGATTTAAAAGATTCATCAGCTAACGCACGGGCATCGATGCTGCGTAAACCAGACGCACTGGCTCCACGCTTTTCATCCAACTCGCCACCATTGCCAAAAACCTTAACTTCGGGTCTTGGCACACGACGAACGCGGAATGTTTCTTTCCCTAATAGAGTACCACTATTTGCTACATTTAATGTGATGGTTGCTGCATTAGGAACAATTGTTACTTTCCCACGCGTTTGACCTGCGATAGCTTCGCCTCCATCAGCAGTAAATGATGGATTCCACAATGCCCCTAAACCCGGACTAGCCACACTTAGACGATTCGCACAACCTAGATATAGTGCGGGTAATGTTGCTGTTTCTATATTATAAGTAGGCTTTAATACAAAATACTCCTTTTGGATTGTTTCTGTTTTGGGACCTGCTGGGCTCATGTATGAAACGGATGCGGTATACGTCTTTTTCGACATCCCATTCGCATCATATCCGCCACCAGAAGTTTTAAACTTAATTTGACCACGACCATCTACGACAGGAATAGAAGCACCATTAAAGCTCATTCGAGGGGTAAATCCACTAGATGTCGCTGCAATAAACACCTCCGCTTGATATTCCATACCAGCAACAACCGTATTTGCGTTTGCAGAAACTTGAGCAAACACTTTATCGAACTTAATTTCTTTGGCGCCTACTTTAGCAGCTAATTGTGCTAATACATCACTTTCATAACGTCTAACTTCTGCTTGTTTCTGACTGATAGTAGCCATGGCCGCAGGAACTGGAGTCTGAGCAAAATTCAATTCAGCGAAATCTTTGTTGGCCTGATTAGGGTCCTTACTCGCAATTGGATCTGTTTTACCATCTGCCGCCAAACTTGGGAATTTAGTCCCAGGATCAGCTAAACCTTCTAGTTTCTTAACATAGGCATCAAAAAGACCTACTAGCTTGTAGGCTTCACCTGATTTGTTGGAACCTACCATCAAACTATATACTTTTTCTTCTTCTTTGGGATTTTTGATATTTCCTGTTTCAGGATCAATCCCACCACCAGTCTCTAAAACCTTTGACTTTAACGACTCTAAATGTCCAACTAATGCGTCGGCTTCTTTCTTTACTTCATTCGCACGCTTCAAAATATCTGCATAAGCAGCAGGATTCGGCAAATCTTTGATTCGCTCCTCAATACCTTGAACCATTCCTTTATTCTTAGAAGCTGCTGACTGATTAGCAACCTCTAGACTTGAATTTAGAAGTGTAAATTTTTGTAATAGTGCATCACTCACTTGCAGGGCAAGAAGAGCTGTTAACACTAAATACATCATCCCGATCATTTTCTGCCGGGGTGTTTCTTTTAAACTAGCCATAGTATCTGATACGTGACAAAAACGTGATTACCCTTTCATTGCTGTTAACATACTTCCGTATACTTGATTCAAAGCTTGAATGTTAGCGTTTAACTTCGCTAATTCCGCTTGGAACAAAGCAGCGTCTTTCGAAGAAGCAGCAATCTGCTCAGTCGTCGCCGTCACATTCGAATAATATCCGTTAATTGCTTTTAAATGCTTAGAAGATTCTTGAATTTCTGTTTCGTAGACTGCATTTAATGCGGCTAATTGATCACCTGCTTTTGCATATTGTTGCGCATATTTCGCAGCCTCTGTAGATGAAATCGAAATAGAACCTAACGATGTCGTCGCATCAGCTACCGTCTTATTTAATGCACCTAGGGACTGAGATGAAGTAGTCAATGACTGAACAAATTCTTGTGTCGCACCTGTCGCTTTAGAGATTTCTTGCAAACTGTTTGCAGTTGCCGTCAAACCTTGTAAGCTTTTTGTCAAGTTCGCTACCACATCAGCACCTAAGCCTGGTTGATTAGCTAATTCAGCCAATCCTGAAGCTGTAGAGCGCGGCGCAGCAGGCTTATCACCCATTAATTCTGGATATACATTTTCCCAATTGTATTCTTTTTCTGGCTTTGCTTTCAAATACAATACGCCAAACAAGATAAAAATAGCTGCCTCTGTAAACATGCCGACCATCAACATCTCGTTAGCACCAGTCCAGTGAACAATTTTAAATAAAGCTCCGATAATAACAACTGCAGCACCAAAACTAGCTACGACGTTGATTGATTTTTCTAATCCCATTGAATTAATCGATTTAATGTGTTGTAAAATGAATGTTATTTAACTGCTGGTCTTCCCAAATAACGCATCATAGAGCGGAAACCAATATATGAACGTTTTTTATTTTGTAACTCGTAGGCACGTGTACCTGTTTCCAAATAGTAAGCAATATCTTTCCAAGATCCCCCACGCGTAACTTTTCTTGGTTCATCGGCATCCTTATTGACCGTATTCAAATCCCAAGTTACTGCAGAAGCATTGTCAGCATACGCATCTTCACACCACTCAGCCACATTACCCGCCATGTTATATAAACCATAATCATTTGGCTCAAAGGCATTCGCTGGAGATGTGTATGAATAACCATCTGCATCATAGTTTCCACGATGCGGCTTGAAATTTGCTTGTAAACAACCCTTTGAATTTGCAACGTATGGGTTTCCCCACGGATATTTAGTAGCTGCACGACCTCCACGAGCCGCCCATTCCCACTCAGATTCAGATGGAAGTTCAAAACGTGGAAGCATATATTGACCTTGTTTCTTCCGGTAGTCATTCATCATTTTTGAACGCCATAAGCAGAAGTATTTGGATGCGTCCCAACTAACTCCTACAACAGGATAAAGATCAAATGCAGGACTTGAGAAGTAATATTCGGTCATCGGATCACCATTATGATAGGTGAAATCACTATTCCAAACCGTTGTATCCGGATAATATTCTGAGAAAATCTTATCCTCCCCTAAAACGGAAACAGAATCTTTTAACAAGGCATTTGTGAACTGGCGAAATTCGTGATTTGTGATCTCTGTATCGTCCATGTAAAAGGCCGCAACAGTCACTCGCTTGTTGAAGCTTATACCTGAGCGCGATGCATCTTCATCAGCTTGCCCCATCATAAAACTACCTGATGGAACTAAAACCATACCATAAGGCGTAGGTTGACTCCAGCCCTTGCGCGAAGCTGCAACAATTTCTCCATTTTCAACCCCTGGGGCTTCTTTTGCTTGCTTACCAAAACTCAATAAACCTTTTCCTTTTGAACCTCCTTTGGAGCTACTTAACGTTTTTCCACCAGATTGGGAATTTTTGGGGCCACCACAACTATAAAAAGCCACAGCTAATGCAATAACAGATAAACTTAAGGCAAGTTGCTTACCAACTAAATTAAAATTCATATACACGAATTAATAGATCTTTGTATAAAACGATTTGAATTAACAATTATTGTATGCCATATAAACCGGCTGCGGATCTAATTCAAATTCCTCAAAATTAAGGGATATTTCTGATAAAAAATACTGAAAGCCTGTTTTTTTTAAACGGATGAAAAGTGCCTAATTTAGTCGAAAACGCGGCGTTTTGACCGGCGCATTCACTGTCTTGAATGTGAAACTAGGCAGATTAAATCGACAAAACACTTCATGCGTTAATAGGGCCTTAACCGGCAAATTAACGGTTGTGTAATCTATGGCGTAACCAGCCTCAATGCGTTGCTTCCAAATATTAGCACCTATCATACCCACAAGAGCGTCATTTGATCTAAAACTACCACCAATCCATAGTGCATTTTGATAGACAACACGTACACCGGGCTCCACTATAATCGCATCTGAGATGGATCGAACGCGTAAAAAGGGATTAAGCTCTACACTCGTAACAACTGGAATCGTGTGCTCTGCATGTAGGGTGAAATCTTGCGCTTGATGGTAGATGAATGCACTCATGCCCACATGCAATTGCCTCCACTTCACAAGGGCTCCTCCACGAAAAGTAGGCTTAGCTTGACTTACTTGTTTATCCAAAAATTCATTTAAGATGGGATCTCCTGAGTCACGCACGCGAAAAGCTGCCCCATCTAAGGACTTGGTTTGTAGACCTACACCAGCTCCAACTGAAATTTGTGCCTCTCCAATGGGCAAGTGATAAGCAAGTTGAAGATTTCCCAATTGCATGCCGACACCAGAAGGAGTTAAATCAGACAAATAATTCAATCCTATGCCCAGTCCAGTTGTGCCTACAGGCAAAGAGGCACTTAATAGGCGTGTGCCTAAACTACCTCCCCCATCTTGTGTGGTCTGATATCCCGTCCACTGATTACGTACATGTAACTGTATAAAGGTACGATCACCTTCCCCCGAATAGGCAGGATTTAGATAGATGCGATTCTGAGTAAATAAACTTAGGTTAGGACCTAACTGGCTATATAATCGAATTTCAGGAGTAAAACATACCCCCAAAATGACCCACAAGAAAAGACGTGTACAATAGCCCATGAATAAATTCAATCAGTTGATGACTTAACAAATCTAAGGAAAAAAAAAGCTCCCGATGGGAGCTTAACTGATTTATTTATTCACTTGTTTAATATAGTATTCAAGCGCTCCAGTCATGGAAGGTGCGTTCGGCATCGGGGCCTGAATATCAATAATTAAACCTGCATCTGTAACAGCTTGTGCCGTAGTAGGTCCAAAAGCCGCTATACGCGTATTGTTTTGCTTAAAGTCTGGGAAATTTAAAAATAAAGATGTGATCCCCGAAGGACTGTAAAAAGCAATAATATCATAAAAAACATTTTCCAAATCTGACAAATCTGCTGACACCGTTTCATACATAACAGCCTCCGTCAATTGAAAATCGTTGGTACCCATGTAATCTGGCAAATCTTTTTGTCTCTTGTTTGAACAAGGAAATAAGAACTTCTCTGTCTTATGCTTCTTAATCACTTCCAATAAATCCAATGCCGTTCGTGTACCTGTAAATACCTTACGCTTACGAATTACAATATATTTTTGAAGGTAATTGGCGGTTTGTTCTGTAATGCAGAAATATTTCATGTCTGCAGGAACCTCAATCTTCGCTTCCTTACAAATACGAAAAAAGTGATCAATGGCATTACGGCTCGTAAATATAATAGCCGTATGTGCCAAAATATCAATTTTTTGTTTACGAAATTCTTTGAAGGCAATACCTTGCACCTCGATAAAAGGACGAAAATCTACCTTAACATTATATTTACGCTCAATCTCAAAATATGGGGATTTCGCATCCGTAGGAGCCGCCTGGGTAACCAATATACTCTTAACTTTTTTTAATCGACTGACATCCTGCTGGACTCCATTTGCAATTTCACTCATAAGAACAATATTCAATTAATGTGCTTGAGACTACTATTTCTCAAAATACCTGCAAATATACGATTTTTTTTGATCAAAAAATTATTGCCCCTACATGTATTCCGGGAAAATAAGCTCGCGCAAACCAAAGACCAGGACTTGGCCTTCCATCAAAATCAGATAAGCCATGAGCGACAGTTGGTTTACTTGAAATGACTTTCTAAAGACTTGAAAAAGATAAATGGATCTCATGATAAAATATCCAGTAATCACAAAAGATATGTGTGCCATGTTAATAGAAATCAAAGGGCCTTGATAAAGTGAATACAGGCTTATGCTAAGAAACAATAAAGAAAAAAACTGTAGGTTAGTTTGTAAAGACTTAAAGTAGTGCGCTTCTGCGACTTGAGATAAGCGAAACAGATTCGTAAATAGCTTAAACATAAAGTATCGCGAAACAAACAAGATAAATCCCACTAAGACCTTTACGCCTATGAAACCTAAAGATGCTCCAATAGATTGGAGGTTTTCCAAGGATTCGAATACTGCCTCATTGGACTGGCCCATCAGCCGATTGTAAAAAGAAATAAACGCTGTTAACAAACTAAGCGTCAAAATGACCCATAAATTAGGGAATGCGAATGGGCTCTTCAATACGGCATCTTCTTTAACTTCCCAATGAATCCAGTCAGAAAACCGAAAATACGTTTGAAAATAACGTGGAAATGCGGCAAACATCGTGCCTATACATAGCATCAAAACGATAAATGCAAATCCAAAAAATTGATAAAAAATAAATGAACCTCGTCGCTTGATGGATAAAAAGTCGGCCATGGCATCAGAGTTCACTTGAATTTTCCGCTCAATACTAAATTCAGTTGGCAGCCCTTTTAACTCATTGCTATAAATCGTCAATACCAGTTGCTCCTCGCCTTGGTATTTTTGTTGCATACTATCTAGCGATAAACGCATCAATTCATCTTTGGGCAAAAAACGCTGAAATGTACCCTGAACAAACAAATGATAATCCGCATCGGATTTAATTCGCAAAAATCCTTTGGGGTAATCGGCTGGATTTAAGGCAATTGATTTTGATTTATAGTTAAAATGTTTGTTTGCGATATAAGGCAAAAAGCCTTTGACACTAGGCTGATAAACCATCCATTCCTTATCAAATGTATGTGTACGCTTCCATTGCGCATGTGCAAATGACACAGCTAAGCAAAACCAAACAAATAAAAAAAATCTGCTAACCTGGCCAATACGGTTCAGATAAGCAGATTTTTGAGATAAAGGATGCATCCTTTTGAATTTATTATTTTCCAGCTAACGCTTTAATCATTGTTTCACCAATATCAGCAGGAGAGTAAACTACGTGAATACCACATTCTTTCATGATCTTCATTTTTGCTTCTGCTGTATCATCCGCTCCACCAATAATCGCACCTGCGTGACCCATACGACGTCCTTTCGGCGCTGTTTGGCCTGCAATAAAGCCAACAACCGGCTTACGATTGCCATCAGCTTTGATCCAACGAGCTGCTTCAGCTTCCATGCCTCCTCCGATTTCGCCGATCATTACGATACCTTCTGTTTCAGGATCATTCATCAATAATTCAACCGCTTCTTTCGTTGTTGTGCCGATAATTGGATCACCACCGATTCCAATCGCCGTTGTTTGGCCTAAACCAGCTTTAGTTAGTTGGTCTACTGCTTCATACGTTAATGTACCTGATTTGGAAACGATACCCACACGACCTTTTTGGAAGATAAAGCCAGGCATAATACCCACTTTACACTCGTCAGCTGTCATAACTCCAGGGCAGTTTGGCCCAATTAAGCGGCAATCATGGTTTTGAATATATTGCTTCGCAACAATCATATCTTTCGTTGGAATTCCTTCTGTAATACAAATAATGACTTTAATTCCGGCATCAGCAGCTTCCATAATGGCATCCGCAGCAAATGCTGGGGGAACAAAAATGATTGATGTATCAGCTCCGGTCTGGCTAACTGCATCAGCTACCGTATTAAAAATCGGTTTTTCTAAATGTGTACCACCACCTTTTCCTGGGGTAACCCCTCCAACAACTTGCGTACCGTATGCAATCATTTGCTCTGCATGAAAAGTACCTTCTGTTCCGGTAAATCCTTGTACTATAATTTTCGAATTCTTGTTAACTAAAACACTCATTTTGTTGGGGTTAAATAAACGTAGGCGAAAAATTTTTCCAAAGGTACAAAATATTGATAAAATTCATCAAAAACCTTTTAACCTTGGAAATAAAAATCCGAACAGATTATTTTTGTGTAAATTCGAATTCGGAATCCTTTTCATGCTTAAACACCTGCACATTCAGAACTATGCCCTAATAGACTCAATTGATTTGAGCCTATCTGATGGTTTGAGTGTCATCACAGGAGAAACAGGTGCTGGAAAGTCCATTTTACTGGGTGCCATATCGCTGCTCATGGGTGCTCGGTCTGACGGAAAATCACTCTTTAATCCAGCTAAAAAATGCATTATTGAAGGTACATTTTCGGTTGCACCCTACCCGCACATGCAGCAGATTTTCGAAGAGGAAGGAATCGACTTTGAAGAACCTTGCCTGATTAGACGAGAGATCAACCCTCAAGGAAAATCACGCACCTTCGTAAATGATAGTCCAGTGAATTTAGATTCACTCAAAAAAATTGGCCAGGAGTTAGTTGACATTCATTCCCAACAAGATACCTGGTGGCTAGCCAACGCAGATTTTACGCTAGAATTAGTCGATAGCTTTGCTCAAAATCAGGAGGTAAAAACAGCGTACCAAAGCGCCTTTCGCGCCTACTACCAAGCCATTAAAAATCTCCATTCGCTTCAAAAGAAAGCAGCAGAGGGCAATCAAGGACTCGATTTTTTGCAATTCCAATTTCAAGAATTAACTGACGCCAACCTAGAAGATAACGAGTACGAATCATTACGCTCACACGTAGAGAAAGGACAAAATGCAGAACTTATTCATGAAAGATTAGCTCAGCTTGCGAACTTGATGAGCTCTACAGACATGTCCACCGTAGAACAAATGCGTGCGGCGTTGCAACAAGTCAATGCACTAAGTAAGTATGGTGAGGATTATGCGAATTGGAAAAATAGATTAGAGTCAATTTGGTTAGAAACCAAAGACCTCGCTAATGAAATTGAACGTGAGGCTGAAAATTTTCAATCCGACCCGAATGAATTAGCCCAATCACAACAGCGACTCGACCTACTTAATCGACTACTTCAAAAGTATCATGTGCGTGAAATAAGTGACTTAATTGCGTTACGCGACTCAATCGATGCACAAATTTCAGGACACGCAAATGTCGATGAAGCGCTTGCTTTGGCCGAAAAAGAAGTAGCCTCGAGTTTAAAAATCGCCGAAAATCAAGCTGCAAAATTGCAAACTAGTCGGCAAGAGGTCTACGATACCATCACACAGAAACTATCAGAATCACTCCATGCACTCGGAATTCCAAACGCGACATTAGCTTGGGAAATCCGTGAACAAGAATTACAGCTATCGGGTATTGACAAAGTACAGTTGTTGTTTTCAGCAAATAAAGGATTAGCCCCGAAGCCATTTAGACAAATTGCATCGGGTGGCGAAATGAGCCGACTCATGCTTTCGATCAAACATTTATTGGCCGAAAAGCGTGCTATGCCTACACTGATACTTGATGAAATTGATACCGGCGTATCTGGTGAAATTGCCATAAAAATTGGTCAAATGTTGACGCAGATGAGTCGCTCGCACCAAATCATCGCAATTACCCACCTCCCACAAATCGCTGCTGCTGGCGCGCATCATTGGTTTGTCTACAAAGATCATGCGGGTGAAAAAACTGTATCGAGCCTACGCGAGCTTAGTGGAGAAGATCGGGTAGATGAAATCGCCAAGATGATTGGAGGAAGTAAAGGGTATCTTGAACTTAAAGAGAACGTTAGAAAACTAATTCATGCTAAACATGACTAAAAAAATATGCACTTTATTTCTCCTTGTGACAGGCTTTGCATGTTCCACTGCGGAAGAAAAATTAAGTACGGAATTGCAGGAAAAAGTACTCCAATTACACGATACCTTGATGCCCAAGACGGAACAATTGGTATCCTTGAAATCTTCTTTGGATAGCCTTTCGCGCGGAAAAGATTCTGTTCATGTGAAACAATTAATTTACGCCCTGGGTAGAGCAGACCAATCCATGATGGATTGGATGCATCAATTTTCAATAGACAGCCTTTCGAAAATGGCCGTTGGTGATAAGATTTCTTATCTCCAATCACAATATTCCGCTTTGACCAACCTAAAATCATCAACAGACTCCAGTCTACATGCCGCACAAACTTATTTATCTCGTTAGTTTCGTACTACTTGTTTTCGGTTGCTCGCAGGACAAAAAGCTCCCTTACCTAGGTAAGCATGAAACCCGGGTAATAGACGGTAAAACAGACACGTTGTATCACCAAGTACCTCCATTTAAATTTCTAAATCAGGATTCCGTTTGGGTGAGCGAAAAAGACATGGCAGGTAAAATTTACATTGCTGATTTCTTTTTTACCACCTGTCCGACGATCTGCCCAAAAATGAAAACACAATTAGTACGTCTTTATGAACGCTATGCGGACAATGACCAAATTCGGATTCTTTCGCATTCCATCGATCCCGAATTTGACAGACCACATGTTTTGAAACAATATGCGAATCGCCTGCAGGTTAAAGCTCCTCGCTGGAACATGGTGACGGGAGACAAGCAAGCAATTTATACCTTAGGCGAAAAAAGCTACATGGTAACTGCCCAAGAGGACAAAAATGAGGTTGGCGGATTTGTGCACAGCGGAGCTTTTATCTTAGTGGATAAACAGCGCCATATTCGTGGCATATATGATGGAACAAAGGAAGAGGAGGTTAATCACCTAATCGAAGATTTAGAAATCTTACTAAAAACAAACTAACATGAAGTCATTTTTGCTAGCCGCTTTGGCTTTAAGTTTATTTGCTTGTCAGTCCAAAGAAGAAATTCTACATGATCAATATGTCATTGAGGGCCGAATCCAATACGAAAATAATTGTGCGAATTGCCATCAATCCAACGGCCAAGGTCTGCGAAATTTGTATCCAGCTATCTCAAAAAGCATGCTTTCAGCTCCTGAACTTGCTCGACTTATCAAACAAGGGCGCAAATCAGCCACAGGTTATATGCCGGCTAACCCTAAATTACAGGCCATCGACATTGCCGAAATAATCACTTTTATGCGGCATGAATGGGGGAAAAATGAACAAACCTTCACGTTTGATTCGACCCGAATCGTCTTAAAAGGAATTAATTAGCAGGCAATTCATCTACCGTAAGTACAGAATTAGTTACTTGACGCAATGAATAGGTCGAGAAATCTTGGGCTGCATCGAGGCCTACCCCATGAATAATATCCGTACGTGTTTGGATAGATACAGGCTTCGTGGTGAAAATACGCTTCTCACTAGGCAGCCACGTAAACTCATCTGTTTTAATCAATTCACCCTTCAACTGATTATTTATCACGACGTGACCCATTAATCGATACGAATTCGTTTGGCGAAAAAAGTGCGCAGAATCTCCACGAATCAAGGAGGTAACATTGCCTAGTTTATCATAAAACCAAAGTTTCATTTCTTTCGGATAAATTCGATCTTCTGAAGGCGTGGTAATTTGACTTTCTGTAACCATGCGAACAAGGGCACGAGCAGAATCCGAATAGATCATATCAATTCCCGAAAGCTCCGATTTTGGTCCTTTGAATACTAGATTACGTTCCTTTTTTTCTTCACTGCAAGCCAGTAAGAAAAAGGCCCAACCGAACAAAGAAATGATTCGAAGCTGGCGCATGGAAACGAGACTAGTTTAATTTGATTTTTTGGAACCAGGCATCCCCTAGCGTTAAGCCTATAACAACCCGTTGATATTGTTCTTCCAAGGCGTTATCGGCCAATAAACCTCTACGTCCGAATTGATATGAAACGTTAATGTAATTCAAAAAATTACGTAATGGGAAGGCAAATCCACCACTAACAAATTGATCTTTGGCGAAACGGCCATTTCCCGCAAAATCATAGGGTGTAGTTGAATAACTGTAACCAATGCGGTAAGTTGTTCGCTTGAAAAAACTTGAAATAGACTCAAAATCTGGCGTATATTCCGCGCCAAAAGCAACTGTAGTTGTCGTAGGTAATTTAGACGAGCGACCTAAATTATTGTCAATGGATGTCCAATTGGTACGTGAGTAATCAATACCCACCATCCAAAACGCAGGACGTTCTAAACTAATTCCAAATCGTTGAGATACGGGAATGTTTTGCTTAAATTTTGTTTCCTTCTCTAGCGTGTCAGCATTAATCACATTCATACCAGTTAAATCCAAGGTGGCAAACCGACGTAAATTCGTAGCTCCTAATTGATTCGTCAAATCAAGTGTAGCTCCCACATTTAAGAAAAGATCCTTCTTTATAAACTGGCGATAAGCCACACCGGCTTTGAATGAAAAGTCAGAATATCGTGTGGCATTTTCTAGTTGGATTTTATAAAATTGTCCATCTGATAAATTTTGTGTGGATACCTGACGAGATACTGACCCAAACAGATAGGCCGCCTCCATGCCGACGTACAATTCCTTCGCAATGCGGACACCATGACTCATGGTCAATTTACTCACACCCCCCGTTCCTTTATAGCCATAAATTAAACTATCTACCCCCAACACATTTAGCCGACGATACGATTTAGTCTCGTAGTTTACATTAGAATGTGGGCGAATCCCAAAAGACATGGTCCAGCGATTCGACATGGGCAAGGTTAAATTGAAAGACTGATAATTACCCCCCAAGACTTGTTGGCGCTGGCGATAATCCTGCATATTTTTCAACTCAAAGTTAATACCAGCTTCCAAAACCGTATAACGGTTACGCGCTAAGAGTGCAGGATTCATCTGATTGGAATAAATTCCGTTCGAATTTGAGATACCGATACCTCCCATCATGGAATTTGACGGGGTTTCTGACGTATACATCTCTCCCATTCCAATGTAGGAAAGCGGCGAATTAACAATTGTTTGCGCCTTAGTTACTTGAAAAATGCCCAATAAAAGACAAATCACGGTACAAAAAAATACTCGAAGAGCCTTTTGCGTTTGCTGGGTATAAATCAATTGCTTGTAAATCATGCGGTTAAAAATCGGCTCTAGTATATAATTCAAGTCTGCAAAGGTCGTAATTTTTTTCATAATCGAGTAAGATATTAGCTATATTTGAAATCATATTTTGTTTGTAGATTTATGGAAAGACTTCACGAATGGGTTTGGCTAGAAAATTCAGCGTTTGATTTAATCGCATTTTTTAGCGTCTTGACCTTGGGCATTCTTTTCCGCCGTTTTTTTTCAAATTCATTTTCAAAATTTGTCTATCGATTCATCCCAGTGGAATCGGTGTCCATACAAGATTGCATTCAGTTGCTTCGCAAGCCGTTTGAATTGTTACTCTTCTGGGTTTTCTTATATCTTGCTTCCCAAAATTTACACATACCTCAATCGTGGCATATCGCCTCTATCGATAATTTTGGCCTATTATTTGTCCTCCAAAAAGTATTTGAAACGATCTTGATTATTTCAATTACCTGGGTGATTATTCGCCTCATGAAAGTGGGGATTTTGGTCGCTCAGGAAAAATGGCAAGGGGTAGGCGAGAAAGCAAAACAACAGTTTATTCCCTTTTTAAACGACCTTTCACTTGTCTTTATTATGACAGGGGCCACCTTTGTTTTGCTTGGACGTGTCTTTGAAGTAGATGTTGTAGCCTTAATTACAGGACTTGGCTTAGGAGGTTTGGCGCTGGCTTTAGCAGCTCGGGAAACACTTGAAAACTTATTTGCCTCCTTTACGATATTCTTAGATCTCCCCTTCGTGGTGGGCGATAGCATCCAAGTAGGGACGATTTCAGGCGATATTGAAAAAATTGGTTTCCGAAGCACGCGGTTACGCGGAGTGGATGGGAATTTAATCGTGATCCCTAACCGATTACTAACCTCGCAGTCCTTGGAAAATATGACTGATCGCGAATTCCGCAGGGCCAAATATACTTTAACCTGTGACCTAAATACGCAAACTGCTCAGATCGAGTCGGCCATCGCAGCCATTGAAAAAACAATTCTGGAAGATTCACTTTGTAAAAAGAAAGCACCCAAAGTAGTGTTTGAGGGATTTGGTTTGTACGCGCTGGAAATTAGCGTAACCTTCTTCGTACAAACGAAAGACTTTGCTAAATTCCAACTAGTGAAACAAGAAATAAATTTACGTATTCTACACATTCTAGAAGCCAATCAAATCAAATTGGCCAGTAGCGTCAAATAAAAAAGGGACACTTGCGCGTCCCTTGGATGGTTGATTAACCAACTAACTCTTTCAGATCTTCATCATGAATCATTTTGCGCGCGTCAGCCATGAGTAGGAAACGTGTGTAAATCTTATCCAACTCAGGTTTTTCAAAATCAAATCCTAAAATATTGAGGCGGTGGCGCAAAGCTGCCCGACCGGAACGAGAGGTCAATAAAATCGCAGACGAGGGAACACCCACATCCTCTGGATTCATGATTTCATAATTCTGCGCATGCTTCAAAAATCCATCTTGATGGATTCCCGATGAATGAGCGAAGGCATTTGCGCCCACAACGGCCTTATTGGCCTGCACCGGCATACCCATCAAATTAGACACCAAACAACTTGTTGGGTATAAATACTTCGGGTTAATCCCGGTACTAAATCCTAAATCTTTATGGACATTTAAAATCATGGCAACTTCCTCTAGGGAGGTATTTCCTGCACGTTCACCAATCCCGTTGATAGTCACTTCGACTTGACGAGCACCTGCCTGAATACCCGCAATGGTATTTGCAGTCGCTAATCCTAAGTCATTGTGATTGTGCATAGAGATCGTTGCCTGATCAATATTATCCACATGTTCATATAAATAGGTGATGCGATCATACATCTGATTGGGCAACAAATAACCCGTGGTATCAGGTAAATTTACCACAGTAGCTCCCGCCTTAATGACCTCGGAGGTTAATTTAGCCAGGAAAGGTAAATCGGCCCGACCGGCATCTTCCGCAAAAAATTCAACATCTTCCACGAAGGATTTGGCATACTTTACAGCCCATACCCCACGTTCAATAATTTCTTCTCGAGTTGAATTAAATTTATGTTTAATGTGCACATCTGAGGCACCTATTCCCGTATGAATACGAGGTCTCCGGGCAGACTTAAGTGCCTCCACAGCCGCATCAATATCTTCTTTTTTGGCACGTGTTAATGCACATACTGTAGGCTCAATGACAGACTCTGCGATGGCTTTTACCGAGGCAAAATCACCAGGAGATGAAATGGGGAAACCCGCTTCAATAATGTCCACACCCAACTTTTCAAGTTCTTTAGCCACTTCTACTTTTTCCTCTCGGTTTAATTGACAACCGGGTACTTGTTCTCCATCACGAAGTGTAGTATCAAAAATCTGAATGCGATTACTCATGGGGTTTGTATGCTAATTAGGACGTAAAACTAAATTAATTTATACTAGGAAGCAAAAATCGCTAGCGTCCCTATTTAGACTAAAAACCTATATATTTCGATAAATTGAATCAAATAAAGACTGAATATCTAATTATCAATCTAATTCAGATTAATAATCTAATGTTACTCAATGAATTGGAATGAAAATAGCCAAAGAAATTATTCTTTTTATCCATTTTATTAATTCCTTAGATCTAAAGCTTGTGCATGTATTAAGCGGTAAAACTGCACACACGGGAAAGTCCGCACAAAAAAAAGTCGCCCAGGTATGCCCGGGCGACTTTACGTAAGTGTATATAATTAGTTGTTCTCAGGACGTAAACTACGTACCGCAGCTCCCGCTCTCCACATTTCTGAATCACGCATTTCTTGCAATTCAGCTTCTAATTTCACGCGGTAGTCAGGCTGTGAGTTCAAATCAATGGAACGAGCTGCCTCCGCTTGTGTTTTTACTGAGTTATAAAGTTTCTCGAAAACTGGCTTCGAAGCATCGCGGAAAGGCTTCCACCAATCCAAAGCACCACGTTGCGCCGTTGTAGAGCAGTTGGCATACATCCAATCCATTCCATTCTCAGCCACTAATGGCATTAATGATTGTGTCAACTCCTCAACTGTTTCGTTGAAAGCTTCAGATGGTGAGTGACCATTTTCACGTAACACTTCGTATTGAGCTGCGAAAATACCTTGGATAGCACCCATCAAAGTACCACGCTCACCTGTTAAGTCAGAAGTTACTTCTTTATAGAAATCAGTTTCGAATAAATATCCAGAACCAACTCCAATCGCCATCGCGATACATTTTTCACGTGCTTTTCCTGTTGCGTCTTGGTATACGGCGAACGAAGAGTTCAAACCTTTACCAGCTACGAATAAACGACGTAACGAAGTACCCGAACCTTTAGGTGCCGCTAAGAATACGTCAACATCTGCTGGAGGTACGATACCTGTTTTTTCTTTATATGTAATTCCAAATCCATGAGAGAAATAAAGCGACTTACCAGCCGTTAAATATTTCTTCACTGTTGGCCATAATTCGATTTGAGCCGCATCTGAAAGTAAGTAACAAATGATCGTTCCTTTTTCCAATGCCTCTTCGATTTCAAATAAAGTCACACCTGGAACCCAACCATCGGCAACTGCCTTATCGTATGTTTTACCTTTACGCTGACCTACAATTACATTTAGACCATTGTCTTTCATGTTTAACGCTTGACCTGGACCTTGAACGCCGTAACCAATTACTGCGATTGTTTGATCAGCTAATACTTGTCTAGCTTTCTCTAACGGGAACTCTTCTCTTGTTACGATGTCTTCAACAACTCCACCGAAATTAATCTTTGCCATTTTTTTTTCTTTTAATTTATATACTATTTCGATTATACTATTTCCCAATTACCTTCAGGAAGAAACTCAACCAATCCTTTTTCCGTTTTACCTACCGCAATACGACCAGATTTAACATATTCTAATATTTCCCACTTTTTCAAATAGGCATAAAATTCGTTCAACTCAGCTTCGGTCCCATTTTTTTCCACCACCACATAGTCGAGTCCCCAATGAACCACTTTGGCATTCCAATCTAAATTGATAGTTTTCACATCGATGGGCTCACCACCCAGCGGAGTTGCCAATTTAAATAAAGCTACCTCATTGAAAATTATCTCATCATCCAGGTATCCGTAAACAGCTAAGACATCGGTTACCTTACGAATTTGGCGGACCAACTTCTCTACGACTTCCCGATTATCGTTTCGGATGACAATCGTAAAGCGTGAAACGCCACGACGCTCCGTTTCAGAAACCGTCAAACTTTCAATATTCAAACGGCGACGCGTGAAAATGATGGTAATCCGATTTAATAAACCGACCGTATTGGTTGTAAAAACTGAAAGTGTATAATTTGTCAACATATTACTCTAGCCTAACGTTAGTTACGGTACTGCCCGCAGGCACCATTGGGAAAACATTCCCCTCCTTTTCACAAACAATTTCTAACAAATAAGGCGTTTCTGAATTCAACAAAGTATCCAAAGACTCACTTAATAAACTACGATCTGATACCGTATGACCAGGTATACCAAAGCCTTTGGCAATCATTATGAAATCAGGATTTTCCAATTCAACGAATGAGTAACGACGGGCGTGGAATAATTCTTGCCACTGACGAACCATCCCCAAAAAGTTATTATTCAAAATAATGATCTTCACCGGCAACTTGCTTTGGGCAATTGTTCCTAATTCTTGCAAAGTCATTTGAAATCCTCCATCACCAATCACCGCAACAACTTCACGCTCAGGAACGGCAACTTTCGCACCGAATGCCGCCGGCAAAGCGAAACCCATGGTTCCTGCTCCACCTGAAGTCACGACCGAATTCTGTTTCTTAAATCGGTAGTAGCGATTCGTCACCATTTGGTGCTGTCCTACGTCCGTAACGATAACGGCCTCCCCTTTCGTCTTGTCAGACATCATGGCAATAGCCTCGCCCATTTTAATCTGATCCCCATCATGGAATACATCCTTCAAGGTAATCTTGGTATATTCTTCTTTGTCGTATGCGTCAAACTCCGCACGCCAAGCAAGGTGTTCAGCAGGCTTAATCAACGGTAATAATGCACGTAATGCGGCCTTGGCATCGCCCACAACAGGTGCATCTGCTTTCACATTTTTGTCCACTTCCGCCGGATCAATCTCAATATGAACCACTTTCGCCTGCTTCGCGTACGTTGACAAATCTCCCGTAATCCGGTCGTCAAAACGCATACCAATCGCAATCAAAACGTCACATGAATTTGTCAAAACATTCGCTCCGTAGTTACCATGCATACCTGGCCAACCCACATACATGGGGTGATCCGCATCCATCGAGGACATGCCTAATAGCGTCGTGGCTACTGGAATGCCAGCTTTGTCGACCAACTCATTTAATTCTTTTTCAGCACCGGAAATAATAATTCCGTGACCGGCAAGAATGTAAGGCTTTTTGGCACCATTAATCAGCTTAGCAGCGGCTTCTAAATGCTCGCGTTTCGGCTCAATACGTGGTTTATAAGAAATAATGGACGTACACGGTGTATATTTAAATGGCTCGGTCATCATTTCTGACTGAGCTGTACGTGTGATATCGATTAACACGGGACCTGGACGACCCGTTTCTGCAATGTAAAATGCTTTCGCAATGATCTCCGGAATTTCGTTGGGATCTACTACTTGATAATTCCACTTCGTTACAGGCATGGAAATACCCATTAAATCGCACTCTTGAAAAGCATCCGTACCTAATAAATTTCCTTTTACCTGGCCTACTAGACAAACAAGTGGCGTTGAATCCAACATTGCATCGGCGATCGGAGTAATCAAGTTGGTGGCTCCTGGGCCTGAAGTCACCATACACACGCCCGCTTTATTCAGCATTCGAGCGTACCCTTGTGCGGCGTGGCCAGCACCTTGTTCGTGGCGAACTAAAATATGCTTTAAGCGATCTTGATAATCAAATAATGCATCGTAGGTAGGCATAATCGCACCACCTGGATAACCAAAAATAGTTGTCACCCCTTGCGCAACCAATGATTCCATAATGGCTTGCGCACCAGTCAAGAATTTTTTCTGGTCGGCCTGATTCGAATCTGCAGTCTGCGTTTGGGTTTGTCCCATGGTATTCATTTTTTTATTCTCAACTTTCAAGGAAAGGCTAATTTAAGCTATCCCATGCTAGTAAAAAAGGTAATTTTCTTTTTTTACAAATCCGTCACACAACCTAGGCTGGCTGAGGCAACGTTTTTTATGTACTTCCGTAACACACCTGATGTATGTGGAGAAACTTTTGGTTTCCACAGTTTACGGCGTTCAGCTAACTCTTCATCGGATACGTGCAGGATAATTTTATTATCTACTGCATCAATCGTAATCTTATCTCCGTCTTTCACCAAGGCGATGTTTCCACCTTCCTGCGCTTCAGGCGTTACGTGACCTACCACAAACCCATGCGTTCCTCCAGAGAAACGTCCGTCCGTAATCATGGCCACTGAATTACCTAAACCAGCGCCCATCAGTGCGGACGTAGGCTTTAACATTTCGGGCATTCCGGGTCCACCTTTCGGTCCTTCGTTACGAATAACCACGACATGCCCTGCTTTAATTTCTCCTTTAGACAAGAATTCCATCACATCCTCCTCGCGATCACAAACTTTCGCCAGCCCCTCAAAACGCTCTCCTTCTTTTCCTGTGATTTTCGCAATGGCACCTTCCGTCGCTAAATTTCCATACAATACCTGGATGTGACCTGAAGATTTCAAGGCCTTTGATTTAGGGAAAATGATTTTTTGCGCATCAAAATCCAAATCTGGCGCATCCGCCAAATTCTCAGCCATTGTTTTTCCGGTTACCGTCAAACATTCGCCATGCAAATAACCTGCTTTCCACAAATATTTTAAAATCGCTGGCATGCCACCGATCGCCAAAACATCCTCCATATAATATTTTCCTGAAGGCTTCAAATCAGCCATTAGTGGCGTACGATCCGAAATGTCTTGAATATCTTTCAAGGTAAATTCTACCCCCGCAGAATGCGCAATAGCTAAATAATGTAACACGGCATTCGTACTACCACCCAAAGCCATAACCACAGTCATCGCATTCTCAAATGCATGACGCGTCATAATATCGCGCGGACAAATGTTTTTCTCCAACAATACCTTCATCGCTGCTCCGATCGCCAAACACTCCGCTTTTTTACCTTCATGTGTCGCTGGATAAGACGAGGAATTTGGCAAAACTAAACCCATCGCTTCCATAGAGGATGCCATGGTATTCGCTGTATACATACCACCACAAGCCCCTGCACCCGGAATAGAATTCCGAATCACTCCCTCATAATCTTCTTCTGATATGGTTCCGGCATATTTTTTACCTAAAGCTTCAAAAGCCGAAACGATATCCAATTTTTCTCCTTTGTAAGATCCAGAACGAATCGTTCCTCCGTAAACCAACATCCCTGGGCGGTTCAAACGTGCAAGCGCCATCATCGCTCCTGGCATATTTTTATCACAACCTACCACAGCGATCACGCCATCATACCATTGTGCACCCACCACATTTTCGATTGAATCAGCAATAATATCACGAGAAGGCAACGAATAGCTCATCCCCTCATTTCCATTGGTCATTCCATCCGACACACCGATCGTGTGAAAGATTAAACCCACCATCCCATTTTCTTGAATTCCTTTTTTCACATGAACCGATAAGCCATTCAAGTGCATATTGCACGGATTACCTTCATAACCAGTACTGGCAATACCTATCTGCGCCTTATCCATATCCTCAGAAGTAAGTCCAATGCCATAAAGCATCGCTTTCGCCGCAGGATTTGTCACTTCTTGTGTTAACGTTCTAGAGAATTTGTTTAACGACATATGAATAAATTTTTTCAAACAACAAATATACGCAATCCGATTTGTTCAAGCCAAAGGATTGCCAAACAATATATGGTCAATCAAGGAAATACAAAATAAATTATTTGTTTTCCCCTACTTGTTGGCGCCACATGGCATAGTATAAACCTTTGTCGGCCAACAAACTATCGTGATTCCCTGATTCGACCACTTTTCCTTTTTCTAACACATAAATGCGTGTGGCATGCATGATGGTAGATAAACGGTGGGCAATCAAAATTGTCAAATGCTCCGCATCCTGCGAAACTGCACGAATCGTTTCCGAAATTTCTTCTTCCGTTAAGGAATCTAGCGCAGAGGTTGCTTCGTCGAAAACCAACAAGTTTGGATTCCGCAATAAAGCCCGAGCAATACTTAAGCGTTGCTTTTCTCCTCCAGATACTTTTACGCCACCTTCGCCAATGAGTGAGTCTAAACCCTTGTCGGCACGCGCCAATAAACTCTGACAAGCTGCTTTTTCTAACACTTCTAAACATTGCGCGTCAGTCGCGTAGGGGTTGACAAACAAAAGATTCTCTCGAATAGATCCGGAAAACAATTGCGTATCCTGTGTCACAAAACCTATCTTTTTACGGAGTTGGTCAAAATCAATCGCATCACCAGCCTCCCCATTGTAGAAAACCTGCCCTTTTTTGGGTCTGTATAGGCCCACCAATAATTTGACCAACGTCGATTTTCCGGCGCCGGATGGGCCAACAAACGCGATGGTTTCCCCGCCTTTGACCTGGAATGAAATATCAGAAAGCGCTTCTTGCGTCGCGGATTGATGCTGGAACGAAACGTGATCAAATGTCAAGTCCTCAATGTGCGTGATGGGTTTCGGGTTCGCTGGTTTTTGTTCTCCAGGAATAGCCAAAATCTGTTCGAAATTCTGCAATGACACCTCGGCCTCACGGAAGGTGTTGACTACATTTCCTATCTCCTGTAACGGGTTAAACAGGAAGAATGAATAGATGTTCAATGAATAAAATTGGCCTATGGTAATTTTACCTTGGTAGATTAAATAGATCAAAACTACGACCATGAGCATGCGCAGTAAATTCACGCAGGTTCCCTGAACAAAGGCCATCGAGCGCACATAACGCACTTTCTTCAATTCAAGCTTTAGAATTTTCTCTGTTGTTGCATTTAAGTGAGCAATTTCTTGCTCGGCCAAACCCAGTGATTTTACTAGTTCGATGTTACGTAAAGATTCCGTCGTGGAACCAGCCAAACCGGTGGATTCTTTGACAATTTCAATTTGAATGACTTTGATTTTTTTACTTAAAACGGAAGAAACCCAGGCAATCAATGGGCCTGTCACTAAAAACAAGGGCATGACCATCCAATGCACGGAAAATGCATAAATCGAGATGAACACGAGGGCAATCACGGATTGAAAAAGGATGTTGATACCTAAGGTGATCAATTTTTCTACATCGGTACGTACCTTTTGCAACTTACCTAAAGTCTCCCCAGAGCGCTGATCTTCAAAGGTTTCATACGGCAATTCCAAAGAATGGCGGATTCCATCGGAATATAGATTAGCCCCCACCTTTTGGGTGACCGTATTAATCATATAGTCTTGAAAGTTTTTCGCTACCCGACTCACGAATGCCACACCGACGGATGCCAAAGCTAAAGGCCAAATGGCATCAACAAACTGGCTCATCGTATGCGTGTCAGCCCGGTAAATGGCTGCTACATCGTCAATGATTTTTCGGAAGATGTAGGGGTCCATCAACGAGAAAATCTGGTTGGTCGCAGCTAAACCTAGTGCGGCCATAACACGCCAGCGGTAATGAGAAAGGTAATTAAGTAATAATTTCATGTTGTTAATTTTCGTTTCCAAGCTTGCGGTCGGGCCCCTAGGCTAAAGCCTAGGGTTAATATAACCTCAGACTTCAGTCTGGGGATTCCGAAATGTTATTTACTCAAACCGAACGAGCGCCATTTCTGCTACTGTCTTCCCAATTGCCAAAGAGGAAGTCGCCGCAGGGCTTGGGGCATTTAAAATATTGATAACTTTCTCATCTTGAACGATTGAGAAATCATCTAATAAACCTCCTGTGCGGTCACATGCTTGTGCACGAACACCGGCTCCTCCTGCTACTAAATCGTCAATTTGAATTTCGGGGATAAGTACCTGTAGGGCTTTGGTGAAAGCTTCTTTGGAGAAACTTCGATACATTTCGCCGAGGCCTGTTTCCCAATATTTAACAGCAACTTTCTGGAAACCTGGCCACGTGAGCGTGTCCCAAAGTTCTTTAACATCAATGCCTAATTTTTTATACCCTTCTTTTTTAAAGGCCAATACCGCGTTAGGTCCTGCCTCCACGCCGCCGCGCATCATCCGTGTAAAGTGTACACCTAGGAATGGGAAGTTGGGATCTGGAACTGGATAAATCAAATTTTTAACGAGGTACTCTTTGTCTTTTCTAAGTTTGAAATATTCGCCTCGGAAAGGAACGATGCGCACATCGAGTGGTTCTTTTTGGGTCCATTGCGCCACTTGATCAGAGTATAGTCCGGCACAATTGATGATGAGTTTTGCTTCGTAGACTGACTTTTCGGTTTCTACGATGGAATAGGTAAGCCCTTTGGTGATGTTGGTTACTTTTTCCCCTAAATGCATCTCACATCCGTTGGCTTGAACCCCTTGCGCTAATTTAACGGCAACTGCACGGTAGTCGACAATACCTGTTTGAGGCACAAACAGACCCTCAACGCCGGTCACGTGAGGCTCATATTCACGCATTTCGGCTAATGATAATTTCTTTAATCCGCCGAGTCCATTTTCTTGACCACGCTGAAACAACGTTTCTAATTGCGGGCGTTGCTCTTGGGTACTGGCAACCACCACTTTCCCGGTCAATTCGAAAGGAATATCTTCTTTTTGGCAGTACTCGATTAATTGATGGTAGCCTTCGATGCAATTTTTGGCTTTTAATGAACCGGGTTTGTAATAGAGACCTGAATGGATTACGCCTGAATTATTTCCCGTTTGATGCATGGAAACGGTGGCTTCTTTTTCAAAAAGCGCAATTTTCAAGTTTGGTTTTGATTCTAACAGTCGGTGTGCTGTCGCGAGACCCACAATGCCTCCGCCGACGATGATTACATCTAATGCCATAAGGTGGATAGGTAAAATAAATAAGCTTCAAAGATACGAATTCCTGCGACGGAATTATCAATTAATTATCAAGTACTTGCTTAAATTTCAACATCGCTTGGCTGTTTTTTTTGTAGCTTTGTGCTCCCTCTTTTTTAGCTTCGCCAAACCTCAAAGGATTGGCGAAGCTGAGGGGTTAAGCACAAAGCATTGAATCCACAACTCGAAAAATTATACCGCATCGCTCAGCAACCTAGTCGCGTGATTCTAGGATTGATGTCGGGTACCTCCATGGATGGATTAGACATGGCGCTTTGTCGGTTTACCGGCCAAGGCCCAGCTACAAAATGCGAACTACTTCATTTCGATTCTGTTTCCTTTGACGAAAGCTTTAAAACTTCTATTCGTGCCGTATTTGCACAAGAAAACATACATTTTCCGAGTCTGAGTACCCTAAACGCACAAATTGCTCGAACGCATGCTAAGATTATTCTGCAAACGTTGGAGGCTTGGCAGGTAAAACCAGAGGATGTGGATCTGATTGCTTCACATGGACAAACGGTGATGCACCGGCCGGACCGCACGGGAAAATTACCTCATTCAACGCTACAAATTGGGGATGGGGACCATTTGGCACATGTAACGGGTATCATTACCCTGTCGGATTTTAGACAAAAGCATATCGCGGCTGGAGGTGAAGGTGCTCCTTTAGCCATGTTTGGTGATTATTTTTTATTCAGCCAAGCAGGTGAAGCTCGCATATTATTGAACATTGGAGGCATCGGTAATTTTACCTACTTGCCGGCTGATCAAGATGCTACCAAGATACTTGTTAGTGACACGGGACCAGGAAATACATTGCTTGATGCGTATATCAGACAACATTTTGCTGGAATGAATTTTGACAAAGATGCCCAAATTGCTCGCTCGGGAACAATACATGCTGGATTCTTGCAAAATTTATTGAGTCTTCCTTTTTTCGAAGAGGCTTTTCCCAAAAGCACGGGGCCTGAATATTTTAATTTGGAGCGTATAAATGAACTAGCTCCTGCGGATCTAAACCCAGCTGATTTCTTGGCGACCTTAACGCGCTTTACGGCAGAAAGTATCGCTTTGGCCATCCAACATTACACGGGATTACATCAGGCGCATATTTATGTCAGTGGTGGTGGTGCGCGGAACCCGTTGATGATGGATCATTTGAAAAATTTAATGCCTGGTTTTACGATTCAGGATTCTGCTGTTTTGGGAATTGAATCTGCGGCAAAAGAAGCAGTTTTGTTTGGTCTATTGGCTAATGAAACCTTGATGGATCCCAACCCGGCACCTGATCGCCGACTGGGTGATTCGCCTTGGATGACGATGGGAAAGATAAGTTTACCCAATTAAAATAGACGTTGGACGCTAGACGTTGGACGTTAGACATTGGAACAAAAGGTGAAACATAGTACTTCGGACTTTTGACTCCGGAATAAAGACTGACCACTGACTACTGTCAACTGATATATGAAATACAAATTACAAGATTACATTCTTTTTGAAAACGACGATTTTATAGTCATCAATAAACCATCTGGGATCGCGACCTTGGATGAGCGGAAGGATGATTATGCGCCTAGTATTTTGCGCATGGCGAAGGTCTATTGGGAGGATGCGCAGGTGGGACATCGATTGGATAAAGAAACAACGGGCGCTTTGGTGATTGCCAAAAACCCAGAAGCTTACCGCCACATTTCCATGCAATTTGAGCATCGGGAAACGGCGAAACGGTATCATGCGGTCGTTGAAGGCATGCATGACTGGGATGGGATGCTCGTGAATTTACCCATCCTCCCCCTCAAAGATGGCAAAGTCATTATCGCACGATCAAATGGTAAAAATGCGGAGACTTGGTTCCGGACGCTGAAAGTTTACAAAGGGTATACCCTCGTGGAATGTATGCCCATTACTGGCCGCATGCATCAAATCCGCATTCACCTCACCTGCCTACATGCGCCGATTGTCGCCGACGAAATGTATGGGGGAAAAGATGTTTATCTATCTGATTTGAAGCGCAATTTTCATCTGAAAAAGGAAACGGAAGAACGTCCTTTAATGCGGCGAGTAGCTCTTCATGCGCATAGTTTGAGTTTCAAATTAATGGATGGGAATCCGATTACGGTAGAGGCTCCTTACCCGAAAGATTTTAATGTATTGACCAAACAGTTGGAGAAGTTTTCGTAAATTTGCAGCCCTGGCTCCGTAGTTCAATGGATAGAATGTAGGTTTCCGGTACCTAAGATGAAGGTTCGATTCCTTCCGGGGCTACAAAATGACCTCTGGTCAACAAAAAAGGACATTTCG
>JACCDX011722091.1_pt1 | contig 40479 bp, 60 predicted proteins | sample 7449681 | NCBI WGS metagenome assembly JACCDX01 (sample SAMN15323450, study PRJNA562643) | freshwater metagenome | isolation source: river surface water | place: USA:Blue River Watershed | collected 2017-08-18
ATAAAGTTAGCAACTACGTTAGCATCTACTCCGTCTGGAAAGAAGTCAGGATAAACAGATGCAATGTTACCCTTACGGACTGCAAGAACGTCGAGGTTGCGACCGTCGCGTTCAGCGTTGCGGTAGCGAAGGTTCTCGACTCTCGCCGCAACTTGTTCCATTGATAATGCCATTGTTATCCTTATCCGTAAGTGTCAACCCATTGTTCGGCAAAAGCCTCATCAAGGTTGAGTGACATTCGTTGTTGCTTCTGTGCTCTGGTTGCCCAGCGATTTGTTTGGTACTGACCGACCTGTGAAGACTGTTGCATCAATTCGCGTATGCGAATGACGGCAAACCATAAAGCCATCACGCAGTCAGTAGGGTTCTTTGTATCTGGCTTCCAAGTGATGAGCTGCTGCACAAGAGACTTAAGTCCCTCTGAGCCTTCGTTACTTGGTAGTTCGATTAAACCATTGTCCTGGTAACGACCATCATGGATAGTTCCAAAAAGGCTAGCCATAGATGCTACACCAAAAGATGTGTCCCACTTGTTCTTACCAGTAAAGTGTGAGTTTAACTGGCAGCCGTAGGTAGCCAGATAGTTACGCAAGTCAGTGTCCATTGCGTAGTACTTCTGGTGTGCGTTGATTTCTACACGAAACTCTTGAGGGTGGTATCTCTCGACCCACTCACGAATCAGAGCGTTCTCCTTTTGCGGAGTAGGGTCTGACATGTTGACGCAGTCAAGTACGTAGATTCTACCATCGTCGCGGTTGTAAGTAACTGCTACGAAAGCAGAACGACCAGATACGGCTGGGTCAAAACCAATTACTGTGTAGGTGGAGTTGCCTGAGCGCGGGTGCCCTGGAGCACCTGGTTTAAGCGGTCCACGCTTTCGCATACCGTTGACACATCCTGCAATTGCTGTTGGCGCGAATATAGAATCGGACTGTACGTCTTCTTGTTGGTAGACCATAGCCCAGACAGATGGCGCAACTTCAGAGCGGCGCGTAAAGAGCGAGGGTCCGTCCCACTTAGGATATAAACCATTTTCATCGGGTTCGTCAATCTCGTTTTCCTGCTGTGTGGTTTTAGGCCACAACGTCTTCCAGTTTTCAGGCTTCTCGTCAAACTGAAGAACGGCAGGCATTGCAAAGTAAGTAAAGGGTGACTTGCCGCCAGACCACTGCTGGGGGTCACGAAGCATCTTGTATAGGTCAATCGGTGCAACTCGAGTGCCAACGATAATTAATTTACCGTGTCTACCTAGACGGGTAATAACTTCCTTTTGAATCCACTCGAGCTGCTTTTCCCACTCGTGGGCGTTTGAGCCCATCACAGCATCGTCGATAATAATCAGGTCAGCGCGAGCACCGTAAATCTGTGAGCCCATACCTAGGGCTTGGACCGTTGGGTCTTTTTCGCCAGAGTCGCGTCCTGTACCCAGATAAATCATGTCAGCAGACCATTGTGTTGAGTCTGCCTTATACCCTCCATTTGGGCCGAAGGCTACTTGGAGTTTGGTGTAGGCTGGGTGGGAAAGTCTTGTTTTGATTGCGCCAAGGAATTTGCGAGCCATACCCTGAGTCTTAGAAACAATAATGACTCGCGCATTGGGATTGGTAACAATCTTATAAACGACGTAGTTAGTCGTAATGACCGTACTCTTAGCATGCTCAGGAGGTACGTTAATAAGAACACGGTTGGCCGCTCCTGGCTCGTAGGTCATGGCTGGGTCCATCCAGCGGGGCTCACGGCCCTCAATCAGGTCTACCCAGTCGAGGTGATGGTCAAAGAGTTTGGTGTCTAGAAACTGCTCAGAGAAGTCAGGGAAGGAAATATCCCCTAGCTCCTTCAGGTCAGTCTTGATGCCCTTACCCTCGAGGCGAGCAGCCTCGGCACGTTCTTTGAACTCAGGGTCAGTTGCACACCATTGGCGGAAGGCCACGTCTGAGCGCCCCACAGAGGCCATAGCCTGAGTAATAGTGCTACCCTGACTCAGTTGCTGCAAGGCCTTTTCTTGCGCCTCGCGCTTAGGGATATTCTGAATCCCAGGTTTTCTACCCATCAGTTGTCCCCATCATTTACAGTCATTTAACGCTGGCCGATTAACGGCAGAACTTCCCCATATTATTATATATTATATTATATATAGGAGTCGCGGAGTCTTAAACGGAGCGACTCCGTATATGTATTATTATACATATAAGATAACCTGTTCAAATCGTAAAAGCGAACAGATAATATCAAAATATTTTTAAATATATATAAAAGCCCTGGTCAGGGCTATAATTAGGGTATATCTGACCTATAGTGAGAGGGGGGTAAATATAACAGAAATTTTAGAAGGGATACTATAATCCCCCCTCGAACTTGTTTTTAATGATGTGGGGTCAAAGAATTGTCGATAAATCGACATAGAGACATAGAGATTAAGCGGTTTAGGTATTTATCTACTTACCGACTATCCACCAAGACTCTATTCTCAGCGGACTCTCAGTTAATTCTCAGGAAACTAGGGCTCACCTAATTCTCAGATAATTCTCAGCAAACTCTCAGACTTAACTGGGTGTGAGCTGGGTCACACTATGAATAAGGCTCTCAGAAATCTCTCAGGTAATTCTCAGGTAGCTGCGACCTGTTTTGGTGTGATGCGTTTCACACCTCGAAATGCTGGTGTTTTGACCCGTTTCATGGTAGGTGAAATAAATGTCCGAATTGCCCCAATTTAGGTCGGGTAGCGTAACGAGCTGCGAAAGTCAAAACGACACGCGGGCAAGAGTGAAACTCTAGGCAAACTCTCAGCAACTGTTCACCTGTTGTTCATCTAAATACCCCTGTTTGGGTTTGACTCGTTCGAGCTGCGAGAGTAAATTGGTGTCTTGTAAGGGTGAACAAGCGTCACCGATTTAGTTAGCGGAAAGTCGGGTATCCGATTAGTACCTAGTTTCACTAAATCGTGAAAGGCAGTCGTACCCTAGAAATTAAGACTTAATTAGTCTGCAATTTCTCCATGAATGAGGATACCCGATTTCATGGCGAATGACGAACAAGAGGCATTAGTTTCGCTAGTCGATAAATTAGAAATAAATCGAACAAGAGTTCACCCTATGTAGGGGTGAATAAAGGTTCGCGGGTAGGTGGTGGGAAACTGCCACCTATCCACGCAGTACCCACCGACTAGAAATGAGGATAAATCATGGGTTCAATTACCACCACACCACACAAGCCAAGAGTGACCCGCGCATGGGTTCAGTCTAAGCATGGCGTGAGTGAGGTCACGATAACTAAACCTAATGGCGAGACTTTCACAATTCCCGCCACCCCTGCCAAGCCACGCAAACCGCGTAAGCGTAAGGGTAAGCCACACCAAGCCAAGCGCAGTACGCGCAAGGTTACACCTCTCACCTATAAAGTGAGCGAACAAGACTATAAGGCTATTGAGCTGCAAGAGCGCATGGAGAAATTGTTGCGCGAAATGGGTTCGATACACGCAGAATAAGATTAGCCACGCCTAGCGATAGGCTACTGGGGTTCGCGACCCTGCGTGGCACTCATGCAATACCGCATGAATTGACTAGATTGGATAAGTAAATGGTGCTATCTAATGGCGATTTATTCGCTGTAATGATTGCCTTATTCTCATGCAATTTCGCGCTCATTATCGCGTTTCGCAGAGTTTATGTCCTCGAACGCAAATTGCGTAGGGTGCAGGGTTACTATGACGCACGATAATCTATTACTTGACCTCACTCCGCGTGAGGTTGAGGTCGTACGCATGGCTTTACGCCAAGCCCAAGATACACACCAACGCAACGGCTTCAAGGTTCTAGTGACCGAGGTTGAGGACTTGCGTTCCAAGATTGCCAACGCTATTATTGATAACCACACTAACGGAAAGCCCGTTAGCGTATAGAGATAGGTAAGCCTATGTCTGATGAAGCTGAAGTAAAGTGTGCCTTCTGCTCAGGGTTACTCCCTGATGTAGATGACAGGCGCACCATGCCTGACGGAGACATAGTGTGTGCAGATTGCACACTCTATTGCGAGTCATGCTCTAATCTCATGGCTAATGATGACGCACTCACTAATGACGATTACATCTATTGCTCAGAGTGTGCCATGTCATGCGAGAATTGTTCAGATGTAACGCTACATGACGATACACACCTAGTAGGTCGTGGTCGCTGGTGTACGCCATGCTACGAGAACAATACCTTCTACTGCGAAAGCTGCAACGAGTCCTATCCTGACTACTGGTCAAATTACTATGTAGAGGATTGTACTTACTGCGAGTCATGCTACGAGTCCGAGTGTTACTATTGTGAGGATTGTGACGAGTACCGAGTCAATGGTAACGACTGCGAGTGTGATAGTGGTAGCGGTAGTATGCGCCAACCTTGCGGTTGTCGTGGCTTTATCCACAACTACTCATGCAAGCCTAACTTAGAGTTCAAGGGTCACTCTCGCAAGGGTGTGTACATGGGCTTCGAGTTAGAAATGGAGATTAGAAGTGGTCGTGATGAGTTAGACGAAGCTGCAAGGTTTGCCTCTAACGCACTCGACCCTATCGCTATCCTCAAATCTGACGCTAGTATAGGTCGAGACGGATACTCAGGCTTCGAGTTAGTGACTCAACCTCACTCTCATGCAGAGTACCGAGATAACTCCAAGACACTATGGGATACCATAGATAAACTGCGTACCGACCATTACGCTAGGTCGTGGGATACTAATACTTGTGGACTCCATGTCCATGTGTCCCGCGCTGGCTTCAGTAGTGGCGCACACATGCACCGCTTTATCGCTTTCATCTACCACAATAGTGAGATGATGATGAAGTTTGCGGGTCGCAAGACCGACTTCGCACGCTTCAATGATGTCTATAAGTTTGACGAGTATGACAAGCCAGTCATGTCCTTCAAGCACAAGGTAGGCAACCCACGCAATAACTCTACGGAGAGATACTCCGCAGTAAATACGCAGAACAGGGATACGCTGGAGCTGCGCTTCTTTAGGGGTACTATGAACCCTAGCGGGGTGCTATCCGCGTTAGACCTAACACAAGCCCTAGTGGAATACACTAGAGAACTGCGCTTAGATGATGTCAAACTAGGCGCACTTACATGGGACTGGTTCGCTGATTATGTCAGAGATAACAACGGACTATACCCTGACCTATACGCACGCTTGCCTAAGATTGCAAGCACAAGCGTAACCAACCGACAACTAATGGAAGCATAGAGAGGATACTATGTGCATACTCGTAGTGTGTGAGCCTAACTCCACACCTAAAGCCAGCGACTTACACGCTGGTGCTTGCGCCAACCCGCATGGTTTCGGGTTTGCCATACACGCTGGAGATAAGATTATCTCAGAGCGTAGTATGTCTGCTAAGAAATCTATCAAGCGGTTCATGGAGCTGCGAGCGCAGTACCCTAACGGCTATGCCATGTGGCACGCACGATACGCTACACATGGTGTAAAGAACGAGCAGAATTGTCACCCCTTCAAGGTCGGTGATGATGAAGGCACATACCTAGCACACAATGGTGTGTTAGATGTCGCTATTCCGCATGGCGATAGACGCTCAGACACACGCGTATTTGCAGAGGATACTCTACCTAAACTCGGTGGCGTAGCTGCACTAGATGATGATACTATCTGGCTTATGATTTCCAAGTGGGCTAGTGGTAGCAAGATTGCAGTACTCACAACAGATGTCAATGCCAAGTATCCTATGTACATAATCAATGAGAACCTAGGTACATGGGACAACGAAGGTATCTGGTGGTCTAATCAGAGTCACAAGCGTACTGTCTATGCCAAGCCAGCACTCGTCACCACCATTGACGAACCCGAAGTTTATGACTCATTAGATGACCCGCTTGTGGAGCTGTGTCCATACTGCTATGAAATCACAGACATGAACGAGAACCCGTACTACTGCACCACATGCACGCTATGCTATGATTGTGCAGACACAATACATAGTTGCATGTGCTACACACCAAGCACTGCCAAGTGGACAACTCGTAAGGACTACGACTTGTTCGCATACTAGCATTCTGTATGCAAAGTGTATACAGAGTAACACCAACAGAGAGGTAACAAATGTCCACAACATCAACACTCTTCAACTTAGTTGAGGAAATCCGCGTAATCGCTGACGAACTAGAGGCTAACATTGACTCTGCAGCTTCGTCAGACCACATGCCTAAGGGCACTATCGTCAAGGCTAAGGAAGTACAGAACCGCTTCAAGCCTAAGTCATTGTGGGTCTCACTAGGAGACGGCACATACAAGCACCTTACAGGTAAGAAGGGACTGATTGCTACTGACCTACGCCTAAATGGGTATGTCGATGTAATCTTTCAGCCATAATTGCCTGACCTGAGTATGTCATTAAACTGCTCACTTAATTTTATAGAGAGGATACAACATGACTACACTATGGAAAGCTGAATTAACTGATGACCTAATTGCTCATCTAACTGATGATGATAAGGTACGCATACGCAGAGACCTTGACATGGCAGTCGAGGCTATCTGCAACGAGTATGAAGTAGGAAGGGAATACAACCATGAGTTATGAACCACCACTCAACGACCCTGATTTCTATGATGATGAGGAAGTTGAGGAAGAGTTTGATGAGATGTTAGAGGAAGCACTAGAGAGATAGGGGATACAATGCAAGGTCTATGTACAGGTCATGAGAACCCTGACCTATGGTTCAGCGAGTCAATTGATAGCGACATTGATAACTACCATGTCAATGAGAATAGCGCAGAGTACAAGCAACGCATGGCTAATGTCAGGACCGCGCTTACTATCTGTAATGCGTGCCCAACTAAAGCTGAGTGCTTTACTGAGGGCATGAGAAAAGAAAACTTAGATAATGGAATTTGGGGAGGCACTCTACCTGGCGAGCGTCTCGTACTTACAGATGTTTCATTGACATGGAACAATCGTAGGTCTATGATTAACTTCGCACATAGAGTGAGGACAACAATGCAATGAAGTCACTAACATTCTTACTGCTCGTAGTAATAGCACTGCTACTTACCGACAACTCAAAGACACCCACGGACACAACAGACAAAGGCGTGCGAGTCTCTTGGAGCAAGGAAGATAGCAAGGCGTATGCTAGAGATAAACTCAGCGAGTGGCGAGATAATCAATGGTCATGTCTCAACAGATTGTGGGGCAAGGAATCCGCATGGAATCCTCAAGCTTTCAATCCTGTCCGTGTAATGGGGAAGCACGCGGGTGGGATTCCACAACTGTTGGGACTTGACCCTGACACCCCAGCACCACGACAGATAGAGCGTGGGCTTGATTATATTTACTATAGATACGGAACACCATGCGATGCATGGTATCACTGGAAGAGGAATGGTAACTATTAATGAGTGAGCACATAGATAACATTAGTCATGACTATTCGCAGTCAATGGACATACGCGGTGAGCCAACCACAGTATGTCCTTGTGGCTCAGAGTTATGGCTAGTCAAAGTAATGTTCGATGAGGAAGGGGATATCGGTATGTGGTTTACAGAGACAATGGAATGCGTAGTATGTGGCACTCTAGCCACAGCTCCGCACCCTAGTGAGGTAACAGATGGCTGAGTTTCTACACCAAGTAGTTAAGAAGCGTGAGCGTGACATGGAAATGCGTGGCTTGTTAGGCTTTGATTCAATGAGTCGTACAATCCAGCATGGATTCAGCGTACCAACTAGACCAATGCCACCTGCCAACGAGATAGCGTACAGAGTTCACAGCAGAAATGGAGTGGCAGAACACTCTGTTATCTTTCCAAATGTAGGTGGTTGGATTCAATCAGTGGTAATGATTAATACACCAGCAGGTGTGGGTGTTCGGTCACCACAGATGCTCGCAGTTAATGCATGGGAGATGTTAGCAGGTCACCCATGTAGACCTAACTATAGCTGGGACAACAACACCTATACATGCAGGTCTTGCAGTAGTAGATACACAACAGACGGGAGTGAGTGGCAACGTGGCTAGTTATGAATACAAATGTGAGATTGACTCAAGCACTATCACAATCAGTAGAGGTATGACTGAAGAAGAAATCATACCTTACTGCGACAGTTGCAATGAGCCAATGGTAAGGGTGTACAGTGCACCACCTGTCAAGTTCAATGGCAGTGGATTCTACTCAACAGGAGGATAGTATGACAAAAGAATATATAACCAAGGCACACTACCCTGAGGGTGGTTGCCAATGCGAAGGCGGTGGTTGCTCAGCCTGTGACTTACAGTCTGATGAACTACAGTTTGCCAGCATGAAAGAGATTGAAGAGTTCTACAATATAAATGGGGAAGCTTTACATGTTGACCCAGCAGAGCAAGACTTAGAAGGTATGATACAACAGATGATAGATAGTGAGACTGACTTTGATTCAGAGTACACTCTATAAATTAATAGTCAATCTCTTCCCTATCATTGTTCCCATTGTCCTCATCGGTGGTACCGTAGCCTTGTACTACTTCACTTGGCTCTTCACCTTCTGGCTCTGGCGCATCATAGTCTAAGTATGGCTTGAACCCACCTAGTTTGTTGACCAGCCGTTTGACAGCTCTGTTACCTCTCATTCGTGCTGCGTCATCACTACCCAGAGATAGGTAATTACTTATCTCTTTGTAGTCCATAGACTCTGCATATCGGAAGAAGAGTATCTTTCTATCCTCTTTACTTAACTTCCAATATGCGGAGTCTATCTCCATCATCATTACAGATAAGTTTCCACCTTCTGATGGGGCGCTTGGTCGCCCTGGTCTACCCAAGTTTAACTTATGGGTAACACCATACTCATTACGCAACACAGCAGGGAGCAGTGCTTCTACAACATCTGCCTCATAGTAATATAAATCTGACACGTCGTATCCGACACTCTTTGCCTTCCACTTCTGGCAATAATCCAATGCATGATTACGTAAGCTTCGATAGATAAGGTTCTTCGCATCCTTGTCGCCTATCTTTTCCCACTCAGTCACCTTGTTAGGGTGCTTAGCAAACCATTCGTATAGACTTTGCTTGATGTCTTCGACTTCAACCATGTCAAACTTGCGGTGATACTCCGATGCTACCGCAACGATTACATATTCCCATGGTTCAATTTGTTGCCAGTTCATCTGCCATTGCCTTCTTGTATAGTCGGGTTGCGGACATTAAATCATCTACTGTAATCAAGAAACCTTTAGAAAGATTAGGTGGTATGTTACATGTAATCTCTCGACCAAACTCTTTTACGCACCAGCGTAGCGCATCAGTCGGTACAATCAATGTGCTCTCTTCAAGCACGAATGCCCAGTACGCAGCTTCGGTTACACCCAACCCTGATGGTGCCCAGTCTTCAATCTTCTTGAAGTAGCACTCAGTCTCAATGTATAGGTTGTTAGTCTTAGCCCACTTGCGGTCACGCTTTACTTCAACAGTTCTACCACCAGTAAGTAACTCATCTACTAACTGTTCACCCTTGCGTCCATACCCAAAATCTAAATCAAACGATGACTTGTTTGTCATTAGTTAACTCCTTCATCAGTTGTCTCCCAATGTACTCTGTGTACGCTGGCGGTATTGCTTCGACCAGTTCGCCCCAAATCATCCAGTCAATTCCCATTGCTTCACGTGCTTCTTCAATAGTCTTGGCAGTCGTACCACCATAGACATACTTGCCTGTTGCTCTGTCCAACCCTTGAGGGTTATCATTCATAGCTCCATATACACCAACAGGTTTACCCTGTTCCTTATGCTTGCACTTCGTGCCTTCAAGTTTAATGTTACTCTCAAACAATCTATGCCTGCGTACCTTCAAGCCAAAGGCTGAACCACATATCTGAATTGGGTTGACAAGTGGTGCACCTTTGACGTTCTCAATCACATACGGCTTACCTGATTCAATCAATAGTTCCCGTACTGGTTCAAGCAAGTCCAACTTACTAGTCTTCCCACCCTGTGCTTCACGCAAGTTCTTTGTAATGCTATGAGTCTGACATGGAGGTGACGCATGGATTGCGTCGTACTCCTGCAGCTCATCAATAGTAACAGTATTAAAGTCTCTGCGTAAATAAGTAAACGGATAACGCTTACCATGTTTAACATCAAGACCAGTTACTTCAAAGCCTGCTAAGGCGTAGCCCTTAGAGGCTCCACCTGCACAACAGAATAGGTCGAGTAGTTTCATTTATCCCATTGTCCTCGTAGTACCAGCAATCCAATGATTGCATAGTTAGCCATATCTTTGAATGAATCTTCAAGTGATTCATGCTGAGGGTCAGCACCACTATCGACTAGATTACTGATGCGTGCCAACTTGTCATGCATCCGTACACGCAAGCCGTTGATAGGCCCACCAGGGGCTTGCGAAATATTCTTAGGGCCGTAGTCCCTATGCTTGCTTAATAATAACTGAGACAGTTCATACACCGTATTGCTAAGGTGTGTCTCTAGGTGGAGCTCGCGTGCAATAGTGGGATTGCTAAGGTTACTTTCAACCGTGCCCCGTCCTTCAACACCGACTCGACTGGTAATCCTAACTCCGTTAGATACTGGATAATCTGCCATATTTCTTCACTCTCCATCTTCGAGTAGTTGTTTAAGTTCATCATCAATTCCCACCATGCTAGAGCCAACAATCATATCTTCAATAACATCTAACACAGTATCAGGGTCTGTCTCTGCTGAGAACAATGTCAAGTATGTGTCTTGTGTTATCGTTCGTATCTGTTCAGGCTCTTCTGCATAGCGATACATACAACGCAATAGCGAACCAATCATTAGGCGATAGCCATTAGGTAACACCAATGCTGGGTCAAACTCTTCGTCCTCTTCAAGCAGATGGTCTGTTGCATCGAAGACATTCTCAAACTCCTGTCCACATTCTGGACATGGATTCAACTTATTCTTCATTGCTTAATCCCATCTTCTCCTTGATAAACGCTGCCCCATACTTTGTGTACGCAGAATTAACATCCTCTCCGTCTCCGAAAGATATCGTCGTGACGGGGAGTTCTCTTGATAAACTGGTTGCGAACTCTCGACCTGGTGCGTCGCCGTCGGCAAAGACGAAGACACGTTCGAAGTCTGCAAGTAATCTTGTATAGTGTTTCTTCCAAGAGTTGGCCCCAGGAACGCCAACGCAGGGAATTCCAACCATGCGTGACATAGTAAGCGTGTCAAGCTCTCCTTCACAGACGCCAATCCAATCACCAGCACGCTCGATATCAAGAACATTATACATCCGAGTATCACTTCCAACCATACCCATATACTTCGGTTCCACGGCAGGATTGAGAGACCTAAAGCGCAAGTCAACAACCCCAGTCTTAGTAATATACGGGATGCTAAGTCTACCTGTGTATGCTTCATGTCCTGGTTCAGGCTCCTCGACTACGCCTAATCGTGCCAACCGTGCTACCTCCAGAGTTATACCCCTGCTTCGAAGGTAACCTTCTGCCTGATAGATGCTTTCCTGGTACTTTTTGGACGCTATGCCCAAGAGTTCCTTCTGCGAATTTTGCTGCGCCACGTATGTCACATCCTTCTTGTTGTGCTATGATTTGTAAACTGTTTCCTTGTACACCGCAGGCAAAGCAAACAAATAGATTCTCGTCTAGGTTTGCAGTTCCACTTTGATGTGAGTCACCATGGAACGGACACTTCAGGTTGACTTGCCCATGGTCACGACGCATACTAGCACCGTAGTGTTCTAGTACAGCCTTGATACTGGGCAAATCATTCACCGAATACATCTCCTAATCGTAATACTAAATATGAATCTGCTATTGACTTTCCTCTAGCCTTGATAAGTACCGCTGGGAGGATGGCGTCACGGTCGAGACCCCTTGCTTCCGCATAATGCGTTGCTTCAATCTGTGCTTCTTTTGTCCACCCACTAAGGTCAATGGCGTTGCCTGCACCTGGTGCTTTACATTCGATAACTCCAATGCTTCCAAGGAAGTCCGAGCGGACAACAATGTCTCCCTCATCTTTTGCACCTGTTCGAGCAAGTCGTTCACAATCGTATCCATTTGCTCGAAACCAGTCTTTGGCGTCGACCTCATAGGTTGCACCTCTAGCCTTGTGACTCTTGCGTGTCGTCATCTACTTCATACCCCTTTGGTAGTTCAAACTTCTCAATGACTGAACGTAGTCTGTCTTCGTAATCTTTAGTTAGTGCAGCTACTGCATCCTGCCAACCTTCGACATATGCTTCTTGCTTCATAATCTTTAGTGTCTTTTCCATTAACATTATTCTCCTTAAACATTCTCTGGTATATCATCAATGAACATGTACTCAGGATTGAAAGCAACCCAAGTCATCAGACCTCCACCAGCATCGGCTCGCCCGTATCTGTTCTTGACAGGGGCGACTCCCATACTTGTACCGACGACTCCGAGAGTACAAATAAGTGCTGGAAGTTGGGCGACTTTACCTTGTATCGCAGAACGCGGTTGACATGGTGAACCTTGTACTGCTTCTGAGGTGTGGTGGAGTACGACGACTGCTGCGTTTGTTGCTCTTGCAAGGTATTTCAACTCCTTCATAATAGCACGCATTGAAGCGAACTCTTCACCACCATCGGTGGCTACATCCATTAGGTTATCTACAACAATTAGAACTGGTGGGCAACCCCATAGTTCTTCGAAAGCTTGTACTTCTTCATCAATATCTTGTAGTGTTGGTGCTGATTCAAACGACCAAACAATATGGCTACCCTTTGCAAGTGTTGCCTTTGTCCAACCATGGTCTGTATTCATCAATGTTTCAACATCAGTCTGTGACTTACCTGAAATCATTGAGGCTAATCGCATAGCCATTGTATGTGCGTTGGTATCTGCTGAAATATAAAGTGTTGGGACTTTCATTTTCAACGCTAAAGCCAGTGCTAGAGTGGACTTTCCGACTCCAGGTGCGGCTGCGAACATCGAAACCTCAGAGCGCCTAATGATAATCTTGTTACTTTCGAACGCCTTAAAGCAACTAGGGAGCGGTTCTCCACCGATACTGGAACGACCAACTGAGCGGACAAGTGTACGCATCCTTCATCATTCCCTTCTGTGTAGAAAGAACGCAGCCACTTACGTGGTGTGCGTCGGTAGCTGCGTTCCTTCATCAACGTTTTAGTTTACTGGCTTGCACTGGTCGGGAGTCCCCTGTGGGGTTGGGCATGCCCAGAAAGCGTAAGGCTTCCCAGTGTTCTTGCTCACTCCCTGACGGAAGACTCTCGCTCCGTGTACACACGTCGGGCTCGCTTGTCCTGACGGTGTTACTGCGCTTGGTGGAGGAGTAAGTGACGGACCCTGCCCCTGGGTTGGAGCGGAGTAAGTGGATGGCGCTGTGCCTTGAGTTGAAGGCGTGGTCCCCAAAGGGGCTGCGTTGTATGCACCGACAACCAATCGTTGCACCGCTGCTACTTGTGTTGAGTAATCACCAATGCCTTCTAGTAACACGCTGAGTTCATCAGCAGTATTAGCACGGATATTAATCATATCCCCAGCAGGTGTCTTGTAACTGACTTGCAGTTTCCAGTCTTCCATTTATTATCCTATCTTCGTTGAGAACTGACAATGTGCTGTCAGTCCACATTTATATTGGCAGTTGTTTGTATTCGGTAAAAAGATTCCAGCTTTGCGAGCCTTGTCAAATCCTGCTACAAGGTACTCAAGTTTATCCTCTGTGTACTGCTCGAGGCTAACAAGAGGAGACACACCGTGCTGACGTGCCATCCAATAAGTCCCCCACTTAACATCGATACCAAAGGTCTTTAACATTCCGACCTTGTAGAATCCGAGTTGAAGTGTATTGGTTGGTGTTTGCTGAGAGGTTTTCAAGTCGACGATGACTAATTCGCCATTGACTTCAAACACCCTGTCAAGAATCATCTTGACTGGCACGCCAGCAAATTCAGGTAGCATTGCTAACTCGACTGCTGGTGCGCCTTGTGGTGTCTTCCACAACTTCCAGTCAGGGTTAGCCTTACGCCAATCGATGTATGCTTGGACCCATTGAGGTCCAGTCGATTGCCAGAAGTTAACATCTTCTTTGTTTGGGTTAGCCTTAGTAGCACGACCACCAACACGAGCGTTGGTTAGGTCCTTGCCCTCAGCCTCTTGTGCCCAGGCTTTCGCCCATAGTTCACTATTCAGCATGTTCTAAGTCCCACAATTCTGTAGCTGTATGGAAGGCAGAACCTCCCACTGACCAGACTGATGGCTCCTCAGGTACCTGAAGCAATCGCCCTAGGTAGTACTGATAACCACAGTCAACGTATGTACTGAACGCTGAGTAACTCACGTGTTCAGGTAATTCGTAATCTCCAAGTTGAATCATGGCATAAGCATAGCACGTTACTACATCAGTGCCAATAGGCGTACTTGCCTGGCTTACTTACACCCTCAGATTCTGTGTGTATAATTAATATTAATATATAATATATAAACCCCGAAGGGGTTTTATTATAATATATAATATATATAATATACTATAGGAGATACTATGTTAGAAGTTTTCTTTGGAGTATTACTAGCCGTCGCTGTACGCGACGTCTATCTAGAACTGATTGAAAGATACAGACACTACCGATTCCAGAAGGACCTCAAGGTTTTTGCTGAACAGATTGAGGACTTCGAAGCAGATGATGACGACATTAAGTAACATCTAGAAACGACAAAAGACCCCCCAACCTAGGGTGATTACCTTAGGAAGGGGGGTTTCTTGTGTCTATGGGCCTGCTAGGGCCCTCAAATGGTTACTCTGAGCCTTTGCCGTAGGCAGTCTCTTTAGAGTCTAGAGCCTTTAGGACAGGTGCAGCAAGGGATGCAAGGAATGCTGAGCCTAATGCCTTAGGGTCTGTTACTCCTGCAATGTACATTGCTAGCACTGATGCGAAAGCTGCACGTAGGTATGTGCCTGCAATTGCAACTAGTTTCTCTGTATTCATAAGTCCTCCTTAGGACGTAGGATTTGACGTATGGACCTTGCAACAAGTGCATACTTCAGGCTTATACGTTTTCTTGCTTGGCGATGGTGTGAGCACCGCCTTCACCTGATTGATTACCTTAGGCTGATTAAGCCACCAGAACCACGGCGAAGTATCATTGCCCATCCCCTCATTGATTGAAATGTGAAGATGTTTGTTGTGCTTGTTGGAGCCAGTATACTCGCGGTCTCCCTCAGACGCACGTTCTGCTGACCAAATCTTTCCCTTGAAAATCAGGTACTTAACTCGCTTATCTTCCTTTAGTTTCTGGAAGATATCGACACAGTCGATGCCGTGCTTAGGGTCATGAGTTAAATCTACAGCAAAGCCTGTGTTATGGTCTGAACTCGGGTTCTGTACCTGATGTGCTTTCGACGGAAGAAGTCCATCGGACACTTTCAAACGCGAGGGTGAAATCGCTGTGGCTTGTCGTAGGACAGCAGTAGCGGCAGGTGTGGCTTTCTTGACAACAAGCTTCATCGTTCATCATCTCTTCCTTTTTGAATCATAATCTGGTATAGGATTTCTACTTTTTCTTCTAGTCGAATGACTGAATCTTTCAGGCTTGAGCCTGAGTTAGGCTTTAGTTCGTAGAGATAGTGCTTAACTAACCAGCGAACAGCGGTAGCAAAAGCTCCAACTAAAGTACAAATGGATACGGCTAGACCTAGCCATTGAGCAGTAGACATTATACAGTCCTAATCGTAATATCAATGACACCACCATAACCAGTGAAGCCACGGTCTGGAGGTGTGAGGCGGGTGAAAGAGATTTGTTCAATGACAGCCTGGCGTGACTCACCTGTGGTTAAGTCTTGCCATGTGACAACGTCACCATTTTCTTCAATGGATTCTAGTAAGGCAATTCTATCGTAGGCTCTGCCTTCATACCCTACCTGTACATTGTATCGGTCTGTCTCCACGTCATAGCAATAGACGGGGAATCTCATTACTCGCTGGCGAGGTGTAGCGATAGTCGCTTTCGCCTGGTAGCCCTTCATGATTGGGCCCTCTGATGGCACGTCCCCATCACGGTATAGGATAAACTTATAGGCTAGGTACTCCTGTGCTTCCTGTGGGTTAGATGTAGTTACCTCAACTGGTGGGACGGATGCGTCATATGCAACCACGTCATACTCAGTACCGTCAGCGGTAACTGTTTCAAGGGTCATAGACCCATACTCAAAATCACCACGAGCAACAAGGCGCTTGAAGTTCTTAGGCTCTAGTGTGTTGTATCTGATGTAACCTGTAGTCAGGTATCCTGTTGGCATTAACTCAGATTCGTTTTCATAGTACGTATAACCTACCTCAGATGAAGTAGCTGTAGTACAAAACATTAGTTGGTCGGTTCCATTGGCAAACGCACAGCCAGTAGTTTGGTGTCCAGTAACTCCACTGTAGTACAAGTCATTAGCATAAGCAAAACGTAATGGCGCAACCTCAAGACTTAAGTCAAGACGGATAAGACCAGGCTCACCATCTACGCCAGTAGCGCACCATACATAATGGTCGCGGCTAGCAAAGTCGTAGCATGGTTGAGTTGTCTCTACAATAAGTGGGCCATAGGATAATGAGCCGTCATTGTCGTTTACTGTAGCAACACGGATACCCTTGTTAGTTCCAATTATCATGTAGCCTAAGTAGTAGTGAATCTTGTGTACTATTTCACCAGCAGGGAACTCAGCTGCAGTAATTGCAGATGTCAATGTTGGCATTACACCAGCGGTAGACAGCGTGAACTTGATGATGGTAGACTGAATCCCATTGTATCCAGCTACATAGATAGCAGGACCAGATGCTGCGACAGATGTATACACGTGAGTGCTAGATGGGTGAGTGTATACAGCAGTAGGCATAGCCGAAGCAGATGGTGCAAACTCATACACCTTATTGTCAGCACACATAACAATACGTTCTTTGACGTACTCCATTGTTGCGTTAGCAACTGTACCAATCTCATCAAACATTAATGTTACGTCAGCAGTTGATGCAGAAGTACCAGTCAACGGCTTCTTGTATACAGTCTTCTTGGTAGAGGTATTTGTAATCCAGTAAGCATATGTGCCGTCGTCACAGATGGCATACACTTTAGAGTCTGTGCCTGAATTGTAATCAATGAAGTGCGTTACCGTACCATCTGATGCAATCTTATCGACATCGTATTCGTCCATAAGCAATGTACCAGAGTTCGAGCCCCACTGAATAGAACGAATCTGTTGGTCTGGACGACCATTAGATTTGATTTGACCAGTAGTATTGTGACCAGCTGTAGTGCTATTGAGTAGCGTAACTTCACCTTGTGTCCATACATCTACACCCTTGCTGTCGGCAAAGCGGTAGTGGTCAGGTGAGTTAGATGTAGTCTGCGCTGGGTCATAGAAAGTAATACCGTCCCCGCCATGAAAACTCTGCTGGCTACGAATCCACCATCCCGTAAGTGATTGCTCCCCTGGCTCAGTCTGATTGTCAAACTGTTCCTTACGGAATGGTGCAGTCTGTCGGATATATGGGCGTGCATCACTGATTGCGTAGATGAATGGCATACCGCCAATAGCGGTATCATATGCCACATCAGTGTTCTGCCAGATAGCAGATGTAGCAACTACACCTACGTCAACAGCAATAGCTCGCGTTGCACGACCTTCGGTAATATCACGACCAGCCACGTAGACTCCTTAGTCTTGTTGTTGTGCTTTTTGTTTAATCATATCTAATGTCCAGTACATATCATAGTAACTAGCATCAAGCGAGAATCGCTTTATGTGTCGCACTAATGCACCAGTGTGTGCGTGCAGAGGGATACCTGCTGCTTGCATCTTGCGGAAGAAGACAATGTCTTCACCTACGTACTTATCGCCAACGTTCTCTTGCTCAGCAAACATTGACTGGCCTGGGAACTTCTGACGCATAGGTTCGATGATTGACTTATGCATCAGCACAAATCCAAACCCTGCGCTGTCAACCTTAATCAATTGGTTAGGTGGCAACGGGTGTACGTGCTGAATGGAGAACTCATCTACATCAAGGAACAATGCTGGGTATGGCTTAGCCAATGTACCCTCATTCTCCTTAGAGATAAAGTACGTACCGCTAACGACTGGCTTACCAATCTTGTCAGCAGCATCCCACAGCTTTGTGACTACATCGATGTTGACCACAATGTCTGAGTCAATCCATAGTAGCCAGTCACTCTTGATATGGTCAGCCCAGTAGTCAAACAGAACCTGGCGTTGTCTACCAATCTGATTGCCCTGTACTCGCATGCTATGGGTCAGTTCGATACCGTTGTTTGCAGCTTGCAAAGCCACACTAACGATACCCTCTGTGAACTTACCATCAGTGTTACCGTTGTCACACCAGCCCAGAGCTAGTGTTCCCTTGTTTACTTTAGCCATTGTCCCCTGCTTTCTTTACTTAGATAGTGCTGCGATTTCTTCTGCTGTTAATCCAAGTGCTGCTAACTTTGCGTGTGCTGCTTCCTTAGCAGTCTGTACTGCTTCCTCTGCTGCAATACGCTCTGCCTCTGCTGCGGCGAATGCTGCTGCATCTGCTTCACGCTGTGCGATTTCTTCTGAAGTAAGAGTTACTACAGTTGTCTCGCCTGTTTCGCAGTTAACTACGATTTTTGTATCTGTCATTGTGTTTCTCCTAGGTTAGTATTTACGGATACCGTAAAGAGTTGCTGTGCTGTACTGCGCAAAATTTGCAGCATTGTTAGAAGTAAAACTAATACTTGTAATTGGATTAGTATTGGACCAAAGTTGTGAAATTAAATCTAACTGCCATTGTGTTACTGCGTTATTTTCGGCAACACTATCTACTGAAAAACTTTTGTTTGCGTTTCCACTGTAATTTGGGAAATAGATTTCTTGACTGCTAAAAGTAGATGCTGTGTTATTGGCTGCTGGCATAATTCCAACAAAGCCAGTTGAACCACCAGCAGAACCTGTAACAACTGAGCCAGAACCAGCACCTCCGTAGAGTTGCCTGTATGCAAGTCCAGCGCTAGAGCCATTAAGTGAAATATTGTAGTCATCTTGATTGGCTACTCTTGCGCTTCTTGCACTAATTTTAACGCACAAATCAGTATACGTTTGTGGGATATTAGTAAACGCAATACTCGCTGCACCGCCACTGCCTACTGTAACTGTAGATATAGGAATCATATTTGCCATTATGCCGCCTTAATTCCGTAGAGGGTTGCAGTAAATCCAGTAGCAAAACCTGGTCCAGATTCAGGTAGGAAGCGCATTGAAGTAATTGCTGCTGTGCTTCTCCATAAATTGGCCAGCGCAATAACAATTCCATCGCTAGCGCCACCACGACTTAGTACTGTTTTATGTGTGTTAGTATTAGAATAATTCATAAAATGAGTAACACCATTACCTTGAGTTGTAGTCATTCGGCCAGTAAAAAGATATGACGAATTTGTTATTCGTCCACTAGTTGTAGAAGAACCATTTCCAAACATATAGGTTAATGAGTAATTAGTGCCAGTGTCACCATTTAATTGAATAAGTACACTACCGCCACCAGTAGCCTGTGCTGGTCCAGAAATAATTAAGATTAAATCTGTATATGTTCCAGGGATACTACTTAAAGTAAGTTCTGAAATGTTACTGGTTGCTGTATATGTTGCAATTGGAGTCATTGTTGATGGTAGTGGCATTATGCACCTGCTCTCTTGATACCGTATAAAGCAAAAGATGTACCAACTTCCATATTTCCTGCAACATCTAGCCTAAATTGTATTGATGAAATAGCATTTGTATTAAGCCATAATGAAGACTGTAAACTAACTTCTCCATCACCATTTTTATCACAACCAGCCAATGCTCTAATTGTTGTATATTTATTTGTATTAGTATAATCTAAAATATCAACCAACATAGCAGTTGGGCTTGTTGTGCTTGTACCAGTACTTTGCCCAAATAAACGAGCATAAGTTAAAGATGTATCAGCCGCTGCTGCTACGGCACTTCCATTACCGTTTAATCTATGCGTTGTATAATTAAAACCAGAGTCTGAGTTAAGTCGTAACCCTACAATAAATCCGTTTATAGAAGTTAGTACTGAAGCACGAACTTGAAGATGCTCATAGTTTTGAGGTATGTTGCTAAATGTGATTGTTGCAGTACCAGTAGACAATGTAGTAGTAGCAATAGGAATCATTGCACCAGGGTCTACATCACCAGGGGCTGTTAAGTTGCCTGACTTAGATTTATATTTAAGACTGATGGCTCCCATTAGATTTCCGCCTTAATGCCGTAGAGATGGAATGTGCTGTATTGAGAAAATAAAGTAGCGACCAAAGGCGCTAAAGTAATTGTTGTAATTGCAGCAGAGTTTGCCCAAAGACCTGCTGTCATAAATTGATAAGCAGTGGTCGCGTTATTCTCACTAACACCATCTGTTGAAACAGATTTATTATTACTGCTTGTATAATTTGGAATGTAAATTTCACCATTTCCAAAAGTATTTGCTGTTGCGGTATCAGCAGTTGTCGCAGCATTATCTTCAATAGAAGCAGAACCAGCGTTGTTAAAACTAAATGTTGCGCTTCCAGTTCCACCTAATCCTTTATTAGAATAACTACTTGTATTTCCATTAAAAGTCATTTTAATAGTATCAACTGGTTGACCTGAGCGATTTGTTCTAGCGCTAATTTTTATACATAAATCAGTATAGGTCTGTGGAATATTAAGAAAAGTTACTGATGGGATACCACCACTACCTACGGTATAGGTGGCTATCTTACTGTATGTATATGCCATTTAAGCCGCCTTAATTCCATAGAGGGTGAAAGTAGAGCCAGAATTAAAATTAACAGCACTGCTATTTGTTAAAACAATAGAGGTAATTGCTGCCGTATTACGCCACAATGAGACATAGCCTATCACTAGTCCACTTGTATCATTTCCTCTTGAGATGCTTGTTTTGTAAGTAGTCGCATTTGAATAATTTTGGAATGATGCTATAGATGTGGTTATGTTCGAACTTGAAAGACGCCCGCACCATCCTTCTGTTGCAGAAGTATCCCTCGAACTAGATGCCGCCGTTCCACTTCCAGCAATGTAGGTAGTTGAATAGTTTGCACCACTATCCCCATTGAATCTGCACCATAAATTAGCACCCCCACCTGAAGCCAATGTTGCACTTGTTATTAAAACTAAATCCGTGTAAGCCCCTGAGATACTGGAAAAGGTGACAGAACTTGCAGCACTGCCTAATGTAGTAGTAGCAATAGGTGTGTATGTCTTGGCCATTGTTATTCCTATACTATTCCATAAAGAGATGCTACTGTGCCTGATGCAAAGTCGCCGTCAGTATAAAGTTTGATATTTGTAATAGCAGATGTGTTATTCCAAGAACTTGAATTCATAGATATTGTTCCAATAGGTGTACCGCTGCCGTTATTGTCGTACCCACCTAAAGAGCGCGTTACTTTGTATTTATTTGTATTTGAATAATCAAGGATATCTACGATTACTGTTCCAAAGTTACCGCTTGCAGCAGTTGCACCAGTAATATTTTGAGCAACCACAATTGTGTCGCCAGCTAATCCACGACCATAAGATTGAACGGAAGCACCATCACCAAATAGTGAGTGGTAAGTGTAGTAGTTACCAGTGTCACTGTTATAGCGCAAGTAGCAACTTGAGTAGGTGTAAGCACCAGTTGAGCGACCAGACACTCTTACTTGTAGATGAGAGTAGGTAGTTGGTATGGAGGCAAACTCAATCATTGTTTGAGTGCCAGTCAGGGTTACGCTTTGCAGTGACTCATAAGAGCCAGGCATAATGACAGGGTTACCAACCATACCGCTTCGGCTGAATGTACCACTCTTAAGACTTCTAATAGCCATTATAGTACTCCGTATAAAGTAGCAGTTGAGTTAGCCAGGAATGGCTGGCTTACATCGCTTGTGAATGTAATGCTAGTGATAGCAGATGTGTTTGACCAAAGACCTGCTGCTTGAAGAATAAGATTTTCTGTTGACATATTTTCCGAATAACCTTCAATAGAAAATGATTTGAAGTTAGAGCTTGTATAGTTGGGAATATACAATTCAGTTGAGGCAAATGTATTTGCAGTACTGCTTGTGCCTTGAGACATTCCAAATGTTGCTGCAGTATCAGATGCCATAGTACTTGATGAATACTCATAGATTCTGCGATAAGAATAGCCAGTTGAAGAGCCATTGAACTGACCCAGTAGACCGACCCAGTTTCCTGCATAGTTAACTCGGCTTGAGACAACTACTTTAAGGTCAGTATATCCTTGAGGTATAGAAGTAAACTCAATGCTAGATTGTGGACTAGCAACATCAACTGATGCAATCTTAAATAGTTGCAATGCCATTATTGGTTACCTGCCTCAATGCCATAAAGACGTGCTGTTGTTCCAGATAGCAAAGAACCTTGGGTTAAATATGTTACAGATGTAATTGCTGCAGTAGAGCGCCATAGTCCTGCCGCTGCTTCTGTTGCACCAGATGCTAATGCATACCTGCTTAGTATTGTTTTATAAGTGGTTGAATTTGAGTAATCGGGTATGTTTATAATTAAAACTGCAGGGCTTGTAGATGAAGTACCAGCAATTACAGACATATCAAAAAGTGTTTCATTGCTTCCTCTATAAGAAGCAGCGCTACTTCCATTACCGCACAAGTTGGTGCGAGAATAATTGCTGCCAGTGTCTCCATTAACGCGCAATCGTGTACGCCCTGCACCATTATCTAGGCTGGCAACTACAAGAACTAAGTCAGTGTAGGTTCCAGGGATAGAACTAAATGTTATGTCAGATGCAGAACCAGTTAATGTGGTTGAATTAATCAAAGTGTACGTGCCTGTTTTTGCAGCCATTGTTTACCCCTTGATTCCATATAGTGAAAAGCGTGAGCCATTAACATAGTTACCAGCACCGCTAATTAAAGTGATGGAACTAATTGGTTGTGTGTTATTCCACATACCTGATGTTGGACCAAGGCGTGAGCCATTAGCATTAGTATCTTCTCCGACAAGATTACGTATAACTTTAGTTTTATTTGAATTAGCGTAATCAAGTATGTCAATAATGTTGACAGCAAACATACTTGTCAACCCAGTAGCGCTGCCAATAATATCCCAGAAGCCTTCATTTTCATTTGCATTGTTTGCACCAATGCCAGTTCCATAAGCATTGATAGCGTGACGCCAGTAGTTGGTTGCAAGCGTGTCACTATTAAATACCATTCTGGCTCCAGTGCCTACACCGTTGCCAGTGTTAGCGCCCTTAGCAAAGATGCGTAGGTGTAGATGCTTGTAGGTTTGTGGAATATCTAAAAATGAAACAGTATTAGTGGTAGTGCCATTGATTAATGTAGTAGCAATAGGCTCCATAAAGTTATTCTCTAGCGCAAGGCTGATGCCAGTTGCGCCAGTCTTTGCACTAGTAATAGACATTAGACGGAAGCCTCATCTCCAAATGCTGAGAAGGCTAGGTTAGCAGTTGAAGCATAGACAGTTACTACATCTGTAGTAGCAAGCGTGATACCTACTGTGATGATTGTAGTATCAGATGCACCTACTGTTACATCGTATGCTAGGTAGTGCTGGTTAGCAAGTGATGCCCCAGCAGGACGAATAGCAATACGGTAAGTAGCAGATGATGATGCAAGGTTGCACACTGAGATGCTAGAGATTACTGATTCCTTCGCAGAAGGAACTGTGTACAGCGTAGTAGCTGTAGTAGCAGATGGATTAGATTGACCAAGGACTTTCTTTGACATATTAGGCTCCCATTAGCATAAAGATTGAAGGGGTAGGGTCGGTTACAATGAGTGACCAAGAAGCGGTTGAGCCGTTCGTAGTCAAATACTTTCCTGCATTTCCTGTCTGGGATGGTAGTGCGTCTACCACACCCCAAGAGGAAACTGTTCCGTTTGTGGTCAGGTACTTGCCACTATTGCCTGTTTGAGATGGTACCACATAAACAGAAGTCGTGTCAATAGCCAACGTGACTGAACCTGATGTTCCTCCACCTGTAAGACCAGTGCCAGCAGTTACTGCTGTGATGTCTCCAGGATTAGCGGGAGCCCATTCAAGTCCTGTTGTTGTTGCGCTGTTAACACTGAGGACATAGCCATTCGTTGCAGCTACTGATAGTTGGTCAAATGCTGCAGCACCTGTACCTACTAGCAAGTCACCCTTGGCATCGAATGATGACGCTACTGCAGCCGCAGCCGATGCTGCGCTTGTTGCTGCGCTAGCAGCAGAAGTTGCAGCAGATGATGCCGATGTGGCTGCACTTGAAGCAGAAGTCGCAGCAGCACTTGCTGATGTAGCAGATGCTGTCGCAGATGTTGCAGACGCTGTAGCACTAGTAGCAGAAGCGGTAGCGCTATTGGCAGAAGATGTTGCCGATGTAGCAGCGCTTGTTGCGCTGGTGGCTGCAGCAGTAGCAGAGTTGGCTGCTGATGTAGCGTACCCTGCAATTGTCGCTACTGAGTTAGCAGCAGTGGTTGCACTTGCTGCTGCACTAGTTGCACTAGTTGCCGCTGCTGTGGCAGAGGCTGCTGCTGAAGTAGCACTGGTTGCTGCTGCTGTCGCTGAACTTGCTGAGGCTGTAGCAGATGTTGCTGCTGCCAATGCTGAGGCTGCTGCGCTTGTGGCGCTTGTAGCAGCGGAGGTGGCACTAGTCGCTGCACTAGCAGCAGATGTAGATGCTGCAGTTGCTGAACCTAGAATGCTGTCTACGTAGTCCTTAGGAGTAGCAGAGGATGTCGTCATACCTGCAGAGGACAGACCAGTAATAACTGGGCTACCTGAAATAGTTGGACTTGTTAGAGTCTTGTTTGTAAGAGTCTGTACTGCTGTCGCAATTACCACTGTGCCAGTTGTATTAGGTAGGGTGATTGTGTTGTCCTGTGTAGGGTCGACTACAGTCAGGGTTGTTTCGTAGGCATCTGCTGTTGCACCCTCAAATACAATGCTTGCATCCACCCCTGCACCAGAGATACTTGGATTGGTGATTGTAGGGCTTGTAAGGGTCTTATTAGTCAGGGTCTGAGTGTCTGTTGTTCCGACTACCGATGAGGCATTTGAGATGCCGTGAACCCCTGTAGAAGCCTCGATATGGGTATTTGCTTCGCGGTAGTCACGACCGATAGCCATGTGGCGGACAACCGCACCAGCTGAGTGAGCCTGGGCAGACGAACCATCAATAGCACGGGTTATTGAAAAGGTGTTAGTCGATACCGCGGTGGCATCTACAATTTCTTCGATTGCTGTATCTGGGTCGATAACAATCGTAAAGGTAGTACCCGCAGGAATTGACTGGCCACCGAGAAGTGCAGTACCTGACTGAACAACTAGCGATGATGCACCAGCGGTGACAGCACTTGTCAGTGTAGTCTGCTGTGAGCGAGAGGAGTAATTGCGTGTTGTCATTTATATTCCTATCGAGTATAATGAATTCGTGGCGGATACTGGTTTTGCTGTGTTGCTACTTCTTCGTTCAAACGTTGTGTGTATAGAGCGAATAGTTGCTTTGTTGCTGATGCGCTTGCACCGTATGGGCGTTTGCCATCTGTTTCGTCCGCCTGTGGGCTAATCTGACCTGCACGTGCTGGGTCAAGGTAAGCCAATAGTCTGTATGATGCACCGAGAATTACGATGTCTCGTGCTGATTCAGGATACCCAGTTGTTGTAGTGAATACGTCTGCTGTGTCTTCCATTGCAGTCGGAGGTGTGGCGTACATCACCTTTACTGTACGTCCTGGAGTAATCCAGTCATAGATAGTAACGGTCTGTGAGCCTGAACCCCAAGTATCAACATCTGCCAATGGGTCAAAGTCCCAACGACGAATACGAATCCATTCCTTAGAAGGACCTGTATCCTGCCATGACATTGTCAAAATGTTTTCAATGTTGAGATTCTCAAACTCGTATGTGTTGACTGCTGCATTGAATGTAAAGGTAGTCTGCTTGACAGACAACAGGCTAGCACCCATTGCTCGGATAGTGTCGTTGATTGCCTTCTTGATTACATAGCGTGGGAAGATAGGTGAGATAGTAACCTTAGCATCAGCTGCGTGTGTAGCAGCACCTGTGCCTAGATACCCACGTCCATATGGTGCAACAGTTGCTGTATTACCTACACGGTCAAATGAGTCAACCCACATAAGTTCTTCATCAACTTCAAGAATACCCTTACCTACGTTGCTTGTGTCGCCTAGAGATAGGATTGTAGGTGAGGTACTTGGAGACGTCAGTGTAGTGACGGCTGTACGTAGATATGTAGAGCGGTCCTGTTGGTATGTGTAACCTGAAAGGTTGATGAGAACTTCATCAATCATCTGTGATAATGTTGTCATTAGATAGTCCTCAATGCGTCGACGGCTGATAGCCCAGAAGTTCCAGCAAGTTCATTACAGACAGCGTTAAGCATCTTGTAATCTTTAGGCTGGCGCGAAGCGCTTGCCTTAATGTTAAGTGCAGCGATGATACCTAGTCCGCTAGTAGATGCGTAAGCATTAGCTGCACCCTGCTCTGACTTGTAAGCAGTCGGTGCTGGGTATGTTCCACCGTTTGCTAGGCGGTTAAGCTCATCAGCAAATGTACTGCCTGCTGTTCCTGCCATATTACCACTTCACCTTATCTGCCCAGTATGCGGCACTCATCTTACCTTTTGCAATATTCTTAGCATGACGTGCTTTGAAAGACTTCTGACGAGCAGTAGGTTTTCTGTCGCCAGTAACGCCCTGTTGACCAAAGCGAATAGTCTTGACCTTGTCTCCTTCTTTTGCCACAACAACGTGCGACTTCTTTGGGTGATTTGGTGTACGCTTAGGCTTGTTAAAGCCCGATACTCCTGCTCGCTTTAGTCTTGGGTCCATTATTTTTTCTTCGCCTTCTTAACAGTCTTCTTTGCTTTTGACTTGCCTGCCTCAGAGAGAGCAATAGCAACAGCTTGCTTGCGGTTCTTAACAACCTTACCACCCTTACCAGAGTGTAGTGTTCCCCGCTTAAACTCTCCCATTACTTTTTCAACTTTGTTCTTCATCGGTTCTTGTTATCCTTGAGCCACTTCTTAAGTATTGCATCGTACTGTGCTGGTGTGTAATCCTTCACTGTACCAATACGAGGCTTTGCTGGAGTAGGTGTAGGAGATTTCTTTCCTAGGTCACCCATCTTGATAGTGGAGCCACTACCAGTAGTTACGACAACTTGAGACTTCTTGGTAGCCTGTGGGCTAGGAGTAGTCTTTGGCTTTGGGTTCGCCATTAGCATTTACACGCTTTGTCTGATTTGCCGCACTTGCGGCACTTGCCTGGTTTACGGACTGGCATTACTTCTTCTTACCCATCTTCTTCATGGCAACCTTCTTGGCTGTCTTCTTAGCCATCTTCTTTTTGCCCATCTTCATTTCCATCATCTTCTCAGCCTTGGACTCCATCTTTTCGCCCATCTTATAAGCCTTGTTCTTCATCATTATGCTTGTCCTATCTCTTTCATTACCGCTGCGGTTGATTTGTTTACATGCTTTGCATCAGGCATTGAATTAGCGTTGTAAGGCTTATTCAACACTTCGGAGGCTGCTTCTGCCTCACGAATCTTTTCCATCGATGTACCACCAGGCTGTATGCCCTGGGCCTTAGCGTTAGCGTATGCAGATAGTTCGCTTTCGAATCGCTTACGTGGAGCGTTTCGCTGACTGTTAGCATCGCCAGTATTCATCTGAAGTCCTCTGGCTTTACAGCCGAAACAATCAGGTCCACACTTGGTGTGGTCTATAAAGATATTGTTCTCGTCAGGGAAAGGCTCAGTTGATGTAGCGTCACAATACACACACCCATATAATGCTGAGTATGGAATCATATCTCCATCTACTAACCTATAACCCCACTCAAGAACTTTGCTTGCGTGTTCGTGTCCCATATGTCCCCTATATTGCTGTGAAGTTTGCTGTGGTTACTCCAACGTTTCCGTTGATTAGTGCCTCACGAGTTGCCTCATCTACAGTATACTTGCTACCACCAAGATATACTTCTTGGTAAGTGTCAAGGTCACCATCGTATGGATAGCGCACCTGACGGTAAACTCCATTAACTCTGATGATACTGATTCCACGTGTTAACTTGTAGAATGTAAAGAGTCGTTGAACTCCTTCAAATCCTTCGTCGACGGTTGGTGTCTCGAAGATGTAATCTGTCATGACTCCTCCTTTAGTGGACTCACCATGAGGCTAGGTTTCCCTAGCCCCACAGTCAATTAACTACTAGAGAGCAGCTACTGATGAACCTGATGTGATTCGGTATAGAGCCTCGTCACGGTATACTGCGAAGCCAAGTACGCCGTACCAACCCATTGGGCGGAAGCGCATCAACTTATCAGTTACGTTACCGATAACTACGTGTGGCTCTTCTGCTACAGCTTCTGCCATAGCCTGTGAACCTGCAACGATTGTGTCGAAGACACGTGTTACTGGAGTTACAGTTACAGTTGTTGAAACTGTTACTGCTGCTGTGTTAGCTGTGTCAACTGTGAAAGTTGTTGTTGAGCCTGATGTTGAGATAGCAGTAATCTTAGCACCTGAAGCGATACCTGTTCCTGCAATCTTGTCGCCAACTTCAGCACGTGTTGCAATAACTGCAGATGAAGCAACGCCGAATGTGAATCCTGCTGATGTTCCTGCTACTGTTACTGCTGTTGTTGCTAGTGTTGACTGGTCTGCACCTGACTTAGCGTTGTATAGACGTGGTGACTCTACGAAGAATGCGCCTTCGTACTCACCGATTTCTCCAGCCCAGACCTTAGATGCATTCTCTGCAGACTGTGACTGTGGGTAGCGCCATCCGAGGTCGCCTGTCTCAGCACGTAGGTCGTGTGAAACTTCTGGGTGAATACCAACCCAGTATGCATTTCCGCGACGGCCCTTAGCCTTGTTAGAACGCAACTTAGCAACAGCGCGACGGATGTCTGCTGAATCTAGTGTGTCAGCTGCATCTACGTTAGCAACTGCTGTTGCGTTACCTGCGTAGATGTTGTTTGAACCTGAGCGTAGTGTTGTCATTGCAACCTGGTCGATAGAATCTGCTAGGTTGTAAGCAATGATGTTAGCGATTGCTGGGTCTACATCTGCTAGAGAGAATAGTTCCAACGCACGTGTTACAAGTACAGCGTTACCGTACTCGTTAAGTGTTACTGTAACAGATGTTGGTGTTGATAGTGCTACTGCATCTGGGTCAACTGTCTCTGTTAGTGTTGATGTCTTTGCATCAAGGTCAACGTACTTCTGTAGAACTACTGTTGAGCCTGGGATTGCTTGCTTTGCTGGGCGCTTATCTGCGACAGAACGAATTAGGGGTTCTGAGCGGAGAGCGAACTCGAGAAGGCGGTCATACGCCTTCTGTACTAAACCAGCGCCGCCAACGGAACCACCGAGCGAGGTGCTCGAGGTATCGGTATATGCGTTTGCCATTTTTAATTAGTCTCCTTGACTATGAACGATTGATTATTGTTGTCCTTGCATCAGGCTGAGGAGTTCCTCCATAGAACCTGCATTGTCCATGCGCTGTTCTAAGTCCTGTGCTCGGTCTGGTGTAACGGCATTCTGAGTCATGATGTCCTGCTGGCGTAACGCCGCAAGGTTTTGTTCATCAGGCTTCTGTGCTACCTCTATACCAAATAGGTCAGCGTTCTCGTCTAGCCAGTTTGAAACTGCCTCTTCTGAAAAATCACCATCTAAATCCTTAAGAACTAGACGTGCTGCCTTCTGGTTTACACCCTTCTTTTCTAGTACTGACTTGACGGTTGACTCACGCTGCGCCTTGGAAAATGTCTCAAGTTGCTCAGTAAGTTCCTTGATACGCTTCTCATCTGCACGCTTGGCTTTACGTAACTTTTTAAGTAAGTCACTTCCATCCATTTGTGTTTCTGTTTCTGTATCTAGGTCATCGTCTTCGTCGTCCCAGTAGTTGTTGCTCATAGCAACCCACCCTTCTATTCGTTGTTAGTTCGCAGGCCACAGTTCAGTTCGGGGAAACTGGCTGGCTCCTACTATCGGTCTATTACTCTGACGGGGCCGATAGGTCCGTTCAGGATTCTAGAATTGCCCTACGCTTGATGTTGTAAGGCTTGTTTTATTTGTACCTGAAGAGCCACTAAACGTTGCTACTTCACGTGCTGTAAGTCGTTGACGCTTACGTTGTGCTGATGCTAGACTATTGAATACTTCTTGCTCAGCTTCCGACTGACCATAAGTATCAAGTGTCTTACCGTAGATATCAGAAAGTTTCTCAGCAGTAGGAAGGATATCTGCAATAGTTGCGTAGCCCTTCTGTGCTTCGGCTTCTGTAACACCTTGTGCTGCTAGTTGCTCAGCAACAGATACACCAGCCTGTAGTCCTTGACGTGCTGCTGCTACACCAATCTCAGATGCTGCAACTTGACGTTGAATCTTCTGGAACTGCTGCTCTGGGTCGAGCACATAAGCGACAAGGTCTTGTTGGCCAACGCCATAGTAGTCGCGTAGTTGTTTAATAATTGCGGGGTCAGCATTCTGTACACGCTGTACTGCTGTAACTACACGATTAGAAAACTCTGTTGGAGACATGTCATTGGCAATAAACTGCTGGACATATGCATCTGTATCAAACTGCTTGAGCCCATATGCACGTAGAACCTGACGGTATCCATCTTCTAGATTCAGGTATTCTGCTGGCTGCAAAACTGCAAGACCCTTAGCAATACGTGTTTGGTTAGCCTTAAAGCGTGTCTTGTATTCTTCTGACTCTTGAAGTGCTAGAGTGATTGTTGCCTCTGTTGCACCATCAATTGCCAAGTCTTTAATCTTATTGATAAGACTTCCTAGGCCATACCTTTGGAATCGGTCAGTAAGAACTGCTACGATTGACTGACGCTGCTGTTCCTGTTGCTTAGCTTTTTCAGCCGCAGCAAGAGCCGCTGCTTGTGCAGCTTGGTCTTGTGCGCTTCTCTGTGCATTAGTCAAGTTTGCAATCTGTGACTGTAATGATTGAATCAATGCTAGAGTCGCAGGGTCAGTAATATTTTGTGGAGTAATTTGTGGTGTTATTTGTGGAGTAATCTGTGGCGTTGGTGTTGGCGCTGTTGATTTAGTTGTTACAACACGCCCAGTCACTGGGTCAATAACAGAACTTATACCAAATTTGCTATAGTTTTGATTGATGCTACTAGCAACTTCAGCTGCATTTCGTGCGGTCCATAATTGGAAAGACGTTTTACCAGTTGTACCAACTTTAGCCGTATAGTAACGTGGGTCATCTTCTCCAACTTCAGCAGGCACTGTGTTGGCTTGTGCTGCTTGGGCTGCCTTTGCTGCATCCTGTGCTTTCTTTGCAGCCGCTGCTGCTAAGCGGGCTTCGTTTGCTGAATCTGCTGCTGCCATTATGCAATCCCCATATCACGGAATACTTTGAGGGTTAGTGAGTCGATAGTGTCACGAGCGTTGTTTGTGTACTCCCACTCAGGTGCTGAGCGTAGTTCTTTTTCAAACATCCAAATAGGCATAACTCCTGGTTGTCCTGTCTTTGGGTCGATGTATTGTAACGCACGGCGAAGACGTGGGTTTTCATATGTTACTGAATCAGGGTCTACCTCTAGGATAGATGAGTAAGAGGCCTTGTATGCAGATGATATAGCATCTAGTGACACACCTTTACGGATTGACTCAGCGTATGATGGGTATGCACTTGCCGCAGTCTCACGAATCTGAGCCTCGATATCTTGTGTTGTGGTATTACCAATTGCAAGTTCGGCTGACTGAGTATCCCAGTATGCTTTGTTAAACATATTGTCTACACCAAATGCACGAGAGTATGACTGCAGAGTAGATACATCACCTAGTGTTTCACCACCGTAACCAAGAATCTTACCTGATGTCTTGAGTAGCATATCGAACTGGTTGTCATCTAGACCCTGGTCATATGCCTGTTGTGCTAACTGGTTAAGTGTAGCTTCATCAATTTTGATGCCAGTCTGAACTAAACGCTTCTTAGCCTGTAGTCTATACTTCTCATATGAGTCAGCGTATACGCCAGGTTGTTCTAACTTTAACTTGCTACGTGACTTTACAGTAGGGCTTAAGTTCTTGTAGTAGTTAGTACGATACAATGCCTCAAGTGCAGCAGCTGTTTTTCCTTCTTTAAAGAGCGCATACACTTCTTGTAGTTCAGGGTATGCTGCCAGCAATGCCTCACTAATGCCATATGATATGGCTGTCTCAATGCCACTTACTGCCATTATGCACCCTGCACATTCTGTGATAGCCAGCCCTGGAAGTCCATACGCTTCTTACGGTCAAACTCGTCAGGGTTCATCACCTTTAGTTGTTCTTCGATTGATGCAGTCGCACGCTCCTGGCTAAAGCCTGGGGTTACTGTGACAACGTTCTTTCCACCTACCTTCTTAGTAGATGTAGTTGTACCCTCTTCAATCATGCGGTTAAGTTCACCCATACGAAGTCTCTTCTGAGATTCAGTTGCTGGTTGTCCTAGTGTTTCTTGATAGATGTTGTCAATCAGTTTTTCTAGTACAATTGGGTCATACTTTTGAATAGTCTGAGTAGGCACGTTTGCTTTAGCATCTGTATTAAGTCCTGTAAGTACATCTGTTGACACTGTGTTGACAAAGTCATTATATGTCTTAGAGTCAGCAAGCGTTGTGGCAAAGTCAGATACTAGGATATCCTTAACCTTCATACCAGTAGAAATCTGTGACTTGCTATAACCTAGGCTCTTGAGAACCTTAGCAATGTTGGTTAACTGAGGCTTAGTAAAACTATCAACTAGGCTTGCGCTCTGCTGAAATGATGTAGGAGCAATGCCGATGCGTGCATCTAATAGTCTGTTGTTAATGTTGTTTGCCCATGAAGACGAGATAGGTGGCAGTGCGTTGTTGCCTACTGAAGGCATATTAGGAACAGCATTAGACGAGTTAGTTCCTCGTCCTACTGGATTATCAATTGCCATTATTTCTGCTCCTCATATACGTAGTCAAACTTATCATCCGAGAAGTAACGCTCGTAGAACTTAGCAAAGTTGACATCCTTCTTCTTCATTGTGTTAACAATTGTCTCTACGTTTGAGCGCAACTGCGCTGCCTTCTTAGAATCATAGGTTGTACCCATAGACTTTAGGCCATCGTAGACATCGTAACGTAGGTTTAGGTACTCAACGATAGTAGAGAATCTAGGTTGCTTCAATAGTTCTGCACCTAGTTTGTCATCATTAAGTGCAATAGTTAAGGCACGCACGGCATCTGCCTGCTTACTAGCGCTACCACCGAATGAGTTCTCAATCTTCTCTTCATACCATAGGTTATTAGAAGTCTTTTGAGCCTCAACAAACTGAGCCTTGTAGTTGTCCATGATGGACTTTCCAAAGCCCTTTGCTGGGTCCATACCTGCTGACTCTAGTTCTTCTGTTACAATTGTAATCATCTTGTACCAGTCATCCCAGCCCTTGTTCACAATAGATGAACGGCTAGCATCTAGAGATGCACCAACCTCACGGAACTTCTTCTTAGTTCCTGGGATGTTAGATGTCTGTAGCCAAGCCTGTGCTGCAGATGAGAATGCATAGTTACTATCATTGAATACTGCACCTAGAACGCCTAGGTTGTCCTCACCGATAGCAGATACAATGCTCTTAATAGCATCAGGGTTATTCTTTGCCAAGGTAACAGCAGTCTTGTCTGGAATCAGACCTGATGTAGCATCAGATAGACGTGTTGTTAGCAGGAAGAAATCAGGATACTTCTCAAGGAACGCTTCTTCACCGTTGATAGGGTCAGCATTACGCATCTTGTTTAACTCATCAGCATAGAATGTCAATGGTGTAACAGGACGTGGCTGTGTTGGGAACATAACAGATGAGAAGAAGCGTAGCATTGAAAACGCTACTGCACCATCTTCTGATTCGTCTGATAATCCCTTTAACTCAGCAGCATTAGGTTGTCTGCCCTTTAGTTGTGCAAAGTCGAATCGCTTCTGCAAAAGAATCATGTTCGCATCTTTGTTAAACTGTTCACCACTACGCATAAAATAAGCCTGGAATGCTTGAGCGCTACGCTTCAGCGTATTAGGTGTCAATGGCTGCAATAGGTTAGACTGTGCACCGAATGGTAGGAAAAAGTCTGTAAACTTATTCTCAAAGTTGTACTTCTTTGCCGCAGTATTTACAGAGAATGTAGCCAAAGGACCTGCAGAGATGATTGCTCCACCAGTAGGATTCAAAGGATTGAACCAACTAGTAGGGATACGTCCTTCTACACCAGTAAATGGCATAGCCACCTTTAGGTATTCAGTACCAAATGCATCAGTCTCTACCTCACCAACACGTCCTGGCAGTGTAGTAATCTGTGCAGCCTTGGCAATAAAGTCTGGATTCTCTAGTGCAATCTTACCGTATGCACGGTACTGCTCAACTAAAGCAGGGAAGAACGCGAGTACATAGTTGATAATACCAGCATAGTTCATATCCTTGTGGAAGGAGTTTAACTTAGTACGGTATTCTCCGATAGCATAGTCACGTGCAGCCTTCTCAAACTTACCCTTATCAGCCTCAGTTAAGCGACGACCCTGTCCATTTGCAATAGCTACCATGTTCTGCAGCTTCTGCTGATACTTCAATGCGAAGTATGGGTTGTACATAAGGCGACTTGTAGGCACTGTAGATAGCCAAGCAACTGTGTCCTTGAGTGTATCACGGAACTTGCCATAGGCATTACTGCGTGCCATCATGTCATCTACTGCATCTGTAAGAACAATAGGACGTTGATGTACATCTGGGTATAACTGCTTCAATCTAACTAGGTCAAGTTTGTCCTCTAGGATTAACTTGCGTAGTTCAGCGTTAGGTGCCCATGTATCTACAACAGTCTTAATGCGTTCGTACGCTGTATTGGCTGTAATACCAGTACCAAAACGCTCAAGATACTGTGCGTTTGCTGGGTCTTTTAGCCAGATGATAACATCATTCTTCTTCTTGCCTGCAAGAATCTGACGTGCTACATCATCAAAGCGAATCTTATCGTTAAGGATTTGTTCCCAAGCCTGTAGATGCTTTGCTTCATTCTCTGCCGCTACAATAGGAATGCTACCAGTACGGTCACGACGAATGCTTTCAATCTCTAGTTCCTTAGCAGATGCTAGAGCACGACGCAAGTCATCCTTCTGCGTCAACTGCTGGCGTGAGATTGCACCAAAGCGACCAGAGAATGGAGCAGGGAAATCATATCCACTCACAGTAACCTTGTCACGGCCTACTGGCTTTGACTTGATACCTGTTGCAAGAGCTGCTTCTTGACGACGTAGTTCTTCTACAGTGTTCTTAAGTTGCTTATGTTGTTCTAATGTGCGAGCAACTGAATCAGTTACAACCTTAGGAGGATTATCAAAGTCATACTTTGAATCCTTCAACTTAGCCTCTAGCAAATTAATAGTGCGTAAGCGTATTTCAATGTTCTCACGAATATTAGCAATGTTCTTGGTTGGGTTAGATACACCCTTTACCCAGTCATTAATCTTATTTACGCTATTGGTATTACGTGTCAAAGCGTCCATTGTCTCGACGCCTAGTTCCTTGAACACGCCAAAGAGTGACACATCTCCCCATGCACGTAGTGCAGAGTCACGGATAATGTTGATTGGGTAACCAGCACGGGCCAATGTAAAGCCACGCCATAGTCCATTGAACTCATCTGCAATAAACTTGCCACCTAGAAGTACATTCTGCGGTAGGCTTGCTTCATCATCGTACTTCTTAGCATAGCGCTTAAACGCTGCATCAACCTCTTTAGCATTAATGATGTTAGAACCATTGGCTAATTGGGTTACAAGTACAGGGTCAGATACGATTTCGCCTGATTCGTCAATGAAGTAGGCATTATCTAGTTCTTTTGCTGTCTTTGCCTGAGATACTACCTTACGGTTCTCTCGACGGTAGATGCTAATAACTTCGTCAGCAATCAGTGGAGAAACCCCATACTTAGCAGCAGAACGCTGGATAAGTGTATCATTGAATGCCTCAACGAAGTTAAACTTGTCAATCTCGTTAGGAGCCTTGACGAAGTCATCTAAAAATGTACGTGCCTCTTCGGGCATAATCTGCTTTGCCTGTACAGCAGCGCGAATGTTTGTACGCACACGCTCAACTGCCATCAATGGCTCGTTAAAGTTAATTGTGCCACGAGGCGCTTCATCTGTTAGGCGCTCAACAAAGCGAATTGGTGCAGACAATGGGTTCTTCTGATAGAATCCCTGTACGATAGAACCTAATCCAGTCTCACGACCAGGAAGTTCTGTACCTTCTAACTTGCGAGCTGCACGTTCTTTAGCAAAGTCGTTGCGAAGACGCTCAGCCCATGCAAACTTAGATACTGTACGGTCAACCATACGTGTATCTAACTTGAGTACATCGTTAACAAAGGCTACTTCCTTGCGGAGTTCACCAATCTCTGCTTCTACTGCTTCACGCTTATCCTTGAAACGCTTAGACAGGAGCATCATGTCATCTTTGAACTCAAAGTATACATTGTATCCATTGTCAACAGACTCAAGTGCTGACTGGTAACGGTTAAGTTCAGCCCACTTATCAGCACGCTTGACTGCAAGCTCTTGAAGTGCGCCAATGTCGCCACGTCCTACACGAAGAATGAGGCCAATCGTCTCAGGTGTTTGTCCTGCTACAAGGTTTGCACCAATCTGTCCAATTTCGTTACGAAACTCTGGACGCTGAATGATTGTTGCTGCGTCATTTTCCTGATAAAACTTAAATACTGGTGTGTAAGGTGTAACTTCACCAGCAACTGTACGCTTGATTAGGTCAACGTCTGTCATCAGACGGTCCTTAATCATTTCTGCGTTAGTGCCCTTGAACACTCGTGCACTGATTCCACCCTGTTGCTGAATAATTGGGTTGACAAGTGCGCTACGAGCAGCGGCTCCTGCAAACTTTAGACCTAAAACGTCAGGTCCTACGTTTGCTTCTACACCAAAGTTAAGAATACCAGATGTAACTGCACCGATTCCCTTGGTTGTGTCACCTAATGTGTTCCAACCTGTAATCTTTGCAGCAAACTGTGTAGTGTCACGGCCGAAGTTGTAGTGTTCTTGACCTGCATCTGACTCAGAAAACTTAGCAGACTTCTGCAATTCCTTATCGATGAAGTTAAGCATACCAGATTCAGCAACATCGCGCTCTGCTTTACCAGCAAAGGCTGCGCCAAGTCCTGCTCCTGCGACTGCACCAACTGGGCCACCAACTGCAAAACCTGCAACTCCACCGAGTACACCGCCTGCAATCATTGTTAAGCCAGCAAGAAGTCCCATGCCTGCATCTTTGTTAGACACATCACGAACAAAAGCGTAGTTAGAACGTACGTTCTTTGCACCAGCCATAAGTACTTTGCTTACTCTGCCCTTGCTTGCCTTGTCAGCTTCAGCAATTCCGTAAGCAGTTGCACCAAGAAGTGCACCAGCACCAGTACCAACACCAGGAATTACGCTACCTAATGCAGCACCTGCGACGATACCTTGTGGCTTTCCTAAAATATTTCCAGCAGTCGTAAGAGATGCAACACGTGCCTTCTCTACTGCATCGTTCCATCCACCAGGATTATCTGGTAGGTTCTTTGCAACGTCAACAGTTACGCCAAATGGCAGACGATTATTCTTAACGTTAGGTGTGTTGTTGTTTCCACCTACGCCATTAAGATACTTTTGGGTGTTACCAATGTATTCCCAAAGGCTCATAGAATGGTCCTCAAATACTGAACGTAGTCCTTTGTTCCTTGTGAGGAATCAGGCTGACTAGCCCAGAATTCAAGGACTGGTAACATGGTACGCATTTGCTCAATGTCAGGGTCTGCTGCAGGTTGTGGCAAAGAAGACAAGCCACTCATGTCAGTTACAGGCTGGTCAGGTAGTTCTGTCTCAGCAGTGATAGGAGTTAATGAACGCATCTCGCCCATACGTGCTGAACCAGCATTAAAAGATGGAGCCTTGGTTGGTGCAGCGGCACGCTGTTCGTTAGTAGCCTTGTTTTGTCCATAAGGCAAACCAGAATAATTTAGGTCCATACGTCCGCTCTGTCCATTGCCACCCATTGGATTAACGTTGGCTTGATTGTATTGTGGGCCACCATTTGGTCCTCCACGATTTTCTACAGCCATTGTTCCTCCTACTTAGTAAATTGCTCAAAGATATGAAACGGCGGAGCCGTCTCGTTATTATTAAGTGCTGCAATTCGCATTGCATCTAGCATTGTAGTTCCTGCGTGAAGTGCTCCAACTGCAAAGTCTCCACCTGAACCAATACCATAAAAATTTGTACTGTTCATTCCTACCGAGAAATCAGAATCTATCTCGAAGATAGTTCCATTAATTGCTATCAGTAAACTTAATTCAAACTTGTTGTCATCATCATCTGATGTCTTATTAAAGTCTACGCCTGCTTCAGTTAGTGCCGCCTTGATAGATGGCACAACCTTGTTAATTACAAACTCGTATAAGTTTGCTTTAGCCTTAACTGTAACTAGTGGAGGCGTCCACCCATGGAGTACCACTTGCAGAGCACGATAGTTACCAGCACCACTAATAATGTAACTTCCACGTTCAACTGCCTTTACCATAGATTCATGAGTGTATACTTTGCCACCTGCTGCGATACGACTATCAGTTACAATTACACATTTATCTTCGTGTTGAACGCCGATAATCGTTGTCATGTCCCCTACTTTCTTATCGCTTGCGTATTGTTCTTACGCTTGCTGTTGGCTGTCCTGTACCAGAAATACCTGATAACAAACTCATAATGTCAGGCGGACCCTGTTCAGGTGAAAGAGTAGCGCCTCCTGCTGGAGCACCAGCGGGAACAGGGGACGGTTGCTCAACCGCTTCTTGGGCCCCAACAGGAGGAACTGGTTGCTGCTGTGGCGTAAAGACTTCTTCAATGACGTCCTCTAGTGCCTGTCCCTTTTGGCGTGCCTTGATGACAGCAGCAATCTGACGCACTACTTCAGAAGCGTCCTGGCCTTGCATTGCCATCTGTGGTATCGCTTGAGAGAGTGCAGTAATGGAACCGAGAAGCGACTGGCGCATACTCTCGATTTCAATCTTTTCTAGTTCTTGGGTTACGTTAACTGTAAATGGAAGTTCACGCATTGCCATATCCTTGGAGATGAGGCCACCACCAAGTGCTTGTAGCATAAAGATAAGTCCTTGTGCTGGGTTAAGACCAGCCAACATACCGTAACGAACATCGGCTGAGTAGTCGCCCTTGATGTCCTTCTTTGGTGAGTATGTGATTTCGTATGGTGAACCTGAGTCAACACCACGGATTGTCTTCTCTTCTGGGAAAATCAACTCGTCTACTTCAAAGCAAAGGCTGATTACATCACGAAGAGCAGAAGCAAAGATTGCTTGTGCAGACTTGACCTGTGTATCAAATGCTCCCATAAGAGCCTGGACACCTTGGCCAGTTACGATTGATGCATTAACATTTCCTGTACGAGACTCAGGGTAACGAGCACCAACACGAAGTTCTTGATTCAGAAGTGTCTGCTCAGTAAATGCACCTGCTGGAATGTTTAGTTCTACACGGCGTACACCTGCTGGGTTTGCTGTACGAATAACAGCGTCGCCACCAAGTTGTAACTCCTGCACATCCTGAGGAAGTACGATTGGAGATTGTACAGACTTCTCTGCAGCTTCCATTGCAAGCAACGCAAAGCGATTGCGAAGCAACTGGATACCTAGGATATCGTCGAACTGTCCACGTAGTTCATCATCGATGGATGGCTTGCGTGCTACAACAATCATCATCTTACCCAATGGATTCTTAGCACGTGATAGTACTAGGTTATCCTTTGTAGGGATGTAAATGATTGATTGGTCTTTGTCGAAGTAGCGAATCATTTCTACTTGAGTGTTCAAATCCTGGCGGTAGCCGTGGCCACCTAGCAAGGAGTATTCATACTCAGGGAACAATGCAACTAGTTCTGCTAGAGACATCATGTAGCGTTTTGCAAAGGCAATGCAGCGTCCGTAGCGGTCGAATTCTGGGTAAGCACCCACAGGGTTTTCTAGGCGGATGCGTGGCATCTTTGCTTCCTCATCCAATTCAATAAAGAATGGGAGGAAACCGTATGTTAGGTACCAGTCTGCACCTTGGTACATCTGTACCGCTAGGTCAGCATGAGCAAAATAATTAGAAGCAATACGTGTACGCTTGTCAGCGAATGAACGGGCTCTATCTGAAACAGAGTTAGCAGCTGAGCAGTTAACCGCAGGAAGCGGTGCCATAACCTCAGACAAGTCGCGTGCGACGATGTCGATAAAGTTAGCAACTACGTTAGCATCTACTCCGTCTGGAAAGAAGTCAGGATAAACAGATGCAATGTTACCCTTACGGACTGCAAGAACGTCGAGGTTGCGACCGTCGCGTTCAGCGTTGCGGTAGC
>JACCDX010678293.1_pt1 | contig 40434 bp, 32 predicted proteins | sample 7449681 | NCBI WGS metagenome assembly JACCDX01 (sample SAMN15323450, study PRJNA562643) | freshwater metagenome | isolation source: river surface water | place: USA:Blue River Watershed | collected 2017-08-18
AATCAAAATTTGCAAAGGACGCTTATTTATCCCCTCGGAAATCCTTTTTCATCTGATAATATTATTCTATCTGAAGATACATTGAATGCCTTAAAAATTATTCAGCAACAATATACCCTAAATTTGGCCGAAAGAACTTACTCTTTTATTCCTACCGATTATCAAAAGTATTTGAATTTATATAAAACTGTTCATACAACCGCCTCCCGCATTACAAACTCTTATTTGAAACTTTTATTGAAAATAACGGAAGAGGGTTTAACAGGTGCCATTAATGCTTATGGATTATCTTTCGAAAATACTCAATTAAAAACGGAAAATGAAACATTACAACAAACTATTGAAGATATATTGTCAAATAAAAATGAAAGACCAGTTATTAGAGGAGAAACAACTGACCAGTTTGGATTGCAAAAAACATTTACTTTAGCACCATTATTTAGTTATTATATTTTATTATATGGTATGCCGGCCGAAGGCGAAGGGTTCGACCAAAATAAATTAATTCTTTTATCCGAAATTTTGAAAAAAAATTGTATTCCTTTGCAATAAGAGTTACGAAAAATACAAGGTTTTATATTTATTATTTGGCGAGCATTCTCTCAAATGTCCGATTGTTAATTTATTTTTTAACATTATAGTACTATATGCAGTAGTTTTATTTATTACTGTATTATAATTATATCCATAAAAACTCATCAAATCTTTTTCCAAATAAGTTAGTCCAACTGCATTATATTTCACATCAATTGGAAGATTATTTATAGATGTTATTAAATGATTTATTAATGATAAAAAAAGAACTATAAAATCAAGGGAATAATTATTTTCATAGATAGAAACTTTTGTATTTATTTTTCTTATTGATTGAAATTTTTCAAAATAATTGCAAAATTCAAAAAAAGAAATTTTGGAAATACCATAACGGGTTACAATATCATCCGATGCGAATAATATTTCATTCGTAATATCTATATTTATTTTTGGTTTATAATCTTCTATTTTTGTTTTTATGGATGACATCCATGTTTTAATTATTGGGTCTAAATTGAGAGATGATATTATACAAGACATTTTATATTTATTTTTCGATTATTTACATTATATATCAAGTAATATTTATTTCATTTTATTTTATTATAAATGCATAATAAAATAAAAAAAAGGGGGAGGGGTTAGGGTTTTTGTTTTTGTTTTTTTTGTTTTTTGTTTTTTGTTTTTCTTTTTTTTTGTTTTTTCGTTTTGTTTTTTTTGTTTTTTGTTTGAATTATATTTTATATAAGTTCCATAGCATCCCAATATTCATCGTCTCTCCAATCATGACCGATTTCGTATTTTGATAAATATTTAATAAATTCTGGAGAGGGAATATATTCATTATTATTATTTAAAAATGATTCTGTTTTTTTTTCGATTTTTATAGATTGAAATATAGAATTAATATTTAATTTTTTTAAATTTTTATTATTTTCAGGTTCAAATTTTATAATAGGTTTATTTTCTATTTTAATGTTTTCTTTTTCTTTTGGAATATAAGTGCCATTCTTCTTGGCTTCTAAAACAGGGCACTGTTGTTTAAAATGACCAAGTTTATGACAATAGGAGCATTCGTTGCTTAAAATAGTAGGACAAACAACAACTCCATCAGGACCATTGCTTGATTTGGGAAAATGACTAGTATATAATTTTTCGTCTTTTCCAGCATTTTTGCAGACACTGCAAAACTTGCCTTTGGCGCGATTAGATTCGACACAGCGAGACATTGTATAGAGTAATAGAGTAATAGAGCGTTTAGATAACTTTAAAGAGCTTTAAAAATTTGAGGTTGGTAAAATTCTATTAAATTCTTTAAAGAAAGTAATACAATTATTATAAGAAAGGGGTGGGCGACTATGATTTAATTTATAAAAAGTATTTCAATTTTTTATACACGAAATACAATTTCGTGTATAAAAAAATATATCGGTATTTACCGATATCAATTTTTTGCATATTAAATCAAAGATTTATAATATTAATAAAAATATACAAATAAAAGAAAAAAGGGTTAGGGTTTTCTTTTGTTTTGTTTTTGTTTTATTTTTTCTTTTTTTATTTTTTCTTTTTTCTTTTTTCTTTTTATTTTGTGTTGTGTTGTTAATTTATTATTTTTTATTATATATAATTTTTATTCATCATCGGAGTCACTGCCCCAATATTCATCATCTGCCCAATTATGATTAATATCATATTTATTTGCAAAATCAAGTACTGCTTGTGATGGTATATATACGAAAATTTCATCAGGATGTTGTAATGATAATTTTTTTGAATTAGTATTTAAATCAGACTCTGAATTTGATTCAGAATCACTTTCAAAGGCAACTGAAAATTTAGTAGCAAATTTTTTAATATTTTCATTTTTATTCACAGTAGGTTTAATTTGTAAATTTTCTTTTGGTTTTTGAATATAAGTGCCATTTTTTTTGGCTTCTAAAACAGGGCACTGTTGTTTAAAATGTCCTAATTTATGACAATATGAGCATTCATTACTTAAAATAGTAGGACAAACAACAACGGCATCCGGTCCGTTACTTGATTTGGGAAAATGACTAGTATATAATTTTTCATCTTTTCCTGCATTTTTGCAAACACTGCAAAATTTAACAATACTTGAATTTTGATTTTGTTTATTTGCAGGTTTAAAATTATTACGACCAGCGACGGTAGTAAATCCTTTTGAATCAGCACAGCGAGACATCTTATAGAGTAATAGAGTAATAGAGCGTTTAGATAACTTTAAATAGCTTTAAAAATTTGAGGTTGGTAAAATTCTATTAAATTCTTTAAAGAAAGTAATACAATTATTATAAGAAAGGGTGGGGGACTATGATTTAATTTATAAAAAGTATTTCAATTTTATTCATAATAAATTGAAAATTTATTATGAATAAAAATATACAATCTTTGATTGTATCAATTTTTTATACACGAAATTGAATAAAAATAAAAAAAAGCAATATGCTGTTATTATAATATAATAATGTTTGCAAAAAATTCATTCTTTAGTAAAAATGTAAATTCATTAAATGGGGTTATTGTCGACGCCGGTGGAAAATATAAAGCACTTGTAGACATGTATACAAAATTATCACTTTATGTAAAAACAATTCGCATTTTAATAAAACAATATGCTAGTGGAAATTTTGATACCGTTGCCCACGCATTAACTCAAGAAAATTATAATAAATTATCTATTGAAATAGCATCCTTATCTGCAGACGGGGGAAAATATCCCGATTATGAAAATTTACGTCTAGGAATAACAGATTCATTGCAGGGATTATATCAATCTATTTTGCAACATAATATATTATTAGATACTGAGGCCAAATTAAGTGTTGCCAATAATAATTTACAAATATTATATGATCCTGTAAAATTACAAGATTGGGTAAATAAAATGAATCAAAGACGTACATTATTCGGAGAAAGTAAAGTCCAACCGAAGGTCAAAGCCACTGTTAAACCTGAGTATGCCGAATATATTAAATTATATGGTTATCCTCCAGGTGGTAATTTTGATATGAATAAATTAGCCGGTATTTTGGTTAAATTAGGTATACAACCAAAATAAATGCGATTTATAATTTATACATATAAATAATTTATAAATCAAAGAATTTATTCTTCATCAGCAGCCACTTCAGTATTGGCAACATCAGCAGAATCCTTAATGACGAAACGAATTTCGTATGTGCGAGCACCGAAAGCATCAACACCAGTAAGTTCCTCTTGACCTTCAGCAGGGGCAACAGTTAAAACGAAACTAATGGCATCATCAACTTGGAAAGGAAGAGCTTGAGCTTGGTCAGCGCCAAGAGAAATATCTTGGAAACGAGAAACAGCCGAACCAATCATTTGGTCAAATAAGACACGGCACAAGTTAGTATTGTCATTGGTGGCGTTGGTCATATATTTATCACCATTAGCATCAGTAACAAGACCTTCGTGGGTACCAGACTTAGAAACAGCAGTAACCTTAGCAACAATATCATACCAGGTATGACCCTCAGCAGAACCGTCAGCAATTAAACGTAAATCTTGGAGTAATTCAGTTTCATTGTTGAAAAGATCAGTACCAAAGTGTGTGCCGAAAAGTTTGGAAGCCAAATAACGAGTGAAATCGTGGCAAACCATCAATTTGTTATCAGCCAAAGCACCATTACTATCGATAAGAGCAATAGCACCTTGAGACAAAGAACTAATGTTCATCATAGCATTCATAGGATTAAGAGCAGGCCATGAAGCAGTATCGACGTAATATTTAATATCGGCATCGGCCAAGTTATTGACATCAGTGGAGTCAGTTTGGAATTGGAAAACAGACTTCATGTCGTCAATGCTGACATATAAGATGGCAGTAGCACTGACATCAAGGACGGGGATGGGTTCAGAGAATAAGTTACCAGCGACACCCATGGTGACACTGGAATTGAGCGATTCTAAAACAAAGTTGACCATTGTTATATATTACTAAACGAAATTTAATTTTACAAATTTTATTATTGTACTTTTTGTAAAAAAATATAAGTATAAATCAACGCATTTATGAATACAATTGTTCAATTTCCAAAGTAAAAGAAAAATCATTATCATTCATTAAAATTGGTTCTCCAAATCGACTCAATAAACGCACATTTAATTTTTCCAATTTTATAGGTCCGAAATATTCCCTTTTTTTGAAAACTCGGTCACTGGCCGTATTTGTTATAATTGTATTCATTCCACTTACAACAGAAATGCGACCCATGATGTTATTACCGAGATAATTTTCATTTGCAGTATTACATAATAATGTATTTGTTACAAAATTCTTATGAAAATCATCTATTTCTAAATATATGTAATTCTGTATATTGCTTCCATAACTAGATTCGCCTTCAATATACCAATTGTAACTTTTTTCTGCTAAAGTTCCTGTAGTAAAATTTCCTGTTATAAGATCCAAATATGGAGTTTCTGAATATGCAATTATATAATAGGATCTTCTAAATCCCATCATCCATCCCGCATTTAAATATAATGGTCTTTCTGGTTCATCCTCAATCGCAAAATTAAGAGAAAAATAAAATGAATTAGAAGGATCCGCATTTAATATGTCAGAATTCATAAATAAATTTTTCGTATCATCTCCACTAGCCTTGGTTCTTATAACGCATTTTGAAGTTATTTCATTTACATCGAAATATAAGTACTCCAATCCGTAACGTATGTTTGAAAACATATTATTCATGGAATCTCTAAATATATCGGAACGATAATTACCAGAAGGAATTTGTATTACATGTTTTATTTCCGGAGGATATACTTCTAACGAATCGTTAGGTGTAGGTGCATTATAAAGAGTTATCGTAAATTCATTGGATTTATTTGCAGAGTCGAAAGTATACCAACAATTCGGAAATTCGACTGATGTAACGTTAATAGAAATAACATTATTTATTACTTCCGGAAGATGGAACGTAAAATTATTGGATTTTGTTTTATCGTAATTTTTTCTAAAGAGAGAATCGACACATAAATTTTTTACATTAATACGTTTTTCCACTGGATTAATTTTTCCGGCGGGATATTTATAATCATATGTATTTACAACTGGTTGTGCAGGTTTTGTTATTATTGGTCTGCTCATTTAATCGTGTAACGTATAATAATATATAAATTATAAATTATATTATTATATTGATTTTATACGGATTTTATACGGATTTATATTTTATCAAGGAATTTATGCCTTTGGTGCTCCAGGTTTTGCAACAGACCAAGCAGATGCACCTAAAGCATTAATAGCACGAATTTGTACACTATATGAGGTTCCATTTGTTAATCCTGTAATCACAATAGGAGATTTATCAGTATCTGCACTAATCACAGTAACACCTTTATTAAATGTATATTCGTAATTTGTAATGGGCGAACCGTTTGCGGCCGGTGCCGGGAAAGTAACAGTTAATTGTTGATTAAGTGCCAAAACAGTACCAATAGTTGGAACTGCCGGTTCCTTATATACAGGAATAAATGTGATTGCTTTGGCAAGAGGAAGTCCATCACCGGCAGCACTAGTCGCCTTCATCAAGAAATTATAACTAACATCATTTGTTAATCCGGTTATTGTCATTATATTTCCAGATACATCGCCCAATGAATAATTTGTTCCATTATCTACGGAATATTTGTATCCGGTAATGGGGGCATTTCTTATGGCAGGAGGGGTAAAAGTAATTACTGCAGATTGATTTCCCGGAGCAATTGCCGTTACTGCCGGTGCCAAAGGTGGTAAATATACATATTGAACTGGTTTGGCAACAGGTGCTGACGCAATAGATTCTCCAGCCGAATTTACAGCAATAACTTTAATGTTATAATTTATATTATTTAATACCCCAGTATTTATTATAATAGGTAATACAGTTGTATTGGCATCTATATAATCGCCATAAACATTATTTGGTCCTAATGAATATTTATATGTTGTAATTGGAGCACCATTTGGTAATGGGGGTGCAAAATTTACTGTGAGAGATTGATATCCCGCCACTAAAGACGTAACCTTTATTTGTGCAGGCGGTAAATAAATATATTTCGCGGCCTTAGACGGACCAGAAACAGGAGAATCTCCGGCCAAATTGGTAGCAATCATTTTTACTGTATTTGCAACGTTATTGGGAACATTATCTATTAAAATAGGAGACGTCACGCCACTCATATCAATAAATACTGTATCCGCATTGAGAGCATATTTATATTTGGTAATTTCAGCGCCATTATTAAGAGGAGGTGTAAAATAAACCAATGCACTATTAAATAATGGAGTAACACTAGTAATAACTGGTTTTGCGGGAATATCATAAGGTATTTTATTTCCAATTTGATTGGATTTTGCAGAATTTCCGTTTTTATTAACGGCAACCAAATATACATCATATGGAGTTCCATTTAATACACCTGCCACAGTTATAGGTGAAGTTGTTCCTGAACCTTTCAATAATGCCACATTATTTCCAAAACCAAACATATATTGTGTAATTGGCGAAGAATTATCATTGGGTGCTGTGAAATATACTTTAAGATTTTTGGCACCTGGAACCACATTAGTAATAACTGGTGCTTCAGGAACACCAGGAATAATTGCCATGGCATTTGAAATACCAGATTGACCAGCCGCGTTATAGGAGAAAATAGTAATATTATAGGCAGTTTTATTTACCAAATTTGGAATCATTAATGGAGAAGTTAATCCAGATACATCAATCGGAGTTGAACCAATAGAATAACGGAATCCCAAAATATCAGAACCGTTAGTATTAATTGGATTAAAATGAACATATACACAATTGTTACCAGGAATAATTTGAGTTATGGTAGCAGGATAAGGAATACCATAAGGAACAAAGGAATTCGATGGAGAAGAATAACTGGAATCTCCGGCCATATTTACTGCTTTCATTTTAAGAGTATATGTTGTAGCATTTGTTAAACCATAAATACGAATAGGACTAGTATTTGAAAGAGTAATAAAATCACTTCCATCATTTAACGAATATTTATATTGTGTTACCGGTGCACCATTTGCACTTCCATCTGTGAAATAAACATCGGCAATTCCATTATAAGGAATAACACTAGTAACAGTTGGTGGACTAGGAACTGTTCTCGGGAAAATTGGACCATATGAGGTTGACGCCGGAGTATCTCCAATAGCAGTAACCGATTTAATTTTTATATTGTAATTTTGTCCATTTGTTAATCCGGTTATAGAGAAACTATTTGTAAGAGAAGAAACTGTAGATGAAAAAGTATTTCCGCCATCTAACGAATATTTATATCCGATAATTCCATTACCATTTGCATCAGCTCCGTTCATATTTGGGTTAGAAACTTCGACTGTTAATTGGCAATCTCCCGGAATAACAGAAGAAATTGATGGTGAATTTGGCACAGTAAATGGCACGAAAATATCCGAAAGAATAGAGGCGGGCGAATCTCCAGCCACATTTACCGATTTCACCACAACAGCATACGATCCTCCGTTTGTTAATCCAGTAACAACAATAGGCATTGTTGTTCCAGTAGTAGTAACATAGGGGTCGCCATTTATAGAATATTTATAATTTGTAATTGGACGACCATTGGCACTTCCATCAATCACATAAATAGATGCTCTTCCATCTCCAGTTATAATATTTCCAACAGAGGGGGCATTGGGAACAGTATAAGGAACAAAAGAACTCGATTGAGCCGAAGCATTTGAAATTAAATTAGTACTGGTAGCAGCCATTAATCTAACTTTATATGCTTGATTATAGGTTAATCCGGGAATTGTAATAGGAGAGGTGGTAGATGTTGCCCAACTATAAGTATTGCCGTCCAAAGAATATTTATATCCAGTTATGTATCCAGGACCATTAATTGCTCCATCCGTGAAATAAATGCTGGCAGTTTGGAAACTAGTACTTGCTCTAGTAATAATAGGTGGACTAGGAAGAGCATATGGAACAAAGGCAGTAGATGCAATAGAGTCGGCAGAATCGCCTACTGCCGAACTGGCGCGTAAAACAGCAGTATATGATGATGAATTTGTTAATCCAGATATAGCAATAGTCATATTACTTAAATCAACTACAGATGCAGTTGTATAAGTAGTTTCTCCATTTAAGGCATATTTATAACCAGTAATTGTACTTCCGTTGGCATTTCCATTTTTGAAATATATGATTGCCGAATTAGCACCAGGAACAATATTTGTAATAATAGGAGGACTGGGAACAATGGCGGGAATAATTGGGGAGGATGCAGTTGTGGCAGAAGATTCCAATCCATTTGTGGCAATAGTTTTTAATTGGACAGTATAAGAATTTCCATTTATTAATCCGGTAATGTCAAATGGACTAGAGGTAGAAGGTGCCCAAATATAACTTCCGGAATTGAGAGAATATTTATATCCGGCCAATGTGGCGCCATTTAATGACCCAGGTGTAAAAGAAACAGTTATTTTTGAATCTCCAGGTGTATAAGTGGGCGATATTGGTTCAGACGGAGTTCCAATTGGAGTAATAGAAATAGATGTATTTGATGGAATAGAATTACCGGCACTAGTAACTGCCGAAATATTAAATGTATATCCTGTTCCATTAATTAAATTGCCAATTGTAATAGGATTAGAAACTCCCACAGAATGAAGAGTTGCATCCCCATTTATAGTGTAGGTATATCCAGTAATGACCCGTCCATTTGATTCACCATTTTGATAATATATACTGGCTGAACTATCAGATGCAGTTGTATTTATAATTGCAGGAGCATCAGGAATTGTGCATGGAATAACCACATTAGATGAATCACTTGCGATAGATTCACCAATAGCATTTACTGCGACCATTTTAACAGCATATTGTGTTCCATTTGTTAAACCAGTGATAATAAAATTGGTATTTGTTCCTTGAATTGGCGCCGTTACATAAGAACCCAATACACCACTAATATCCAAACAATATTTATACGATGTAATCGGAGAACCATTTGCAATAGAAGGCGTAAAATTAACGGTTATTTGTTGATTTCCTGCAACAATTTCGGTAACAACTGGTGCCGAAGGCACGTCGCAAGGAGTATATTGAGGGGTAGTTAAAGAAACAGGAGATTGACCATTTGCATTTTCAGTTTTAATAGCAACAGTATAAGCAGTTCCATTTAATAATCCACCAATATTAATTACGCCGGATTGAGTATCTTCGGCCAAAATAAACGCACCTCCATTTACGGAATAATAATAATTTGTAATAGCCGAACCATTATCACTTCCCTCGGAAAAATAAACATCTAATCCTGTACTTTTGGGAGTAATTTTGGTAATAATAGGTTTATCGGGGGTAGATGAAGGTGTTTCGGTTAAAGAAGACGTCGACGGATCAGATGGACCACTATTATTAACCGCCTTTAAAAGAATTGTATAGGCAGTGCTATTTGTTAAATTAGTAATAGTAATGGGAGATTCTGTTTCGTTTGCCCAAACATATGCGCCACCATTTAATGAATATTTATAACCGATAATGGCGGAACCAGGATTAATTCCTTTATTAAAATGCACTTCAATTGCCTTATTTTTTGATACAGTACTTAACAATGTTGGAGGATTAGGAGAAGATTGTGTAACAAAAGGAACGAAAGAACTGGAGAAAGCCGAAGGAGTAGATTCTCCGGCGGAATTAACGGCAAGAAGAGACACTGCATAAGGAGTTCCATTTGTTAACCCCTCTATCGTTATTGGCGATTCATATCCATTGCAATCCGTAAAAGTAACACCATCTAACGAATAACGATATTTGGTAATAACTGCGCCATTAAAAAATCCGGGAACAAAATAAACTTCACCTTTAGTATTTCCGGCAGTAACACTATCAATTGACGGGGGTTCAGGAACTGTATAAGGCATAAAATTGGAAGATGATGGGGTGGTTGATGCCCCGGCGCCATTTATTGCTTTCATTTTGATGGAATAAAGAGTTCCATTCGATAAATCAGAAATAGTGAATATGGTAGATAAATCGGAAAGAACAATATAGGAACCATTATTCAAAGAATATTCGTACGCCGTAACTGTGGAACTATTTTCATTTCCAGGAGTAATAGTTATTTCGGCACTTCCATTTCCGGGAGTAATAGACGAAATGGCGGGAGCCTCAGGGTAAGTATATGGCGTAACATACTCGCCAGTTGATGCTGCCGACATTCCCACCTCATTCATAGCAACCATTGTCACAGAATATTCGACATTTTGTGTTAAATTGGGAATAGTGAATGTATGAGTTGTTTGATTTACTGTTGCAAGCAAATAATTAACACCTCCATCCACGGAATATTTATAGGATGTTATATTGGAATAGTTTGATGATGGTGGGGTAAAAGTTACAATTGCCAATTTATTTCCTGCAGAAACAGACGAAATAACGGGAGCATCCGCATAAGACATACCCACCGTAGAAATTGTAATTGGTAAAGAATTTCCATTTACGTTCGTGGCATAAATAGATAAACTTTGAGATTCTCCCAAAGTCAAATTTTGAAAAGTTAAAGTTGTGGCCGAAGATACTGTAACTGGAGATTGGGAATTATATGTGTATGTATAAGAAGAAATGGATGCGCCACCATTATCACCTCCGGCAAACGTTACATACCATGTTTTATCCCCATTAATAGAAGATGTTATTATAGGAGATGCAGGAATAGTTGATGGCGTGACGGACTCCGATGGGGATGAGGCATTGGAATCGCCCATAATATTAACCGATTTCCATCTAACGGTATAGGCAGTTCCATTTGTTAATCCAGTAGAAATAGTATATGGTGAACTAACTAATCCAACAGAAACATAATTTGTTCCGTCAAGAGAATATTTATATCCGGTAAGTGCCGAACTACCATTATATGTTCCATTGGCAAAAGAAACAATAATCGATTTATTTCCATATGTAACGCCTGTAATACTAGGCGCATCTGGAATTGTCATAGGAATAAAAGAGGAGGATGCAGATGACGCCGGAGAATCTCCAACCGAATTAGTTGCTTTAATTGCAACAGTATATGAACTTCCGTTTGTTAATCCAGTAATAGTAATAGGACTAGTTGTTCCAATTGCATTACTGTAGGTAGTTCCACCATTGAGAGCATATTTAATTCCAGTAATAGGATTTCCGCCGTCATTTACTGTGAAGGCAATTATTGCCGATTGATTGGCAACAGTAACAGAACTAATGACAGGTGCTAATGGAAGTGTTTTTGGCACAAAATTGGATGATGCAGTAGAAACCGGTGAATCTCCAACCACATTTGTTGCAATCATTTTAACATAATAAGTTGATCCATTAGTTAATCCAGTAATAACAAAAGGGGATGTAAGAGTACCCAAAGTAACAAAACTTCCATCATTTACGGAATATTTATATTGAGTAATTGCAGATCCGCCGGTAGAAGGTTGAGTAAAGGCAACAGATGCTTGACCATTTCCAACCGTAATTGTACCGATAGTAGGTGAGGATGGAAGAGTTTTTGGAATGAATGCCGAAGAAGCACTTGACGCTGCCGAATCTCCCACAGAATTGGTCGCCTTTATTAAAACAGTATAAGAAGTTCCATTTGTTAATCCAGAAATAGAAAAACTGGTAGAAGTACTTCCAGTAGAAGTATATGTGCTTCCATTATTTATAGAATATTTATATCCGGTAATAGCAGAACCTCCATCATATCCAGGAGTAAATGATACAGTTGCCGTTTGATTTCCAGCAACAATGGTGCCGACTGTTGGCGCAACTGGAATTGTTGCGGGTAATGTTACGGAACTGGATGTTGCCGAAGAAGGAGAATCTCCAGCGCCATTTACTGCCTTAATTGCAACTACATAAGAAGCATTATTATTTAATCCAGTAATTGTAAGAGGAGAAGTGGTCGTGACTAAAAGTGTCGAAGTTACCCAATTATTGAAGGAATATTTATATCCGGTGATGGCCGAACCACCATTCGAAGTAGGTGCCGTAAAAGTAACTGTAAGAGTTCTATTTCCACCAGTGACGGTTCCAAGAGTAGGGACAGTAGGAGGCAAATACATGGTAAAAGATTGGGAGGTATAATCAGAATCTCCAACATAATTGACGGATTTCAAATAAAGAGTATATATCGAAGAAGTTAATCCTGTCAAAGTAAATGGAGAAGTGGTTCCAATAGTAGTATAATTAACATTGTCCAATGAATATTTATACGCATAAATAAAACTACCTCCATTCCAATCCGGTGCAGTAAAAGAAACCGACGCAGTTTGAGTATTACCAATAGTAATAGAATTAATTGTGGGAGGTTCAGGAACTGAAACATTTGGATTATCAATAACAGATACAGTAAAAGAGAAAAGAGATTGACCAATAGTGGTAGTAATATCTTTAATGGTTAAAGATACAGTTCCAGATGCAACAGATGCGATATTGGAAAAAGTAAATGCATATCCAGTTGTTGCGGGAGAAAAAGTACCTAATAAAGTAGTTCCGCTATATAATCCATATGTGCGAGTTTTATATGCCAATCTATCTTGATTATTCGATTTATATGTTAAAGTAAAAGGAGAATATTGCAAAATATCGGTAGATGGAGTAATAGATTCATATGGAGTAACTTGAACTGCTATTGCAGAATTATGAAATGGATACATTATAACATTTTTATTCGCTGGTTTAGTGAGAGTATATACACTTACAGTTCCAGTCTCATTTATAACGGCAGGTTCTTCTCCAACACCTCTACCGTATTTACCAATACGTTTAATTGTTCCATCATTCAAAACGAATACATATCCTCCGTTTGATTCGTAAATGGTTTTAATATTTTGAAAGAAGGCATAATCACCTGGAAAAGATGATTGGAATGTAGAATAATAGGCGTATGTTCCCATCAAACCAAAATAAATAAAAGTTCCATCGGATTTTAAAGCACCAAATGAATTAGAAGTAGAATACAATCTAACAATATTATTTATAAGTGCTGAGGGAACATCAGTTAATCTGCCACCAAAACGAATATCACCTCCATTTACTACAGTACCATCTGCTTTAAGACCCATATAACAAGTACCTGAATCGTTAGTAACGATTTGGACAATATTTGTATATGCAGTTACTACACCTGAAAGAGAGACGCGCATACTATTATCCGAAAACCAAAAAATAAAATTGGTTCCACTCATTTGAATATATTGTTTAACAGTTACGCCTGCAGGTAATGTATAATATAGCGTATTTGCAGCATTTCTTAAAGTAAAAGTAGTTCCATTTTGACATAAACAATATATAGTATAGTTTGCAACGTATACATCTAATATTGTTTGAGTTACTACCGATGCAGTTGAAATATAACTACCACTTCCCCATAATAAGGCATATCCATCAGAAGACCATGCAGTAAAATAATTTTCAGAAGGTACAATTTTAATTACATTGCGAACGGTGGTTAAATCATAAGTTGTTGTACAACTTCCCCATGAAATAACTGTTCCATCATTTTTTAATCCGGCAAATCCATTATAATTTGCATAAATATCTTTAATATTAGTTAAATCTACTGAATGAGGAGGGATATTTCCAGTTCTAGGGGTATTAATATCAATATATGAATCTGTCGATCCCCAAGAAATTACTTGACCATCTGCACGAAGTGCAGAAAATGCTGAATTACTACCAACTATTTTTTTAATATTGTATAATTCTGATGCAAAAAGATTACATTTTCCGCCATATAAATCCCATCCCCAACAAACAACATTTCCATTTCCTAATAAAGCAACAGATGCATATTGATTAGATACAACATATAATACATTACTTAAATCTGTTGTGAGTGCCGTATTTTGCCAAGTAGAATATGGAACTGTTCCTGTTATTGTATAACGTCTTCCAAAAAAATGCGATAAATTATCCACGGTTACTGTACCTAATCCCATAGACGCGTCTAATGCGATTGGTTCACTTATTTGATTTTTCGTGTAAAAAATATTGGTCGAATAATAGAAGGAATATTTATAATCTAAAATTTTGGGAGTAAAATAAACACCAATAGTATCAAAATTATCACTCTCCAAAATAAAATTACCTTCGGCACCTGTAATATCAATAGATGCGCGAATATGAATTCCATAAGTTTGTTTTATAGTATTAATAATATATTTCCAATCTTCACTTTTCCATATATCACATGCTAAGAAATCTATATATTCAGCACCTCTTTCTTCTTTTAACCAAACTAAAAAATCGATTAAATCTTTCCAAGATTCTAATTGTGGATCTCCATTTTTAACATCAAGAACTGTTCCTGGATACATGGAATCTATTATTTGGCAAAAAGGTTTCGCATAATTATGTTGAGCAATCGCTATTTTACTATACGATTTTGTTATTTTGGATTTGAGACTGGCAAAAGTCTCATTGCAATAATTAAATTCAATATATTCAGTATTAGGAGTAAGGGAAGATTCAATCGAATCTATATCCGGAAGTCGAGTATCAATTAATATGAGAGTAGACATATTATATTATATTTTCACATAATATAAAATACAAAAAATACTATTGTGCTTTACAATTTTATTTTGCAAAAATTATTGTTTTATTTTATTTGCAATTTTTCCCAATTTGGGGGAAGATTTGTGTTATTTGATATATCGATATTGATCCATTGTTCATGAGAACGACCGAATAAATCTATTCCTGATTTCATACGCATTTCAATAATAGATTCATTGGTATATTCTGGTTTATTGAATTCTTGATGACTGAAATTTTCCAATTTATTTTTAATATATTTTACATCACCAAAATAACTTAAATGCCACCCGCCATTTGGAATAATATATTTAGATTGATTTAAGCGGCAAATATTAGCATCTTCTTTAAAATGATTTTTATATACACCATAATTTACTAATTTGGCGGCAAACCATGGGTATTGGTTTTTACACGTTAAATTATAATAATAAAAATCCATTGCAAAAGACATATATGGTTGTATTTGATTTGGGGATTGAATTAACTTCTGAAGAATAATAGGATTAATTATTTCATCCAAATCTGATATTAAAATATAATCAGATGATTCATCTAAATTAAGTGAATCCAATCCATGTTTTATATAATTCCTTTGGTGATTTTCATTTTGCCAAACTTCATCATTCATTTTCCCGTTATATTCATGGGTTGCATTTGGTATTAAATCACGATCTATTATATGAATAATTTTGTCTGCATATTTCGAGTAGCGTTCGGCATTTTCTTGATAAAAAAGAGGTTTTGGATTTCCTTTATAAGTAAGAGTAGATTCTGACAAAACAAAATAATCAACAATTGGGTAAAGAAGTTCAAGTCGATATTCTAACATGTCGAGTTCATTATAAAATGTAAAACAATCGATAATTTTCATTTTACAATTTATAATAATAAAGTTTTTATGTTATTTTGTAAAAAATTGATAATATTATAATAATATAAATATATTATTACCTTCTAATATAAATAAAATTCTTTACTCTATATAATATATCATAATGAATAATACTACTATTTTCGATAAGATGTTTTTAAAGCGTTTTTGCTTACCAATTGATTCTAATATTGATTTATATGAGACTGGAGATATTCAGATAAATTCATGTTTATGTGGAAAGTTTAATCATATAGCGTGCGTTTTAAAAGGGAAATGTGGCTTTGAAAAAGGTTAGAATACTAAGTTATGGTGTAAATAAAATGGATGATGGATTATCGCCTGGTATACACGCGGAACATGATGCTTTGCGAAAATTATTGCCATTAAAACCTAAAAAAAAATTGGAAAATATAAATATATTAGTTGTACGATTATCTTCAAAAAATAAATTGCAATCTAGTAAACCTTGTGCAAATTGTATAAAAGTTATGAAAACTTTACCCAAAAAATTGGGATATAAAATTCAAAATGTCTATTATTCCGATATTAATGAAAATATTGTAAAAACAAATCTTCACAATTTAGATAATGATGACAAACATTATAGTCGTTCTCAAAAGAAAAAGTATTTGTAATTTATAATTTATAATAATATAAATTATAAATAAAAAATAAAAAAGATTTTTTTATGTTTATGTTTATGTTTATGTTTATGTTTATGTTTTATTTGAAATACATTTCATAAAATTATCAAAATATATTTGTTCATTTTTTTCACATAAAATATTATATTTATTGTTATTATTAATTATTGGTTTTTTTGTAGCATTATAACTTACTAATTCATTATATTTTTCTATAGTTGGCATTATCTTACTAATATATTGTATAAAATCATTATATTGAGGTTGTTCATAATATACAGATATTGATCTGTTATTTCTTTTTGTGTTTAATGTATCTAAAATTGGTATTACATTGCCTAATCTATCGATATCAATTTCTTCATCCCAAGAACTACTAAAAGGACATATATGTTCTAATGAATATTTATTTTCTAATAAATTTGTTGGGACATTTTGTTTATAATAATAAAATAATAATGTTTTTTCAAAAAATTTTCTTCCCCTTCTTTTATCTTTTTTAATATTACCATTTTCCAAAAATCTAACATAAGGACTATTTCCTTCTTCAAATAAAACCTTACAAAGACTAGAAAAAACATCATCTTTTAATTTTTCTGTAAGAATATAAGGATTCTTATATAATTTGTCTGCTTGAGAATCTATAAAACTTCCACCTGCTTCATATATAATAAAATCCATATTTTTAAAATCTTCCCTTTTGTCTTTATTTGAAATATCTTGAACAAAAAAATGATATAATAATGTTTTTTCAATAGATTTAATTATTACTTTTTCATCTTCATTTATATTTAAAAATCCAATAATTGCAACAATAATTAAATACATATTATTTTTCTTAAGTGTATTAATTTTTTCATTACATGTTTTATTAAAAAGGGTTTCATTAATATTTTCGGTAAAAATATTATTTTTTATTTTATTTAAAATACTAATTGTGTTTTTCATTTTTTCAATAAAAAAATTCACATTTTCTGTAGTAAAACTATTCTCAAATGTAGACTTAAATAATGTTTTATATACTTTAAAGAATAGAGATAACCCATCTGAATCAGTTTGTTCTATCATAGAACATTGTATATTACAATAATTTTGAAATCCAACAATAAAATCATATGCATTTATCGAATCATTTACTTCAAAATTATAACATGTTAATACTTCGTTTTCTGCTTTATTTTTATAAAATTTTTCTAATGTATTTAAAATGTTTGCATATAAAACTTTATCAATTATATTAAAATTCTTTACATTATATAACCTACATGCTAATAATTCGATTTCTGCTAATTTTGTATTAAATTTGTTTATATCTTCAAATATTTTACATAATTCTTCAGTACTATATCCTTCAAATAAATTTACATTTATTTTTACATTTGTATCAAATCTATCACTTCTATTTATCATTAATTTATTTTGAATCTCTTCAATAATCGGTTCAGCATAATCTCTTAATTTTTGTAAATGATTTTTATATAATTCTTCTTCTCCATTATCAATAAAAAATTTATTATATTTAAATAGCATTAAATTATTATATGAAATATTTAAAAATATATTTTTTATTTTTTTATTTATTTCTTTGTCTTTAATATTTTCATCAATAAAAGTAAATAAATCATTTAAATACTCTGAATAAATGTCAAAAGGACGTTCCATAAAATGACATATAGCATTTATTCTATTATTGCCATCTATATTCGTATATGTTTGTGGTCCATTACTTAAATTTTCTCCAAATGTTATTGCGTGAACACTATTAAATGTTTCATATAAAAAATTAATATAATCTTTTTCATTAGGTGAAATTGTTTTTTTTGGCAAAATATCCCATTTTTTCTTTCTTTGAAATTTTGGTTTTATTATTTCACCTTGTTTAATTTTATTTACCAAATGTTTTACTTCCCACTGTTCGTTTTTAATTCTCTTTCCCGTCATGATTGTTCTTATTACATTATATCACGGGGTATCTTTATATTATTTAAATAATATAAATTATATACTAATATAAAGAAGTACACCAAAGAAAAAAGGGTTAGGGTTTTTTTGTTTTTTTGTTTTGTTTTTTTGTTTTTTTTGTTTTTTTGTTTTTTTTTGTTTTTTGTTTTTTTGTTTTTTTTGTTTTTTGTTTGAATTATTAATAATAATTATTATAATATTCTTTATCATAATTTTCTTCTGTATAGTATTCTTCTTCTTCATGAATTACATTTTCATCTTCATCAATATTTATAATATCTAATTGTTTAAATGGATGATGTTCAAATTTTGCATTTAATTCTGGAATATAAGTTAATGAATTAATAAACATAATATTATTATTTGAAGTTATTGTGTAATTATTTATACTATAAAACATGGTTTCTTCTTCTGTATTTTCAACATATTCTAAAGGATATCTATGATTAAAGGGGTCTATTTCGTTATTATAATCTCCCATTTCAGGGGCCACGTTTTCATAATCTAATAAATGAACAGGATTATAACCATAATTAATAGTTAATACTTTTATTTCTTTTTCTGATTGCTCTTCTGAATTAATTAAAACACAAATACCAGTTCTTGTAAACGAATCAAATAGAGTAACTCGATTTATAAAATAATTTTTAATATTTTCATATAATTTAAAATCAATTTTTCTAATATATTTTCCGGATTTTTCTTCGTATCCATTAAATGATAATATATATGATATAATATCTCTTGGAAGATTATTTGACATATTATTGCATACAATCGTTGTAGAATCCATTTTTAAATAGAGTAATAGAGTAATAGAGTAATAGAGTAATTAATTGCTTTAAATAGTAGGAGGTAATATTCAAGTAGTTAAATACTTAAATATATTATAAGAAAGGGTGGGCGACTATGATTTAATTTATAAAAAGTATTTCAATTTTATTCATAATAAATTGAAAATTTATTATGAATAAAAATATACAATCTTTGATTGTATCAATTTTTTATAGACGAAATTATATTTCGTCTATAAAAAAATATAGAGACTTTTTGTCTCTATCAATTTTTTGGATACATAATAAATTTTCAAATTATTATCAATAAAAATATAATAAAACCTACATATAATATAATATATTTCAAACAAAATGGAAAACACAGGAGGAAAAAAAGAAAAATCTAAAAAAATAAAAGGAATATTTATTTTTCGCCGTGATTTTAGATTGACAGATAATATAGGTCTTTTAGAACTTGCCAAAAAATGCGATATAATATATCCCATATTTATTTTTACACCCGAGCAAATTGGGTCTAATCCTTATAAATCGGATTCAGCAGTTCAATTTATGATTGAATCTTTAATGTCATTAGATTCACAAATTAAAAAAATTGGAGGAGGAATGGGAGGCAGTGGATTACAATGTTTTCATGGGAAAAATAAAGAAATACTTAGTAAAATTTTAAAAGAAATTGGAGATATATCTTTTGTCGGATTTAATCGCGATTATACTCCCTATGCAAAAAAACGAGATGAACAAATCACGTATCTTTGTGAAACCTTAAATATAGAAGTTTTAATAGGGGAAGATTATTATTTACATCCTCCAGGAACAATACAAAACAGTACCGGAAAACCATATCAAAAATTCACACCATATTATATGGTTGCTCGTTCTAAACGAGTTGATCCGATTTCTCACGGAAGAAAAAAAATCGAATTTGCCCGATTTTCCGCGGGGGGTAATTTGGGGGGTATTTCATTAACTGATGCTATGGCAAAATTCTGTAAACCATTACCCAATATATTAGTTCATGGAGGGTTAGATGCGGGAAATATTGTTTTACGCGAGGCAATACGAAATGCGGGTTCTTATGCAAAAAATCACAATACATTATCATGGAGTACTACAAATTTAAGTGCATATATAAAATTCGGTATTTTTTCAATTCGAGAAATATATCACGCCTTTTCTGGACATTCGTCGGAAATTATTCGCCAACTTATTTGGCGCGATTTTTATGCACAATTACTCCATTTTTTCCCTGAAGTATTGGACGGACCAATGAAACCGGCGTATAAAAAAATACATTGGCATCATAATTCGCGTTGGTTTAATGCATGGAAAGCAGGGAAAACTGGATTTCCCGTTGTTGATGCATGTATGAGAGAATTAAATACGACAGGATTTTGTCATAATAGAGGAAGACTTATTGTCGCCTCATTTTTAGTTAAAACATTACTTATTAATTGGCAAGATGGGGAAAAATATTTTGCCAAAATGCTTACAGATTATGACCCGGCGTCAAATAATTTAAATTGGCAATGGGTCGCATCATCCGGAGTTGACTCACAACCATATTTTAGAATATTTAATCCTTGGTCACAAGGAAAGGAATATGATAAAGATTGTGAATATATTAAAAAATGGGTTCCAGAATTAAAAGATGTTCCTGCCAAAGATATACATAAATGGGATGTTAAATGGAAAGATTATTCTAATGTTTCTTATCCAAAACCAATATGTGATTATGGGGAACAAAAAGAAATGGTGTTAAAAATGTATTCCGATATATATAAAAAATAAATAAAAGCAAATAAATCGAAAAATCGAAATTATTTACCTATTATATGTAAATAATATATATATACATATAATATATTATATAATTAAAAATGCCTAGAAAAACAGGAAAAAATAATACATCATCAGTTCCCACTAGAACTCGCGCATATTTAAGTAGAACTGCCAAAAATAAAAAGTCGGCAACCCCCGAATTACTTATTCATCCACCTGCTATTCCTGAAGAGGTTGAATCTATAAAAATTTCAAATAATCCAAAAATAAGTACTACTGGAACTCCTCCCCCTATACAAAAAATTGAATCCCCCAAAGAAATTAAAGAAATAATACAAAATGCTGTTATAAATGCCAAAGACATAAATATTATGAATAAATATAAAGTAAATTTTACTGAAAAACATAGACAATTCTTTTTAGAATCTCGTGACCGAATATTTAGTGGAAGAACTCCTTTTGAAACTGCTATTGTTCGATTTAATGTATCATTTGCATCTGAATTAAAACTTTATAATCCCAAAACAAAAAAAGAATTTGATGAATTTATAAGTAAAACCCCAGAAAGAGTTTTATCAGTACCCGAAGGGGGATGTGAGGTTATAGTATGTGGAACATGGGGTGGAAGTAAAGATCAAGAAAAAATTATTCACGCCGGTATGGTTTATAATAAAAAAGGAAAATATATGATTTTTAATCCAAATGATGACGACAAATGTTATGACGATGGATTTTATTATTGTTATACTTCTGATAATGCCGCATTTGATAGACCATTGCGCGGTAGAAAACAAGATTTACATTTTGGAATTAAAAGTGGCGCATGTTTTGTTATTTCATATGCATTAAAAATATTATGTGAAAAAATGAAATATGCAGAATTTATTAAATTAGTAAAAACAAAAACTTTACGAGAAATTATGGAAAAATGTTTTGAGGTTATGGAAAATTAACGTCTAGTCTGATTTGTCCTATATATAATACAAATCCCAGAATAGACTTTTATAGTTTGGTTATAATGATATAGAAGATGTCGGCGATACATTATCTAATCCCATAATAAAACGGCGAATTTTTACCGATAAATTTTCCCCGTTTACCATAATATCTCTTACTGTTATATCTATATATAACTTTTTGGCAATTGTAAATTGTTGTTCAGTCATATGATTCTTAAGAAAAGTCATTCTTAACCAATCTTCTGTTTGTTCATTATATCGCAATGAATAATAGACAAATATTAATACCATATATAATTCTCTATAACCGATCGATTTATATTTGGGATGCGTTTTTATTATATCTCCCATAATTATCATATCTCTTTCATCCTCATTTGTACAACAAAAATTGAAGGTAGTCGAATATGGATTTTTATTTTGTTTGCCATATTTATCATAAATATCACCTTTTCTATATAATTCATCTGTGAATAATTTTTCTACTTTTAAAAAAAGATCGGATTTTTTCTTTGGACTTAAAGAAGAAGATGATGATGAAGAAGACTTATTTTTTTTAGAATTTCCTCCGCGTTTTTTATTTTTTTGCGTTTTATTTTTATTTTGTTTATTATATTTGCATGTCTTATTTTTCATTTTATTATATAATATAATTATATTTTTTTTATTTGTTTTAATCTCTATTCTAGTATGTATCAAAATACATACTAGAACTAGCATATACGCTATTCTGATTTATCTTATATATATAGGACAAATCCCAGAATATATGTTAAAGGTTCAAAAATTTAATTACTATTTTTCTTATTTTTTATTGTTTTTCTTTTTTTTGTCATTATTTTTTTGTTTTTCATTTTAATTGTTCCTCCAGACAAACGACTTCTTTTTCTTGGACTTTCAACTGCAAATTTTGGTAAAAGAGCTTCAAAATGGTTTATTCCATTATATTTAATAAATATTGTTTTAAACTTTGGACCCAATATATAAGGTTGAATTGAATATCCATCTAAATTCTTGTTCATTAATATTATATTATTTTCCAGTATAAGAGCAATTGCAATTATATCCATTACGCTAGCCCATTCGTGATCCTTACAAATATTTTCACGATGAAACGTTCCGTCATTTTCTTTATTGTCATATTTCATAAGGAAGGATAATTGGTATTTTAATGAATCTACCTTATATCTAAAAGATGGCCTGAACATTTTATAATAATCACAAACCTTATCGCGTAATTGAGAATAAGTAAACTTTGAATTTAATATTTCTATAGAATAAAATAAACAATTACCATCACCATTAACTGGAATTATTTCAAAAAGTTCATCAAAATCTTCAAAGGAAAGTATACCTTTATTATTTTTCAATGATTCTAGTAAATCAAGAGATTCGTTTAAATTCATTTTATTATATAATATAATTATATAATATTTGCTTTATTTTAAAAAATTGATTTTATTTTTATAAATTAATTTATATTTCTGAATACGTGTTAATCTAAATATTATATATTTTTGCAATATATAATATATTATACTCTAAGTGATTTTAATCTATTTAATCTTTCTCTATCTTTCTTTCTCTATTATTTGATCTCTTATAATGGGTGCTTTTGCTTCTCAATCTCGCATCGAACCGCAAAAAAAAGTATTTATATTGGGTATAATTGACGTTCAAAATGATTTTCTAAAAGGGGGTTCGCTTGCTGTTACTGATGCCAATGAAATTATAGGTCCCATAAATAAATTACGTTTTACATATTTAAAGGAAATGGAGACATTTGTTACTCAAGATTATCATCCTCCAAAGCATATGTCATTTGCGTCAACCCATGGGAAAAAGGAATTTGAAGATGTTGTTTTGGAATTAAAAATGCCGAACGGAAAAATGTTGTCAGGAATAAAACAAAAATTGTGGCCGGTTCATTGTATTCGCGATACTTTTGGATCAGATTTTCATGAGGATTTAATTGTTACAAAAAAGGATATTCGTATTCATAAGGGAATATATGAAAATGTTGAAAGTTATAGTGCATTTGGTGATGAATATAAAGGAAAATATGAGGACACAAAATTGCAAGACTGGTTAAAACAGAAAAGGGTAACTGATATTGTACTAACCGGAATTGCTTTAGATTATTGTGTATATTATACTGCATTGGATGCTATTAGATTGGGATATAAAGTACATTTAATTATGTCATGTACACGGGGAGTTGCGCCAGAATCAACTGAAAAAGCAATTCGTCATATGCACGAAAAGGGTGTTACAATGTATGAAAGTGTAAATGATTTTTATGATTATTATTTAACTGAACGCTAGATATAGATGAAAAATATATAAAAATATATAAAATTGATTACAATTATATGGTTATTTTTTATTGCCAAATAAAAAATAATAAAACGCGTTATTTACTCTATTTAAAATGTTACAAGCACCTATTTATAAAGCGATTGATGAAAATAAAATATATTGGTGGTGGTTATGCAAAAATCCCAATGCTATTCCTATATTAGAACAAAATCAAGATAAAATAAGTTGGCTCTTCATAGGTGAAAATCCAAATGCAATTGATATAATAAAACACAATTTAAAAGAAGTAGCTCCATGGTCGTTATCTTGTAATCTAAGTGCTATTCATCTTTTAGAAAAAAATCCACATAAAATAAATTGGACAGCATTATCGGCAAATCCAAATGCGATTCGTTTATTAGAAAAAAATCTTGATAAAATAGATTGGGAGTGGTTATCTTTTAATCCAAATGCAATACATTTATTAGAAAAATATCCAAATATGATAAATTGGAAGGCGTTATCTAAAAATCCAAATGCAATACATTTATTAAAAAAAAATAAACATAAAATAAATTGGAAGGTATTATCTTTTAATCCAAATGCAATTCCTTTATTAGAAAAAAATCCAGATAAAATAGATTGGTCAGAGTTATCTCAAAATCCAAATGCTATTCCTATATTAGAAAAAAATCTTGATAAAATAAATTGGGGATTTTTATGTTGGAATCCAAATGCTATTCATTTGTTAGAAGCAAATATAGATAAAATACGTTGGGATATGATAACTGCAAATCCAAATGCAATTTCGTTAATAGAATCAAATTTAGATAAAATATGTTTGCGTCACTTATTAACAAACCCAAATGCTCTCCATATTTTCTTCACCTTGGATTTTAATGCTATGCGAGAAAAGAGTAAGGCATTTGCAGAAGAATTGGCCGCCTATGTATTTCATCCGGTTCGTTTAACGCGCATATGCGAGGTTTATGGTCTCGACCTGGAAGAATTAAATGATATTTATTAGAGGAAAAATATATAAAAAATATATAAAATTGATTACAATTACATGGTTATTTTTTATTACCAAATAAAAAATATACGTAAACATGTTACAATCACCTATTTATAAACCAATTAATGAAAATAAAATACATTGGAAATATTTATCTAGTAATCCTAATGCTATTCCTATATTAGAAGCAAACCCTGATAAAATACATTGGGAAAATTTATCTTTAAATCCCAATGCAATTCATTTATTAAAAAAAAATCAAGATAAAATACATTGGGAAAGTTTATCAAGCAATCCAAATGCTATTTCTTTATTAGAAAAAAATCTTGATAAAATAGATTGGAAGAAATTATCTCAAAATCCAAATGCTATTCCTATATTAGAAAAAAATCTAGATAAAATAGATTGGCCGTGGTTATCTCTTAATCCAAATGCGATTCCTTTATTAGAAAAAAATAAAAATAAAATATATTGGTTTTGGTTATCTAAAAATCCAAATGCTATTCATTTATTAGAGAAAAATCAAAATAAAATACATTGGGATATGTTATCAAGCAATCCAAATGCGATTCCTTTATTAGAAAAAAACCAAGATAAAATCTATTGGTTTTGGTTATGTTTTAATCCAAATGCTATTCATTTATTGGAAAAAAATCAAGATAAAATATATTGGAATGCTTTATCTAAAAATCCAAATGCTATTTCTTTATTAGAAGCAAACCAAGATAAAATAAATTGGGTTTGGTTAACTGAAAATTCAAATGCTATTTCTTTATTAGAAGCAAACCAAGATAAAATAGATTGGTGGAAATTATCTTTTAATCCGAATGCTATTGATTTATTAAAAAATAATTTGGATAAATGCATAAGTTGGGAGTGGTTATTTATAAATTCAAATATTATTCTTAATCTTTTCTTTACATGGGATTTTAATGCTATGCGGGAGAAAAATATAACATTTTCCGAAGAATTAACATCTCGAGTATTTCATCCATCGCGTTTACAACGCATATGCGAGACATATGACATTGAGTGTGAAGAATTAAATGATATTTATTAGAGGAAAAATATATAAAAAATATATAAAATTGATTACATTTACATGGTTATTTTTTTATTGCCAAATAAAAAATAATAAAGCGCGTTATTTACTCTATTAAAAATGTTACAATTACCTATTTATAAAGCAATTGATGAAAATAAAATAGATTGGAAATTTTTATCTTCTAACCCAAATGCGATTCCTATATTAGAACAAAATCAAGATAAAATATTTTGGGAAAATTTATCTTCTAACCCAAATGCGATTCATTTATTAGAAAAAAATCAAGATAAAATAGATTGGGTATTATTATCTAGTAATCCAAATGGAATTCCTTTATTAGAACAAAATCAAGATAAAATAAGTTGGGTTCTTTTATCTTCAAATCCAAATGCATTTCATTTATTAGAAGCAAATCAAGATAAAGTATTTTGGGATCTATTATGTAAAAATCCAAGTGCTATTCCTATATTAGAAAAAAATATAAATAAAAATAAATTTTGGGATAATTTATCTTCTAATCTAAATGCAATTCCTTTATTAGAAAAATATCCAGATAAAATATGTTGGTATTGGTTATCTCAAAATCCAAATGCTATTCCTATATTAGAAAAAAATATAGATAAAATAGCTTGGATATTTTTATCTCATAATCCAAATGCGATTCATTTATTAGAAAAAAATCTAGATAAAATACATTGGGAAAATTTATCTTCTAACCCAAATGCGATTCCTATATTAGAACAAAATCAAGATAAAATAAATTGGCATCAATTATCTTGGAATCCAAATGCTATTCGTTTATTAGAAGCAAACCCTAATAAAATATATTGGCACAATTTATCTATTTCGTCAAATGCTATTACTTTATTAGAAAAAAACCAAGATAAAATAGATTGGAAATATTTATGCAAAAATCCACATACTCTTCATCTTCTTTTCACCTGGGATTTTAATGCCATGCGAGAAAAAAATATGGCGTTTGCCGAAGAATTAGCATCTCGGGTATTTCATCCAATGCGCTTACAACGCATATGTGAAACATATGGTCTCGAATGGGAAGAATTAAATGATATTTATTAACGTCTATTCTGGGTTTTGTCCCAGATATGGGACAAAACTAGAATAGCGTATATGACATTCTACTATGTATTTTAACGTCTATTCTGGGTTTTGTCCTATATATAGGACAAATCAGAATAGCGTATATGCTAGTTCTACTATGTATTTTGATACATACTAGAATAGACATTAATACATAACAGAATGGACATTAACGTCTATTCTAGGATTTGTCTTATATATAGAAAAAATCAGACTATATATTTTGATACATACTAGAATAGACATTAGAGGAAAAATATATATAAAATATATAAAATTGATATTATTTACATGGTTATTTTTTATTGCCAAATAAAAAATAATAAAACGCGTTATTTACTCTATTAAAAATGTTACAATCTCCTATTTATAAAGCAATTGACGAAGATAACATATATTGGGATTCTTTATCTGTAAATCCTAATGCTATTTATATATTAGAACAAAATCAAGATAAAATAGTTTGGGACTTATTAGCTGAAAATCCAAATGCAATTTATTTAATAAAACACAATTTAGATAAAATAGATTCATGGCCTTTATGTCGTAATCCAAATGCAATTCATCTTTTAGAAAAAAATCCTAATAAAATAAATTGGAGAATGTTATCTTCTAATCCAAATGCGATTCATTTATTAGAACAAAATCTCGATAAAATACATTGGTGTTGGTTATCTAGCAATCCAAATGCAATACATTTATTAGAAAAAAATCAAGATAAAATATATTGGTCTAATTTATCTGAAAATCGAAATGCAATTCATTTATTAGAACAAAATCTAGATAAAATAAATTGGGATTCTTTATCTTTAAACCCAAATGCAATTCATCTATTAGAAAAAAATCAGGATAAAATAGATTGGACACGGTTATCTTGTAATCCAAATGCAATTTCCATATTAGAAGCAAATCAAAATAAAATAGATAAATTGGATCCATCTTATGATACAATGGATGGAATAAAAGCGTATGATACAGATGAAGAAAATGGAGATGATACAACCGCATATTGGCCAAATTTATCTATGAATACAAATGCTATTCATTTGTTAGAAGCGAATATAGATAAAATATGTTGGTATATGTTACCTTCAAATCCGAATGCAATTTCGTTATTAGAATCAAATTTAGATAAAATATGTTGGCGTCAATTAGCATTAAACCCAAATGCTCTTCATCTTCTCTTCACCTGGGATTTTAATTTTATGCGGGAGAAGAATATGGCATTTGCAGAAGAATTAGCATCTCGAGTATTTCATCCTATGCGTTTACAACGCATATGCGAGACATATGGTATTGAATGGGAAAAATTAAATGATATTTATTAGAGGAAAAATATATAAAATTGATACTATTTACATGGTTATTTTTTATTGCCAAATAAAAAATAAATTTAAAATGTTATCATCTCCTATTTATAAAGCAATTGATGAAAACGAAATAAATTGGTGGTGGTTATCCAAAAATTCCAATGCCATTCATATATTGGAACAAAATGTAGATAAAATATATTGGCATGAATTATCCTCTAATCCAAATGCAATTCATTTATTAAAAACAAATCAAGATAAAATATACTGGCGGGACTTATGTTTTAATACAAATGCTATTCCTTTATTAGAACAAAATCCTGATAAAATAGATTGGTATAATTTATCTTCTAATCCAAATGCTATTCATTTATTAGAAAAAAACCCTGATAAAATAAATTGGTATAATTTATCTAAAAATCCAAATGCAATACAAATATTAGAAAAAAATTTAGATAAAATATTTGGATATTTCTTCTCTGCAAATCCAAATGCTATTCATATATTAGAAAAATATCCTCATGTAATAAATTGGAATTCTTTATCTATGAATCCAAATGCAATTCATTTATTAGAAAAATATCCTCATGTAATAAATTGGGGAGCGTTATCTTCTAATACAAATGCTATTCATTTATTAGAAAAAAATCTAGATAAAATAAATTGGAAATATTTATCTTATAATCCAAATGCTATTCCATTATTAGAGAAAAATCCAAATGAAATAGATTGGGATAGGTTATGTAAAAATCCAAATGCTCTTCATCTTCTCTTCACCTGGGATTTTAATGCTATGCGGGAGAAAAATAAGGCATTTGCAGAAGAATTAGCATCTCGAGTATTTAATCCTATGCGCTTACAACGCATATGCGAGACATATGGCATTGAGTGGGAAGAATTAAACGATATTTATTAATATCCATTCTGTTATGTATCAAAATACATAACAGAATGTCATATACGATATTCGAGTTTTGTCCCAGATCTGCGACAAAACTAGAATATGCGTTAATATCCATTCTGGGTTTTGTTTTATATAATATAAATCTGAAATGTATATATATTTAAAAAAAAAGTTTTGGGGTTTTGTTTTGATTTTATTTTTTAATTTTATTTTTTAATTTTATTTTTTAATTTTATATTTATTTTTTATAAATTTCCCAATATAAATTTGTAACATTATTGCTATCATATATTGTTGATTCAGTTCCTGATTCTAAACATCTATTTGTAGTTTCGATATATTTAAATCCATTTGTTTGAAAATGATTTTTCCAAAATGCCTTTGCTTTAAAATTATCAATATGTTCCTCCAAATAAGTTTCAGGATTAACTATTATACGTTCATATCCTTTATCTAAAATATGATATAAATGGTGTTCCCATTCTATAAAATTTAATGCATTTGCGGTATCAGCATCATGTTCTTTAATGAGAATATGTCCACCGGGTTTTAATATTCTTTTTATTTCGGAAATTGTTGTTTGAATTGTGGCGTCATTCATATGATGAAGAGATACCATACATAATACAATATCTATGGAATTGGATTCAATAGGAATTATTTCGTTATTCCAAAAAGAATAATTAATTGTTTCATTATCGAATTTATAGCTTTCCACCCAATCTGATTGAGTTTCAACACAAATAAAATTTTCTGGTTTTGTTGTAATATTATATTTCGATTGCATGGAGGCGTTTATTTCTCTTAATACATTTCCATTTCCTCCGCCAATATCAACAATTTTGAGATTTTCAGTGGGTTGAACATTTAATGTGTTTGTAATATATGTTAATATTTGATTAGCAATCCAATTTTGGCGATCTTCGTCTCTTTTTATATTTTGTATAGTCATAATAGGAGTTACAATGCTTGATATATGAAGAAGTGCATCTTGTAAATTTGTTTGATTTATATTAACAGAATCGATAATGAATTTTATTTGTTTTTTTTCTTGGTATGATAAAAATCTAAATATTTTTTGAATAAGACGGGTTTCGTCTTGTTTTTTTGTTTCAGTAGTAGCGTAACTGTAATTTTTTTGAGTTTTATTATATGGGGTTGATGTAGTGAATGTGTTTCTAGTATTATTATATGTATTTGCAGTTTTTGTTTGATTTTTTGTATATTTATAAGATGTATTTTTATAGGAATATGAATTATCTGTATAATTATAGGAAGTATTTTGATAGGAATACGAACTATCTGTATAATTATAGGAAGTATTTTGATAGGAATACGAAAATTGTTTATTATTTGTATTTGTATTCATTTTTAATTTGTTTGAATATAGAGTAAGTTAATTGATTTTAATTGTTCGCTATAATATAGTTGAAAGGTAAATAAATAATTATACCGATTGCGGATAATTATTTATATTATAAGAAAGGGGTGGGGAATTATAAATTAATAAATAAAAAGTATATCAATTTTTTTATCAATATATTAATATCCATTATATTATGTATCAAAATACATAGCAGAATGTCATATACGCTATTCTGATTTGTCCTATATATAAGACAAATCCCAAAATAGACATTAAAAAATTATTACATTATCATTATTTTTCTAAGTATTTTTCAATAGTTTCAGTATATGAATTTTTATTTATAAAACAACTATCATGTAAAAATATTTCCATAAAAGGCAAAGATATATTTTTAATTTCAGGAATTCTTTTATAAATAAATCTATTTATTCTACCTTCATTTGGACAATTACATCCAGTATTATTACAATAATCCCCATTTTTTTTAAAATCTTCATAACAATCAACATGTAATAAATGTATTAACTTTGTTTTTTTATCGACTATTTCTTTTTTTGAATCTCTTTCGCTATGTCCTACAACATTTTTAGTTACAATATCTAATATTGTAATATTATCACTACATATTAAACATGGAGTAAATAATTCTTCTTTTGATAATTCTTTTAATATTTTATTAGAAAGTGTAATATTATTTTTATGTGAACAATCTATAGTGAATAATGTTTCCACTTTTACATTTGTTGATATATGAGAAACCGGGGAAACATAATTATCGTCATCCCACATTCCATTTAATATTTTACCATCAGCAAAAGTTAATTTACCTTTTCCATGTTTTTTACCATTATTAATACATCCAATATAAATATCGCCATTAGTATATTTAATTATACCTTCTTTTTCAATTTCTCCATTTTTATATTGGGTTTCAATAATAGTACCATTTTTATGCGTAATTTTAACAATTCCGTTTATTATTCCGTCTTTCCAAGTTCCTTCTAAAATATCACCATTAGCATATGTTAATTTACCTCTTCCATAACTTTTTAATCTAAAACATCCCCCTTCGTATATATCTCCATTTTTATATATTATTTTTCCTTTTTCTCTATTAATACCTTTTTCCCATTCTCCTTCAACTGATTCAAAAATATCATCATTTTTATAGGTATATTTACCATTTCCATGTGGAACATCGTTAAAAAAATCTCCTTCATACATATTACCATTTCCGTATATTATTTTACCTTTTCCTCGCGCCCTATCCTCATACCACTCCCCTTCGTAAATACCACCATTAAATCCATATTTCATTCCATATTTCATTATACCTTTTCCGTGCTTTAAACTTTTTCTTATATCACCTTCATAAACATCCCCATTTTTATATGTTACTTTTCCGGTTTTCCCCCAATCATCCTCTTTCCATTCTCCTTCAAACTCTGCACGGTTGGTTAGTGAACCATTATATATCATTTTACCATATCCGTCCCTTTTATTATTTTTCCAATTGCCCTCATAAAAATCCTGATAATCTAAATGCGTATATATATTTTTCCCTTTTCCGTGCCTAATTTTTTTACCATTTTCTATTTTAACTTCTCCTAAATATTTTCCTATGTTATCATTTATTTCGTTATCTGATTCTGGTGTGTTTGTTCCTCCCGTTCTTCTTTTTGGTTTTTTTAATGTTTTATTTTTTGTACGTTTATTTTTTAATGTTTTATTATTTTTTCTCATATTATATTTTATATAATATAAAAAGATTAATATATGTATCTTATATGAACATGGATCATAATCCCACTCCAAAAAAAGAATACGAATTTGATTATATAAAAAAATCTATCGAAAAAATAGATTTGGCATTTCGTACACAACAATATAAACGGGCCATGTTATTGTATGTTTTTTTATTAGAAACTTTGACTGAAATGGACCGCAATTATGTAATACGTTATTATTATGATAATATATCTAAAATGGCCTAGTGTTGGCATATAATTGAATTAGGATTTTATAAATATAATATATTCTATTAATTATTATATTTATTGTTGGGGGTTATTGATATAATAAAAATGGTAAAAACTGAAATTATTCGTTTCCCAAATATTGGGGAAGAAGTTACATATTATATTGGAAAATCTCGTGAAGAAAATTTTGAGGTACTTGATATGGGCGGGTCATCTGATTTATGGTTTCATGTTTCTGGGGAATCATCTTGTCATGTTGTCTGTATTGTTCCTACTGGAATAAATAAAAAACAAATAATGACTCTTGTAAAAAAAGGCGGGGAATTATGCAAACAAAATACTGCGAAATTTCGTGGTGGAAAAACTTCTATTGAAATTACTTATGCTCATCTTGCAAATGTTAAAAAAACTAATATATTAGGATGTGTTACTGTTTCTGGTGATAAAAGAATAAAGATAACATAAAGGGAACCTAGGTTCCCTTTTAGACCCTCCTCCTTTTTATTTATTATTTATAAAAGAATCTAGGTTCCCTTTTAGACCCTCCTCCTCTTTTTCCTTCTTATTTATTATTTATAAATAATAAAAATAAATAAATTGCATCTAAAAGTTTTTCAAAAAATTGATTTGAATTCGAAAAAATATTTTTTATTTGTCTTCCATTGCAAGAACAATAAAAATTATTATTATTTAATTCTACTCTACTCTATTTTAATTTACTCTACTCTATTTTCTCTATAACAAAATGTTAAAGAATCCTATCTATAAAGATCTTGATAAAACTAATCTTAATTGGAAATGGTTATCTTCTAATTCAAGTGCGATTGATATATTAGAAAATAATATAAATGAAATAGATTGGGAATTTTTATCTTCGAATCCAAATGCAATTCATTTATTGGAACAAAATCCTGATAAAATAAATTGGAAAATGTTATCTCGCAATCCAAATGCTATTCATTTATTAGAACAAAATCTGGATAAAATAGATTGGGAGTGTTTATCTAAAAATCCAAATGCGATTCATTTATTGGAACAAAATCCGAATAAAATAAATTGGTTTTGGTTAGCTTTAAATCCAAATGGTATACCTTTAATGGAAAAAAATTCATATAAAATAAAATGGGGGCCATTATGTCGTAATCCAAATGCTATTCCTCTATTGGAAAAAAATCCGGATAAAATAAATTGGGGGTGGTTATCTAGTAATCCTAATGCTATTCATTTATTGGAAAAAAATATTAATAAAATAAATTGGTGTTATTTATCTATAAATTCTAATGCTATTCATTTATTGGAAAAAAATCCAGAAAAAATAAATTGGGGTATGATATCACAAAATGAAAACGCAATTCATTTATTACAACAATCATTTAATAAAGTAGATATATTTTCGTTATGTTCCAATCCAAATGCTCTTCATCTTCTCTTTCAATGGGATTTTAATGCTATGCGAGAAAAAAATATGGCATTTGCAGAAGAATTGGCGTCGATTGTGTTTCATCCTTCGCGATTAATGCGATTATGCGAGACATATAGTCTCGATTTTGAAGTATTGAATGATATATATTAACGTCTATTCTGGAATTTGTCCTATATATAGGACAAATCAGAATAGTATGTATCCTAGTCTAGTTTTATCCCAAAATATATAATAATTATTTTATATTTTTCAACCTTTTAGTTTTATTATTATTCATAAATTTTTTATTTTTTAAACTTTTTTTATATTGTTTTCCCCCTTTTGTAGTATCATTATTTAATTTATTTTTAATACATTTTATTTTATTATTAACTAATATATCATCTATTATTGTTTCTGCTTGTTTAATAGTAATAAAATCGAAAATATCTATATCGGTATTAAGAAAAAGATTATCTTTTAAAAATTGACTAATATATTTCATTTTAAACATTCTATTTTTATTTTCTTTTTTATTCCATTTATTTTTATTTATTTTTTCTATAAAATTAACATATTTTTTATCGGGAATAGCATTAAAATATTTCATCATTGTATATGCAGAAATAGGATTTATTGCAGCAGACCTTATATATCGTATTTTATTATGAATATATGGAGCAATAATTATAGTAATTGCTCGTAAAAATTTATTCATATTACGATTTTGATGAGATTCCATAGTATATGAATCAAAAAAAAGATATAATTCAGAATCCTCTATATAATCTTTTGTATATAATATAATTGAAGATAAACAAATATTTTTTACTTTATCCATTAAACAAAGAATAAAATCTTGTATTTGAAGACTGATATTATTAAATAATGTATTTTTATATGATTCGGGGTTATAAACATAATCCAACACTAGTTCATAATCTGGACAAGTTTCTTTTAGTTTATTATTTATAATATTAATAACTTCATTATTATGTAAAGAAATAAAATTATTATATGAATAATTACCAGGAATAACTATTCCTGTAATATAATCACGATTTGGAATTGTAATTTCATTATATATTTTTTCATATATATTTTCATCATTTGTATAAGTTTCTGATAATATTTCATCATAAAAAGAATCGCTAATTTTTATTTTATTTTTTAAATCATTGTAATTTCCAACCATTCGGATAATATATAATTTATTTTTAATGAGAATTGCTATATTATCGATATTTGAATCATTTTTTTCAGATAAAGAAAAATAACTAGTAAATTTTGGTGATTCTGTTTCATATTTATAAATAAAATGTAAACAATCGTCTTTATCATTGTTGTTTTTGCTATTTCTTCTAATAGTATTTACTTTATTTATTGTAAATGGAGTAGTATTTTTATTATCATTATTTTGTATATCTGAAAAATCAACAATTTCTATTATATCAGATAGATTTCTTGACATATATATAATATATATTCTTTTTTTTATTTTAATAATGGACATTAACGTCTGTATTTTTTGCGATCCAATTTGAAAAAAAAGTTTTTGCTGATGCGTCTTTTTTTTCTGGATGAAATTGTATTCCTGTAAGAGGTAATGTTTTATGTGTTGCCATCCAGACTTGTTTATAGGTTTCGTCATAAATATGCGGTGTCCATTTTATTTCATTAAGGTTGCAAATATAATCATTATGTTTAAAAATATATATATTAGTTTTATTGTAAATAGTAAGTCGTTTTCCATATTCATGAAGTTTATTATCTTCGTGTGTACATATACCTCCTTTTGTTATTTTTATTAACCATTGAAATCCGTAACAAATACCTAAAATAGGAATATTTAATTTAATTATCGATGGGGGTAATGTTGGACTCTTTTCATGAAGAATTCGATGTTTTGATCCAGAAAGAATGATTGCTATTGTGTGAGTTTGTTTTATTTTATTTATTATATCGGGAGTTTTATGGTTTAAAGAAAGTATTTGAATTTTATTTGGTGATATGGATTTTATTGCATTCTCTAATTGTCGTGGGTGCGTATCGTCCATAGATATTACACATATTGTTTGCATTTATTATATATAATATAGGTAATATATTTATACTGATGAATTTTATCCAGGATGTTTATTGATGAATTTTTCCTCAGACATATACTCGATGCCTTAGTGTTGGAGTACTCTCGCATCGTCTTTAAGTACTCTGCTAAGTATATTCTCATATACTTATACGGAAGTATAAATAATAAATTATGCAATATGTGTATATACGTAAGACGGGAAATGAGTGACATATCGGGAAATGAGTAGGATATCAATAATTGACTGCATATATGGTAATAACATAAATAAATAAATAAATAAATAATGTCGTATGTAAAAAATTGATAGACACAAAAAGTGCCTATATTTTTTAATAAATAAATCTTTGATTTATATATGCAAAAAATTGAAATTCATTTTTAAATAATTACTTATAATCCCCCACCCTTTCTTATTATAATAATAAATAAATAATTATTTATTATTTCCCACCAATTATTAAAAGTTATTTGCGCTATTTGCTCTATTTGCTCTATTTACTCTATTTGCTCTATTAATCTAAAATGTCCGAAGTTGCTGAAATTGTCAATACCGAAGTTTCTGAAGTTGTCGAAAAGAAACCTACTTGCATTGCAGATTTAACTGCTGGTAATAAGAAAATGCATTATTTTGCAATTCATGTTATCACACAATTACAACAAAATAATATATTACCAAAGGATTATAATGCTATTGAACTTCCCATTGATTTATTAGAATCATTCGATTTCAAGGCAATTGGTAATATGTTCAAACCTGCCAAGAAAACTAAGGCAAGTAAACCTATTGTTTCAAACAACGTTCCTGATATTGTTCAAATAGTTGTTCAAAATAATACTAATGAATCTAGTGAATCTTTAACTGAACAAATTGTTACTGCTGCCAAGGTAACTAAAGCAAAGGCACCTAAGGAACCCAAAGCACCTAAGGAACCCAAAGCACCTAAGGCACCTAAGGAACCTAAGGATCCTAATGCCCCTAAGAAGCCAAGACAGTCAAAGAAGAAGACAGAAGAAGTGCCTGCTCCAGTTGTAACTGAAACTCCTGCGCCAGTTGTAATTGAAACATCTATTGTTATTGAAGTAGTTAATAACTCATCAGATAGTGAAAGTGAACAATCTTCAGCAGGTGCAACTGAAGGAAAACCAAAGAAGGAAAGAAAACCTCGTGCTCCTAAGGAACCTAAAGAACCTAAGGAACCTAAGGCACCTAAGACACCCAAGGATCCTAATGCTCCTAAGAAACCAAGACAATCAAAGAAGAAGGCAGAAGAAGTGCCTGCGCCGGTTGTAAGTGAACCAGTTAAACCAGTTACTGAAGAGGAAATCGAAGAAGAAGATATTGAGTGCACTGTTTTTGAATATGATAACAAGAAATATTTAATAGATCAACATAATACTTTATATGATTTTGAAGAATTGACTGAAATCGGAACCGTAGTAAATGGCGTCCCTAAATTTAATTAAAAATAAAAAAATATATATATTTGTAGTTAGTTAGATATAAAAATTAAAAACAAAAAATAAAAAAACAAAGAAAAAACAAAGAAAAAACAAAAAAACAAAAAACAAAAACAAAAAACAAAAAACAAAACAAAGAAAAAACCCTAACCCTTTTTTCTTTTTTTGCTTACTTTTAAAGGTAAGCAAACACGTAATACGATATATGGTAACAATTAAAACTATTTTTGTGTAAAAATTTTAACCCACATTTTTTTTTGCTTAACCTGCTGGTTAAGCAAACGTGTATTACGATATATGGTAACAATTAAAAATATATTTGTGTAAAAATTTAACCCACATTTTTTTTACTGAACCAGTTAGTTAAACAATTCAATATCAAAAAATAAAATGGACATTTTTCAAAAAAGATGACCAAATACGATTTTTTTTCAACCTCGCACGACAAATGATAATAAAATCGTACGACAAATTTAAGAAAAATCATTGACAAAACATTGACAAAAATCGCATAAAATGCATCATAAATTAGGAAAAAAATCGCCTAAAAATATTATGTATTTTCATAACAAATAAAAAATTTATCGTATGCAAATTTTTATAGTATCTGCTTATGTGGCTCCCTTCGGTCGCTCCCGGGTGCACCGGTAGCACATTTCCGTGCTACTGTCCGATACCAGTATTATACTCATATATTATATAAGGAAAATGACTGCATGCTCGGGCGCATTCGGCGCCCCGGGACCGCCCCGAAGGGGCGGAATACCCGCCAGGAATAACCCTTATAAAAATCCCTTACCAATTATGCTAAGGAAATATACAATATATAATATTTTAGTAAAATACCCTATAAAAATACTTCTGGAAAAGAAATGAGGTAGGTCTAAAAAAAAGGACAAAAATAAAAATGTCCTTTTTTCAAAACTAGGACCTTTTTTTCCTGAAAAAACGACTTGTGACTGAAATGCTCACAAACCCAAAAAAATGATTCAAAGTGCCACTGCATAAATTTTCGCAAAAAATGGACATTTTTCAAAAAAGGTTTACAAAAAGTATAAGAATATAACTGTTACCATAACCAATAACAATTCAATTTATACTTTGCTTATACTTTGTTACCATAAAGGTTTACAAAAGGTTTACAAAAGGTTTACAAAAACCAACCATTTTGGTAACAACTTTATACAAAAGTATAAACATATTTATTATTCATTATAATGTGTATTTATAAGTAAACTTATATAAATATAATATATTCATTTATATATAAAATGTCCAAATTTACTTGCGATATATGTAAATATGCAACCGATGTTAAATGTAATTATGAAAAACATTTACTATCCAAAAAACATATCCAAACATCAGTTTCACAAAATCAACTTAGAAATGAGATTATAAATTCCAATTCTGAAAATTCTACATCTACACATTGTATTTATTGTAACAAAAAATATTCATGTAGACAATCTTTATATAAACATTTAAAAATATGCAAACAAAAAAAATCACATGATAAAACTAATACCATGAATGCGGTTAAAGAAATTATTCAAAACAAAGAAATTATGACAGAATTACTAAAAACATTGGCAGTAGTAAAATCGGAGGAATCTCTTACTATATTTAACAATAATGGTAATCATAATAATATTAATAATGGCACCATAAACAATAATCATTTCAATCTCAGTGTCTTTCTCAATACACATTGTAAAGATGCTATGAATCTTTCTGATTTTATAGAAAGTCTCGAAGTCAATGATGAGGTTATTGAAAATATTGGCAAAAATGGATTTGCAGATGGTGCTTTCAATCTTATAAATAATGGATTAAAAGAATGTGGTTTATATAAAAGACCTATTCATTGTACAGATACAAAAAGGAAAACATTTCATATTAAAGAAAATAATAAATGGCAGAAAGAAGATGAAAATAAATCCCTTTTGAATAAACAATATGATATTATTAGTAATAAAGGTCTTCGATTACTTAGTAAATGGTGTGATAATCATCCTAGGTCTAGAATGTCCAATACACCTGAATATGATTTCTGGGTTGTCATGGCAAAAAGAGTCAATAATTCTGGTGCAGATGAAATGCGTAACTATAATAAAATTACTCAGTATGTGGCCTCTTCCACTGATATAACTAATTTAAAGAAGAATGGTTTATTGTCTAACTAACATATTATATTTATTACACGATCAATATAATATATCACTGCATATATGCTGTCGGGAAATGAGTAGGATATTAATATATGGGGTATGATATAATATATGGCTCCCTTCGGTCGCTCCCGGGGTGCACCGGTAGCACAT
>JACCDX011424937.1_pt1 | contig 40363 bp, 38 predicted proteins | sample 7449681 | NCBI WGS metagenome assembly JACCDX01 (sample SAMN15323450, study PRJNA562643) | freshwater metagenome | isolation source: river surface water | place: USA:Blue River Watershed | collected 2017-08-18
ACGCCTTGGTTGGCACGGAAGCGCTGGCGTTATTGACCACGTTGACCAACCAATCCATTTTTTAAGGGGGCATTAGGATGCGGTACGTACTGGGTTGGGTGATGATTTTGGTTGTGTCGATTGGGGCCCAAGCACGGGTTCCCACGGTGTCGATTCCTCAGGATTTACAGGCGTTAACGCCCAGTTCGCAGCGGTTGGTGCCCGCAACAATTCAGGCATGGCGTTTGGCAGAATTTAATCGGCGTTTTTTTTCACCCTGGACCCGTGAGTCCGCCCAGCATGCCAAAACCGTTCGGTATTTGGAAACCGCGTTTCAATCCGAACGATATTACGGAGAGAATAAGTTGGTGATTTCCACTGCATCAATCGCCGGGATTGTTGGCGCGATGGCCACTCCAAATTATCCCAGTCGATGGGATCGGGCCATTACCGTTGCCAACACGTCATTGCGTATCGTGCCGAGTTTACGGCCGTTTTACAAATCGTTTGACCGTGCCGGCGAAGGATTTCCGTTTGATTACGCCCAAGAATCTGGGTTGCCCGCCAATTTGCCGCTATTGATTACCCATGCCACTCAAGACGGATCGTGGGTGCTGGTTGAAACCCCAGAACTAACCGGTTGGGTTCAGTCGTCGGACGTGGCATTGATTAGCACCGATAATCGCACTTGGATGATGGCCCGATCCGTGGCAACGCCCATTCAAGATGACTTTGGATTGACTGATTTAGGGGGCGTATATCGGTTGCAGGCGCGTATTGGAATGCGATTTCCGGTTGTATCCACCGCATCGGAAGCCCTGGTGATTGCAACGTTTGTGCGGGATGTGTCCGGGTGGGCTGCGCGTGTAGACTGTCCGGTATCGGCCAATAATATGGCCCCTATTCCGCTTCCGTATACGCCCGAATCGGTTGCCCGGTTGGGTAATCAATTGATGGGCCAGTGTTATGGGTGGGGTGATTCGTTTGGCAACCGGGACTGTTCGTCTATGATTCAAGACTTACTGGTTCCATATGGGATTTGGTTGCCGAGAAATGGCAATGACCAAGGCGTGTCAGGCGGGTACTTTATATCGCTGAAGGGGCTGTCTCGCGAGGATAAAACCCAATTTATCATTCAAAATGCCAAGCCATTTGCCACCTTATTGTGGTTTCGGGGGCATATCATGATGATGGTGGGGGTGTGGGAAGGTAAGCCGCTGGTCTTTCATAGCGTTTGGGGGCTTCGGACCCGTGGCGCAGATGGAAAAGACGGTCGATATATTTTAGGCGGTGCGATGGTTACCACATTAACCCCAGGGGAATCGATTGCCGGCACCATTCCCACTGCGGATCTCATAGACCGCGTTGAAGGGATGACAATGCTGATGCCGATGTTTTACTAACGCTCAGGTGACCGTGCCTTAAACAAGGCCGCAATGGGTTTAAAAAATGTAATTTGCTCTACTTTACAGGCAAGTTCTAGTAATTTTCCGCTTCGTTTCGCAACGGTCAAAATGCCGGTAATGGTGTCAATGAGATGTTGCGGGGTGTCGGGTGTTTGGGTTGCGTTCTGTTGCAACCGAGATAGCGTCTGAATTAATGGATCTAATTCCCTTTGACGCCGGACAGCCGCAATGGCTTGGGCAATCTTCCACGCGGATTTTTCGGCAATAAATAGGTCTTTTTTTCCGCGTTGGCCAGGGGTTCTGGTGATCAGCGTCCAGGCTTGTAATTCGGTTAATGTCATACTGGCATTCCCGCGCGAAATGCCCAAATGTGCAATCACATCATCCATTGTCAGGGGGATGTCAGATGTTAATAATAGCGCGTGTACCTGTGCCGTCGTTTTGCTTATTCCCCACTGGGGGCCAAGGTCTTTCCATAGGGAAATAAATCGCGCTTGAATATCCAATTGTTCCACGTGACACCTGTTTCAAAATATTTTGAAACAATCCTATTGCTTGCCTGTTAACGCCGTCAATGGTCGGATTTTGTGGGAACAAGGTGCCATGCCCCAACGTTCTGAATCTCAATGCCGGCACTCTGTAAAAACTGAACGGCAGACCCGCTTCGGATTCCGGATTTGCAACATGCGAATAGCGGGGATTGTAATGATCGAATTCGATCCACGGATGCCTCAATTTGATCCAGTGGAATGTTGATGGCAAGTGGGTGGTGACCGTCTGCAAATTCCTCTGGGCTTCGAACGTCAATTAAGGTGCCAGATTGTATGGTTTCATATGGCGGGGTCATGGTGGTATTCCTTCGGGTTGATTAATCGTGTGAGACGACGGTTCGTATAATACCCAGTTGCCCCGGGATAATACCAGGGAGGGTGCCTAGGGTGGTTTTATGTTCTTTTTAAAGTTGATTTTTGAAATATTTTTGTATTATATTGAATTATAAGGAATGAGGTGGGTATGTTAATTGAATTTAGTGTTGCTAACTTTAGGTCGTTCAAAGACCGGCAAACTTTTTCGATGGTTGCCGATTCGCCGCATCAGGTCGAAAGAAATGTACTTCAGACTGGATTTAACGCGGCCCCCAACCTGCTGGAAACGTGCGCAATTTTTGGCCCTAATGGGTCTGGTAAGTCAAATCTGATTCGGGCATTGGATTTTTTTAGTGATTTTGTTGTTCGCTCAAGCTTGGATCGGCAGCGTGATCAGCCGATTGATGAAATTGAACCGTTTCGATTTTCCCCCTCCCATCCCAATCAGCCAAGCGAGTTTGAGATTGTGTTTATTCATAGCGGGTTTCTGTTTGAATACGGGTTTTCTGCGGATTCTAAACGGGTGTACAAGGAGTATCTGTACGCAACCCCACGCGAAGGTAAAAAACAAAGCCCTCAAAAGTGGTTTGAGCGGGATGTCTCTGATCCCAAAAACTCATATGTCCGAAAAGAATTAAAAGGGCCCAAGCAAAGTTGGAAAAATGAAACGCGGGAAAATGCCTTGTTTTTGTCAACGGCGGTTCAACGTAACTCAGAAGCGTTTGGTATCCCATTTGAGTGGATGTTGAAATATTTGAGGGTATTAGATACCTCCGGAGTTTCTAATTCTTTTAGTAAAGCCCAGTTGGAACCAAACTCGCGATATCGGGATCGAATCCTAAAATTGATGCGGGGATTGGATTTCTCGTTTGATGACTTAACGGTTAGCCCCACTGAATCTAAATTGCCCAAAAAAATTAAATTTTTGGAATCAATATATTCAGATCCGGACGGTCAATCCTATATATTGGATTTTGATGATGAATCCAATGGAACGAAACGGCTGTTTGCGTTTTCTGGACCCATTTTGGACGTGTTGGATAACGGATACACCTTAGTTGTTGATGAAATGGATTGTGCGATACATCCCATTGCATTACGGGGGATCGTTTCGTTGTTTAATAACCCAAAAACGAATCCGAACAACGCCCAGCTGATATTTTCAACGCATAATACCAGTTTGATGTCGATTTTGGATCGCGACCAAGTGGTGTTGGTTGATAAAGACCCATCACGTTCTACTCGGATTGCGTCGGTTTCTGATTTTGATGGGCGTGCACAGGAGGCCATCGAGAAACGGTATTTAGGTGGGCGGTATGGCGCATTGCCCAATATTGGAGATCTTGTTTGAGGAACCGCTTCAATCGTCCCAATACCCGCACGAAAGTCCAGCTGTCTCGCGCATTGGTGGTATGTGAGGATTCGGTTAACTCAGTCGCGTATTTAAAATCAGTTTGTAAGTCAATCGGAATCCAACAACAAATTTTCATGAACTGATGGAATATTTAATTCATGCCGCGCGGGAGTCGCGGTAAACTGGACGGTTAATCATCGCATATTTACGGAGGGTTAAAATGAACAAACAATCTGGGTCGGCTTGGGGTCTGGTGGTGGGTGTAATCATTGGAGCATACGCCCTAACCGGCTGTGCCAACGTTCCGATTACGGGTCGAAACCGCACCGTCATCATGAATGAATCTCAGCTGGCATCGTTAAGCGCTGCCCAGTACACGTCGTTGGTTGCATCGGCCAATCGATCCACCTCTGCAACTGCAAATGCAATGCTGGATCGCGTCGCAAAGCGGTTGGTTAGCGCAACGGCGGTGGTGGCCAAGCAGTATGGCTTCGAGCAGGATTTAACCTTGTACCAATGGGAGTTTACCCTGATTGATGACCCTAAAACCGTGAATGCGTTTTGCATGCCTGGTGGTAAGGTGGTGGTGTATACCGGGATTTTACCGATTGCAAAGGACGACGCGGGACTGGCTGTTATTTTAGGGCACGAAATTGCCCACGCATTGGCCAAACACGGAAACGAGCGGATGAGTCAGCAAGCGTTGGTTAACATGGGGGGCTCGATCTTGGATCAAACCTTAGAAAAATCGCCCGAAGAAACCCGCCAACTGTTTGGTGTCGTGTATGGCGTTGGCACGACATTGGGCGTGTTGTTGCCCTATAGCCGTCTTCACGAATCCGAAGCCGATAAAATCGGTCTGATTTTATTAAAGCAGGCGGGGTACGATCCGGTTGCGGCTATCGGGTTTTGGGAGCGAATGGCGTCGCAGTCCAATGGAAAAAATCCGCCTGAGTTTTTGTCCACTCACCCCTCTGATCAAACCCGTATTAACGACATTAAAAAAATCATCCAGGGTGGATTGTAGATGGGACGCTTTGCGAGTTATCGATCCCCATTGGTTCTAATAGTCGGACTGGGTTTTGGGGCCATCGTGGGGTTTTTTTTAGGCCCCCAAGCCCTTGTACTGAAACCAATTGGGCAGGTGTTTACCAATTGGATGATGACCTTGGTTGGCCCCCTTATTTTTGTGTCGCTGGCGGCAGCGGTGGCGCAGATTGAATCGGGTGCCCGGTTACGCCAACTAATGGTAACCATGTTGGGCGTGTTTGCCATCACCGGTTTGATCGCGTCGGGGGTTATGGTGGGTGTGTTGCGAGTGATCAACCCGGTTCCGGCGCATTTGCCGATGATTGAATCGGTGATGCCGGCCCCTGCCCCCGTATCGTTGGGGGATACTGTGGTTGCAACATTGTCGGTGCCCGAGTTTGCCCAATTATGGAAACGGGCCAGTATCATGCCATTAATTATCGCTGCCATATTAATTGGGGCGGCCACATCAGCAATCGGGTCGGCGGGGGCGCCGGTTCGAAACGGATTGCATGCGCTTAATGCCGTGTTAATGAAAGCGATTTCATGGTTGATGTGGGCGGCGCCGGTCGGATTAGGTGCATCTTTTGCGGTGTTGGCGGGGGTATTTGGGCCGCAGTTAGTGACGACGTATGCGGCGGCAATGGCGGTATATTACCCCGTCACCCTGTTGTATTTTGGCATCGCATTTACGGGGTATTTGGGGTTGTCTGGTGGCGTGCCCTTAATTCGGTCGTTTTGGACCTTGGTTGGTCCAGTTGCCGCAACTGCATTTGGCACGGGTAGTAGCGTGGCCACGATTCCGCTAAATCTACAGTTGGCGCAACGATTGGGAGTGCCAGTGGCGATTCGTAACCTTGTGATTCCAATGGGAAGCACCTTGCACATGGACGGGTCGTGTTTATCGGCGGTATTAAAAATCGTGGTGTTGATGGGGTTGTTTGGCGGGGATTGGACGTCGGTTTCTAGTATGGCAATTGTGGTTGGCGTCTCGTTGCTAAGTGGAATGGTGATGAGTGGGGTCCCCGGGGGTGGGTTTTTGGGGGAATTGATGATCATTACCCTGTATGGATTTCCGCCCGAGGCGTTGGCGGTGGCTGCGTTAATCGGGGTGTTGGTTGATCCGATTGCCACAATGGTTAATTCGGTGGGGGATACCGTTGCCGCTACCTTGGTTGCGCGTTGGGTTGATGGTCCAAAATGGCGGACCACCGATGCGTGATTGGATCGTCCGAGCGGGCGTATTGCTTTGGGTTTCGTTTCCGGTTTCTGCCCAGTGGCAATCGGGTATTCCAACGCGCTGTGGGCAAGTGATTTTGGTAACGTCGTCTCCGTCTGTCGCGGTATCGGCATGGCGCCGATCTACCTCGGATTGGCAGCTGGCGTTGCCCCCTCGCCGGGGTAGCGTCGGACGAAATGGGGTTGTTTCCGAGGCTGCCAAGCGAGAGGGTGACGGGTGTACGCCCGCAGGGATATACGCAATTCGTCGGGGGTTTGGTACAACCCCGATCGCTACAGCCTTGCCCTATCAAACGACCACGTCCGGGGACATCTGGATTGATGCGCCGGATTCTCCTCAATATAACCAATGGATTCATGTGAATCGGTATCCAACCAGTTCGTACGAAGTGCTGCGCCGGACCGACGGGCAGTACGATCGGGCGGTGGTGATTGAATACAACACGGATCCCATCATACCGGGCTTAGGAAGTGCCATTTTTTTGCATATTTGGTCGGCTGTTGGTGCCCCTACCGCCGGATGTGTGGCAACTGATCGCGATACGGTTGACTGGCTATTGGGCTGGATCAATCCCAAGCTGTATCCGGTTATTGTCGTTGAAGAGTAGTTGGTTTTTAACGTTTGGTGCGTCGTGGTGGACTCGAACCACCGACCTATTGATTAAGAGTCAACTGCTCTACCAACTGAGCTAACGACGCGTCAAGGCTGCATCATACAACAGCCCCCCCCAAACCCGCCAGGCTTAGCCACTAAAACCGAACTAAAAAGCCCGGATGGACACGCTGAGTTCTTGAATGGTTCGCACCTCGTAGCGTCGGCGTGAAAATCGGGCCAATTCGCTGCAAAACGTCGGCGCAAATGAGTCGGTTTCAATAACAACGTAGGGGACTCCAAGCTCGATCGCTGTGGCCATCAATGGTTGATCGGTTTTGTTAAGAATCGCAATCCCATGGATCGGCGCTGTGTTTTGATATGGTAAAAACATGGATGCAATCTCTTGCCAGTGACCAAGTGTTTGCGCCGAAAACTCACAAATCCAAAAATCAAGATTATGATCGCTGGTTGGGGTGTCGGTGGACACGATCGTCATTTTGGCCCCATCAATTGGATTGGCGGGGTCGTTTAAAATCCCCTGAATTTGATCGGATCGTTTGGTGCAAACCCCCACTCGAACATCGGACATTTTTGGAATCGGAATGCCATAAAATCGATGGATTAAGTCAAAAATAGGTTCAAGAGATGCCGTTAATTTGAAATCGTCTCGGGATCCCGAGGGAAACTCGCCGCTTTTAATGCCGTATAATTGGAACAAATCCATGATCTCGGGCATCCAGTGGGTTTGTTCATCTTGGGGCAGCTGGGTTGCTTGGTGATACATCAATTGCCGAATGCCATTTAGCGCTGACATCACCGCCATACGCTCCTCAATTTGGGCGCTTTTATACCGGTACGGATTTGCGTCTATGGCATGCTCGGTGTCACGGATAATATCTGCGGCATCAAATGGCTTCACTAAGTAATGCAAAGCCCGGTAATCCCCAAATAGGGTCTGCATCCACTGTTGATCATCAAATTCGGTTTGAATGATCGTTGCTGGGATGCCAGGAAAACACATTTTCTCAAACGAATTAAGAAGCTCAAATGCGGTCATGTCGGGCAGCCGGATATCTAAAACGAGGCAATCAATCGATTGAGAATGTTCCTGAAACAGCGCCTGGGCTTCGCGCCCGGTGCCCGCACTTAACACCGTGTAGATTGGCTTCATTACCAACTCCAGCCAAAGCCGATGGTCTGGGTTGTCTTCAACAATTAAAATCATTTTTTTGGTCATGCTCGGGCTCCCTTTTTTTCCTAATGCTGAACAGTTGGTAACGATAACTTAAACGTTGATCCGTGTTCTCCCGTGTCAATTAACTTGATTTTCCCGCCATGCGCGTCTTCGACGCGTTGAACAAAATACCCAAAATGGGTTTTAACCATGGATCATTTTAAAAGGTGTTCTATTATCAACCAGCTTTTGCACTTATTCAATCAGGTGACTGATTAATCCGTGATAAATCTATCGGGAGTCGTTTTCAGGTCCCCCTTCCCCAAAAATTGCCCCTAAGGTTGACGCCGAAACCGGTGCCAACATAGAATGTCGAAACGTCTTTGTCGGGGCGTAGCGCAGCCCGGTAGCGCACCTGTTTTGGGAACAGGGGGTCGCTGGTTCGAATCCAGTCGCCCCGACCATTTAAATTCTTTCAAATAAGAGTAGGCGTGACTTAAGTAATGGATCCTAACTATTTCCAACCCATTTTGGTATATCTTGACCAGCAAAATGCGTTGGCTTTGCTGTATTTTGGCGAGGTTGACGGCCGTAAAATTGAGTTGGCAATTGATCGTGATCGGGTGGCCTTGTCCGTGGACGCGTCTGACCGATCGGTTGTGATGGGGTATCACATTGCCGATCGCACCTTGTTTGTGAACCGGCGCCGGTCGGGTCCGGATGGATTGTCCGCGTTTCAGCAATGGGTGGATCAGGTTCAATGTTGGGGACAAGACGGCAATTTGGCGATTCAGTTAATTCCAAAAAATGGTGCGATGTGATTATGGTCTGTGGCAATCGCGGGACGGTTTAACCCAGGCCTAACTTTAAAATTGAGGGGTGCAGGGTTAAACTGTTCAGTCCATTATATTTTTGAAACACATCCAGGTGAACCGATGACCCAATTAACCCAAACTGAACCTTTTTCGTCCCGCCATATTGGCCCTCGTCCAACGGATCTGCCGGCAATGCTGGCTCGGATTGGGGTGTCATCTGTTGAAGAATTGATCGATCAAACCATCCCATCGGCGATTCGACGCAATGCACCGATTGGGGTTGAGCCTGCTGTATCGGAAGTTCAATTATTAAGCGAATTGCGGGAAATCGCGTCTCAAAACCGGGTTTCAACCACTTGGATTGGAATGGGATATTATGGCACCGTCACGCCGGGGGTTATTTTGCGAACGGTATTTGAAAACCCCGGATGGTACACCGCATACACCCCGTATCAGGCTGAAATTGCCCAGGGCCGATTAACGGCGTTGTTGAATTTTCAGACCATGATCTGTGAGTTAACGGGATTGCCAGTTGCCAATGCGTCGCTGTTGGATGAAGCCACTGCAGCTGCCGAGGCGATGACAATGGTGTATCGATCGGGGGTGTCCGGCCAGCGGTTTTTTGTGGCGGATGATTGTTTTCCCCAAACCATTGACGTGGTGCGGCTTCGGGCAGAGCCGTTAGGTATTACCGTTGATGTTGGGCCATGCGGTGAGTTTATTGGCGGTTCGGACTATTTTGGGGCCTTAATACAATACCCAACTGGTAGTGGTGAAATTGTAGATTACCGGCACTGGGTATCAACGGTTCGTGCCAATGGTACCCAAGTGGTGGTGGCTGCGGATTTGCTTAGTTTAACGATTTTAACGCCGCCGGGTGAATGGGGTGCCGATATTGTGATTGGATCTGCCCAGCGGTTTGGGGTTCCGATGGGATTTGGCGGGCCACATGCTGCGTTTTTGGCCACTCAAGATGGATACAAACGCCAATTGCCAGGGCGAATTATCGGGCAATCGGTTGATCGATTAGGAAATCCCGCGCTTCGAATGGCCCTTCAAACCCGCGAGCAACACATTCGCCGGGAGAAGGCCACATCAAATATTTGTACCGCGCAAGCGTTGTTGGCCATCATGGCGTCGTTTTATGCGGTGTATCATGGCCCAGAGGGGTTGGTTGCAATTGCAACCCGTATTCACCAACTCACTGGCGCATTGGCCCGTATTTTGCGTCAAGCTGGATTTGGGGTGTCGGATTCGTTTTTTGACACCATTGTCGTGTCCAACGCGACCGGGCTGGCGGATCGTTTGGACGCAATCGGCATTACGGTACGGCGGATATCCGAGTCCCAAATCGGGTGCTCGTTGGATGAAACCACGGCCCTTTCGGATATTAATCGGGTGGCTGTGTTGCTAGGACAGGCGCCCTTGGATCCATCGGGCGAGTTTCCCATTTCAATTCCATCATCACTCAGGCGGACGACTCGGTTTTTAACCCATCCTGTTTTTCAGAAATACCGAAGTGAAACCGATATGTTGCGGTATATTCATCAGCTTGAAACCAAAGATTTGGCCTTAAATACTGCCATGATCCCCTTGGGGTCCTGCACAATGAAGTTGAACGCGGTTGCCCAGATGGCCGCGCTGAGTTGGCCTGAATTTTCTGCCTTGCATCCGTTTGCGCCAGTGGCTCATAGCAAGGGGTATCAGGCGGTATTTGATCGGTTGTCCCAAGCGTTGTGTGCCGTAACTGAATTGGATGGGGTGTCGTTGCAGCCGAATTCAGGCGCCCAGGGAGAGTATGCGGGATTGTTGACGGTACGGGCCTACCAGGCCAGCCTTGGCCAAGGGCATCGTGACATCGCGTTGATTCCCTCGTCGGCGCACGGAACCAATCCTGCCAGTGCCGCAATGGTTGGATTAACGATTGTGATTGTGAAATGCGATGACAATGGCAATATCGATATGGATGAGTTAAGAGAAAAAGCCTGTCAGTACGCCAATCGACTGAGTGTGTTGATGGTAACCTACCCGTCGACGCATGGGGTATTTGAGTCGCGGATTCAAGACATTTGTCAAATAATCCATGACAACGGGGGGCAAGTGTATATGGACGGTGCTAACATGAATGCCCAGGTTGGCCTAACCTCGCCCGGGCGCATTGGGGCCGATGTGTGTCACCTCAATCTTCATAAAACATTTGCGATTCCCCATGGCGGGGGCGGTCCAGGTATGGGCCCCATATGCGTTGCGGCGCATTTGGTTCCATTTTTGCCGGGACACTCGGTGGTTGGGACTTCTCGCAATCCTGCAGTGTCGGCAGCGCCTTATGGAAGTGCGAGTATATTGTTGATTTCGTATGCATACATTCGGCTTTTGGGGCCCGAAGGATTGAAATTGGCAACTGAGATGGCAATCGTAAATGCAAATTATATCAAGGCACGATTGGAATCCGAGTATGCGGTGTTGTATGTCGGTGAATATGGTCGCGTTGCCCATGAATTGATTCTTAATTTTCAATCGTTCAAAAAAATGGCCAAGATTGAGGTTGAAGATGTTGCCAAGCGCCTGATGGATTATGGATTCCATGCCCCGACCATTTCGTTTCCTGTTCCCGGAACGATCATGATTGAGCCAACAGAGTCTGAAGGGCTTGCCGAGCTGGATCGATTTTGCGATGCAATGGTGGCGATTCGTGCCGAAATTGAGGCGGTGGTAACCGGGCAGGCCGATTTAACAGACAATCTGTTAAAAAATGCGCCGCACATTGCGCCTGAGGCCCTGGCGACCGAATGGTCCCACGGGTATTCCCGGACCGATGCTGTGTATCCTGCCGGAGTACGTCCAGACCTTAAATTTTGGCCCAGTGTGGCCCGAATTGACGGCGCGTATGGCGATCGAAATTTGGTGTGTACCTGTGCCCCCATCGAGGCTTACGTATGACCTTATCTAAAAAGACAAAATACGCGTTGGCTGCATTGCGGGTATTGGCAAGCCAGCCTGATGGCCAGCCCATGTTGATTTCAGACATTGCCAAACGAGGCGATATTCCCAAGAAATTTTTAGAATTGATCTTGCTTGAGCTAAAAAAAGGGCATGTGGTGGACAGTAAAAAGGGGCAAGGGGGTGGGTATTTTTTACGGCAAACCCCGGATCAAATTCGATTGGGGGTGGTGATCCAGTTGGTGTCGGGTCCCTTGGGAATGACGCCGTGTGTTAACGAGGTTGAGCCGGTCCCCTGTGATGATTGTCCAGATCCAGAAATCTGTCCGCTTAAAGAGGTAATGGGGCGGGCATTAACTGCCACGACTGATGTGTTAAACCACGAGACGCTTGCCGATCTAACTGCCAGGGAATCCCGCCTGATCCAAAAAAAACGCGATTATATGTTCCATATCTAACCCGCGTTGACCACGGTGTTTGGCGGATCTTGACCGGTTGCAAATGACCCCAAACCCGCTACACTATTTTGTCGGGTGTTACCCGATTTAACCGAAGGAGTTTATTGCATGATTCGTTATATTCTGATTGCCGTATTGGCATTGTCTACCGTTGGGTCTGCTGCCGCAACCGTATATGCGGACACCGCTGCCCCCGTTGTAAAAGCGGAAAAATGTGTGTCAGGGGATCGAAAAGGGTGCGCCAAAAAAGAGGGGTGTAAAGACAAAGAGACCTGCAAAAGTAAAAAAACCGCAGGCTCAGAAAAAAAAGCATGTTGCGCACATAAAAAAGAAAAAAAAGCCTAACATTTGATTGTGATCTAATCGGGAATGTATTTCTCGCCATTGTCTAAACACGGTACAATGGCGGGATGGCTGAATTTATTACTGTTTCTCAACTAACCAAAACCATCGGCGTGCGCACCATTCTAGAGGATGCGTCTGTCACATTATCAACGGATCAAAAAATAGGCGTCGTCGGACGAAACGGCGCAGGTAAAACAACTTTTTTTCACATTGTTCTGGGTACCGAATCGGCAACATCTGGAACCATCACCCAAAGTGCGGGGCTGCGAATTGGCTACTTGCGCCAACATGATGATTTTTCAGACACCGAGACGGCCTTGGATTGGATGGTGCGTACCACCGATCACCCGGATTGGTTGTGTGCCAAACATGCCCATGAATTTAATATATCGGATGTCCAGTTGGCAGCGTCGCCTTTGGCGATGTCGGGGGGGTATCGAATGCGCCTTAAGTTGGCGGCGATTGCTGCAACTGAACCGAATATGTTGTTGTTGGACGAGCCAACCAATTATTTGGATCTTAGCACCTTGTTGTTGTTGGAACGGTTTATTGAATCATTTGTTGGTGGGGTGCTGTTGATTTCCCACGACCGAGAGTTTTTACGTAAAACCTGTAATTGTACCCTCGAGGTGGCGTTGGGTAAGTTGACGCTGTTTCCGGGTACGATTGATGACTATTTTGAATACAAGGCTGAACAATTAAGTCATGCCGAGGCTTACAATCGAAATGTCGAGAAAAAACAAGAGCATTTAGAACGGTTTATTACCCGGTTTCGCGCCAAGGCCTCTAAGGCCAGCGCCGCGCAATCCAAAATGAAGCAGTTGGAAAAACTTCAAAAAGTCGAAATTGATGCCCCGATCGCAACGGCTAAAATTCGGTTTCCGACTCAAGTTCGTCGAAAAGGACCCGCCTTAGATGTTGTGCAGTTGGTGATTGGTTACCCGGATAAACGGGTGGCAGGTCCCGTTAATCTGGGTATCGAGCGGGGGCAACGGATTGCGGTTTTGGGTGACAACGGTCAGGGAAAATCAACGTTTTTAAAAACAATAGCAGAGTCGCTCACTCCCTTGGATGGCACCGTGAAATGGGGCCATGGCACCGAAATAGGCTATTTTGCCCAGCATGTATACGAAGAATTAAATAACCCCTATACGATTGTGGAATACCTCGAGCGCGAAGCGGATCCGTCGGTTACCAAGCAGCAGGTTATGGACACTGCTGGCAGTTTGTTGTTTAGCGGCGACGATATGCATAAGCCGTTGGCTGTCCTGAGTGGGGGCGAGCGGGCGCGGGTGTTGTTGGCCCGTATTATTTTGTCTAACCCAACGGTGATGTTGCTAGATGAGCCAACCAATCACTTGGATTTTGAGACGGTGGAACTGCTGGCCCAGGGCCTTCGTGATTACGCCGGTACCATTTTGTTTATTAGTCACGATCGGGCATTTATCCGCCAAGTGGCCACGGGCGTTATTCATGTTTCAGATGGGTATATTCGAAATTTCCCAGGCCCTTTTGATGAGTTTGTGTTGTATTTAAAAAGCATTATTGCCAGTGAATCGGTGATTGAGGTGCCGGACGCGAAGCCCGCCGCACCGGCCAAGGGCCCCAGTTCTGCAAAAGAACGTCGGGAGTTAACCAAAGCCATCGCGATGCTGGAAAATAAACTGGCCAAGCTTGAAAAGGAAAAAGAATCGTTAAATCAGTTTTTTGCTACGGACCCGTTGGGGGTATCAGACGAAAAGTCGGCGCGACTGTCGGTGGTGCTGGCCGAAATTGGCCGATGCGAGACCGAGTGGATTCGGGTTAACGCGGCCCTAAACGGAGAAGAGGGATAGTCATGGCATCTCGATTGCCCGTATCTGGCCCTGTTCCACGGTCCACATTGTCATCGATGGTGCCGTATATCCCAGGACGATCAGTTCAGGACGTTCAATCGGAGTATGGGGTAGCCGAGGTGATTAAATTAGCCTCGAATGAAAATCCGTTTGGATCTCCGGTAACCCCAGCCGAATTGGCGCTTGCCATTGCCGAAACAGCGGTTTATCCGCATTTGGCGTCTGCCCCGATAATGCAGGTGCTTGCAACCCAATTTGACGTTTCGGTTGATCAAATCGTGATGGGTAATGGCAGTGATGAAATTTTAACAATGGTTGGGTTGGCCTATCTTAACCCGGGTGACGGTGTGATCACTGCAACGGGCACTTTTTCCGAATATCGGTTTGTGGCCACCCTGATGGATGCCAAGCTGACCGAAATTCCGCTGACATCGGATTGGTACTATGATTTAGATGCGATTGCAAATGCCATTAACCCGTCAACCAAGTTGATTTTTATCGCAAATCCAAACAATCCGACGGGGTTAATTGTCACAACGGCTGAGTTGGCGCAATTTATGGCGCGGGTTCCCTTACACGTTTTGGTGGTGGTGGACGAGGCGTATGCTGAGTTTGTGGATGATCCCGAATACCCAAATCCAGTCAGGTGGATTGACCGGTATCCAAATATTCTGGTCACCCGAACGTTTTCAAAATTATACGGATTGGCGGGGTATCGAATCGGGTATGCCATTGGATCGTCATCTGTGATTCATGCCTTATACACCGTTCGCCAACCATTTAATGTGAACACCATCGCGTTGGCAGCGGCTCAATTGGCGTTGGGAAAAGGAGACTATATTCAACGGACCTTGATCAACAATACCGAGCAACGTGCCCGATTAACCCGATTATTAACCGATATGGGGACCTTAGTGTTGGCGTCTCATGCCAATTTTGTGTGTGTCAAATGGGGCGATGATGCACGTGACGTGGTGGAGGCCTGTATGAAGCGAGGCATTATTGTTCGGCATTTGGCATCGTTTGGTATGCCAAATTTTATTCGAATCACGGTCGGAACTCCCGAGCAAAATGATCGGTTATTGGCGGTATTAAGTGAATTAGTCGGTAAAAAATAAGGACATTTTTGATGAAAACCATCTCGTTAAAGCTTCAGTTTAAAAATCACCCGATTCATATGGGGGTAACGGCACTTCATCGTCTACCAGCGTTGTTGGCGGGCGAATCCGTTAGTCGAAAAGTTGCGATTGTGACCCATCCTGAATTGGTTGACCTTGCGTCGGGTCTTGTGACCGCATTAACCGAGTCGGGGTTTGATGTTGGGGTTCACTCGTTTCCATCGGGCGAATCCTATAAAACAATCGATACCGCGATGACGTTGGTGGCTGAATTTTTAGGCCGAAAGCTCGAGCGGCACGATACGGTGATCGCGTTTGGGGGCGGGGTGGTTGGGGATACGGCTGCATTTGCGGCGTCGGTTTACCTACGGGGTATCCATTTGGTGCATGTGCCAACCACGCTGTTGGCCCAGGTTGATTCAGCGATTGGGGGCAAAACAGGTGTCAACGTTCCCGTTGGAAAAAATTTGGTGGGTACCTTTTATCAACCGCTGTTTACCCTAATCGATTGGTCGGTGCTAACCAGTTTGCCCGAATCTGAGATCAAAAGTGGACTGGCCGAGGTTATCAAATATGGCGTGATTGGCAATGCCGGATTGTTTAAATACTTGGAAACCCACGCCGAAACCATTTCAACGCTTCGTTATGAGTCGTCGCCTGAATTGTGGGCCCATCTGATTACCCGATCCGCGTCTGATAAGGCCAAGGTGGTGGCTGCAGACGAGAAAGAATCCGGTCTGCGCGAAACCCTTAATTTTGGACACACCATCGGACATGGCATCGAGGCCGCGACCGGGTATTCGGTGTATTCTCATGGCGAAGCCGTTGCGATTGGTATGGTGGGTGCGACGCGGTTGTCCGAACAGCTTCAGTTGATCGAATCAAAGGTTGCCAATCGAATTTATGGGTTGATTGATCGGTTGGGGTATTCCGACCGATTGCCGGCAACGGTTACCCCGTCTCAGATTATGGATGCGATGCGGTTGGATAAAAAAGTTCGGGATGGCAAGATGCGGTTTGTGTTGCCGTTTGGAATCGGCGATGTCGAGGTGGTTTCAGGAATTTCAGACGACACCGTGTTGGGCATTGTGGAGGGGTTGTTTTAATGAGGATTCGGGTGATTCACGGGCCGAATCTAAACCTGCTTGGCCTGCGCGAACCTGGGATTTATGGATCCACAACTTTGGATCAACTGAATGCCGAATTGGTGACCGTTGGGCAATCATTGGGCGCGGTGGTCGAACCCTTTCAAAGTAACCACGAGGGCGATTTAGTGGGTTGGATTCAGTCGGCTCAGGCTGATGGCGTCGGGGGAATTGTGTTAAATCCTGCGGCATATACCCACACCAGTATTGCCATTCGTGATGCATTGTCCGCAGTGCGGGTTCCGGCGATCGAGGTGCATTTATCAAACGTGCACGCCCGCGAGCCGTTTCGGCATGTCTCAGTGACGGCTCCGGTATGTGTGGGGCAAATATCGGGCTTGGGTGCGAGTGGATATGCCTTGGCAATTCGGTATTTGATCGAAAGGGCTGCCTAGTGTCGAGTCGTCCTCGTATTTTTGCGTCGGCGAAAACGTCCGAAATGTGGCAGGCCGACACTGATTCTGTCCGGCACCTTAACGATGTGCTTCGGATTCGGTCTGGCGATCAGGTTGATGTGGTGCTGGACCGGGTGGTGTATACCGTTCAAATCACCGCGCTTCATGTGAAATTGGGCCAGGTAATCGGGTCGGTGGTAACCCACACGCACGTGTTGCCGACCGCTGGTCAGATTCACCTGATTCAAGGGTTGCCTAAAGGGGACAAACTGGCGGAAATTGTTCGGTGTTGTACCGAAATGGGCGTGGCCACCATCGCCCCGGTTGGAATGACCCGGTCTATCAGTACCCCCACGGTCGATCGCTCCGACAAAAAGCAAATTCGGTGGCAGCAGGTTGCAGCCAGTGCAGCTGCCCAAAGCCGTCAGGTTGCAATTCCCTCAGTGGCTGCGGTGACATCGTTTGAGGCCGCTCTGAAACCGTGGGCGACGCGCCCTGCATTAAAATTGATTTTTTGGGAAACCTGCGACGTCCCATTGACGTCAATTGCCTGGGAATCACCCGATCAAGATGTGGTGATGGTGATCGGCCCTGAAGGTGGAATCACCGATTTGGAGGTGGCGGTGGCGGTGCAAGCTGGGTTTATTCCAGTTTCTTTGGGTCCGACCATTTTACGAGTTGAGCACGCGGCATTGGTTGCAATGGCGCAATTGGAATACGCCCGCTTGGCAAAGCGGACAGGAAAGGGTTAATGCTTGGGTACCTATGAGTTATCGACGTCGACACTGGACAACGGGTTAACGGTTTTAATCGTCACCGATCCCACCACACCGCTTGCAGCGGCAAGAACCTATGTACGTGCTGGGGCAATCACAGAGGAATCGTGTTTGGGGCAGGGAATTTCACATTTTCTTGAACACTTGGTTGCAGGAGGGCCCACTGCGTATCGTACCGAATCCGAGTATCAAACGGCCTTGTCGTTATTGGGCGGTGGGTACAACGCATACACCACCACTGATCATACCTGCTATTACATCAATACCATCCCCGAAACCATTCAAGAGGCCATTACCATTTTGTCTGAATGGATGTTTCATAACACCTTTACAACACTCGAGTTTGAGCGAGAACGCGAGGTTATTACCCGAGAAATCGAGAAAAATAACGCAGAGCTGGGACGGGTTTTTTATCAAACCTGCCAGCAGCATTTTTACCATCACCATCCCATGCGGTATCCGGTGATTGGGTATTTAGAAAATTTTAAAGCCACAACAATGGCCCAGTTAAAGGCGTATTATGCCGCCCACTATGTGCCCAGTAATATGATTTTAGTGGTGGGGTCGCCGTATCAGCCCGAGGTTGTGATGCCCTGGGTGCAGTCAACCTTTGGTGCGGTGCCGCCTGCTGCGCCGCCTAATATTCAGCTTACATCGGAACCTATTCCGTTTACCGGGCGTGTCTTGAAAAAACCATGGCAAACGGCATCCACATATTACAGCATGCGATTTGCCACCACTGACTTGTTTTCACCGGATTTGCCGGCCTTAGACCTATTGGATTTTATGCTAAGTAACGGTGAAGAAAGCTTGCTGATTCACGATATTGTCGATCAGCAGCAGCTGGCGTTCTCTCTGAGTTCGTCGTCGATGACACCAACCGTTACAACTGGCTATTTTGACTTTACCGCTGAATTGAACCAATCGGATATGCCCAAGGTTAGGGATGCCATTTTAAGTCACTTAAATCGGATTAAAAATGGGGATGTCGATCATCGTCGCATTCAGCGTGCCAAAAAGCAAAAGTTGGCCGAAGAGGCGTTTTCAATATCAACCATCGAGGACTTGGTGTCTCGGGTAGGGCAGGGACAGTTGTACGCCCAAAGTCCCCGGTTTTATGACACGTATCTGGATCGGTTTCGTGCGGTTACGTCAGACGATGTCATTCGAGTTGCACAGCGTTATTTTGACGAAACCCGTATTGTGGAAACGGTGCTAACTCCCATTCAAGTTGTGCCTCCCGCAACCGCGCCATCGGTGGTGCCTACAATCGTTGTGCCAGCGTTGCAATTGCCAACCAAGCATGTGATGCCCAACGGTCTTCGTGTTTTGGTCTTTCCAGAGCGATCGGCCCCCCGGGTTCACGTGAAACTCTTTTTTGATGGCGGATTGCGACGGGAAACCCCGGGTGTCAATGGAATAGGACATGTTTTGGCCGATGTTTTGGGCACTGCAACCCATCACCGCACCAAGTCTGAAATTGGCCAAATATTTGAAGATCGTGGCGCCGATACCGGGGCGTCAATCGGAAATCACACGCTGTATACCAGCATGGATTGTATGTCAGAGGATTTGCCCGAATTAATGCCGTTGTTTGTCGAAACGATTTTAGATGCCGTATTTGTTGAGCGGGAGTTGGCCGAGTCTAAACGGCAAACGTTAAATTGGATCGCCCAACGACGGGATGATTGGCACCGATATGCAGCCTATCAGTTTCGTCAGCAGTTTTATGAGGGACATCCGTACGGGCTACCGATTATTGGCGAAGTCGAATCCGTTGCCGCCTTGACCACTACCCAATTGACCGAGTTTTACCGCGATCATTTGGATCCGTCCCGCATGGTGTTGACCGTGTTTGGTGATGTGGCGGTTGAGGCCATACCGGATTTGGTTGGGCGATTGGGTCAATTTCAGGGAGAAAAACCCGCGATCCAACTTCCTGATCGGGCATTGCATGTGGCCCCATCGTTCACCCAGCGCCACGTGGATCAGGATGTCGCAGCCGTTTTTGTTGGATTCGATGGGGTTAAACTCGGCGACGACACCGAGGCGATGCGCCTTGATTTGGTGAACACGGTATTGTCGGGCATGAATTACCCCGGGGGGCGTTTGCATCACCTGTTGCGTGACGAGGGGTTGGTGTATATGGTGCATGCCGTTAATTTCTTTGGCTTAACGCCAGGTCATTTTTTGATCTATGCGTTGACCTCAGACCCGCACCAGCAACGGGTGCAAGACATTATCGACGCCCAGATTCGATCGATCAAAACCCACGCGATCTCACAGCTTGAATTCGATCAGGCCATTGCTCAGATGCGGTTCTATTTTAAAGACCGTATTGCGTCGCTGGAGTCCCTTTCTACAATCGCGGCTATTGACGAGTTGATCGGCCGTGGATTTGATCATTACGCGCGCATTTCGGACCATGTGGACGCGCTTACTATTCCGATGGTGCAACGTTATGCTCAGCAATATTTGATAAATCCCCAAACGGTTTGGTTTAACAAGGCATCGGCTTAGCGGTGCCTTCCTGGTTAAAATCCAGGCGCTGTGCTAATTTTAACCTATTTGATATAGAGCCCTTTAGGAGTACAGCATGACCCAAAATTACGTTGCCGATGACATTAAGGTACTAGAAGGTTTAGAGGCCGTTCGAAAGCGCCCGGGAATGTACATCGGATCAACCAGTAAGGCTGGATTGAATCACCTTATTTTTGAGGTGGTTGATAACTCGATTGACGAGGCAATGGCCGGCTATTGTACCGATGTCACGGTTACGATTGATGTGGATAATATTGTGACTGTTGAAGATAACGGTCGGGGGATACCGATTGACATCCACAAAGAAAAAAAGGTCCCCGCAGTTGAGGTGGTCATGACCACGCTACACGCCGGCGGGAAGTTTGAGGGTAAGGGATATAAAATATCAGGCGGGTTGCACGGTGTTGGGGTATCGGTTGTTAATGCCTTAGCCGAGTGGTTAAAAGTGGATGTGTGGCGGGATCAAAAGCATTACACCCAAACCTATTACCGAGGGGCGCCTAAGCAACTGATTGGTGAAACGCAACCTTACGATGGAGACAGGCGCGGTACCACTGTTTCGTTTAAGCCGGATGCCACCATTTTTGATGAGGTTGAATTCACGGCAGAGGTGATTGACCATCGGTTGCGCGAGTTGGCCTTTTTGAATAAAGGCATCCGTATTCATTTTCGCGATTTGCGTGGGGAATCGCCCGTTGAAAGTACGTATCAGTTTGAGGGTGGTATTCGGTCTTATGTTGAGCATATTAACGAAAATAAAGAAGCCTTGTTTACGCCGCCTATCTACCTTAAAAACGAGAGAGATGCGTACGAAGTAGAGGTTTCGATTCAGTATGTAAACGATTATTACGACGAGCAAATTGTATCGTTTGCCAACAATATCCGAACCAAAGAAGGTGGAACTCACCTGGCAGGGTTTCGAAGTGCCTTAACTCGGGTTATGAATAATTTTGCGAGAAAATACGAGTTAATCAAAGATAAAAGCGAATTGTTAACCGGAAACGATCTTAGGGAAGGGTTGTCTGCGGTTATTAGTGTCAAGTTGCGCAATCCGCAGTTTGAGGGTCAAACCAAAACCAAGTTGGGAAACTCTGAGGTTAAGGGGATCGTGGATTCTATGGTGGACGAAGGGTTGTCCAACTTTGTTGAAACCAACCCGAAAGTGGCCCGTGCCATTATTAATAAGGCGTTAATTGCGCAACGGGTTCGGGAGGCCACTCGAAAAGCACAGGATTTGGCCCGTCGTAAAACCAGTTTGGAAAGTACCACGTTGCCGGGTAAGTTGGCGGATTGTTCAGACCGGGATCCGGCAAACTGCGAAGTGTTTTTGGTTGAGGGTGATTCTGCGGGGGGGTCTGCAAAGCAAGGGCGTGACCGAAACTATCAGGCCATTTTGCCACTTCGGGGTAAGGTATTAAACGTTGAAAAGGCCCGGTTGGATAAGATTTTGGCCAACGAAGAAATTCGGAATTTAATCACGGCCATTGGGCCTGAAGCGATTTCCGGTCTTCGTGAAAGTCAAACTTTTGATTTAGATGAGGCGGTTGTGTCGGTCGAGGAAACATCTGCCGCTGTATTGGCCAAGTTGCGTTACCATAAAATCGTCATCATGACGGATGCTGACGTGGACGGCGCTCACATTCGTACCTTGTTGCTAACGTTCTTTTTCCGCCATGCCCGCGAGTTGATCGAGGCGGGGGCGCTATACATCGCCCAGCCGCCCTTGTTTTTGGTTAAAAAAGGCAATTCTAAGCGGTATGTCTACAATGACAAGCAGCTAGAAGAAGTCTTGCAAGAAATTGGGCGTGAAAATGTGAACTTGCAGCGCTACAAAGGATTGGGGGAGATGAATCCTGACCAGTTGTGGGAGACCACGATGGATCCTGAGCGTCGTACATTGTTGCAGGTCACAATGGAGGATGCAGAGTCTGCCGACGAGATATTCTCGATCCTAATGGGCAGTAAAGTCGAGCCTCGTAAAGAATTTATTGAAAAATACGCCAAAACCGTTCGTTGGATTGACGTATAAGGAGCCCCTTAAATCATGACTGAAGAAATGAATCCCTCATTGTTTGGCGATGACGCATTGTCACCCGAGGCCCCGCCCGAGGCGTCCCGCCAAGGTATTGCGACAATTAATATCGATGACGAGATGAAAACGTCGTACATTGAGTACGCCATGTCGGTTATCGTTGGGCGGGCACTTCCCGATGTTCGAGACGGGTTAAAGCCTGTGCATCGGCGTATTTTATACGCGATGTATGATGCGGGTTACACCGCCGGTAGACCCTACAAAAAAAGTGCCCGTATTGTTGGGGACGTGTTGGGTCGGTATCACCCCCACGGCGATTCTGCTGTTTACGATGCCTTGGTTCGGTTGGCCCAGGATTTCTCGGTTCGGTATCCCTTGATTGACGGTCAAGGAAACTACGGGTCGGTTGACGGGGATAACGCGGCGGCAATGCGGTACACCGAAGCGCGGATGTCCCGGATTAGCATGTCCATTTTGGAAGATATTGACAAAGATACCGTTGATTTTGCTCCTAATTTTGACGAATCGCTAGAGGAGCCCAAGGTGTTGCCCGCTCGAATTCCAACCCTTCTGTTAAACGGAACAGCTGGTATTGCGGTTGGGATGGCCACCAATATTCCCCCTCATAATCTAAACGAGTTGGTGGATGGGATTTGTGCCTTGATAGATAATCCAGAAATTGACATCGTCGACCTGATGACGCATATCAAGGGGCCAGATTTTCCAACCGGCGCGATCATCTGCGGAACGGCTGGGATATCCCAAGCGTACGCAACAGGGCGTGGATCCATTTTGGTGCGAAGCCGAACCAGTATCGAAGAAAGTAAGAAAAAGGGTAAAACGGCGATTATTGTTCATGAGATTCCTTTTCAGGTGAACAAGGCCAATTTGATTATTAAAATCGCCGAATTGGTTCAAGAAAAAAAGATTCCAGATATTGCCGATTTGCGTGATGAATCCGACCGAAAGGGCATGCGAATCTATATCGAATTGAAGCGGGATGCATCACCCGAGGTGGTGCTCAATCAATTGTTCAAGCATACCCCATTACAAAACACGTTTGGCGTGAATATGGTGGCCCTGGTTAACGGTATTCCACGCACCCTTAATTTAAAAGAAATTTTGGTGCACTATATTGCTCACCGAAAAGAAGTGGTGGTTCGGCGTACCCAATTCGACCTTAAAAAAGCCAAAGAGCGGTTGCATCTACTAGAAGGGTTTCGAATTGCCCTTCAAAACTTAGATGCGGTTATTGCATTGATCCGGGGATCAGCCACTGCCGACGAGGCCCGTTCGGGATTAATCGCCAATTTTGGATTGACAGAGATTCAGGCCACCGCCATTTTAGACATGAGACTTCAGCGGTTAACGGGGCTTGAACGCGATAAAATCGAAAACGAATATCGAGACATTTTGCTTCGCATCGCCGATCTAGAGGATATTTTGGGCAGCGAGGGCCGAATTTATCAAATTATTAAAGATGAACACCGTGAAATCAAAGACAAGTTTGGCGATGCCCGACGCACCGAGATTGGGGATGCGGTTGGCGACATGGACTTGGAAGATTTGATTCCGGTCGAGAAAGTCGCAATTTTGTTTTCTAAAAAAGGGTTCGTTAAGCGGATTCCGGTCACCGAGTTTCGAAGTCAATTGCGGGGTGGTCGCGGTGTCAATAGCATGACCACCCGTGATGAAGATAATATCGACAATATCTTGGTTACCAGCACCCACGACTTTTTGCTGTGCTTTACGTCGACAGGGCGCGTTTTTAAATTAAAGGCATATCAGATTCCTGAGTCGTCTCGGCAAAGTAAGGGGATTTCGATCGCCCACTTTTTAAACCTTGAAAGTGATGAGATCGTTACCGCGATGATTCCGGTTGAGTCGTTTGAGGCCAATTCGTTTTTGTTTATGGCAACCCGAAACGGAACAGTAAAAAAGACGGCGTTGTCCGAGTTTGTTCACTTTAAAAATCGTCCCATCATTGCAATTAACCTTGACGATGGGGATCGGTTAAATTGGGTGAAACGGACGTCGGGGTCCCAGGATGTGGTATTGGTCACATCAAATGGAATGGTGATTCGATTTGAAGAAGATGATGTGCGTCCGATGGGGCGCGCCACTCGTGGCGTTCGGGGCATTCGAATTAAGCCAGAGGATCGATTGGTATCGATGGACATTATTGACCACGAGGAAACCAATCTTCACCTGTTAATCGTCACCCGAATGGGGTATGGCAAAAACATCAAGGTTGGTGAATTTAAAGCCCAAGGACGCGGCGGTATCGGGGTTAAATGCTTGCGTTTCCGCAAAACGGTTAAAGGCGATTATGTCACCGATGCGATTATTGCCAAAAAAGAAAACGAAATGATGCTGGTGACCATGAGTGGGACATTGTGTCGACAAAAAATCGCCAGTATTTCGGTTCAAAAGCGGGATTCGCAGGGTGTAAAAATTGTAAAACTAGACGACGGGGATGAAGTGATTGCAGTTAGTGAGGTTGAGGATGATGGGCCGTCTGAACTACCGTTGTTAGACGCGTAAGGAGTAGGGTATGAGCGATTCACTTAAACACATCAACGAGTTGGTTGTGGCGGAGTCTCAGTTTATTGATTCGGTATTGTCTGAAGCGGGTAAGGTGATTGTTGGCCAACGGGACGTGATGACCCGTCTGTTAATGGGGGTAATTGCCGGGGGACACCTGTTGCTGGAGGGAGTGCCTGGGCTTGCCAAGACCTTGGCAATCAAAACGTTGTCCGACGTCCTTGCTGTTAAGTTTAGCCGCATCCAGTTTACCCCCGATTTGCTGCCATCGGATGTGTTGGGAACGCTTATTTACGACCAAGCAAAACTGGCGTTTATTCCCAAGTTGGGGCCGATTTTCTCTAACTTTGTATTGGCGGATGAAATTAATCGTGCGCCAGCTAAAGTGCAAAGTGCGCTATTAGAGGCGATGCAGGAGCGCCAAGTTACCATTGGGGATTCTACCTATCGATTGAAGGAACCCTTTTTGGTTTTGGCTACCCAGAATCCGGTGGATCAAGAGGGAACTTATACCCTTCCTGAAGCCCAGGTTGATCGTTTTTTGATGAAATTAAAGGTGACATATCCGTCAAAATCCGACGAGCGGGTGGTGTTGGATCGCATGTCGACCGGTGCCGTTCCATCCGTTCAAAAGGTGGCGGCAGCCGAGGATATCTTACGGGCCCGCTCTGTGGTTCATCAGATTTATGTTGATGATCGAGTAAAAGATTACATTCTGGATATTGTGGCGGCAACACGTACCCCAACGGCCTATGGATTGGATGGGTTATCGTCCTTAATTCAATATGGGGCATCGCCTAGGGCCTCAATTGCGTTGATTCAATCGGCGAGGGCCCATGCGTTTATTCATCACCGGGGGTTTGTAACGCCAGATGATGTAAAGGCCATCGCCCACGATGTTCTGAGACACCGGGTGATTCCATCGTTTGAGGCGGACGCCGAGGGTATTACCTCAGAAATGATCGTGGATCGGGTGTTTGCAGCGGTTCAGATTCCGTAGCGATCCATCATGAAAATGTCCGACCTTGCAGCCACCATACGCCGAATCGAAATTCGCTCCAAGCGGGTTGTAAATACCGCGCTTGCCGGGCGGTATCATTCGGTTTTTAAAGGTCAGGGGGTCAATTTTGCCGAGGTTCGAGAATACGCCCCCGGTGACGATGTCCGGCAAATTGATTGGAACGTAACCGCCCGGGCCAAGTCGCCGCATATCAAATTGTTTCACGAGGAACGCGAGTTGTCGGTGGTGATTGCGGCCGACATTAGTGCGTCTGGCGAGTTTGGAACCCAAGCACAGTTGCGACGCGAGGTTGTGGCAGAAATTGCCGCCATACTGGGATTGGCTGCTGCCCAAAACAATGACCGGGTGGGTGCCGTGTTGTTTTCTGATCAGGTCGAATCATTTATTCCGGTTCGAAAAGGTCGTGGGCATGTGTTGCGGTTAATTCGGGATCTGCTGGCGGTTACACCGGCGCGGCCTGGAACATCGATCGAAGCCGGGCTTCGATTTGTTTTAAATGTTCAACGGCGGTCCGGTATTGTGTTTTTGATTTCAGATTTTATTGATTCGGGGTACGAGCGGATGTTGCAGCTGGCGGCCATGCAGCATGACGTTGTTCCCATCGTGTTGAGGGACCCCCTAGAGCAGGTATTACCCGATGTGGGGCTTGTAAAAATGATTGACCCAGAAACCGGCCAATATGTGGTGTTGGATTCGGGTCGGTCGGATGTTCGTGCTGCATACGCCGCGCGGGCAGAGGCGCGGGATCAGCGCTTGATTCGCTTTTGTCGCCAACTTAACATTTCTCCTATCTTGATCCGGTTGGGCGACAGTTATGTTGATCCCTTGGTTCGGTATTTTAATGCGCGTGGGAATCGGTAGGCGACTGGTTTGGATTGCGGTATTCGTGGGGTGGGCAAGCCTTCCGGTGCCGATTGGCGCGATTCAGGTTAGCCAGCGGCTGTCCACAACCAACGCGACCGTTGGGGATAAGGTGATATATACACTAACCATCACCTATCCCAAATCAGGGGTGTTGCTTCCTTTGCCTGAGACTGGATTGCCAGAAGATATTGCGATTGTGCGATTTAAAAAAGAAAAAAAAATACAATCTGGCAAGGTGACCGACCAATTTACAGCGGAGTTGGTGCCGTTTGGAGTGGGTCGGTTTGTGATGCCAACCCGCTCGGTCGCTGCGCGCGTAAACGGGAAGGTGCAAACGGTTAAACTTGGATCCCTGTCGATTTCGGTTCGGTCTATATTGTCCCAATCCAATCGACAGTTGGCCGATTTAAAACGGGTCAAATCGCCAAGTGTACCGATTGGCATTTGGCTCGTTGTTGCGTTGGCCGGGGTGGGTGTCGGCGGGATAATGTTGCGACTGAAAACCCGATTGGCCCCGGCCCCAAATGGTGAGGGTTCGACCGATCTGATATCGCCGTATCCGCAACTATTAGTCCGCCTGTCGGAATCGGCGAATGATAGCGCTGCGATTTCGTACACCCTGAGATCGTTTTTGGCGTATCGATTTGGGTGCAACGCGCTTGGGTTAACCACCCGTGAAGTGTTGGGTGCGTTGAACTCCCATCTTCCGGAATCCGATTTGGCAGACGTGGCGGCCGTTTTACAGCTGTGCGATCAGGTTAAATTTGCCCAGTATCGTGCAACGCCAATTGAATCTCGGGCGGCGTACGAGTCGGCAATGCGATTTTTAAAGGCGTATCCGGATCCGATTGCGGAGGATGGTCAATGAGTTTGGGTAATCCATGGGGCTTGATTGTGGTGATTGCCGTGCTTGCATTGGGGTGGTGGCGATGGAAATCCCAACGACACGTTGTAACAGGTTTGAGGCTGCCTGGTGCCGCCAATTGGGTTGACCTAGAGTCAAAATGGGGGCGTCGGTGGGTTGTTGTGCAACCCTGGATTCGCTTTGGGGTTATTGCACTGCTTGGTATTGCAATTTGTAACCCACAGTGGCACGAGCGCCTAACGGATATTTCTCAGCCTGGGGTTGATATTATGGTGACCATGGATGTATCTGGGAGCATGTTGGCCGAGGATTTTAGTCCGGATAACCGGATGACTGCTGCCAAATCCGTTGCCACCTCGTTTATTGAGTCACGCCCATTTGACCGAATTGGAATGGTGGTTTTTGGATCGTATGCATTGACGTATTGTCCGTTGACCACCGACCGGAAAGTGTTGTCTGAAATGGTTGGCGACATATCCGTCGGGATGGCTGGTGACGATACCGCCATCGGATTGGGCGTTGCAACGGCGGTTAGTCGATTGCGTAGCAGTAACGCCAAATCGAAGGTGATTGTGCTGATGACGGATGGCGTCAATAATTCCGGCGAAGTGGTGCCATTGGCCGCTGCCCGATTGGCCGCCCAATACGGTGTAAAAATTTATGCGATAGGGATTGGAAAAGAAGGCGGAGCCCCGATTCCAATCGCGGGTCCAACGGGAACCAAATCTTATCAAAAAAATCCCGATGGTAGCGTGGTGCTAACCGAAATAGACGAGCCCACCTTAAAGGCGTTGGCGAAGATATCCGGCGGGCGGTACTTTAGGGCCACAGATTCAGATGGGTTAAAGCGGATTTACCAAACCATTGATCGGTTAGAAAAAACCCCAGCTGTTATTCAGTCGTATGATCAAGTTACCCCGTTGTTTCCAGTGTTTTTGATTGCGGCTTTTGTCATATTATTGATCGATATTGCAATCGGTTGGGCGGTTTGGAGGTCAACACCATGACGTTTTTGTATGGTGCGATGGCTTGGATAATGGGCATCATTCCGCTGCTTGCGGCTTGGGTGTGGTGGCGCCAACGGAATCGTGGACTGGCGCGTTGGGTTCATCCAGCCGTTTGGAATGTGACGGTTAACGGGTTTAATCAAACCTGGGCAACGCGATCTCGTTTTGGGGTATGGGTTGCGGTTGTATTGTTGGGTATCGCTGTATTGCGGCCTCAATTTGGTACCGTGTATGCGCCCGTATCCGGTAAGGGGCAGTCGATCCTTATTGCGATTGATGCGTCACAAAGTATGGATGCGTCGGATGCAAATCCATCGCGCTTGGGGTTGGTTAAACAAGATATTGTAACCATGTTGAATCAGTTTTCAGGAGATCGGGTTGGATTGATTGGGTTTTCAGGCGTTGCCGCGATTCAGTGTCCATTTACAATTGATTACCCGGCTTTAAAGTTATTGATCGGAGATTTGGATACCCAAACCATTCCAGTTCCGGGGACTAATTTGGCAGAACCAATACACAACGCAATCGCGGCCTATCGCCAGGTTCCCGGACGCAAAACCCTGATTATTTACTCGGATGGCGAAAGTTTTGCGGGGGATTATCAAAAAGCAGCATCGGCGGCCAAAGCGGCTGGTATTGTGATTCATACGATTGGTGTTGGAAGTGTTGCAGGCTCGTCAATCCCGATTGTGACCAATGGGACACCGGCTGGGGCATTAAAAACCAATCGGCAGGCGGAGGTTGTGATATCGCGACTAAACGAATCGGCATTAAAATCGGTGGCCACCACCACTGGGGGACGGTACTTGCGACTCACGTCAACCCAGGCTTCGGCACCTCAATTGGCGGTGTTGTTAGGTAAGGCCGGCGAAGCCGATTATCGGGCGTATTTAACCCCGGTGCGCCAAGATCGGTACCTCGGTTTGGCGTGTTTGGCCTTAATTTTGTTGGCGATTGATTGGGGCGTGTCGGCGTATCGTCGTCCAAAAATGGGGCCAAAATGAATCCAATTTGGATAGGAATGGTATTAAGTATAGGGCTTGCTGTTCCGGTTGTCGGGGTATCTAGCGTTGACTATATTCGGATCCAACGTGCGGCGTTGATGAGTCGGGCTGGCGATTTCAACGGTGCTGTCCAGTACCTTTCCGAAGCGGTTGCCCAATCGCCTGAAAACCGGGTACTAAAGGCCCGTTTGGCTGATGCTCTATATGATGCAAAGCGGTACGCCGACGCCCAAAAAATCTATCAAGAATTACTTGAATCTGCCGAAAAATCTGATGTGCCTGATTTGTGGTACAACCTTGGCAACACGGCATATCATAGGGGGGATTATCAAACTGCGATTGCCTTGTACCGTCGCAAACTTGTTGAGCACCCGGACGATCAAGTCACAAAGCGGAATTTAGAATTGGCGATTCAGCAGTCTAAAACGCCGTCGATACCTCGCAAACCCCAAACCCCTCCGCCACCTCGGCAAGCAATGGATTCGATGCTTAATACATTGGATCAGCTTGAGCAGCAGGCGCGTCAAAACCGGGATAACCGTCAACCAGCGAGGCGACCGGTAGACAAGGATTGGTAGTCAGATGAAGATATTGCGTTGGGTTTGTATTGGGGTGGTGATGCTACAAGTTGCGATTACGTCTGCCCCAAAATTGTCGGTGACTGCCTCATCCACCACGGCGAAAGTGGGCGACATTGTGACGATTAAAATCGCAGTTTCTGCGCCAGACCTAGGTGCTGTTAGCCCGTTACCATTGCCCACCATTCCCGGGTTGGGTGTCGTGCAATCGTCAGATGAAACGGTTGTGAAACCGCAAGGTGACGCGGTTGTGATGACCAAAACCCGAGTGATTCGGTTTCGGGTAACCCAAGGCGGGCGAATCGAAATTCCATCCATTACCCTGAAGTTTAAAGGCCGTACATTGCAAAGTGCGCCGCTTCAGTTGGTGGTGACCGGTGGGGCTCGGCCCGCTGGTGCAAGTGTAAAATTGGTATCCGTGGTATCCGCCCGAAAAGTTGTGGTTGGGCAAGCCATTTCGTATCAGTTAAAAGTGCGTCGATTAGGGCCCTTTGCGGCAACGCCCACGATTCGATTTCCTTTGATGGAAGGTTTTTTTCAAGTTAATCACCCGGTGTCAAAAGCGGTTTCAAAGGTTCAGGTTGGCAGTCAAACCTGGTACGAAACCACGATTATGGACCGAACGTTATACCCCTCTCAACCTGGACGTCTGGTCATAAAAGATGCGGCGCTGACCATTCCCCAAGCGCCGGTAGGGGGCGCCAACACCAGTGTTGAAGCTGCCCCGATTGCGATTGACGTGGTGCCATTGCCATCGCCAAAGCCATCGGGGTTTTCGGGGGCCGTTGGTGGGCTTCGATTGGATGGCCCCCGGGGGGTTGTGAACGGGACCCAACACTCGCCCGTGGCCATTCCGTTGGTGGTGCGGGGTCGCGGTAATTTGGGTGTGATTGTCGAACTGATCCCCCCTACCCATAATCAAGTCAAAATTTTAAAAGGTGCGGTGACCACCCAAACGGATGCGACTGGCCACCCGGTTGCGCAGCGGATCACGTACATGGCGGTGATTAAACGCTCAGGGCAAATTACATTACCACCGTTTAAGTTAATCGTGTTTTCACCCGAGAAGGGCGCCTATGTTACGGTTCAAACCCAGCCGATCCAGCTTCAAATTTCGCCCGGAAAATCTGCGATAATGGTGTTGGATGCCCAGTCTCAATTGGACTTGGCCCCCCATCGCACCGCTTCTGATGAAGGGGCTTACTCATGGCTTACGCAATGGTCGCCACTTTGGTTTTGGTTTGGGATGGGGGTTCAGTGGCTTGTTGTGGCCGGATTGTTGGTTAAACGAAACGCCGGGCGGTATTTGGCGCGTACAATGCCGGCGCGTCGGCGTCGGCATGCAACTGATTTGGCGCGTCAGCGATTGCGTCAGTTGCGGGTTGACCAACCCAACGTTTGGACTGACCTTCGGCGTGTGGTCACGGATTGTATTGCGGACCGCTATCAAATTCAGATTGCCCATTTGGTGACATCGGCTGTTTCCGACGCCTTAACGCCGCTGGAACCTGCAGCCCGTGACAATGTTGTGGCCTGGTTAAGCCAATTGGATCAAGTCGCCTATCAACCGATCGGGCAATCCGAAGCCACCTTTCAAACGATATTGAGCGGGGCCAAACTTATCGTGGAGCGGATCGATCGCGCTAAAGGAGAGCAAAGATGAAGGTGTTGGGATTGGGGGTTGCATTGTTGCTGATCGTTCTGGGTGGCGTCACGGTTGCGGCCCCATTTCGGACGGCCACTGATGCGTATAATCAAGGCACAACGTGGGTAAAACAGGGTCAAGTTGGCATGGGGATTTGGGCTTTAACATTGGCGCAACGAGATTCGCCGAGGGATTCCGATATTTTAACCAATTTGGATGCAGCAAATTCCCGCGTGTCACGGCCAATTCCGGTGGCGATGCCCGTATTGGATGCGATTCTGATGGGGTTACGCCGTTTGCGCCTGACCGAGTGGTTGGCCTTATGGACGGTGGCAACAAGCGGGATAACCGTTGCACTAGGACTTCGGTTACTTGGCCGGTCGGTTAAGCCAGTTTGGATTTACATTGCCATCGGTTCGTGGGTTGGGATCGGACTGCCAACGGTGGGTGCGGTGGTCGATCATGCCACCCCTCGGGTTGTGTTGATTCGGTTGACCGCATTGCAAACATCACCTGATCGTTCCGGCGTAACCATTCAATCCGCGCCGGAGGGAACCGTTGCACGCGTGTTTCAGAACACCCCAAATGCGGTTCGAATTCAATTGCCGGACGGAAGCCAAGGATGGGTAAAACAATCAGATGTTCGCCACTTATAGGGTCATTGCGCTGTTGGTGATGGGGTTGACCTGTGTGGCCTGGGCCAATTCTGGGTTGGGATTAACACGTGGGCAAGACCGATGGGATCCTTTCGGTACCCAACCCATGGGGGGGGTGTTTATGAACCCAGCTCAGTTGGGGTTGGGGTATGTTGATGCATCGGTTCGATTGGATACCGCAACCGACTATCTGGGCTATACCCAGTTTGCAATTGGGTCGATTTTTCGGGTACGGCCCGTGACGTTTGGGATTGGGTATGGCCTAATGTCTGCCAACGATTTTGTTAGAACCGGTCGCAACGCGGTTACCGATCGGGTTGAGGATGTCGGTGGTTTTGCCGATGCGGCCCACCACGTCACACTTGGCGTGGCCACCGCGCTTGATAACGGGGTGGTCATTGGTGCAAACCTGGACTATCGGGCCCGAATGATCGACACAACATCCGGGAGTCAATGGTCGGCTGGATTCGGGGCATTGGTTCCATTGTCTCGGTCCCTTTATGGCGTGGGGTATTGGCGCACCCTGGTGGAAGGTCCTATTAAATGGTCAACCGGACAAACCGAATTTACAACCTCAACGCCAGTTTGGGGGCTATTATATCGCCCTGCTAAAGGCAGTGTGGGGCTTGAGTTATATGGCGACCGAGTCCGGGTATATGGCGAATGGTTTTGGGTTAGAGAATTGAGTGTTCACGGAGAGTATGTATCGGGAGTGTCTCGCTATGCGGTGGGGACCAGCTTGCATTTGGGAACCGTAAGTTTGACCTACGCCCACGCGGAATACGGCGATACTGATTTATCTGTAGCACAAGACATGATTGGAATAATGGTGAAGGTTGATGATGGGTTTAAATAAAAAAAAGGTGATTCATTTTATTGGGATCGGGGGCAGTGGAATGAGTGCCATCGCCCGAATTTTATTGGAAATGGGATTTAAAGTGTCGGGATCGGACTTAAAAGAATCCATCACGACCATCCGGCTTAAAGATTTTGGTGCAACGTTGTTTTACGGACACCAACCCGAAAATCTCCGGCGGGCAGATATGGTGGTGGTGTCCACTGCCATCTCAAAAGACAATCCAGAATATGCGTACGCGGTATCTGAAAAAATACCCATGGTTCATCGGGCGCAAATGCTGGGTTTGGTGATGAAAAAATTCGGCCAGAAAATTTCGGTTTGCGGTACCCATGGCAAAACCACAACGTCCTCAATGGCAACTCGGTTGCTGGCGTTTGCGGATAAAAATCCCACATTTGTGGTCGGGGCAGACCTTAATGATTATGGCACCAATGCCCAATTGGGTGACATGGGCTACTTTGTGGCAGAATCCGACGAATCAGACGGGTCGTTTTTGCACCTTGAGCCCAATATTGCCCTGTTTACCAATTTAGAAGCGGAGCATATGGACTACTACAAAACCTGGGCAAACGTGGTGCGTCATTTTACCCAGTTTATGGAGGGTGTGACCAGTCGAGGGGGGTATTTGGTTATTAACGCAGATGATACGGCGTTATCTCAAATTTCAGGTCAGTTTCCACCCCGGCAAGTCAAGCGCTATGGGATTGATGAATCGGCCCCGGTTCGCGCCACTGATATCCGATTTAACCCAGACGGTACCCACTTTTCACTGTGGATCGATGGCAACTCCGTTGGTGACGTGTATTTAAAAGTTCACGGGCGTCATAATGTCTACAATGCATTGGCGACCATCACAATGGGGCTAAACGAGGGAATCAGCATTGATACCATTAAAAAAAGTATGTTTAATTTTACGGGTACCAAACGCCGCTTTCAGCATATTGGCACGGTTGATTCCATCTCCGTATTTGACGATTATGGGCACCATCCCACCGAAATTAAAACCACGTTAGATGGCGCCAAACATAGTTTGAACCGTCGGGTGGTGTGTATTTTTCAACCGCATCGCTACACCCGAACCCGCGATTTATTAGAAGTATTTCCAGCCTCGTTTGATTCAGCGTCGACGGTGGTGATTACCGAGGTGTATTCTGCAAACGAACAAAAAATAGTGGGTATTTCCGGTCAATTGATTGTCGATAAAATGAAGGAACGTGGGTTCAAGGATGTCATGTTTATTGCAAACAAAAGCTTAGTTGCATCAACTATTTTGCCCATGTTACAACCGGAAGACGTGGTAATTACGATGGGCGCCGGGGATATTTCTTCGGTTGGAAAAGAGCTTATTGCCCAACTTAAAACCCATCATGAATCAACCGAGTTAGGAGCATCCCATTCTCACACGCCATAATGTTTCCATATCACAACTGACGACATTTCAATGCGCCGGTACCATTGCAACGGTGCACGACCTTCAAACCCTGGACGAGGTTTCAAATTGGGTGGCGTCAACTGATCCTAACACCTGGGTTGTGTTGGGGCGTGGGTCAAATACCTTATTAAATCCACAGTCGAAGTATCAAACGGTGGTTCGGTTGTCGCCCGAGTTAATTCCGGCGCAATCAACGGGCACCCGATTAATTCTGGGCGGCGGATTGCCAATGAAACGCCTTCAGGATGCGGCCATTATGAGCGGGCTATCTGGGTTGGAATTTGCGGCAGGCGTTCCGGCTTCTTTGGGGGGAATGGTGGCAATGAACTTCGGATGTTGGGGAACCGCCATGAGCGATATCGTGGTTGCTGTTCAGATTGTTGATGAACGGGGCGCTGTGCGGTGGATCTCTGCTTCGGAAGCCGAATTTACCTATCGCAACAGTGTGTTTCATTCTAAAAAATGGATTGTAATCGCCGCCGAGTTGGCGCTAACGTCAAAAGACCCGGCCGACATTCGGGCAGCGGTCAATCGTAATATCCAAACTCGCCTTGATAAACAACCACTTCGGGATCGCACATTTGGAAGTATTTTCAAAAATCCAAGAGGCCACTTTGCGGGGCAATTAATTGAGCAATGTGGGCTGCGCGGTCATTGCTGGGGTGATATTCAACTCTCAGATCGGCATGGCAATTTTATGTTAAACATGGGCAACGCCAGTTTTCTGGATGCGGTGTCGGTGATTCGTACGATTCAATCGATCGTTCGATCCCAAACCGGGATCAATTTAGAACCAGAGGTGCAATTGATATGACAACGCAACCGTTTCGACGGATTGGGGTATTCATGGGTGGATTTTCAGGAGAGCGGGCGGTTAGTTTAAGGTCGGGTGCCAATATTTCGGACGCGTTGCGACGACTTGGTTATCAGGTCATCGAAATTGATCCCGCGATCGATGACTTTTTGACACTCGATATGGACGCGGCATTCATCGCGTTGCACGGGCAACTGGGCGAGGACGGCGCCATTCAGTCGGTGCTGTCCCTGCGGGGCATCCCGTTTGTGGGGTCGGGGGTGCAGGCCTCGGTTATCGGTATGAACAAGTTGGTTTCAAAATGGGTGTTTTCGCTTCATCAGATCCCCACGCCGGCATACCAAGTGATCACCCCTGATTTTTCTCCCGTTTTAACGTTGCCAACCCCGGTGATTATAAAACCCATTTTAGAAGGATCTAGTTTGGGAATCGAAATCGTGGATGATCCCGCTGAATTTGAATCGGTTGCCAAACGGATTACCCGCCATTACGGGGTTTGTTTAGTCGAATCAATGATAACGGGTCAAGAGGTAACCGTTGGGGTCATTCATCAAAATGGGCAACCACGTGCCCTGCCGGTATTAGAATTGCGGTCATCCAATCGTATCTACGATTACGAGGCCAAGTATACCGAAGGAAAAACCAAGTTTGTGTTACCCGCAGAATTATCCGAGGCGCAAACGGAAGCCGTTCAAACGCTGGCCGTTAAAACCCACAACGCGTTAGGCTGTCATGGCATGTCGCGCACCGATATGATAGTAAACCCAAAGATGGGACCTTACGTACTGGAGGTGAATACCCTACCCGGTATGACGGATTTGTCTGATCTGCCAGCGCAAGCCAAGTGTGCTGGAATTTCGTTTGACTCATTGGTTGACACGTTGCTTCAGTCCGCAACCTGTCGGTCATAATGGCAAAAAAGGCGCGGATTCAAACTTTTTTTTCGGCTGCGGCGCGTTCGTATGATGCCCATGCGGTGGTACAGCGCCAGTCGTTTGATCACCTGGTTTCACTGGTTACGGGCCAACCCAGGTTAATTTTAGATATCGGGTGTGGCACCGGCACCCATACGATGCAGCTTGCCGCCCGGTTTCCAAACGCCCGTATTACCGGAATAGACATCGCTCCCGGGATGATTGCCGTGGCAAGGACGCATCCAAATCCCGGTAACGTTACGTGGGTGGTTGGCGATGCCGAGTCCCAGTTGCCGGGGTCGGGATACGAGTTGATTGTGGCCAACGCCGCCCTGCATTGGTTTGATGACTTGCCGCGCACGCTCCCCAATATTGTGGCGCATCGATCAAGTGCTGGGCAGTTTGTGTTCACGTTATTCGGGGCCTCAACCTATCAAGAATTGCGTGCTGCCATCGCGTCGGTTCAGGGGCAGCCGGTTGTATTGGCATCCGACGAATTTTCAACCCCCCAAGCAGTTGCGGACGTTGTTCGGCCGCTTGTGGGGTCCGTGTCAGTCACTCAGCAGTTGATTCGGATTTGCTACCCATCGGTATTCGATGTATTGCGCGCGATCAAACAGACGGGAACGCGTGGTCCAAATAATCCCAATCGGGTATGGACCCCCCGCTTTCTTCAGGCCGTCGAGACGGCGTACCGGGCAACCTATGGCCAAATATGGGTAACCCACCAAGTGTATTATGTGGACTGCCGATAGACATAATCTGGATCGCATGGTGCAACGCATATCCCAGCACCCCGTTGTTTGGATTACGGGCACCGGCACGGGGGTGGGTAAAACAGTTGCGACCGGGACGTTGTTAGGGGCCTGTTTGAGGGCAGGATTACCGGCATTGTCCATGAAGTGGATTCAAACTGGATTGTCTGAAGATCCCTTGGATTGCGCGATTCACGATCAGCTGGCGTTGCCTAACCCGCCCTTGCCCCCGCCTGGCCGCCGAACCGTGTTTCAAGCGGGTCTGGCCGCTTCGCCCCATTTGGCATTTCGTGAGGCTGTTAATCCCCCAACCATTGAGGCCTGCCTGGTGGCGACACAAGCGTTTCAACCCGCCCATTTTCCGATATTGGTCGAGGGTGCCGGGGGGATTTGTGTGCCAATTTCAACCACCATCACGACGCTGGATTGGATGAAATTGACGGGGTATCCCGTTGTACTTGTCACCACAACCGCATTGGGAACATTAAACGCCACGCGTTTGACGGTTGATCGGCTGGTCCAAGACGGGATTCATATCCTTGGAATTTGGATAACGCCAACGGGGGGGCATCCCGATGTGGTGTCCGACAACCAAAAAATGATCGAGTCGCTTGGTTATCTAACGGTATCTGCCCCGTGGATCCCTTATACCGACGCCATAGGGTAGCGACGGTTAGATTTGGCCATGGTGCCGTCGAGTACGCGACGTATGGCGGTATTCATTCGGTCCCAATCAAATGGTTTTTCAAAAAATAGATCTGCACCGTTCAAATAGGCTGTTACGCCTGCGTTTGGATTAAACGATGTTGCAATAATACGGGCATTTTTAAACCGAGATCGAATCGTTGGGATCATGACGATGCCATTGCCGTTATTGATTTGGTCATCGATTAACACAATTCGGACTGATGCGGCATCAATTCCCGCAAGTTCAGCTTCGGTTATTTGGTTGATTACGGTACATCGCATGTTGGTAAACGCGCTCCAAATTGCGCTTTGAACGGGTGTGGTATCGATGATCACTACAGACGACTTGGTAAGCCTAAACATAGGGTCCCCCTTGTGGTGTTGGTACTTGCGGGTATTCAATCGAAAGGTAATCACATGGTCAATATTGGATAAAATTTCTATAAATTAAAAATTTATCCAAAAATGAATTTTATTAATCGCTTGATTGCGTGGCTTACGGAGGTGGATTCTGGGTTCGGGTGGGCCTGGTTTCGATGCCGATGAAACGAGTTCGAAGCGGTCGTGGACTTGGGTCGGGTTGGGGCCACATTAATTGGGCTGGGAATTGCGCATTGAATCAATCGAACCAGATCCGCCCGCGTTTGGATGGTGGTTGGGTCACATTGGTTAAGGTGATGGATCAGGGTTATAACCATTTCATCGGCCTTGGGGTGGGGCAATGCCGGCCCAATGGTTTGTAGGCGCTCAATCGCAGACACAACATCAATCCGGGGTGGGATCGGATGGTGGGTAATGCAGTCTTCTAAAATCGAGGCGAGTTGGGTTTGAATCCCTTGGGATAGGCGGGATTGGGCAGAGCGCGATGCGTCAAGTTCGATCTGACTTGCACGCTGCCCTGCCACTTCTTCCAAATTCATTAAACGATGCCCGCGCTCCAATCAGTGCGTTGTCCAGGTCGGTTGAATCCGTCCCGAATTCCGTTTGATAATTTGCCTTGCGACGCATCGCTGCTTACCTGATCCATTGTTTTTCGGATTTCGGTTTTTTCAGTGGTTAGCTGGTCGTTGATAATTTTGTTCAATAAATCTTCAAAGGATGATTGGTCTTTGCCTGACTCTTTGTCCGATTCGGCCCGACTTTCGGGGTTTTGAATCCCGGTAACCGGCGCATTTCGGAGTCGATCTAAATTAACCAACTTTGGTGTTGGCGTTAGTCCGCTGCTGGAATCCATACTCATTATATGTCACCTCTCCCTATCCAGTATTGTGGTTAGCCACTCTATTCCCTTCAACGGTTATTTTCGAAACAAATTTGTATCGATATTTTTAAATTAATTAGATACGATGGTGCCCATCATGACTCAAATAAAAATGATGTCGTACAACATTGGGTTTTGTGGCGGCGATACGGGGTTACGGGACGGGGTTCAATCGCACCCAAACGTGGCGCGGCGATTGTCTGAAATTATGCACTATATCACCCTGTCAAACGCCGATGTCGTTGCAGTGCAAGAGGTGGATGTGCGGTCCCGTCGATCGGCTTACATCAACCAACGGCAAGTGCTAACCCAGGTGGCGGATTACCAATATTCGGATTGGGTGGATACATGGCGCCACCCTTGGGTTCCGTATCCCGTGACCATAAACTGGCGTCGACACTTTGGGCCGGTACATGCTGGACAATTGCTGTTGTCACGCTATCCGATTTGTGACCGGCGCCAGGTGCCGTTAATTCAACGGCAAGATCGGCCGGGCATTTATAACTGGTTTTATCTGCATGCACAGTACCATGAGATTTGTATTCAGGTGCCCGTCGGAAGGCTGTGGATTGGCCATTGTCATTTGGATGCGTTTGATCAAAAAACCCGATCGGCTCAAGCTCAGCAGATAATCGATCATTGGCACCAAAATGGCGTGCCGGATGTTGTGATCGGCGACTGGAATTGTACGCCGTCAGAACGACTGGTTACTGGGTGTATCGAGCGGGGCTTTTACGTCACGGTTGGCGATGCGCTTTGGGACTTTCCCGGGCATCATCCGACCGAACAGCTGTCCTATGTTGCACACCGATCCCAGTGGCAAAGTGAGGCGTGGGTCAACCCAGCAATCCTAGCATCCGACCATCTCCCCTTGCATTGTGATATCACAATTGGGTTATAAGGCCTTCGATGGATTTAAAATACCTGCCGGATCAAATAGGTTGGTGAGTCCGTGCATGATCGTTAAATCATGGGGGCTAAACATCAAGGGTAAGTACTGTCGCTTGGTCAGGCCAATGCCGTGTTCCCCTGAAATGGTGCCGCCCAGCGAAACCGCCATCGCCAGTATTTTGGATTCTAAAATCGGTTTATCTTGGGTCCATTCGGTATCGGTGTGATGTTCTTTTAATCCATTAACATGAAGGTTGCCGTCCCCCATGTGTCCGTAGGCTACCAAGGTGTAGCCGGTTTCGGTTTCTAGCGCATGCAAACGGTCCATAAATGCTGGAATTTCGGCAATCGGCACCGCAATATCATGAGAAAATTTGTCCCCACCCCATTCCCGTAATGAGGGTGACATGTGGCGCCGGATTTCCCAAATCGAATCCGACGTGGGTTGGAATGGGGCTGGTAGTACATCCGCAGGGTCGTCTAGTTCGATTACAAGGTACGCTGCGGCAGGGGGAAGCGGGGGG
>JACCDX010560964.1_pt1 | contig 40312 bp, 60 predicted proteins | sample 7449681 | NCBI WGS metagenome assembly JACCDX01 (sample SAMN15323450, study PRJNA562643) | freshwater metagenome | isolation source: river surface water | place: USA:Blue River Watershed | collected 2017-08-18
CGCCGCTGCGGCGCCCCCAACATCCACACCATGTCGCTGCGCGACCTCAAAGAAGCCGAAGAGTCATTCATGGCCAGGGTGGAGCAATACTTCTCCGGCCTCGCCAAGCTCGACGAAATCGCCATTCATGCCTCGGGCTGACGCCCTCGACGAAAACGCCATTCATGGCTTGCGACACAGCCTCCATAACCATGTACTGGTGCATAGACAACGTCTGCCACCGCCAGTGGTACTAACCATTGGTACTGGCGCACTACCCAGGCAGTACCCATGTACTGTGTTACATTATGTGACAAAATAGCTTTTAGGCTCTCTTTTGTGTTACAGTAAGTATGTAGAGCGCTTGGCTCTATGTTCAATTCTGTTTAACAATGTCTCTTTTCCTTCAATTAAAAGCCCACCACGAAAAGTTGGGCGAGTCCATAGACAAACTCACCGCCACGCTGGAGCGTCTCGAACGCCTCGAAACTCCTCCGCCAAAGTTACACAATCCCCCAAACTCCAAAAAGTAAACAACAGGGGCGGCAACCACCGCCCCCTTTTTGTGCGCGTTTTTCGGGACCTGTGGAAACTGTGGAAAACTCACAGCCTCCCATCCTCCATCCCCCAAGCGTGGAGCACTTCGGAAGCGCTAACGGTCAACTGGTGCCGTGATGCTCGCTCCAAGGCTTCCGCCACTTTGCGGTGGGTCTCGGTGATGCGTGGAGCGTTGGCGGGCTTCAACTCATCCGGGCACACAGCCCCACCAACTCCCAACTGGAACTGCTCCCACTTGGGCACAAGCTCCCAGAAAAACTCCGTGACGCCTTCCTTCCCATGCAGCCGTTGGAGCTTGCATAGATCCTGCCAAAAGGCTTCCCCATGCTCCGGGGGGATCGTCTGACGTGCGGCCATGTAGCGAAGGTCTCGCAGCTGGCGTTTTTCGTCTCTGACTTGCTGGCGCTCGGCTTCGCGCTGATCCTTGGCGAGCTGCTTACGGTCTCGCGTGGTGGTCCATTCCCCACCGCTCATGGTTCCTCCGTTGAGGTAGTACCCACCAACAGTACAGCACGCCGCAAGCCTTGACAACTGGCTGGCGCTGTGTGTATTGTCAGTGGGTACCGTTCCAACTGGAGCACATGGACCATCACGCAGACTGGCTCGCCCGTCGTAAGTACATCGAGGCCGACCCGGAGCAACAACGCCTCAGCCAAGCCCACCAGGATCTTTGCGCCCAGATCAACAAGCTGAACAGCGAGCTTCGGGCTGGGACCTACACACTGCAGCGGCTGCTGATCGCACGCGACTGCGTGCAGCACTTCGCCGGCGAAGTCGAGTGCACCAACAACAGCGAGGATGAGCAGCTGGAGCAATGGACGGCCAACCACGGCGAGGCGTGGCTAGGCATGTTCAACAGTGCCTGTGACGACTTGACGGAAGCCGTCCTGGGACTGTGTGCCAGCTTGACCGCGGACCGCGCCAAACGCTCCGCCCTAAAGGATGAGCGGGAGATTGCGTGGGGCGAAGTCAAAGCCCGCGAGGAGTTCCTGGGCACGCAGTACAACGTCGAGCAGTCCACCAAAACTCAGGAGGCTTGACGCTTCCCCCGTTTCTTGCTACCTTTACACAGTACCGATCAACGGATCGACCCATGCCTACGACCTACACACAGCAGCAACTGGCGCAGTTCCCCTGGATTGTCAGCTGTGACACTCTCAAACCTGAGCATCTGCTTGTGAAGTTCTGGAGCGCTGCTGAGATGGCGGCAGTCCTGGCGGATCGCCCCCAACTCCTCAACGCCGAGACCCTCGCCAGCCTCACAAAGCTGGTGGGCGAAGACTCCACCGAGTCCGACTGGGACGACGAGGAAGCCAACGCCACGCTGGAGGAGTTGAGCCTGGCACTCGACGACGCCGCGCCTTACGGCTTCTACTTTGGGGCCAGCGAAGGAGACGGCGCTGCGTTCGGCTTCTGGCTCGACGAAGCCTGGGGCGACGCCTTCAACGAGTGCAGCATCGATACCGACTGCGGACCCGAGCGACTGGCGCTTGTGATCGCCGAACTCGTGGACAACGGCTACCACGTGGACAACTTCGCCGACTGTTACTACGGCGAGGCGGAAGGCTACACAGAATTGGACGCGGGCGCTGAAGCTGCGGCAACTATCGCCGAGAACTCCGGCGTCAAGGTGGATCAGATGGAATGGCCGCTAACCTGCATCGACTGGGCAGCAGCCTGGGACGCACTACAGGTTTGCGATAACTGGGCGCTGGTCCAATGGTCGCCCGCTCGGTGGCTGGTGCTCTCGCCTGCCTAGCCGCAACTCCTGCGCTCGTCGCTTCGCTCCTCCCGCAATGGGAGGGGCTTTTTTATGGGAGCCAGAGGTTAGCATGAGCGCAGATCGTTTGTGATGCAAACCGTGGAGGATTCCACCGGCCAAGAAGTAAACAAACCGCAGCGGCCGTATGGGAAGCGCAACCCTGACGCGGTGATCGAGGAGCGGCGCAAGCGGCTGTACAAACGGCAGCTCAGCGGATTGCCCACGCGGCAGCTGGTGCTCGATCATGCTGATCGTGAAGGCATCGGCGAAATTACCGCCTGGAGGGACTGGGATGCGGTCAAACAGTGGAACGAGGAGGATTGGAGCAAAGATCGCGAGAGTATAGTTTCACGTCTGCAGGGGATGCGGATGCGAGCGATTGAGCTAGCTCTGCGGAAGGGTCAAGTGGGATCGGCGCAGTTGCTGATGCGAGACCTTGGCGCGGTGGTCGGCGAGGTGGCGCCAGAAGCCCAAGCCGCTGCGGCCCCCGTTCTCCGCGTGGAGATCGACGACAAGCGCAACGCATAAAAAAGCCGCCCCCGTTTGTGGAGGCGGCAAACGATTAGTGGCTGCGTCTAGTTACTCTCAGCGCCCATAGATTCTCAGCGCACAAGATGCAGAATCTGCGCTGGATTCTCTGCACTGAGCGAGCCTGGCGTTGTCCTGACTCCCAAAGTAAACAGCGGCCACAGCCCACAAACTGAACAACACCACGGCGACGCGTGGGGCGTTGATGTGCTGGCGCATGGTGGGACGTTCTCCCATGGTTGACTCCTACAGTGTAACACAAGAACAGCGCTCCCCCAGCGCTCCACGCCCACATCCTCAACCGGCACAAGCTGCCCGAAAATTTATAAAATTTCCTGCGGAGGTACTGATGTACTACAGTGTGGATGTACTAACCGGGGGGAGGGTAGCGAAAATAGTACGTATGTATGGGGAGGCGGGGAACCTACTGGTACATTTGCAATTCCTTCTTCTGTAGTAAACTAAGCTCTTCTGTACTACAGCCTCCGATGTTTTCACTGGTACTAACCCTCGCCCAAGTCATCCCCGTCACCCGAGTCGGCCAGTCGTGCCCCCTTGGCTACTACATCCAGAACAGCTACTGCGTCCCCAGCTCCGTCTCCCGCCCCAAACAAGCCATCAACTCGACTGGCACCACCTGCCCGCTTGGCACCTACACCTTCGGCAACTACTGCACCCGTTACACCGACGACTAACCAGGGGCGGGGGAGGGGTCGAATTTCTGTAATACCCTAGAAGGTACCCGTCCCCGAAAAAATGGCCGAAACGGCTGGAACCCTCTCCCTCCGCTACGCCCAGGGACAAGTCTTCTCCAGCCGCAAACGCTTCAGAGTATTGGTAGCCGGCCGCCGCTTCGGCAAGAGCTACCTCTCATGTATCGAGTTGCTGCGTGGGGCGATCGAAAGGCCGGGCGAAACATTCTTCTATGCAGCCCCTACATACCGGATGGCGAAAGACATTGCCTGGAAGGTAATGAAAAAGCTAGTCCCCAAAGCCTGGATCAAGTCCAAGAACGAGACCGACCTAAAGATCGAGCTAGTCAACGGCTCAACCATCGAACTGAAGGGCACTGAAAACGCCATGGCCCTGCGAGGCAGGAGCCTCGCTGGAGTCGTTCTCGACGAAGCCGCCTTCATGTCCAGCGAAGTCTGGTTCGAAGTCATCCGCCCCGCCCTAGCCGACAAACAAGGCTGGGCACTCTTCATCTCCACCCCCGACGGCACCGCCAGCTGGTTCTACGAACTCTGGCAATACGCCGACTCCGGCGACTCCGACTGGAGCCGCTGGCAATTCACAACCATCGACGGCGACAACGTCCCACCGGAAGAAATCGAAGCCGCCCGCAGCCAACTCGACGCCCGCACCTTCCGCCAAGAATTCGAGGCCAGCTTCGAAAACCTCAGCGGTCTCGTGGCCGTCTCATTCGGCGACGAAAACATATCCACCGAAGCAACCGATATTTCAATACTTCCACTCCTTCTGGGCGTGGACTTCAACGTGGATCCCATGTCCGGCATCTGCGCCGTCCTCAAAGACGACACCCTCTACGTCTTCGACGAAATCATGCTCACGGGTGGCGCCACTACCTGGGACTTCGCCGAAGAAGTCACCCGCCGTTTCGGCGTGGATCGTCGCGTCATCGCTTGCCCGGACCCCACAGGCGGCGCCCGCAAAACCTCCGGCGTGGGACTCACCGACCACAACATCCTCCGCCGCAGCGGTTTCAACGTCTCCAGCCCCAAAGCCCCCTGGAAAATCCGCGACAAAATCACCGCCGTCAACACCGCCCTCTTGGATGCCACTGGAACACGCCGCACCTACATCCACCCCCGCTGCAAAGAACTAATCAAATCCCTCCGCACCCTCACCTACGCCCCTGGAACCGGCCTCCCCAACAAAAACCTAGGCGTAGACCACGCTTTCGACGCCTTCGGCTACCTCTGCCTCCAGCAATTCAACCTCGCCAAACACGGCACCCTCGGCCAAACCTCCTACCGCCTCTACTAACCCCAATAGACTGCAGAAAAGCCCACGAAACATGGCCAAAAAACCTACAAAGGCCCAGAAAAAGGTCGAAAAGGTCATGTCTGAATACTCTGCTGGAACACTTAAGTCCAGCTCGGGCCGCAAAGTGACCTCCCGCAAGCAGGCAATCGCCATTGCCCTCAGCGAAGCGGGCGTGGCACGCAAAAAACCCACCAAAAAGGGAGGCAAAAAGTAATGGCCGCCAAGAAAAAGGGCCTTTACGCCAATATCGCAGCAAAACGCAAGCGTATCGAAGCCGGCAGCGGCGAAAAAATGCGTAAGCCTGGAGCGAAAGGCGCCCCCACCGACGCCGCCTTCAAAGCCGCGGCCAAAACCGCCAAACGACCCAAGGGTCGCAAATAAACCGGAGAAAAACAATGGCCGCCGTCTCTATCACCGCTAAAGACCGCTTCACCAACATCGTCGAGTACACCGGCTCCACCATGGACGCCCTCGACGACTGGTTCGAAGTACCTGCCGAATCCTCCAGCTACACCTTCGCCGCCAAAGTAACGGGCTCCGCCACCTTCAAGCTCGCCCTGGAGTGCAGCTTTAACGGCAACGGCACCTGGTTTACCATCGACACCGCCAAAACCATCAACTCGGCTGGCGAATACGTTTATTTCTACGACGGTAAAGTCGCCGCCAAGATCCGTATGCGAATCTCAGAAGTAAGTTCTGGCACCCCAGACGTCGTCCCCCACATCGCCGTCGCCTACCACGGCTAACCCCATGGAAATCACCTCCGTAATGCTTGACGCGATCTTCGCCGTCAAGGGCAAGCGCAACCCCAATCTCTGGGACCCCCGCTGCGCCCGCTTCCTCGCCAAACAGGCAGCCATTGCCGCCACCCCAGCAAAAGCCAAAAAAGAAGTGGCCGCTGCCCTGGAACTCGTCGAAGAAATCATCAACTAAACTCAAAACATCCCCTACTGCATAACGACCCGTGGCTTTCTTTCGCGGCGAGGAGGGCTCCATCAGCTTCAAGGACAGCTCCGGCGTCGTGGCCGCGGTCTCGTCCACCCGCAGCTGGAGCTTCACCATCAACAAAGACACCCTGGACGTAACCGACCAAGGTTCGACCAGCCGTGAATTCATCGGCAGCCTCCTCTCCGGCAGCGGCAGCGCCGAAGTCATGTACACCGCCCCCGGCTCGGGCGAAACCCTCAACTTCATCGACGACGTCCTGACCACCCGGGACCAAACCGACGCCCAATTCGAACTCTTCTTGGACACCTCCGGCACCAAGAAAATCACCTTCACCGGCATCATCACCAGCGCTGACTACAGCGCAACCGTCGGCGAATTGGAAGTCATCACCGTCAACTTCATCAGCTCTGGCGCAATCACCGCCTCTATCTAATAACTAAACACCCCTCGACTTAGGCCGTAGACTGGAGCAAAGCACCCCGCTCCAGCTATGGCCTTTTTTCGTGGCGAAGAGGGCTCCGTCAAATTCGAAAACGACGGTTCCACCCCTGCTGCAATCACCTCGACCCGCAGCTGGTCCCTGACCATCAACAAGGACACGCTCGACACCACTGACCACGGCTCCACCAGCCGCGAATTCGTGGGCGGCCTCATCTCCGGCTCCGGCACCGTCGAGCTGATGTACACAGCCTCCAGCGCCGACGAAACCGCCGCCTTCCTGCAAGACGTCCTTACCACCGAAGACAGCGCCAACGCCGCCTTCGAGCTGTACCTGGACACCAGCGGCGGCAAAAAGATCACCTTCTCGGGCATCATCACCAGCGCCGACTTCAGCGCCACAGTGGGTGAACTCGAAGTGATCACCTGCAACTTCATCACCAGCGGCGCCATCACCGCCTCCATCTAACCCAGCTGGTGCGAATGACTATTCAAACGGTCACCGGCAACTGCCTACACATCGAGATTGATGGCGAAGAGGGCATCACCCATGCCACCTTCGTCTTCAAAACTCCCTCTGTGCCCGACACATTAGGCAACTTTATACGAATGCTCGCCATGGGCATCGAAGTGCTGGTGCCCATCGAAGACCCCGCCGACGAGGAGGACGACGATGATTGAATACCGCGGCGAAAAGTTCGATGGCTACAACAAACCCAAACGCACCCCAAAACACCCCACTAAATCACACGCCGTCCTCGCAAAAGAAAACGGCGAAGTAAAACTTATACGCTTCGGACAACAAGGCGTCTCTGGCTCCCCCAAGACTGCTGGAGAATCCGAGGCCGACCGCAAACGCCGCGAAGCGTTCAAAGCTAGGCACGCGGCTAACATCAAGAAAGGAAAAATGTCAGCCGCTTACTGGGCGGATCGCACCAAGTGGTGACTAAATGACCTACGCAGTACCCGGCCAGTTTCCCACCCACATCGTCGCCACGACGTACCAAAACGGTGGCGACAGCCCCTTCATCCGCACAGCCGCCGTGCTGGACATGATGAAGGGCTGGGAAATCATGAAAGCCGTCACCCGCGGCACCGAGTACCTGCGCGAAAACAGCGAAGCCTTCCTCCCGCTGGAACCCCGAGAGGACTACCGGGCTTACATGAGCCGCGTCAACCGCGCCGTCTTCTCGCCCTACACCCAACGCCTGATTCGCGCTGCCGCCGGCCTCATCCTCCGCAAACCCATCGCCCTCGAAGGCGACCCCTACTGGCGCGAAGTCTTCGCCCGCGACGTTGACGGCTGTGGCTCCGACCTCGACGAATACGCCCGCCGCCTCCTGATCTGCAGCTTGACCTACGGCCAAGCCCACACCCTGATCGACTTCCCAGCCCCCACCGAAATCCGCAGCCTCGCCGAAGAACGCGCCCTCGGCCGCCGCCCCTACTGGGTCGAAGTCGATCCCTACAACATCTACGGCTGGCGCCTGGACCGCGACGCCGCCTACGGCACTCTCACTCAAGTCCGTATCTACGAAAAAGCCATCGTCCCCGAAGGCCGTTTCGGCGAAAAAACCTACGAACAAATCCGCGTCATCGAACCCGGCCGCTACGAGGTCTACCGCCAAAAACAAGCCATCAAACCCCTCGGCCCCGGCTTCATGGAGCCTAACGCCCAAAGCGGCGACTACGAACTCATCGACACCGGCACCTACAGCCTCAACCAAATCCCCCTCGTCACCACCTACTCCAACAAGGTGGACACCATGATCAGCCGCCCACCGCTGATCGACATCGCCTACCTAAACCTGGCGCACTTCCAACGTCAAGCCGACCTAATCCACAGCCTTCACATCGCCTCCCAACCCATGCTCGTCCTTGAAGGCTGGGACGACCAAACCAAGGACATGGCGGTCAGCGTCAACTACGCAATGGCCACCGCCCCCGGCAACAAGGTCTATTACGTGGAGCCCGCCTCCAGCGCCTTCGAAGCCCAATCCAACGAAATCCGCGAACTCCAGCAACAAATGGCCACGCTCGGCATCAGCACGCTGAGCCAGCAAAAATTCGTCGCCGAATCTGCCGACGCCCGCCGCCTCGACCGCGTCGATACCAACTCCATGCTGGCCTCCGTCAGCCTCGACCTCGAACAAACCCTCCAGAAGGCTTTTGACTTCGCTGGCGCGTACCTCGGCATCGAACCGCCCGAAGTCAGCATCAGCCGCGACTTCGACATCGACCGCCTGATCGGCCAAGACGTCACCGCCATCACCGCCCTCTTCGACAAGGGCGTCATCACCCTTGAAGAAGTCCGCGCCATCCTCACCCAAGGCGAGATCCTCCCTTCGATGGAACTCGGCAGCCTTCCCACCGAAGAACCCGGCGAAGTCGAAGACGAATCCGAAATGGAAGACTCTCCCGGCGAAGAAAACGACGACGAAGAAGAACTGACCCCAGACCGCATGGAGCAGCTCCTCAACGCGCTGCTTCAGTAAGCGATGGCCACCAAGCAGGAATACCTGACGCTTGCCCAGGTCACCGCACTGGTCAAGCTGGCGCGTGACGTCAAACAATTCCACAACCTGCTCTCCGGCGACGGCCCCCCAACCACCGAAGGCCGCACCGGCGACTGGTACATCAACACCCGAACCGCCGAGCTTTACGGCCCCAAATCCTCCACCGGCTGGAACGACAGCCCCCTAACCCTCGGTGGCACCGGCCGTAACTCCGAACTCCTTATCAACGGCAACCTCAGCACCGAAGAGGGCGGCGGTGGAGCATCAATCACCATCGGGACCGTCACCACCGGCGACGCCGGCACTTCTGCCACGGTCACCAACGTCGGCACCGAGTCTGCCGCAATCTTTAACTTCACCATCCCCCGCGGCAACACCGGCACCACCGGCGCAACTGGCGCGGCAGGCGCAACCGGACCCACCGGCCCCCAAGGCGCCACGGGTCCGCAAGGTCCTCAAGGCGACCAAGGCCCCCAAGGTGATCAAGGTCCACAAGGCGCCACCGGACCCCAAGGGGCAACCGGCCCCCAAGGCGAAGCCGGTCTCACTGGAGCAACAGGCGCCACCGGTCCCAAAGGCGACAAGGGGGACAAAGGCGACACGGGCGACACCGGCCCCCAAGGTCTAACCGGCGCCACTGGCCCCCAAGGCGCAACGGGACCTACTGGCGCCACGGGCGCAACAGGTCCCCAAGGCCCACAAGGCGAAACCGGCGCCCAAGGTCCCAAAGGCGATAAGGGCGACACTGGCGCCACAGGTCCCGCTGGCTCCAACGCCACCGTCACCGCCGGCACGGGAATCAACGTCACCGACGGCGTCGTCTCTCTAGCCACTTCGTTTTACACAGCCAACCAATACATCCAAGCCCCCACAGGCACAACCCTCCAACGCCCTGGCACTCCAGCCACCGGCATGATCCGTTTCAACACCACTGCCGGCTGCTTCGAGGGTTACACCGGCAGCACGTGGGTAAACCTTTCGCCTGCCACTGTTGATGACGTTGGAGCGACCATTTAATTCTTTTGTTGTATACTACAAAAGTAGTTGATACTTTTGGCAGTGAAAACACTTGCTGAAGTCATCCAACCCGACGGCTCCACTCGCTGGGAGATGGTCGAACTGGATGAAGCGGCACAGGCTAAGCCGGAACCGCCCGCCGAAGACAAGCCAAAGCGCACCCGCAAAGCCACCGCCGAACCCGCTTCTTACGAAGCCCCCGAAACCACCGAAACTCCCGAGTTCTAATTCATGGAAGAGCAAGTCATCCAGGAGACGCCCGTGGCGACTCCTACCCAGCCCGTGGCTGGAACCGACGCTCCACAACCTGATTTTCGAGCCGAATACGAGGCTCAAATCAACGCCCTAAAAAACCAAGCCGTCGAAGCCGAGGAACGTTTCCAAGGCATCAAGGCAAAACTTGACGAGGTCTACAAAAAACAGGACGAACAGCGCAAGAAAACGCTGGAAGACCAAGGCCAGTGGAAGGACCTCTGGGAAGAGGCCAACCGCACAGCACAGGAAAAGGACCAACAAATCCTTGACCTGCAAAAACAGCTGGAGGACTTGCGCCAGTCCAACGAAAACGCCGCCATTCGTACACGCGCAATGGCCGCAATCAGCCAAGCCGGCGCTATTAACGCCGAGCAAATGCTGCAACTGGTGCAGAACAACCTTCGCAAAAACGATTCAGGCGCCGTCGTCGTGCTCAACGGCGGCGTAGAGCAGGATCTCACGACCTATCTAGCCACCCTGAAAGCCCCTGGTTCGGGTTACGAGCACCACTTCAAACCCAGCTCCGCCGCTGGAATGGGCGCCAAACCCGTTCCCGTTGGAGTTGCCTCGACTGGAGTAGCAAACCCCTGGAAAGAAGGCTCAATCAACCTTACCCAGCAGATGCTAATTTCTAGTCAGGACCCCGATCTCGCAGCTGTGCTGAAGAGAGAGGCAGGACTCTAAATCGCGTCCGTGGCGCTTACCTAGTCCGTGACTAGGACCCCGCACACCCCAAACCCTGGTACTTAGAAATGGCCGCACCATTTCAGAACTATTCCGGCGGTGTCCTTCTTGCGGACATCGTCAAGCGCAATAACCTCAGCACCTATGTGTCTGAGGCCATCAAGGAGCGCAGCCTGTTCATCAAGAGCGGCGCTGTAGTTCGCAACAGCCTGCTGGATGCCCGCGAAGGCGGCACCCGCATCCAAGTCCCCGAGTTCAACCCCGTGGCTCCCACTGAGGAGATCATGAACGGGACGGCCACCTGGGGCACCAGCAACGCCGGTTACCTGACCCCTCAGAAGATCGGCACCGCCACCCAAGTCGCCACCATCTGCCACCGCGGTTTCGCGTATGCAGTGGACGACGTGGCAATGCTGGCCGCCGGTGAAGACCCCATGCTTCACATCCGCAACCAGCTGGCCGACGCCATCAACAAACTGAACAGCCAGCGTCTGTTCAGCCAACTGAACGGCCTCTTCTCCGCTGGTGCTGGCGCCCTGGGCGGCAACCACCTCGACCTGGCTGTGGCCGCCGCCTCTGGCGCTGCCGAAGCCAACTTCCTGACCGGCTCCGCTGTGGCCCGCGGTCGCTCCCTCCTGGGTGAGCGCGGCGACGAGCTGGACATCCTGGTGGTCCACCCCTCCGTGGGCTTCTACCTGTACCAAGTGGGTCTGCTGACCTTCTCCACCTCGGCTCTGGCTGCTGCCGGCTCCGTGGTGTGGGGCGGCGGCGGCGTGGGCATCGGTGCCCGCAGCATCGGCGAATTCGCCGGCTGCCGCGTGATCATCGACCCCCTGGTGAACACCGCCGCTCCTGGTGCCGCTGGCCACCAGCGCGAGTTCCGCTGCTACCTGATGAAGGGTGGCGCGATCCTCGAAGGCGTCCAGCAGGACCTCCGCATCGAAGCCGACCGCAACATTCTGTCCAAGCAGGACGTGCTCTCGGTCGATTACCACTCCGCCTACCACGTGATGGGCACCAAGTGGAACGATGCCGGCGACAACCCGACCAACGCGAACCTGTCCGATGGCACCAAGTGGCAAGCCACTTACGACATCGACCTGATCCCGATCGTCGAGCTGATCGTGAACAGCCCCCTCGACACCTCCACCATCTGATAATCAGACCGTGGACGACTCAAGCCTCACCTTCGGGTGGGGCTTTTTCATTGCCGCTACACTGCAATAAAGAATGAACAGTTGCTGTGGCCGCGACAATTAACGCCACCTTGAGTAGCGCCACGGCCAACAGCTACGTCACGCTGGCCGACGCCAACGCCTACTTCGAAACGGTCCCCGACTCCGCCACCTGGACCAACAAGACCGACGACCAAAAGAACCGCGCCCTGATCTCCGCCACCCGCTGGATCGACAGCCTCAACTACCTGGGCGACCGCTGCGACGAAGACCAAGCTCTTAAATGGCCCCGCAACAACTACGACGTTGACGGCGTCGAGCTGGAGTGCTCCCTAATCCCCAACCAAATCAAGTACGCCACCTACGAACTGGCACGCGCCCTCGCCAATGACACTGGTGCTATCACTGATAGCACTGGCACCACCGGCCTCTACGACGAAGTCAAACTGGGCGACCTCCAGGTCAAATACAGCAAAACCAGCCAAGCCGTCGGCACCATCAACAACGTTTTCGACGTCTACCCCTGGCTCCAGACCTACCTCGGCCCCTACTGTCTAGGCGGCTCGGGCTCCTTCCAACTCCGCGTCTACAGAGGCTGAAATGGCTGGCGCACTCGACTCCCTGTTCAAGTCCGTCGCCAAAGACGTCGTCGCCGAACTTGGCACGTCCCTCGATACCACCATCACCTACACCCGCAAAGCCACCCCCACTTACAACACCAGCACTGGCGCACTAACCACAACCAACACCAACTACTCCAACATCAAAGTTCCCATCGAATTTGTAGTCTCCGAGGAAGAGGAAGGCCGCGAACAACGCCAAGCCAAGATCTACATCACCCCCGACCTAATCGGCAACAACCAGCCCACCCTCGGCGACGAAGTCAGCTTCACCTACGCCGGCTCCAGCCGCACCGCCCAAATCACCGACATCCGCACCTACCGCGGCGGTCAAACCTATCTCTTCATCCTGCTGGTGCGCTTCTAATGGCACGACGCCTACGGGACATTCTTCCCGACCTCAACAAAAAACTCAGCGCCGACTACAACACCTTCATCCAGCTGGCGCTTGAAGGTCTTGCCAGCAAGGACCATAGCCCTGTCTACACGGGCTTCTTCGCCTCCAGTTGGAAAGCTTCGACCCAACGCACCAAGCCGACAGACCGCGTCGAAGACTTCGAGCCTTGGGCAGGACTCAAAAAACGCCGCGACAAAGGCAATACAACCGCCTACAAAATTGAACCTCGCTTCGCCATCCCTTCCTTCCGTTATACGGACAAGGTATTTATCGGTAACAGCACAAAGTACGCCGCCTACGCCCTCGAAAATCCCAAAGTTGCTGTATTTGTACAGAGCCAGCTACGTCCGCTAATTCAAAGCAGCTTTAACGAAAAACGCACACCCCAAGTCTTCGTTGGAACCACCAAAGGCACAGGCGGTTTGGGCTTCCTCGGCGGCCGCGATTATGTTTCCTACGAGAGGATCTAAGCCATGGCACTCGTAAACACCCGCGCCGCATTTGAAAAAGCCGTCACCGACGCCGTCGCCGCCGTCGATCCGACAGTGACCATGGTGTACGACAACGTCCCCTACACCACACCCAGCAAAACCACCAAGTACGTGGCCATGACGGTGAACTTCACCCAGGCCACCATGCAAAACATGGGCGCCGCCTCCGACTTTTATAGCGGCGTCGTCCAGTGCAACATCTACGTCCCCAAGAACGCTGGAACGTCCACCCTCTCCTCTCTGTGCGAAGCGGTGATCGACGGCCTCACCTCCGTCAACGCTTCGGGCTACACCGACACCTTCACCTGCAAGCCCCGAGTGTTGGACATTACGGGCCCCACTCCGCTGGACATTGAAGACCGCTCACACTTTGTGGGCATCATCTCTTGCCAATTCACGGCAAACGCCTAGTGTATTATTGAACAACTTGCACCCGCTCCATGCGAGCCGTTGAACTGCTCCGCAACAAATTCGGAGTCAGCCAGCTCTACAAGCACGAAGTCAAATCCGGCGACGAGACCCTGCTGGAGATCTACTGGCACCCTCTGACCATCGCCGAGCGCGAGTCCATCCAAAAGAAGTCCGGCACTGACGATGCTGGTGACTTCGCGCTGAGTCTGATGATCGAGAAAGCCCTCGACAAGGATGGCAAGCGCCTGTTCCAAGACGGCGACCGCGCCGCTCTCCGCCGCGAAGTCGAAGCCAGCATCCTCCAGGAAATCCAACTGGCAATGCTGACCTCCGGCTCCGAAACCAAGGTGGAGGAAGCGAAAGCCGCCCTAAAAAGCTAATTCCGACTGGTACTTCATCTTTTTCCTAGCCAGCGAGCTGGGAATGACCGTCGCCCAGCTTTCAACCCAGCTCACCCAAGAGGAACTGACCGCTTGGGCGGCGTTTTTCTCCCTTAAAAACGAAGAGGAGGAAAAGGCCATGGAACGCACCAGGCGCAAGAGCCAGGCTGGAACGATGCGCGGCAAGTAAACTACTGACAGACTCTTCTACGCACCGCCGTGGCCAACTACAGCGTAGACATTGAACTAGCCGTAAAAGGCCAGAGTCAGCTTAAAGCGCTAGAGCAGCAGATAAATTCCATCGAGCAAGCCGCGAGAAAAGTAAGAACTATTGAAGTCAGTGGAGCAACCCGTTTAACAACCAGCGAACTTGAAAAACAAGCAGAACTATACAAAAAGTCAGGTGCAACTAGACGCGAAGCTCTTCAATTAGCCAACAGAGAACTTGAAACCGAGCGAAAAATAAACGAAATTCTCGACAAAAGAACCGCACTCCAAGAAAAACAGAAAAAATCTAGCCAGCGAGCCGAAAGCCTCGCCCTCGGCGCAGGTTTTCCCCTCTTGTTCGGCGGTGGAGCTGGTGCGGTAGCCGGTAGTATCGCTGGTTCTTTTGTCGGTGACGGCTTTGGCGGTCAGATTCTTGGCAGCGCCATCGGCCAATCAATCGACCAAGCCATCCAAAAAGCCGCCCAACTTGGCTCAGCTCTGCAAACTCTAAGTCTTACAGCCCTAGAAGAGAGCGGTTATCGAGTAAATGCTGCACTTGCAACTCAAGTAGGAATACTCAAACAAATTGGTGATATTCGAGGAGCCCAAATTGCAATCGAAGAGGACATTTTACGCAGAACAGGCGCTATTCCAGGTACAGTCAGCGGAATTACCGACGCCGTCAACATCCTTGGAGCGGCATGGGCTGACTTCACAGCAGCTGTATCCACGCTTCTCGGTATAATTGGCTCACCTTTTGTGGCTGCACTAGGAGCAATTATAAATGCCGTAAATCTTATCATTAGAGGTATAAATGTAATTTTCTCCTCGGTCGGAGCTGTACTCAAATATGTAGGAGAACTTGTCGTCAAGTTTATTGCCGGTGACGAAGCTGTTCGCCGCATAAACGAAGGCTTAAAAGACAACAACCGTGAGCTGGAACAAGCTCGGATTATATTCGCCGACATTCTCGCTGCTTCCAATGCCGAAATTTTGCTGAACAAACAGCTTATAAGCATCGAAAAGCAACGAACCACGGGACGCACAGAAGCTGACAAGCTACGTAATGCCCAGCTGGATCTGGAAGCAGAGAAAACCCGTATAAACGCAAAATACGATAACGAACGCTTTGAAATAAATAAAAAACTAACTGAAAATAATAGTGAACTTGTAGCAGAACAGCTTCGTCAAAATGAAGTGTTGCGTAATCAAGCTATTGAGTTGGCCGGGATTCAAAGCTCACGTGCCCAGGCAATTATTAGCGCCACCGAGCAAGAAAGAAGAGACCGAGAAACTACCCAACGCCTAGAGCAGCAGCGCCGAGAGCTGGAGCGCATTGCCAAACTGCGGTCCCAACAACTCAGCGATGCCCAAGATAACTTCCTACTGTCCGAGGCAGATCTGGCTATTTCTGCCGCGGCAAACGACGAGGAAAGAGCCCAAGCCGAAGCGGATAAAGCCCGAGTTCAACGAATGATCACGTTCCGGCAACTATTTTCCAAGTCCCTCAGCGACCAAGAACGTGCGGCTCTATTTGCTACTCAACTTAATGCATCACTAAAAGCCGACGTAGATACTCAAAAGGCTATCAATGAAGCTCAAAAAAGCCAGACCCGCGAACTCTACGCACAGCTAGGTGTAATAGACATCCTCTCCACAAAAACACAAAACGCCCTCGCCGGAGCCTTCAGTAGTTTCAGCAATGCCGACTACAAACTTGCTTTTGACGTTCCACTCCTTCTAACCAACGGCGATCTATCCAAAGAAATCGAAAAAGTTCGCCTGGAACTTGAAAAACTTATTTCGCCTGCAAACCAAGTAAGCGTAGCCGCCGAAAGCATCGGGCAGTCGTTCTCCTCGTCCTTCATGGACATGATCAACGGCAGCGTGTCTGCCCAACAGGCATTAGCAAACTTCTTCCAAGCGACCGCAAATAACTTCTTGAACATGGCGGCTCAAATGATCGCCAAATACATCCAAATGCAAATCCTTGGACTTGCCGCCAGCTTCTTGCCCGGTGGCGGTCTCTTCAAGGGCGCAGGTCCCTACCAATTCGGTGCCGGCAATGTAGGCGTCCAAGGCTTTAACTTGCCCTCTCTATTAGGGAGAGCATCAGGCGGTCCTGTTTCCGCTGGAACCCCCTACCTCGTCGGCGAGCGTGGCCCCGAACTGTTTATGCCGCGCACCAGTGGCAGCATCTATCCCAACGATGCGATGGGCATGGGTGGTGCAAACATTGTCGTGAACGTCGATGCCGGCGGCTCTAGTGTGGGAGGCGATCCCGGCCAAGCCAACCAACTCGGCAAAGCCATCGGCATCGCGGTCCAGCAAGAACTCATCAAACAAAAACGTCCCGGAGGCTTGCTCGCCTAATGGCCACCTTCCCCGCCATCACCCCCACCTACGGCGCCCAGAAAAGCAGCCGCCCCAACGTGCGTACGGTCCAGTTCGGCGACGGCTACCAAGCTCGCCTGACTTACGGCCTCAACCAAAACCCCAAGAGCTGGAGCCTGACCTGGGAAGTCTCCGAGACCGACGCCGACACAATCGAGACCTTCCTGAACAACCGCGCTGCCGACAACGCCAGCTTCGACTGGACCCCCCTCGACGACTCCACCTCCTACAAGTGGATTTGCCCCGAGTGGAACAAATCCGTCCCCTACAAAAACCGCGCCACCATCACGGCCACCTTCCAACAAGTATTTGAACCCTGATGGCGTACTCAGCCTGGGCTAGTTCAACCGCTTACGCCATTGGCGCGATTGTCCGTGCCAGCAGTTTGCAGGCGTCTGGCCTTGTTTTCCAATGCACCACGGCCGGCACCAGCTCCAGTACCCAACCAGCTTGGCCAACCGATATTGGCAGCACCATTACCGATGGCACGGTTGTCTGGACGGCGATTAGCAGCGTCTACGAGGAGCTAGCCGCACTGGCACCTAGTGCCATCATCGAACTGTTTGAGATGACGCTGGACACAACTCTGCATGGCAGCAGCGATACCTACCGCTGGCACAACGGCTGCAACGCCAACGTCAGCGGCAACATCATATGGAACGGCAATGCCTACGTCCGCCTGCCCGTCAAGGCTGAAGGCTTTGAATACAGCAATACCGGCACGTTGCCGCGCCCCACGCTGACCATCAGCAATCTGGATGGCACCATGACCACGCTATTGCTTCTGGTCAACGCCACCACGCCCGGTAACGACCTCGGTGGCGCCACGGTTAAGCGGATCCGCACCCTAAAGAAATACCTTGACGGCGAGACTGCAGCAGATCCCCACGCCAAATTCCCCGACGAAATCTGGTACGTGGACCGCAAGGCAAGTGAAAACCGCGACTCGGTGAGCTTTGAGCTGGCGAGCAAATTTGACCTCGCTGGCGTGATGATTCCCAAGCGCCAAATCATTGCCAACATTTGTCAGTGGAAATACCGCAGCACCGAGTGCGGCTACACCGGCAGCAATTACTGGGACATCAACGACAACAGCGTTGGCACCTTGGCAGCCGACAAATGCGGCAAGCGCCTCAGTTCGTGCAAACTTCGATTTGGTGAAACCGCCGAGTTGCCCTTTGGATCTTTCCCCGGCGCTGGTCTGACGCAATGAAATTATCCGAAGCCGTACAGGCCGCTGCACTGGAACACGCCAGAACCGAGTTTCCCAAGGAATCCTGCGGGCTGGTGGCGGTGGTCAAGGGTCGCAAACGGTATTTTCCCTGCCGCAACATGGCCGAAACACCAGACGAGCATTTCGTCTTGGATCCTGTTGACTACGCCGCCGTGGAAGAGCAGGGCGAAATTTTCGCCGTTGTGCATAGCCACCCGAAGACCAACCACGCCCCATCTCAGGCCGACCGCGTTGCCTGCGAAAAATCCAACCTACCTTGGCACGTCGTCAACCCGCAGACCGAGCAATGGGGTTATTGCGAGCCTGAAGGCTTTGAGCTGCCCTATGTAGGGCGCGAGTTCATGTTTGGCGTGGTGGACTGTTACACGCTCTGTCGAGACTGGTACAACCGCGAATTCGGCCTCAACCTGCGCGATTACGACCGCCGCGATCAGTTCTGGCTACGAGGCGAGAATTTATACCTAGACAACTTTGCCAATGAAGGCTTCTACCCCATCCCACTGGAGGAACTGCAGTACGGCGACGCAATCCTGATGCAGCTTCAGTCGCCGCTGCCCAACCACGCCGCCGTCTACCTTGGCGATCAACTGATCCTGCACCACATCCAAGGCCGCCTCAGTAGCCGCGACATTTATGGCGGCTATTATCTGAAAAGCACCGCCCGAGTCCTGCGGCATGAAAGTCGTTAAGGTCTACGGCGCACTCCGCAAAAAGCTGGGTCAATGCCGTTTCCAGTTTGAAGCCGATACGCCCGCGCAGGTTTTGAAAGCGTTGTGCGTTAATTTTCCGGGTTTAGAAAAGTGGTTGATTGATAGCGAGAAAAAAGGTGTTGGTTATCGGGTAACAATCGGAAAAGAAAAAGTTACCGAACAGAATGCAATGTTGATTGCCTCTCCGTTTAGTGAACGCGAAGTTTTTAGTATTACGCCTGTAATTGGTGGCGCCGGCGAAGGCGCAGGTCAGATTTTTGCGGGCATTGGCCTAATAACGTTGGCAATCGTTACCGGTGGTATTGCGTCTGCTGGCGTTGCCTTGGGAGGATTCATGGGCATCGGAACGGTTGGTACCGCTGTTGTTGGTATCGGCGCCAGCCTTGTTCTTGGAGGTATCGCGCAATCGCTTTCACCAGCTCCGGTGCAATCAACTTCCCCGTTTGAACGTGGGCGCGAAGCCGCAAAACTTGAATCGTTCAGCTTCAGTGGGATTGTCAATACCGCCAAACAGGGTTTACCTGTCCCGATTGCCTACGGTCGTGTTTTTATTGGTTCGGCTGTGATTTCCAGCGGCCTTGATGTTGAAAGCACCGGGAATGGTGCAACCAAGAGCCAGCAACAAGTTCAAGAAGAACTCTTCGCCGCTTTCTTCCGTTCACGTAAGAGCTAATGACCCGCAATATCCAAATGATCCAAGGTTCTGGTGGCGGCGGTGGTGGCGGCTGCTTCCTTGGTCATACGCTCATCAACGTTCCGGGCGGTCAACGTCGAATTGACGAACTGCAGGCTGGCGATCTTGTACTGAGCTTTGACCACACCGGCAAAGTCCACGAAGCCAAGATCCTCAAGGTTCACGAGCATGAAGGCGAGCGCGTCATCCGTTACACGCTCTGGGGCGGACAGCATCTTGATGCCACCCCAAACCACTGGGTTCTAAACCAGTTCAATGCCTTCGTCGAAATCGACACGCTCGGTTCTGACGACTGCCTCGTTGACGCCAATGGCCACCTCCGCCCCATTGTTGGCAAGACCGAGTTCTGCACTGGCACGGTCTACAACCTGACGGTCGAAGGTCACCACACCTTTATTGCCAATGGTGTTCGCGTTCACAATGCCGGCCTCGGTCTTGGTATCGCTGGCGCTGGTGGTGGTGGAGGCGGTGGTGGCAAAGGTGGTGGTGGCGGTCAGTCCCGTACACCAACCGAAGCCGACGACTCGCTGCAATCAATTCAGTACGCAAACGTTCTGGATCTACTCAGCGAAGGTGAAATTCAGGGTCTAGACAATGGCGCCAACAGTATTTATTTGGATGGAACGCCCGTTGTAGATGCTGCTGGAAACGATAACTTTCGCGGCTATACAGTCACCACCCGCAATGGCACCCAATCCCAAGCCGCTATTGCAAGTTTTACAGGAGGCGCAGAATCAGAAAAGAGCGTTGGCGTTCAACTTTTTTACAACACCCCAATAACCAGAACCGTCACCGATACCGATGTTGATCGCGTTCGCGTAACTGTTCAAATCCCAGCCCTACAAATTATTGAAGACGACGGCGATATTGTCGGCCATAGCGTCGAACTTAAAATCCAAATTCAATACAACGGTGGTGGTTACACAGACGTTTTAACTGACACGATCAGCGGTAAAACAAACAACTCTTACCAGCGCGATTACAACGTTGGTTTCGATGGAGCGTTTCCCGTCGATGTTCGAATTATCCGCTTAAGTGGCGACGAATCCTCCGCAAAGCGCCAAAACGAAACCTATTGGCAAAGCTACACAGAAATTATTGACGAAAAACTGCGATACCCAAACAGCGCGCTCGTTGGCCTTCGTTTTGATGCACGTGATTTCAACAGCATCCCGCCACGGAAATATCTAGTTCGCGGGATCAAAATTCAGTTGCCAAGCAACGCCACGGTTGACACAACAACCCACATCGGGCGAGTCACCTACGCAGGCGTTTGGGATGGAACTTTTGGCGCTGCGACTTGGTGCAACGACCCAGCTTGGTGTCTGTGGGATTTGCTCACCAACACCCGTTACGGCGCCAGTGTTCCAGCCAGCAGCCTTGACCGCTATGACTTTTATTCGATCAGTCAATACTGCAACGAGCTAGTTGATAACGGCAAAGGCGGCTTGGAGCCTCGCTTCGCTTGCAACTTGTTGATTAACAGCCGCGACGAGGTTTATAACGTTATCCAAGAGATGACCAGCCTGTTTCGTGGCATCGCGTATTACGGCGCCGGTTCGCTGGTGCTGCAACAGGACAAACCAACCGATTCCCAATACTTACTTGGTCCAAGTAACGTTGTTGATGGCATTTTTGCGTATAGCGGATCATCACAAAAGGCACGCCACACGGTCGCCACTGTTGCTTGGCAGTCCTACGACACCTTGGGCGAAGTTGAATACGAATACGTTGAAGATGCGGAAGCTGTAGCCAAGTACGGCATCATCAACAAGGACATTAAGGCGCTGGGTTGTTACAGCCAAGGTCAAGCGCATCGGGCTGGTAAATGGGCGCTGCTAAGCGAACAAAACCTGACCGAAACCGTCACCTTCTCAGTCTCAATCGACAGCGGCATCATCTTGCGCCCCGGCATGGTGATCGACATTGCCGATCCGCTTAAAGCCGGATCACGCCGCAGCGGTCGCGTCAGTTCTGCCACCACAACCGCCATCACTGTTGATAGCAACACCAACCTCACCGTCAACCTGTCAAACAGTCCAACAATTTCGGTGTTGATGCCCAACGGCTTGGTGGAAACCAAAACCATCAGCAGCATTTCTGGCACGACAATCAACGTCAGCAGCGCATTTAGCGAAGCACCCAACGCCAACGCCATTTGGCTGATTCAAACCAGCGACATCGAAGCCCAGCAATACCGCGTGTTGAATGTTGCCGAAGGCGAAGATGGCATTTACGGCGTAACTGCGCTGCAGTACAACAGCACGATTTACGACGCGATTGAAAGTGACAACAAACTAACCACCCGCGACATCAGCAATCTTTCGGCAGCACCTAACGCTCCGGGAAATATCACTGGCACGGAATACTTGTACCAAGACGGTCAGAGCGTCTTTTCAGCCTTTGATCTGAGCTGGATCAGCCCCAAACAACTTGTAACTGAGTTTCGCGTCAAATATCGGATCGACAACGACAACTGGACTCAGGCCAACACAACCTCACCGTCACTGCAAATTAAAAACACACGCCCCGGAACGCTTTACGTTCAAGTGCAGGCGTTCAACTATCTCAGCAAAGGCAGTGAAATTGCTATCGCCCAGTTTGCACTGATCGGCAAAACCGCAGTGCCGGGCAACGTCCAAAACCTGACCTTTGAGGCAATCAATAACAACTCCGGTCGTCTTCGCTGGAACGAAACACTTGATCTTGACGTAAAAGTTGGTGGCAAAATTCACATCCGCCACAGCAGCCTGACCGATGGCACGGCCACATGGAGCAACAGCGTTGATCTGATTCCTGCCAAATCCGGCAGCTCAACAGAGGCCATTATTCCGCTTGTGGAAGGCGAAGTGCTGGCGAAATTTGAAGATGACGGTGGGCGGCAATCAGCCAGTGAAGCCAGCGTAATCATCGACCTGCCCGACACTATCGCGCCGCTAACAATCCAAACCCGCCGCGAAGATCAAGACACCCCACCGTTCCAAGGCACCAAATCCGACACCTTTTACAGCGACGAATTTGATGCTTTGACGCTGGATGGCGAAGACGACATTGATGACGTAACCGACGTGGATGCCATGCCGGTATTCGACACCATCGGTGACATTCTTTCGTCTGGCACTTACACCTTCTTTAATACGCTCGATCTCGGCAACACCTTCTCTGTTGATCTTCGCCGGTATTTTGTTACCCGTGGTTATTACCCATCCGACCTGATTGATTCCCGCGCCAACACCGTGGATGACTGGTCCGACTGGGATGGTGCCGTTACGGACAAGGTGAATGCCAAGTTGATGTTGCGCTCCACCAACGACAACCCCAGCGGCACCCCGACTTGGGGCGCATGGCAGGAATTCGTCAACGGCGCCTTCCGTGGTCGTGGCTTCCAATTCCGCGCCGATCTCAGCAGCAGTGCCATCGACCAAAACATCTTGGTGGACGAATTGGGTTACGACGCCACCTTCCAACGCCGCACGGAAAACAGCGATGGGGCGGTCAGCAGCGGAGCCGGCGCCAAGGCGATCACCTTCACCAACGCCTTCTGGACTGGAACAGCAAGCCTCGGTGGGGTCAACGCCTACCTCCCCAGCATCGGCATCACCGCCCAAAACATGGCAACCGGCGATTTCTTTGAGGTCACCAGCATCAGCGGCACCGGCTTCACTGTCACCTTCAAAAACTCGGCTGGAACTGCCGTTAGCCGTAACTTCAACTGGAGTGCGGTTGGCTATGGCCGAGGCGGCTAAAGTTGGACAAATACTGTCCTTGTAAGGACTCGGCATGGCTCAACACGATTATGTGATTGCTAACGGCACCGGCGCTGCCGTCCGTTCCGATCTCAACAACGGCCTTTCCGCAATCGTCACCCAGAACAGCGGAGCGACCGAGCCAGCAACCACCTACGCCTTCATGCGCTGGGCGGATACGACCGCTGGCGTGATGAAGATGCGGAACAGCGCCAACAACGCTTGGATCACGCTGTACCAGTTGGATGGCGAGTGGACCAACATTGCCTTTGAAAACGGCACCGCCGCCGCACCGTCGATCTACTTCAAGGACAGCGGCACCGATACCGGCTTCTACTCTCCTGGCGCCAACCAAGTCGGAATTTCAACGGGCGGCACGGCTCGCCTGACCATCGACTCCAACGGCAACGTCGATATTGACAGCAACACGCTCTACGTTGATGCCGCCAATAACAGGGTAGGTCTGGGGACTAGTACCCCTAGCAGGCAGTTTTCCTTAAGTGATGCCAACCCTACAGCCACCTTTAGAAGCTCCTCTACAACTGGACAATGTACTTTGTTCTTTGGTGATAGTGATTCTGACGCCCGTGGTGCTATTACTTATGAAAACAATGGCGACAAACTTGGTCTTTGGAGTGCTGGCGGACAAAAACTTACTATTGATTCCTCAGGCAACGTAGGGATTGGCACTACTTCGCCTAGCACTAACCTAGATGTACGTGGCGCGACAGAAGCTTCTATCCGTTGGGGGACAGCATCAAACTTCTACGGAACCGTATTTGCAGACGCCACTCTTACAGCTATAAATAGCTATAACAGCAATCCACTTGCCTTTTCTGTTAGCACTGGGACAAGTTTTAGTGAGAAGGCGCGAATTGATACATCGGGACGCCTGTTAATTGGCACGTCTACTGGTCGCACACTTCAGGGAATAAATTCAAGTTTGCAACTTGAAGGCACAACGTACGACGCTTCTTCAATCAGTGTAGTTCGCAACTCTTCTTCAAATTCGTTAGATTGCGGCGTTATTGGGTTAGGACGCTCAAGGGGGTCTGGGACAACAATAGTTGCATCTGGCGATAGACTAGGCGCACTTAACTTTTGTGGCGCTGACGGAACCAATTTAAACTCATCTGCGGCAGTAATTGAAGCCTATGTAGACGGCACGCCCGGCAGCAACGACATGCCAGGCCGTCTAGTGTTCTCCACTACCGCCGATGGAGCGAGCAGTCCGACGGAGCGGGCAAGAATTAACCAGCTCGGTTTTTCCAAGTTTAGCAATAATGGTAGCTATAGAAATGCCAACCAGGGCTATCACGAGTTATACAGCACTTCAAACAACGTTGTTTCATTTGTTACGGCTACCGATGCATCTTACACGTCAGATTGTTTAGTCTTTAATGTTCACAGAGCCGCAACTTCAGCTTACGTCTTTTTGACCACAAAAAGCGGCAATGATGCCGACATTGAACACTATTTGCGTGGCGACGGCCAAGCCTACGCAGACGGTTCTTGGAACGGCGGCGGCGCTGACTACGCAGAATACTTTGAGTGGATCGACGGCAACCCTGATGAAGAAGATCGCCGTGGAATCAGCGTTGTCTTAGACGGCAACCAAATCCGCCCTGCCGTAGACGGTGAAGATCCCATCGGCGTGATCTCTGGTAACCCCAGTGTGGTCGGTGATGCCGCCGCAACTAAGTGGGTCGGGAAGTATCTGCGCGACGATTACGGCAGTTACCTTCTTGATGAAAACGGCGAACGCCAACTCAACCCCACCTACGACCCCGATCAGGAGTACGTCTCCCGCGAACAACGCCCCGAGTGGGATTGCGTCGGCCTGATGGGCAAACTCCGCATCCGCAAGGGTCAACCTACGGGCAGCCGCTGGATCAAGATGCGCGACATCAGCGCTTCTGTTGAGGAGTGGTTGGTTCGCTGAGACCTTGTAGTCCTACTCGAAAGTCTCCCCGGTTTAGTAACAACTGAGCTGGGGCGACTAGTTACCTTCCCAGCACCCATGGATCTCACCCGGGATGAAATCAGGGTTGTCTGGCTAGCCCTTCACAGCTTCTCGCCTTACGACCCTGAGATCGCCTGCGGCTTATCCGAAAGCCGTCAAGAGGAGATCTGCAGTGCTATTCGCGCCAAGATCTTTACCGAATTGACCAAGTAGTCACCTTCAAAAGGCGGGCAACCGGCCATTTCCAACAGGTTGCACCACCATTAAACTCCAACAGAAACAGCTTTCCCCATGGCCAAAGCCTCCGCTGCTGAGACACCCACCACGGTGTTCACCTGGCACATTGCCAACCTGGAACGCGAAACCGCAGACGGTTTCGTCTTCGTTGCCCACTACACCGTGGATGCCAACGACGGCACCTACAGCTCTGGCGCTTACGGCTCCGTCGGCTTCGAACGCCCCGAAAACCTCATCCCGTTTGCGGAACTCCAAGAAGATCTCGTGGTTTCCTGGGTCCAAGAAGCCCTCGGCGGCGAGGAAAAAGTCAGCGAAATCCAGGCCGCACTGCAAAACCAGCTTGACGAACAGCGCCACCCCAGTAAGGCCGCTGGCGTCCCCTGGAGCAACTAAGCACCTTAGTGTGCTAGAAAAGAAGGGATCAGCGGTGCGCCAACACCCTGATCCCTGACCGACCCACCTCTACTGGACCGATGGAAGCATCCTATCGCGCAGATACCGCTGCGCCCACGCTCTCTGAAGCGTGGAAATCTTTTGTGGATGAGCGCAGTGTCGCGCTGTGTCCCACGAGTCTCACCAGCGACTACCGCCAAGTCACCAACTGGCTGGCGCGTTGCCCCATCCAAAACTTTTCCGAAGGCCGCAAAATCTTGACCTGGCTCCTCCAGCAGGAACCAGTTCCGTCTTCCCGCCGAGTCTGCATGTACGTTCGCAGCCTCTACAAATGGGCCGCAGCCGAAGACGTCGCCATCTTGCCGAGAAATCCAGTGGCAAACTTCCGGATGCCCAAAGCACCACAACGCGACCACGAAATCGTCGTCATCCCCCGTAACGAGATCTCACTGGTGCTCGTCGCCCTAGAAAGCAAACTGGCCTACAAAAAGGTCAACTGGTCATTTTTCGCCGAGTTCATGCTCCAAACGGCCATGCGTACCGGCGAAGTTCGCGCCATGAAGTGGAAAGACATCCAAGACGACCGCGTGCTGGTGCACAGCAACTTCACTCTCACCCACGGCCATAAGGACAGCACCAAAACAAACAAAAAGCGTTGGGTACCCCTAAACGCCCGCACCAAAGAAATCTTGTCTGCTCTTCCGCGAGATTCCGAATACGTATTTCCCTGGAACCGGCTGGCTTTCCAGAGCTTTTTTACCAAGCGTATGCGCCAGTTGCATGACGCCGGCTTCATCCAAAAACGCTACCGACCATACGATCTCCGACACGTCGCCATCAGCCGCTGGCTCGAAGCTGGTATTCCCGTAACCCAAGCTGCCGCATGGGCCGGCAATACTGCCCAAGTCATCTGGAAACACTACGCCGCCAACACAACCGAATACGAAATCCCAGTCCTATGACCTTAAAGTATTAGCGCACTACAACCACGACCTTGGCCGTAAAGTCGAAAACTGGCACTGCCCGCGTACAACACGTTCCCGGCAAACCCAAACGCACCCGACAAGGCCAAGGTCAACACAGCCTGCCTAATCACGGAAGGAAAAAGACCCGCGGCCAAGGGCGTTAAACTACAAAAAGATTCCCCGGCAACAGTGGCCCCAAGCCCGTCAGACACTAGCTTTTGGCGGGCTGTCAAGCAGGAAGCCATTGCCGGTCTCGTGGTACTTCTCGCCGGCGGCGGCATCACCGGCATCGGCTACTTGGTTTACACCGTCCCATCCCAGCTGGATCGGGTAATCCAAAATCAAGAACAGTTCAAAACCCGCGTTGGTGAACTGGAAGACACCGTTAAAGATCACGACGTTCGTATCATCAAACTAGAGATGCGTCGCTGATGTCCGTTATTCACACCACCGAATACGGCAACGGTTACTCCCTGGATCAGCTCATCGGCGATTCGGGCGACATCTACTACCGCGCTTGCAAAGACAGCGTGTGCCGCTACGCCGAAGACCACTACATCGCCATGATGTACCTCGAAGGCATGGGCTGGGACCCTAAGCAACAAGCCCCCCAGTAATCCAGAAAACAATCTGATCTTCCCGCTCCTCCGTCCAAAACGGCTGGCGCCTGTACCACTCAATCCAATCCTCCGACGACTTAGCAATATTGCAGGCAAAGCAGCACGCCACCAAATTCTGCTGGTGCGTAAGTCCTCCCTTCATCTTCGGATGCACGTGATCCAGCGTCGCGGCACGTCCCAGGTCATCCCCGCAGTACGCGCAACGATTATCCCAATCCGTAAGGATTGATTGCCTAAACCTTAACTTTGCCTCTTTTTTATTTAAGTATTCGCCATCTTCGATGCGATGGTCCATACCCAGCAGTGGCTACTGGAACGGTAGCGGTAGAAACTATTACGTGCCCTGGTGCTCTTGTCTACTACAGCTAAACTTCAGTGGACCTACTGATTCCCCATGGACGACAAGACCATTGCCGTCATTGCCATTGTTGTTGCCGCCGGCAGCGAACTGATCGGCATGAGCAAGCTGAAATCCAATAGCTGGATCCAGCTGGTACTCCAGGCACTGCGCCTGATGTTTCCCAAGCGCCGCTGATACCCCTGAGGGCCTTGTCATGGCAACCAACAAGATCCGCCTCGGCGATTTGTTCCGGTACTACAAGGCCCTCCCTCACCAGATGGCCGCCATCACCGAGCTGGAACTCGCCATCAACAAGGCCAATCCCAACATTCTCGGTCGAGACCAAGGCTGGTTCAAGACCTGGAGTGTGGCCGGCAAACAGACCAACTTCCCCAACACTTGGGAAGGCGTGCTCGAAGCTGCCCGCGTCGCTGGCGCCAAATTCCCCGAACTTGTTGCCGCCCAATGGGCACTCGAATCTGGCTACGGCAAACTCGTTTCCGGTCGCAATAACTTCTTCGGCCTCAAAGGCTCAGGCAGCGACACCAAAACCCAAGAATTCATCAATAACCAGTGGGTAACGATCACCGACAGCTTCATCGACTTCCCCGATCTGCTGTCCTGCGTCATCTACCTCGTTGACCACTGGTACAAAGACTTCAAGAACTACAAAGGCTGCAACAACGCCAGCACCCGCGAAGAAGCCGCCCAATGGCTGGTGCGCGAAGGTTATGCCACCGACCCCAATTACGCCGGCAAACTGATCGAGCTTATGGCGCAGCACGCGGGAGCTAAACCTCTCGTCAAGCCAAAAGAAAAGGTCCTAAAGGTTGCGTACGAATACCAACTGGGGCCCGACGATGGCGCCACCGGCTACCGCCAATGCTTCAGCTCCAGCTGCGCGATGGTGGCCCGTTACTACGGCAAGATCTCGGGCGACTACGAATACAACAAACTCCGCGCCCGTTTCGGCGACACCACCGACCCCAAAGCCCAAATCGCCGCCCTCAAAGCACTGGGACTAACCGCCACCTTCGAAATGGATGGCACAGTTGAGGACCTGGAAAACGAAATCAGCAACGGCCACCCCGTTCCAGTCGGTTGGCTCCACAAAGGATCAGTAAGCGACCCATCCGGCACCGGCCACTGGAGCGTTGTCGTCGGCTTCACGCCAACTCACTTCATCATGAATGATCCGTACGGCGAGGCCAACCTCGTCAACGGCGGCTACATCAGCCACAAAGGTGGAGCGGGCGTTGCCTACTCCCGCAAAAACTGGCTGCCTCGTTGGCTGATTGAGGGTGACGACACCGGCTGGTTCCTTAAAGTTCGCCCGAAGTGACCATGCGCCCCATCGAACACACCACCGAGTCTTGCTTCCACAAGGCCGCCACTGACCAGTGGCTAATCGACCGCTTCAACTCCGGTGATTACCGCGGCCTCCTCGAAGCCGCCCTCATCCTGAACACGCTCCACCAGCTGGAGCAAACAAAAGCCCGGTGGGCAATCCGCGAAGCCGCAGAAAACCTCACCGAGCAATTTGGCCTAGATCGCGACTCGGCCTAAATACTGCTGGTACAACCCGGTGTACAGGCAGTGCATCGGATGCTCCGGCTTATCCCGCCCATCCTCCAGATACAACTGCTCCAGGAAATCCACCCGCGCCTGATCTGCACTGGTGCGTCTCCAGGCGTCTTGCGCCCAGTCAGGAATCGTCACGCTTTTTCTCCAAAAGTTTTAGACGCCGGCGCTCAGCCTCCCGAGGTCCGACCACCGACCGCGCCAGCCTAGGCTTTTGCGCCGGCAAAGGCGGAACCTCAACCATGCAGTTCGGGTAACGATTTCTTGCCACCTGGATCGCATGATTCAAGGACAACCCTCGAATTAGATCCCGCACGGCCCCCTTACCGGGCAACCAAATCGTTAGCTCGTACGACCGTTCCTTTCCCTGGAACATGGCTACTTCCATGACTTGGGGTAGTTGGGCTCTTCAACGCTGTGTACAGCAACGATGCTGTCAGTGCAGTTAGCAACAACTCGCGCCGCAGCGACAGCCCTCTCGTAGGTGACCCAGCTCGACGCATCCTCTTTGGTCTGCGTGTACCCAATTCCGTTACCTGGACCGTAAACCGCCGTAACCCAGCGATCCCCAGCCATAACCACATAGCGAGTCATGCGTAATAATTGAATTACTGTGTAAGCCTAGTAAGTTTACCGCACCTAACCCAGACTATGAAGACATCTAACTGAGTCTCATGCGTCCGTGCCTGGTTCACTTTTTTGCTGCTTGGAGCGCATTCGCCCCTGCACCCGCCGTTGCACCGACTCCGTCCACGCCTGTTTATCAGCCTCCTCAGCAATGCCATACTCCTCAGGCGCAATCTGCGCGAGAGTGGTGTACACAAAATCTCGCAGCATCGCGGTCACCCGCAAATTCCGCTCACCAGCCAGTTTTTCAGCCAGTTTGTACCTGCTACTGTCCAACAGTAACTGGCAGTACACTTTCTGACCGTGCTTCAACGGCATGGCGATCCCTGTAGTCTCCTACAACATAGCATACTGCGACACACTAGACACCCCACTTCACGTCATCGTCCACCTTTTTCCTCCAAGCATTCGCCTGCGCCCGCCTCGCCCCACTCCTTTGCTTGGAGCACCCAGCCCTAATCCCCCGCGCCCACTCCAAAAAATTTGCCGCCCGCTGCAAATCCGCAGTCTTTGCCTGGCGCACCTCCCGCATCAACCACTCCATGACCAGCTCTCTCCCCGTACGAGCTGGACTCATGAGAATAGTTCTGCGACACGCAAAATCGACTGCACCATGCAACCCGGATACCGCTCCCGCGCTATCTGGTGAGCCTGGAACGCATCCGGAGCCACGACAAAAACGTCGAGCATCGGGCCATGGAGGGCGTACATCCTGACCCGATACTCAAAGTCGTTATTTCGCCTCAAGCCAACTGTCTCCGACATGAGCCTCAGCCAGCGCTGGAACGTCACCTAACCACTCTGCCTCGGCCTCTTCCATCTGGCGCTGCAAAATCTGCGCCCACTCCTCGGCCACTTCCGCACGAGCCATCAGGATTATTTCGTCGTGCACAACTCCGGATAAGCGCACTTTATCTTCTCCGGCTTGTAACAGTAGTGGCCAGAGTTTGCCCAAGGTCCTCTTGAGAACCGCTGCGCCAGCAGCCTGGATCGGCGTGTTGCACCGCGTGGTGAGCTTGTTGTGCTCGCCCGGAAGAAACCGCCTGAGGTTCGAAATACGGACCCTGACCTCAGGAGCATCCGAAGCCTTGTCAGCCTCTGCAGCAGCTCGACGCTGCCAACTGCTGATGCCCTTGTAAGCAGCGTGGAACTTTTGCCGAACTTCCTGTGCTTCATCCAAATCCATTTCGATGCCTGTACCCGCGGCGTACTGGCGCAAGCCCTTAGCTCCCGATCCATACAAAAGTCCAAAATTGGCCGACTTGGCGATCTGACGCTGCTCCTTGGTGACGGCTTCCTCGGGCACGTCGTAGATCTCCATTGCAGTCAGCGTATGCAGGTCCAACCCCTCCTGGAACGCCCGAATCATTAGTTCATCCTGTGCTTCCGCCGCCGCCAACCGCAACTCCATCTGCGCGAAATCCGCCACAACCATCTTCCACCCAGCTGGAGCCTGCACACAAATCCGAAAACGCGGATCCCTAGGAACCTGCTGCAAATTCGGATTCCTACAACTCATCCGAAAAGTATCTGCCCCCGCCTGCATATAGCTGGCGCGAATAAACCCATCCGGCTCCAGATGATCCAACAACGTCTGCACCATCTGCCGACGCTTTTCAACCTTCTTCCACTTCAAATACGTACGAATGACCTCATGATCTGGAGCGTATTGCTGCATCGTCACCCGATCAACGCTGGCCTTTCCAGTCTTCTCGCTCACAGGCTCTTTACCCAATATCACCGTGAACTTTTGCCGCAGTTGCATTGGAGCATTGATATTAAATCCTGCCTGCTTTTTAGTACCAAGCCGCACGTGCCCCTCAGCCTTTGCCCGCAGATTGAAGCTGCCATCAGGGTCCCGAGGCAGTTTGTGCTCCTCAGGCAACGCATCGTCCAACTCCGTAATAAACCGATCACCAAGTTCAACCTGCTCATCCGCCAAATCTTGCTGGAGCTGGAGCAGCAAATCCTTGTCAAAAGGCAAGCCATTCCTCCACAAAGATGCCATCGCTGGTAGAGCATCACACTCAATAAACCATGCAAGCGAAAGCATCCCCTTCGACATGCGCTGCCGAATCGGGTTGTACAGTTCCAGCAACACCAGCACATCCTTTGCGCCGTACACAAGTTGCTCCTGGCTCAGCTCTCCCGACCAATCACTCCTCTGCTGTTCTTTGCTCAGTTCTTTACCCAAATACCGCTTAACCAGAGCCTGGAGCGTATGCGGATGCTTAGGCAAAATCTTGCCATTTGTGAGTATCCGACTAGCCAACAAGGTGCACAAAGTTTTGCCCACGGGATAAATGTTGTGAGCCTGGAGCCAGCCAAGATCAAAAACAGCGTTATGCGCCATCCACTGCCTTGACTGACCAAAAAACTCCTGCAACTGAGTCCAGCCAGTCTCATCCAAGTCCCAGCAGTCGATGACCACAGGGGGCCGCTCGAAAGTGGCGAGCTGCAGGAGTCGCATCCTGCCCTCCTCCGGCTGGAGCTGGGTCGTCTCGCAGTCAAACGCAATGAGCTTTGCATCCCGCAGAGTGGCGAGATGTTCGATGCCAAAAAGGAAATCCATGCCAAGTTAGGCGTGTTCTGTACTACTCTAACACACTGTCAAGCTCTCTGGCCGCACACAGCTCGGCCAATGCCGTCCCACCCTCGGGAATTCCCAGCGTGCAGCGGTGGTACCAGTGCACACAAGTCCGGCACACCCCACCATCCGGAAGCGGCTGGTGTTTTTTCAACAAATGCTGCAGTCGCAGCTCCGCTCTTCCTGCATCACTGGAGCGGTAACACTTGAAGCAGTAAACGGCGTTAGTCGTGATGTTGCCGCACTGGATGCAGCGGCGACTGTTGATTGGAACTTGCATCAGAAAAAACGAACACGTAAAAATCCTGGAAGGCGCTTCAACACGCCAGTTCTTGTGTGCTGAGCCGCCCCATCAGGCAACTCAACCTCAACCGTAAAAACCCTGTGCCCACATTCCGGGCATTTCCGCTGGCGCAAAACAGATTCCGCCGTATCCCGGCAAGTCCGCTCCACATCCATCCGCTTGTAATCACACCTGGCGCAACGCATTTTTCCACTTTTTGTTTTTAACGATGCACCAAGCGTGCTGGTACGAAATTCCGTACACCCTGGCCAACTCTGAAATAGAAGTGCCAGAGGCATAAAGATGCCTCAAGTCCAGCGCGTTCTGAGGCGTCAATACCGCTGTACCAGGAATCATCCCGGGCTGGAAAGACGTTCTGGTTGGCGGCTTCTTCCTTACAGATTGATGTTCGCCCACGTGATCAACTCCTTGCGGTTAAACGGTCCCACGGGCTCATCGTCCGGCAACTTTACGGTATAAGTCGGCATCGCGTGGGGCTGCTTATCAACCCAGCCACCCCGTCGTTTTACCGCGTAAGTCACCAACTTTATGGTGCGAAATCGAGTCGGCATCACCCCCGATAAGCCTCCGTCGCAAGCGTGTTAATCAGCCGGTTCAAATACCACCGGCACTTTTCCGCATCCTCCAGCGGATCCTTCTTCAACCACATCCGGCTGAGATACTTCAGGCATTGCCACTGGAGCGAGCCAACCACAGCGTCTGGCGCGTGCTGGACCCAATCCTCCAAGATGTCAATGACTTCTATCTTCCCGGCGGTGTAATGACTGGGATGATGCACAGCCTCGTGTACATCCAGTTGAAATTCGTTCATCCTTTAGATGCCTGTACTTGGGTGTCGCCGTGGTAACGGCCAGTCATGGAATAGTCTTTGCCGGGCAACATCGACATGCGGTGGAACACAATCTGTGCAATCCGCATCCCAGGCCACAATGAAACCGGGTGCATAGCGCGTGCATTTTGCAGCTCCAACGTCAACCGTCCCTTGTAACCGGGGTCGATATACCCAGCGAGCAAATGCTCAATCCCCTCCCTAGCCCGGCTGGATTTGAGCGCCAGCTGCCCAGCAATACAGTCAGGCAGCTGGAACTCCTCCAACGTCTCCGCAAGTATGAACTCATGCGGCTGGAGCAAGAAAGGTTCCTCCTGCGTGTGCCCCGCGATGGAGCGATGGACCATGTGGCGCGTCAGCGGTGATTCCACCAACACGTTCTCGCCGAGTCTCACATCAAGACTCGCGGGATTCACCATCTCCTGGTCGTAGGGGCTAACCAGACTCCGCCGCACCAGCGACACAATCTGGTGGTCACACAGGATCGACACTTCAGATCACCACCGTGGTGGGCTGATCCTGCTGGAGCGACACGTGCTTCCACGTCTTACCCCACTTGATGCAGTTGATCGTGGTGCTGTGGACGCCAAACTCTTTAGCGATCTTGGCGACCGACTTTCCACCAGCCTGCAGCTGGCGCTTGATCTCCAGCACCTGCCGCTCGTTCAACGCGCCCCTCGTCCTGCGACGAGACACACGGGTCTTGGGCTGAGACTTGGGCTTTTGCACCGGCGTTACCTTGACAGCCTTGGCTGCCGGAGCAATCGCCGGCTTGGTCATGTCCAGCTCCACGTGCTGGCAAGCGTTGATCGCCACGAAGGCGTGCTCCAGTGCGGTGACGATCTGCTGGAACTGGTGGTCAGAAAGAATGTGCATGTTCTTAGGTCGAACGGTGTGAAGTGTAGTACAAGAAGCCCTAGTGGAGGGCTGTCCCTATGTAGAGGATGCCAATGGCCACTGCCGTGAAGACACAGACAGCCAAGGTGAAAACGGTCATCGGTTCTTGAGGGCAATCTCAATGGCAGCCTGAAAGTAGCGGGCAATTTTCATGCGCCGATACTCCGTGCTGGCATCCTCACTGTTCTTGTCCTCAATCTGCTGGTGCCGCTCTTGGGCTTCCTGGAGCGCGGCCAGAGTTTCCACATTAAGGATCTCCAGATCGCGCAACGGCATGTCCGCAACACCATCAAGATGAACAGTCTTCCCCAGCAAAAAGGAACGGTAGAAAGGCGTAATAGACGTGTCAGTCATGCGAAAAAGCGCGGATCTTGTTGCCTCACGCGAGTGAGATCCGTGAGACGCAATTTGAGAATCTCGTGAATCGCCATCTCGGCGAGGCGGGTGGAACTGATCGTGTCGCTGGTGGCGAACACGTAAATCAGGTGGCGATAAAGCTGAGTCAGAGTCTTGACCCTGACCCAGTGCGTATCGCCGGGGATTGGTTCTAGCCCAAAATCCCAGTCGTCGTAATCGGGCTGGTTCCGAAGCTCACGAGCTTCAGTCGTCCCAATCGGACGTGTCGAGCGGGGCCCAGTCGTCGATTCGCTCGGAGAGGAGTTTGCGGAGTCCTTCATCGCTGGCAGGAATCAGATCCTCTTCGTGAAGGTCGAAGGAGCCTCTGCACAAGGCAGGCCCCCACTCTGCTGGGTAGAGGTTGCTTTGCGGAATGACCACAACCATGCCGTCAACAACGGCATCAACAACAATGCGGGAGCCGCCATCCTCAAACCACAAATCCTCAATGTCGAGTACCTGGCTCATTTGACCTCCTGTGCAGTTTGGCGGGCTTCAATCGCATCCATCCACTGGTCCCAGCTCATCTTCAAGAACTGTTCCAGGTCTTGAAGCTGCTGGAGCTGGAGCATGTCGTAGGTCGGGTCTACACCGAGACGCTCGCTATCGACGATTCTCTCTTGGAGGTGGATTCCTGCCCAGTGGACGGCGAAGTACCACGGGCTGAGCTTGGTGTTTTCGAGTTGGGTGTGGGTGAAAAATTCCATCTGTCATAGAGAAAAGGGCAGCCCGCCGAAACGGGCATACCCTTAGCGTTACACATCACTGGCAGTCCGTCAAGCCCTTAGGTTGGAACACCAAGCTCCTCCGGCTGGTACTGGGTCAGAACGCAGACGTCAGCGCCCTGCTTGAGCGCCGTCCCCACGATGTAGTGGAACTGCGCCTGGGCATCGGGACACTCCTCGATCTGGTACTCCTCGACCTCGTAGGTCAGCCCCTTGCGGAACCAGGCGATGCGGACCACCGCCAGCAGGTCGAAGGGAATGTCACCGACGGTGTAACCCAACGTGGGCTTGCGAGGACGCTTCGGGGGAGCGGGTTCGGACTTAGCCACGGGTTCTCTCCAGATCAGCCAGGCGGCAGCCCGCACTAGCCCTAGGAAAAAGTTAGGTGGACGGTGCATGAGCTGCTCTCCGGTAGCTACACGGCCTGGTACACGCCTCAGCAAGCTCAGCCTCAGTCGGCTCAGCAATACCTGTACCGACAGATTTAGTGGGAGTTACTAACTTCCAGTCGCTGACTTTTTTCACCCAGGTCATAAACCTGTCCTCCTCGGTTTGTGGATAAAAAGACCGAGAACCCTCCTTAGTGTAGTAGATCACGCCAAACGCTCCCAAGCGGCCTTCTCAAGCGCGTCCAACTCCTCGCTGGTGCGTTCGTCCCCTTGGGGGGTTACAGAAAATGTGTCCCCCCTTCCAGAACCCGCATCAGAACAGGTGGTCTCAGGGGGACACGTGTTTTGGTGTCCCCCTAAATCCGCGCCAGTCTCACGGGACTCACCCCCGGTCTCCTCCACCGCAGCTCGATCACCCGAAATTAGGGGGGACACGTGTTTGGGGTGTCCCCCTAATTTTTCCAGTCCAGCACTGGATTCTTCTATGGGGGGACACACATTCCCACACATATCACGCGAGAGCAAAGCGAAGTACCTCTTGACGCTGGAGCCGGATCTTTTACCGCTCGGCTCTTCTGTACTACAAACCAGCCCACGAGCCTCCAGACGCTGGAGCGCCTTCTTGATCCCGTTGACGCTCCCACCACAGATCGGATCCGCATTCAGCTCGGTCCGCGTACGTCCCTCGCCGTTCTTGGCCGCCGACCTCAAGCGCTGGAGCACCCGATCCACAATCGACGCCGGCGTGGCACTCTCCGTGCCCACCTCCACGAAGTCCTTCAGCTCGAACGTCAGGTCGTCGCGCATCTTCAACAGCAGGCGACTCCCCCCACGCCCCGCACGGCTCTTCTCCACCGTGATGAGGCGGCTGGAGAACCCCACACGCTCCGTCTCCTTCTCAGAGGGCTTCCTGAGGCTCCAGACCTCGTCTACGGCGTCCCTGATGGCCGTCGTCCCCCTGAACCCCCCACTCTTGTTGCTGTGATGGATCAGCAGGATTGTGCACGCCGGGAACAGCCGCCCGTTGTTGTTCGCCAGCCAGTAGATCGGACCCGCAAACTCCTTCCGGTTCTCATCGAACGCCGAACCCCGGCTACACCCGGTAATCGAGTCGATGATCACCAGCTTCGGCTGGTGCCTCTGGATCAGCTTCACGAACCGCAGGTACCAGTTCAGATCCCACCCCATCACAATCTGGATGGGATCGTCGTGCCCCAACTCCAGATCCTGCATCTGCTGCTTCACCTGCACCTCCGACTGGTCCCCGTTGAGGATCAGCACCTTCCCCTGCATGACTGGAACGAGATCCCCACGCACCGAGAACGGCAAACCACGGGCAACGTGCTTGGCCAACGTCCAAGCCGCCATCGACTTCCCATCACCCCCAGCGCCGTGGATCATCACGACCCCCGGCATCGGCAGCAGATCCGGAATCAGGTAGTTCAGCTCCATCTCCTTGTCCAGCAGCGCACCAATCGCCATATCGTCGTCCCGCTGCTCGTACTGGATCTGGCTAATCAGCAGCCGCTCCAACGCCCCAGCATCCCGATACCCAGCCTCCAGCGCCAACGCATTCATCCGGTGCGCCATCTCCGCCGGGTTATCCAGCGTCTGAATCTCCTTGGCGCGGGCAATCACCTCGCTGTAACTCAGCGTGACCTGCCGAATCCTGGTGACGTTGTCGGACTCCGCATCCGCCACCACCTTCCGCAAATCCTCCGAAAGCCACAGTCGCCCAGGAAGCTGCTGATCCGCCAACCAGAACAACGACCCCAGACTCACCGCCCCCTTCCGAAAGCTCTTCCACACCTCCTCACACGGATTGGAGCCCGTCCACTCATCCGCGAACTCCGGATCCTCCGCCGACCACACCGACCACAACTCCAGCCCCTTCTCGTCGGGCAACTCCGAGTGGATCGCCATCCCCACCTTGATCCAGTGATCCCGACTCCCAGCGCCTTGCCCCGGAATCACCTTCAACGCCGACTGCACAATCTCAGCCACCTCAGCTGGATCTCGATCTGAGAAATCCAGCGCCTTCCGGTTCTTGATGAAGCCACCGTCCTGAACCTCCCGTCCAGCGGCATCCTTCATCTCCGCCACCAACCACTCAGGCGCCTCCGGAATCGCCTCCAGATCCCCCTCAAACCCATACTCACCGGCTGGAGCCTTCCCATCACTGGAACCCGGATAAGCCCCGTAGATGACCCCCTGACGCCCCCAGAGGACCTCGTAGCCCGCTCCGGTATCCGACAGCCCAAATCCCTTTACAACGCCCCACAGAGCCTCTGGGACGCGAAACAGGTACTTCGCAGCGTTGGACTTGGTGGACTCAACCTTGGGCGCCCCCTCCAGGCTGGAGCCCCACTTCCGCTTGAGCCTGGCCAAATTCCGATCCACATCCAGGATTACCAAGCCCCCACTCCGGGCTCCGGTAAACGCCCCCACCGCCTTGAACACGTCGGGCTTCCGCTCGATCTGGAGCGCAACGTCCGCCGGCGTCATCACCTGATGGTGACTGCGCTCCAAAGGCGTCTTGCCCTTCGAGATCTTCCCGGACTGGATCGCCGCACCACTGCGATAAATCGGCGCGTACGCAATCCCAGCAGGCAACTGGCGCACAAACGCCAGCAGATCCTGCGTCTCACTTTTGGACATGTTAGAGTCTCACACGAGAATGACTACCTGCGCCCCGGCGGTTCCCACCGTTGGGGCGTTTTCGTAGCCTACCCAGATCGTCAAGAACGTGTTACTGTCTTAGGGCAGCCGACAAAACGGTATGCACCACCCTCTAACAACACACCATGGGATTCCTTTCCAAGCAAGCCTCCAGCAACCTCACCAGCAGCTCTGGCACTGGCGGCGGCTACCTCAACATGAGCAAGGTGCCCGATAAGGGCGAGATCCGCTTCACCATCCTCGAACAGCACCCGCTGGAGTTCTACCAACTCTGGGCAAGCGACCCCGACAACAAGGACAACCGCAAGCCCTTCCGCTGGGACTACCAGCCCACCGCCGAGGACATCGCCGCCGATCTCGGCGACTTCATCCCCGACGAAAAGTACGACACCCCCGGCTCCCAGGACGTCAAGTTCATGCTGGCGTGCCCCGTCTACAACTACAGCACCAACAGTGTGCAAGTTTTCAGCTTCCACCAAGTGACTGTAATGAAGGAGATTGACGCCATCAGCCAGATGGAAGATTTCGACAAAGACATCACCACGGTGGATCTGATCCTCGGCAAAGACAAATCCAAGCCCCCCGCTTTGATTTACACAGTGCGCCCCGTCCCCAAAAAGAAGGGCACCGAGGAAACCGTTGCCGCAGCCTGGATCGAGGCCAAAGAAAACGGCTTCGACATCAACCGCCTCATCACCGGCGGCAACCCTTTCAAGGCCGCCTGATCTACTTCCCAGAATTCAAGCCTCACCATTGCGTGGGGCTTTTTTACTGGTATTATCAGATTGGGAAAGAGTATTCATTAAGTCTCCATGCAAGACACCCTGGCAGGGCTAAGACGTTGGAGACTGGAGCAAGACAACAGTGGACCTTTCCGCGTCTACAGAGATACCCGCGGTAACGTCTACCATAGTGTTACACACATCCTAAAGGAAACCAGCGACAAGAGCGGACTGGAGCGCTGGGAAGCCCGCCTGGGACCCGTAGAAGCTTCCGCCCAACGAAACATCGCCGCCACAAGGGGCAACCAAGCCCACTCACAAGCCGAATACCTCCTAAAGACAGCACAGCAGCTGGCGCGATCCTGTGCCAACCGCCGCAACGCTATCCGCTTCGACGACAACGGACTGGCACGCATCCCCGCCCCCATCACCAAGTGGGCCCTCGAAAAAGTCCGCCCCAACGTCCCCAAAGTTGGCTGGAGCGCCGCGGGCTACGCCCGCAGTTTGAGCAACTGGATTGCCGACAACGTCACCGAAATTTTCGCCTCCGAATTTTCCATTCACCACCCTGCCGGCTTCGCTGGAACCTGCGACGCCCTAATCGGCATGAAGAACAACGAGCTGGTGCTAGCCGACTGGAAGACCAGCGTGAAACGCAAAACCGACGCCTCCGACCGCCTCCCAAACGGCCATTCATACATCGACCAGTGCGGTGCCTACTCACTGGGACTCAAGCACCTCACCGGCCTCCAACCGACTGGAGCCGCCATTGTCCTCGCCCGCCGCTGCGGCGCCCCCAACATCCACACCATGTCGCTGCGCGACCTCAAAGAAGCCGAAGAGTCATTCATGGCCAGGGTGGAGCAATACTTCTCCGGCCTCGCCAAGCTCGACGAAATCGCCATTC
>JACCDX011706912.1_pt1 | contig 40278 bp, 38 predicted proteins | sample 7449681 | NCBI WGS metagenome assembly JACCDX01 (sample SAMN15323450, study PRJNA562643) | freshwater metagenome | isolation source: river surface water | place: USA:Blue River Watershed | collected 2017-08-18
AGCGGCGGCGGCGGCGCGGCGAGCGGGCGCAGCGGCGGCGGCAGCCGGCACGACACGAACCGCGGACTGACCGCTGGCGGTAGACCGTTGCGCAATCTCAAGAGCACGCTTGGCGTTGGCGACAGCCTCGTCCACCGTGGCACCAGTCCCTTCAACCTGGCCACCCATGTACTGGATGATGATCTTGAACATCGTGAAAATCTCAACGTCGCTTGAACCGTTGTAAGTAATATAAATAATTATTATTAACTTATTTCAATTTTTTAATTAACTAATATCCAAAAAATCCAAAAAATATAAATTACGATATAAATTCATAAAGATTATCAAATAATTAAACAAAATGAATACACAGGAATTTGACTTTTTTTTAAATTTATTTCTAAAAGACAACCCAGAATACACCGATGTTTTTAAAGGAGGTAAACGTTTAAGACCCATTCTAGTTATAGACGTAGCAGACAATATAGATCCAACCTGGCGTTCTAGCCAAGAAATAGCCTATAAAATCCGCAGTTTCGCCCTAGCATTAGAACTCATTCATTGTACTTCTTTAATTATTGATGATTTACCATCAATGGATAATGATACCTACCGAAGAGGTCACTTAACATTTCACGCAAAACACGGGCGGCAAGCATCATATGTAATGGTCTATAATTTACTCTGTTTAATCAAAAAAATAATCTGGAAAAATGACGATATGACCGAGGAATACATTGATTTTGAGGAATTAATCAACGAAGAGTTAAATAATCTGGTTTTAGGACAAAAATACGATTTAGACCCAAAATGGTCACCCACAAGCCAACAATCTAGAACACTTAAAATCGCGGAACTTAAAACAGCCTCCTTATTCAAACTAGCATTTCTAGGACCTTTTTATTTATTAAAAAAAACTGAAAAACCCAATAATCGTTTTTCCAAAGATGTATTATCTAGAATGGGTCTAAATTTGGGTATGGCTTTTCAATTAAGTGATGACTATTTGGATATTGACAACGGTACTGATAATGATAAAAATAATTACGGGCTAGAGACGTCAATAGATACACTAGAAAACAAATATATTGATTATACACTTTTATTATTGACCGATTTGAAGGAACTAGAATGGAATGATAATTCAGTTATTTATAAAATCATAGATTTAATGAATGATAGATTTGAGACAAAAAAGAAAAAATAACTTAGATATATAAAGTAAGAATGGAAACTACAATATCCACATCCTCATCCACATCTTCATTAGTCAAAGAATTAAAGGAACGTTATAATATCACCGAAATTATCAATTCTAGATACCAAAATAATGAAGATATTAAGAATTTTTATGAGCAATATTATATCGCGATTGAAAAAATGGAGGAACTCGGCTTTAAAATATGGAAGATGTTTGGTGATTTATGGAAAGAAGAAAAACAATCACTTATAATAAATATCTTGTCATTAATCTTGTTCCTAGAAAAGGAATGTTTAAAGGCCAAACGCATCGTTTTAAATATTGTCAAAAGAAATAAAAATAACACCCAAATCATAAAAGACAAAGAATATCTTTTGAAGTTGATTGATAACCATTATCAAACTTACAATTCTAGATACAACTTTATTGATATTAACATAAATTATGAACAAATAACAGAAATTTATCAAACTAATCGTGAAAAATTCAAGGAAGAAGTTGAAAAAGAAATGGAAAAATTAAACAATCAAAAGAAAGAAGTATAACATTTTTATGTTTATTATTTTATAATTATAATTTTTATTTGGATTTGGATTTGAATGACAAAACCGATTGAAACTGAGTTTTATGATTTATTAAATGTTAAATATGATGCTTCCGAAGATGAGATTAAAAAATCTTATTTGAAAGTCGCACAAAAGGAACATCCCGATAAATGTCCTGATCGTTCCCCTGAAGGTATCAAACGTGCGACTGAGAAATTTCAATTAATTAATTATGCTAAAAAAGTTCTAACTGATAGTAATACAAGAGCCATCTATGATAGACACGGTAAAAAAGGCTTAGAGGAAGGTGGTGGAGGGGGTGGTGGTGATCACGAAGGTATGAACCCATTTGACATTTTTCAACAAATGGCAGGTGGTTTTGGTGGTTTTCACCAACATATGACCAATCAAAATATGAAACCACCTCCAACTAAACACAATCTGAATGTTTCTTTAGCTGATTTATATAATGGCAAGGAATTTACTTTTACCGCCAATCAACTAGTTAAATGCCAAACTTGTAAGGGTCTAGGTGCGAATAACCCAGATGCTATTAAAAGATGTTCCGGATGCAATGGTAAAGGTCAAACTGTGCGATTAATCCAGGTTGGTCCTGGTATGATGCAACAGATTGTTCAACCTTGTCAGAATTGCCAAGGTAAAGGTAAACACGTTCCTAATAAGAGTGATTTATGTTCATCTTGTAAGGGGGAAAGAGTTAAACGTGCTGATAAACAACATACGGTATATGTTAAACCAGGTATGAGTTGGGGGATGGGTTTTCATTTGGTTAATAAAGGTAATGAACATCCGGAGACTGACCAGGTAGGTGATTTTGATGTTGTTTTAAGTGAAATATCGGGATATAATCCATCGGAATTAAAGCGAAATAATGATAATTTAGAAATGAAGGTTGATTTGTCTTTATTGGAGGCTTTATGTGGTTTCAAATTGGTTATTTGTCATTTGGATAAACGTAAATTGGTTATTAATCACGAAAAGACAGATGCGATAATACAAACCAACCAAGTAATGAAAATTAAGGGTGAGGGGATGCCTTGTATGAATAATCCGATGGAGAAGGGTGATCTTATTATTCACTTTAATATTGTGATGCCTAAACAACTGGATAGCCAACGTAAAGATATTTTATTTAAGGTTTTGCCGAATGTTAAACGGGTTAATCCGGAAATTAATAAGGAAACTGATACGGTTGATGATACACATAAATTAGAAGAATGCACTAAAGAAGAAACTCAACGACACCACCCACAACACAATCAACATCATTCACAACATTTTGAAGATGATGAAGGAGGTCATTTTCAACCTCCACAAGGCGTTCAATGTGCACAACAATAATCATTAGTCAATTCAGTTTTTAGTTGTATTTTTACTTGTATTTTTCTTTACTTGTATTTTTCATTTTTTTAAGGTGTGTTTATTTTGTTATAAAATAATAGCAACATAATATAAGCTGAGTAATAGATAAATAAATCAGTAATTATATTTATAATGGAAATTGGAAGTATTACAACAAATGTATCAAAAATCAAAGATATTGTTGATATGGAAATCAATAAATTTCTTAATTATTTGGTATCTGAGTATAAATTAAATATAAACTGTAATGATGTTATAGAAAAAAGAAAAAGAGATCTAGAACCGGTTGATTTATCTGATTTATCTGATTTATCTGATTTATCTAATTTATCTAATTTATCTATTTTGGGTAATGAAATTGAAAATGAAAATGAAAAAACACAAGAAAATAAAAAGAAAAAACGCCCGATTGATCCAGCCGATTATTGTTTAGCTAGAAAACCTAATTTGAAACAATGTACCCGGATAAAAAAAATAGATTGTGATTATTGTGCTAGTCATCAATATAATAGACAATTTGGTAGAATAGACCAAACGGTTGAAGATAAAAATATTAATTCTAATAAATTGAAAAAAAATCACTTTAAAATTAAAGAAAAATCTAAAATTGTTAAATTGAGACCTGTTAAAATTGATAATAGTGATTATTTTATTGATGATAATAATAATTTATATGTATATTTAAAAGAACACGCGAAATACAAATATATTGGTCCTATGATAGACAATAAATTGACAATAAATTGACAATAAACTAAAAATTGAATTAAAATAATTTAAAGAAGTAATGATAACATTAAGATTAACAATTCTAGAAAGATGAGTACGTCAAAAGATAAAAAGGTAAAAAAAAGTAAGAAGGGGGAAAATACGATTAAGTTGGTTTTTCCGGAGAATCTTATAAAATCATTGAATATAATGTATGAAAAACAGAATCACGAATTAATGAAGGTAATTTCCGATGAAAAAATGATTAATTACCAAGATTTATTACAATTTATATACGACCAAGATTATGTTATTATTCCTTTGGATAAATAAAAATAAATAACACCTAAGTCTTGGTTTGTTTTATTTTTTGTTGTTTTTTCTTATGAAAGAGTAAAATGAATACTGATTTTATTTTAATCGTATTAATAATATTATTAGGGTTACCTTTAATAAATTATAATTTTAAAATAGTATTTATCATAATTTTGGCTTATTTATTCTTTTATCCGGATCATCGTCAATTATTGTATGACAATATTGGAATTGATAAAATGACGAAAAAGACCGATGATCCTAAACAAAATTTTAATAGATTGAGTGGATTATTATTGGAAGGTAAAAATATTATTAAAGAGCTCAAACAATATAAAACATCTAATCTAGGTGTTTATACATCGATCAAGTTATCTTGGAAAAAAATAGAAAAAATATCAACAACAATCATAGAAAATCCGTCAATTACTTATCCACATCATTTATATTCAATATTAAAGGATAAAAGACAATTAATATTAGACCAAATGGGTGCATTGATTGTAGGTATTAAACCATATAATCTCAAAGAGTTATCATCTAGCTATGAAAGAACACTCCCATTGGATGTTCATATTAGAAGTCTTATAAGAAAAATAACGATTGTGATGGATTATATTTTAGAAATAATCCAAACTAATATTAATCATAAATGGGTTTTAAATCCTAGCACTGAAATTAGTCCAGTTGATATTGATTTTCACAGCCCAGAACCGTATAATAATAGAGATAATTTTTCTTTATAAATATTATAAATATAATAAATATTATAAATATAATAAATATTATAAATATAATAAATAGAACAAATAGAATAAATAGAAGCAATGTCAGAAAATATACCACCACCAAATCCAACTGCTTTACTTTCAGGAACACCATCAGCGAGTCCACGTCCACTTTCAGGTTTACCAACTGCGAGTCCAAGTCAGCTTTCGGGAGCACCAACTTTAGGTCCAGCTCCTTCATCTCCTATAATACCTCCATCACTGACAAATAATTCAAATCAATCTACAAATTCTGAATCTATGAAACCAAATAATGTTAATGTTAATATGACACCATCTGAAAATACAAATTACGGAACTAATCAGGCTTTAGAAAATCAACCTATGAATAATACTGGAATGAATAATACTGGAATGAATAATACTGGGATGGAAGGAGAACCAGGTGAAGACGAAGACTTAATATTACAGTCTGATGCTATCCATAGAATTCCTGAATTGGAATTATCTGGGAGAGGAAAAAAAACGGCATTAATAGTTGTTAATGTTCAAAACTGTTTTTTTCGTGGTGGAGCAATGGCAATGTTTCCATCCGAAAAAACATCAGAAGATATAGAAAAGGAAAAAAATCTGATTCGTCGGATTAATAATTTAATTGGATTATATGAAGAAGACGAGGATTATTTTAATGCCGGTCTAGGTGGTTCTCCAGTTATAAAAGGTGAAATCAATGTTAAAACCGATCCATCAACTGGTATGAAACATCTAGATGGCACATATCCAACCGGTTCCAGAAAGAAATATTTTTTTGACCATATTGTTTATACTCAAACCGCATTCCCTGCGGATCATCATACTTTCGCGAGTTATCATTATTTAAGAGAGAAAAAGCAACGTATCAAAGACATTATGGAAAGTCAAAGTATAAATTACGAAGACGCGCATAAAAAAATCACCGATGATCAATTAGACAAATATTATTGGGGATTTGTCAATACTAATTTTGAAAACTCTGGTATGATACAATATGACGAAGAAACCGGAAGTAAATTATGGCCCGACCACGCTTTATTAGACGGTACTGACGTTGTTATTGAAAATAAAAGATGTTATCGGGGAATTGATTTTCACCCGAGACTTAATCTAGCACCTTTATATTGCCCAAATCAAAACCTAAACCCACAGGTCTATATTAATCCACCTGTGTTTGATGGTCGCGGGAAGGTTGTTTGGTTACTCGGTGATGACCAAACCAGTCCTCGTTCAGCTTTTCTTAATAATATTAATCAATCAACCGGTTTATTAGAATACTTACAGGACAAAAACATTGAAGAAATATATGTAGTGGGGATGTTTCGGGATATGATGGTTGAGGCAACTGCGGTTGATGCCGCCGCCAATGGTTTTCCAACTGTAAATTTGGTCTATGATGCGACATTACCTTTTAATATTCCGACTAATAATACTGGTGTAAATAACAAAATGTATTTCAGAAATATCGGGGAAATCAATAAATATTTAGATTTAACTAATGATGTATCGTCGGAAACTAAATATTATGACTATTTACGTGATAAAAATATTTGGGCACAGAATATTGAAGCCAAAAATGTTCGTCTCATTAATTATCAAAATATTATTGAAAATATTAAAGTTGGTAAAGAAGAGTTCAGCTGCGGTCTAACAGAAGATGATTTAATCAAGACATTTGATATTTTTCTTAAAACAAGCACATCAACAAGTCGTGGTGAAGGTATTATTGTATAAAATAATCATTTTTTTATCATTTTTCTTTTTATCATTTTTCTTTTATCATTTTTCTTTTATCATTTTTCGTTTTTTGTATTACTTTTTTCTTTTATTTATATAAAATCAAATATATCAAAAAATGAGTTATATTTCTAATGGATGTAATGACTGTTCTTCAGTTGATTTTGGTGGCAATAGTTTATTAGGTGGTATGGGAGGTGGTATGGGAGGTGGTATGGGTGGTGGTTTTGAGGTACAAAATAGCCAATATATGTATCAACAACAAATGCCTCAACAAATGCCACAACAAATGCCTCAACTCCCCCAACAACTTCCTCAACAGGTTCCTCAACAACCTAAAGTACAAATGATGGCTCCTGTTAAAGTTCAACAACAAGCGCAACAACAACAAGTTAATGTTGTTGCTCCTGTTCAACCAAAACAACAACACAACCAATCACTCACTGGTGTTCTAGGTAATTACTTTTACGACAATGCCTTTACAATTACAATTGCCTTCCTTGTGGCTAGTGCTTGGCATACAACTATTAAATACTATATTGACCACGCGATTAAATTTAGCGGTGGTACACCCACATATTACATTGCGTATGCCGTTCTTGTAACAATCGCCGCTATTTTCTTAACATCAGTTAAACATTAAACGTTAACAACCATCTTTGCTTTATTTTATTTTTGCTTTTTATCTCAATAACTTTCACTTTTTTTCTTGAAAAAAAGTAAATGGAACACGAAAAGGAAAAAGATACCAAAGAATTACTGAAACTGATTACGGAATGTTTAAATGAAATGGTATTAAACGATGATTTGAAGTCAATAATGCATTTTATACTTATTAGATTGATTAAACTGACCAATAATAAGTATGGATTTATTGGTGAAATCAGGGAAGATAGATTTGGTAAATCATTTTTGCGTCAACAAACAGTTATTAATTATAACACTCAAAATTCATCTGGTAAACTTAATAAAATAAATGAAAATGAGATAGATCGTAGGGGGTCAATTAACATTGACACTGATTTGGATATTTATAATTATGAACCATTATTTGATTTAATATATTCTAGTAAAAAACCAATCATATCAAATAATGTAAAAAAAGATATCAGAAGAAAACAAAAACCAGGTGACACCGTCATTCATCCAGAATTGGATAACTTCGTTGGATTCCCTTTAATATATTGTGATGAAGTGATTAGTATATTGGTTTTGGGCAATTATGAAAGAAAATATGATGATAAATTTATAGAATTAATCAATCATATCATACCTTTAATTAATAATATAATAATCAGTTATCAAAAGAAAATTAGTATTATTTATCAGAAAAATCTGTTTATATCAAATATGAGCCACGAAGTCAGAACACCATTAAATGGTATTGTTGGTATGGGTCAAATATTAATGGACACTAAATTATCGGAAGAGCAATTAGGTATGGTTCATACAATTAATAAATGCAGTTTACAATTATTGGCTTTTATCAATGATTTATTGGATTTTTCACATATTTCGGATGGTAAAATAAATTTTGAAATCAAAGAGTTTAATTTGGAGGAATGTTTAAATTCGGCGATTGAATTGTTTCAATTAGAAATTAATGAAAAAAAAATTTCATTAACCATTAATTATGATGCTAGATTACCCAAAAAAATCATACACGACCGCCAAAGAATACAACAGATAATCGTTAATATAATGTCAAACGCAGTCAAATTTTGTGATTTAAAAGGAAAAATAATGATTAATCTTAAAATAGAAAATATTGATGGGACCATCCAAGATGACAATGGATTTATGTTACATTTAATAATAACAGATGATGGATGTGGTATTTCCGAATCTGATTTGATAAAACTAAAAAAGATTTTACAAAATCAAAATGAAATGTCTTTTACTAATAATTTTGGTTTAGGATATGGATATGGTAATGGTCTAGGATTACCAATTAGTAATTTTTTAATACGTAAAATGAATGGTATTCTAGATGTAACAAGTAAAATAAATAAAGGCACAACAATATCAATAAAAATACCAACTAAATCAAATTACATTAATTATCAATCTAGAAATAATAATAAACAAAATCAACATCAAATTCAAAGTCAAAGCCAAAATCAACAGGTTTTAATAATTTCTAATAATTTGGAGAAACGTATAAGTATTGTAGAGAATGTTATAAAAAATGGATTACTACCGATACCGGTTAATACGATTGAAGAAGGTAATATTTACATTAATAATATGAACACTAAATTCAGTTTGATTATTATGATAATTGATACGATTGATGATTTAATAAAAACATTTGATTTAGAAAATAGAGATTATGATAATAAAAATATGAATAGTAATAATAACAGTAATAATAATAGTAACAGTAATATTAATCATAACAATGATATTTATGAAGGTGAAATAAAGTATTTATTGTATAAATTAATTGAGAATAGTAAAAAAAATAGTGGTAGTCATATTGTTTTATTTTACAACAAAAATATAAAATATGAATTGAGTGTGTTTGATATGATTATTGATAAATATGATATTTCGGATAATTTTAATTTAGAAATCAAAAATATATTAACTGGATTACAAACTCAATCTAAAAACCAAAACCAAACACAACCCCAAACTAAATATGGTAATATTGGATTAGCTAAAAATTATCTTAAGATTTTAAGTGTTGAAGATAATTTTTCAAATCAAAAAGTAATTAACAAAATGCTAAATGAATTAGGTGTACATAGCAATGCGATAACGAATTTGTTTGATGGTGTGAAATTTGTTGAAAACCTTGAAAAAAAAAATGTATATGATATTATTTTTATTGATTTAAAAATGCCTAGATTGAATGGTATTGAGGCAGTTAAAGAAATACAATCTAAAAATTTGAAGGAAAAGGCTTTTTTTGTCGCTATTACCGCAACCGTAACAGAAGATACAATTAAAGAATGTTTCAAAGTCGGAATGGACGCATTTATATCAAAACCAATCCAAATTAGTGATTTATCAAATATCCTAGAAATTGTTCTCAATAAAAATGTTGATTGTATATAATATCATATCATCTATAAATTTCGTTCCAATTGATATCTTATATTTTTTTTTAAAATTTCCAAGTTTTTAGGACTAAATTGTTCTAAATTAACAACACTACTATTATTGTTAGTATCATATTTTCTAAAAGATGATATTCCAGGATACATCAATGTTGATGGTTCTTCTAAAAAATTAGTTCTTTCTTGTAAAAACGAAATAGTTGGACTGATTGGACTAGCATTTACAATTTGTAGATTAACATTTTTATTATCATCATTTTCCGTTGCCGTTGGTGTTGTTGCGTCATTTGGTATTGATGTTGTTGCATCATTTGTCATTGCCGTTGTCGTATCATTCCCTTCATCTTTTTGTTTCTTGTCTTTTTTGTTTTTTTCTTTATCTTTATCTTTATCTTTTTCTTTATCTTTATCTTTTTCTTTATCTTTTTCTTTTTCTTTATCTTTTTCTTTATCTTTTTCTTTTTTATTTGTGTCTTTATCTTTTTTGTTTTTGTTTTCAGATTTTTTATTATTTTCTGAATTTTGTGGTGTTTGAGGGATTTGTTGATTTAGTTCTTTATCTATTTCATTTTGTATAATGTTGTAGCTTAGTCTAAGTATTTCTCCTTTATCTATGGAATCAAAATATTTATTCCAGAATAGTTCTTCAATATCCAATGCTTTTTGTTTTTCTTCAGCGATCATTTTTTTTATTTTATCTTTATATTCTTTGTAATTAGTTTTGTCATCGTAATCTAATCCTAATTGTTCTTCAATGTCTTCTAAAATCAATGTACAATTTTTAGAAGTTTCTAGATGACTAGAAGCTTTATTTTCGGCATCAAAAAATTTTACCCATATTGATAAAATAGAACCAATCAATGTTAAAAAACTAACAAACATATTAATCCAATAACGTCCATTATTACCAATTTTATCGGTAAGTGAAACAAATAATGTTCCAGATGCGATTGTCATTATTGTAGTTTGTGGTAAAAAAAGTCGTTTGTGTAATGTTGTATAATAATTGCCTGCTTCTTTGTGTAAATGGATATAAATTTTTAATTCACCCATTTTTCTTTTCATTTGGATAACATTTAGGTCAGTCCAACCATTATTAATCTCCGATTGAACAGCGACATCTTTTTTATAAATGATTTCTTGATTTTTAGCTATTTCAGGTGTTTGCGGTTGTATAACTTCTACTATGGGTGATTTATATAAGATTGAATTCATAAATTGTTCCATTCCTATAATTTATTATAATTTATTATAATTTATATTCCAATTATGTTTATTATCATTTTGATTTTTACTTTTATTTTTATTTTGTTTCAAAAATGAAAAATATTTTTTCTATTTAGAATAATAAACTTTATAATGGATCACGCAAAAAAAATATTTTTCCTAATTGTTGCGTTGGGATTATTTATTATTTCAACAGCAGCCGCCCAAATAACATCATTTAAAGATAAAAAGCCGACTTGTGATAGATATGTTTTGAATACATATATTTATTTAACTATTTCATTATCGTTATTAATCAGTTTGGTGATGATTTTTAATATGATAATGCCTGGTTATATAATGTATGTATCTGGATTTATGCTTTTTCTGATGCTTATTCATTTATTAATTTCGTTCTTATTTATTTATTTAATTCATAGTATTCCAGCGACTGATGTTATTAAGAAGAGATTTGTTTGGGGGTTATTTATTATCAACTTCGCTTTGATATTATTACCTTTTATTCAAGCTATAATTTTGTCAGGTAATGAAGACATAATAATGTCATCAATTTTTATAACTTTTGCGATTGTTGCGTTTTTAACATTGTTAATATATGTCAGTCCTGATTTAATTATTAAAAATACTCAATCTTGGACTCCATATATTTTAATCGCACTAGTTGGTTTAATTCTGGCATATTTGATACCAATGATATTTTGTGCATTTGGTAATTGTAATTTAATGACATTAAATAGATGGTATTATTATTTGGCAGTGATTGGTATAATATTGTTCATTTTTATTATTTTATATAAAACAAAAATAGTAGTTGAAAATTCAGAAAAATGTAAAAGACCAGAAGATGCGGATTATATAAAAGAATCAACTGGGTTATTTATTTCAATTATCAATTTATTTATTGATATTGTATCTGCTAGATCCAGAAGAAGACTTTAATTTTAATTTTAATAGTCCCAACTGGATGGTAATCCATAATCACAAGCGTAAAAGTCCTTTATATTTTGTAATTCTAGGATACCCATCAAAAATTTGATTGATGCAAACCATTCTAGAAAAAATCTATATTTTTGTGTTGTTATTCCACCAAATCTTCCTAATATTAAATGATCAGCATATCTTACGTTTGTTGTTTTTGTTAAATTTAATCCTCCGTCCAAATATAATTGAATAAAATAAATTATATTTAATACCAGAATTACAAAATATAATAACAACCTATAATCTTTATTAATTAATAATTCAGGCGGAGGTCTGAATTTATTATCATCAACTTCTACTTTAACTGATAATGTGATTTGAATTATGATCGCATAGACTAAAATAATAACCGGAATATACCAATAATCAGGTAATATATCTGTAAATGGTGAAATATACCATAACGCAATCAATCCAAGTAAAGATAAAGTAATTGATGTTATTCCAATTAAAAATGTAACAACACGACAATTAAGTTTAAAACATTTTTTAGCTTCCGTAAATAATTTTGGATTTTGATAATATGCGAATATTTGCAATATTAGAAAAGAAACATAAACTATCCATCTAAAACCAATTGACATAAAAAAATCATACATATAGGGTAAAATATTATTAACAAGGTAATTAACTATAAACGATTCCCCCATTTTTATTTATTTATTATCTTATAGTAAAAGTAGAAAAGAAAAGAAAAAAAGAAATAAAATACATAAAGGTGTAAAATGGAAATTTATATGGAATCAGATACGATTAAAATCATAATTTTTTCGGCATTTTTTATTGTTCTTATGTTTATATTCGCAATTCTTAATACATCTTATAAAGATACCGAAGAAGTTACAGATGTACCTCAATGGGGAGGTAAATTATTAATGTTATTATTTATTATATCATTTGCCGCATTAATATATAAATACAATAGTCTATATTTATTTTTAGCTATAATTGTATTAATCACAATACTCTTCATATAATAATTTAACCGTATTTTTACATTTTTTTTACAGATTTAACATATTTTTTATGTTGTTTTAGTTCCTTTAGATATTTTAGTTGTTTTATTTATTTTAGTTGTTTTATTTATTTTAGTTGTTTTAGTCCCTTTAGATATTTTAGTTCCTTTAGATGTTTTAGTTCCTTTAGATATTTTATTTTTTTTTTGTTTGTTATCTTTGATGATTATTAATTCATCTATTTCATTTTCTTTAAATGTTGGTTTTATTTTAAAATTTAATAATGATTTATCATTTTCTTCAATCGCGTTTTCTTTTACTTTTTGTTTGATTTGAAGTTCTGGTCCTTTTTCAAATTCTGATAGATTAGTTGATTTATATATATTATCAATCTTTTCAGGTATGTCATTTTGTTCATTATCAATGAGGTTATTTATTGATTTTTTTTGATTTGGAATCATACTAGGTTCAATATATTTATCATCTTTTGGTTTAATAATAGCTTCAATTTGATTTTGCGTAATTCTTAAAAAATTCCCTGTAATTTTATCATTTTTCCCCATAGCCATACCTAATTTTTGTTTTTCACTTTTTTTTATTTCATTTTTCAGTTTGTCTTTTTCATTAGTTGTATTTTTTATTATAATAGGAATTATATCTGATTGTTTAACATATCCTTGTAAACGCCCTATCATTAGTATATTAAGTTCAGTATATATTAGATATTTATAATATTATTAGATATTTAGATATTTTTTATTTTATTCATTAACAATATCAACAATATCAACAAAATTTACTTGATAGTCGTTTGATGTTATGCTAGAATATAAAAAGTTAGCCAAGTCTTCTGGTAAGTTTTTATTTGGATTTGTGATTTTTTCTTTTATCAAGAAATCTCTTACTTTTTTTTGGGTCATCTTCATCGGTTTAACTCTTAAATGTAAAGGTAAACTATCCACATTAACATCACAATTGATTGTATTCCATTGCGCAGGTGATTTTTCTTTATCTGAACAATAATACTCATTATTCTCATCACGTCTAAATGGTTTTTTTCTTAAACGATTATGATTTATCATCGTTTTACTTCTCTTTGGTGTTTGTTGATGTTGATATTTTTCTCTGAATTCTTCTGGTTCTTGTGGTTCTGGTTCTGGCTGAGGTATTAATATTTCACAAGTCAGGTTTGAATTTTCATTAACAACAACTTTTTTCTCTGGAGTTGCTATTTCATCCTCATCTATAGGATAATCTAAATTAACAATTTTAATATCATCCTGATTACGACGATTTGTATTAATTTGAGGTTTTTGTTGTAATACTGGCTTTGGTTTTGGTGATGGTTTTTGTGGTTGTTGTTGTAGTTTTTGATATTTTGTTTGAAATTCCCTTTCAACAATCTTTTTATCATATTTAAAAATATCTTCAACCTTTTCTTTCTTTTTCAAATTAAAATCTTTTCTATTCTCATTAACATTATAACTATAATTATAATTAATTTCTGGTTGGTGTTGTTGTTGTTGTTGTTTCACTTGTTCTTTAATTTTAATTTTAATAGGTTCTTTTCTGATTTCTGGTTTCTTTAAATTTTTAAATTGTTCGTGTTCTTCTCCAGCTTCTTTTTTATAATTTTTGATTTCAAAGATATTAAAATTATCATTAACCGAGTTATTATTTTCGTTTTCTTTTTTTTGGGTAGTATCAGGTAGAAGCTCTTTTAATTTCTTTTTTTCTTTTATTATATCTATTTTAAGTTGTATTAGAGAAGGATGATTTTTGGGTCTATATTGTAATAAATATTCATATTCATTAATTTTACTTTCTATAATACCAATCTGATATGCCAAAGCTTCCTGATATAAATCTTCTTTTGATTTAGGTTTTCTTCTTTCTAGTTCTTTCTTTTCTAGTTCTTTCTTTTCTAGTTCTTTCTTTTCTAGTTCTTTCTTCATCCTTTCGTATTCTTTTTTCATTTCTAATTCCTTTTTGATTTTTTCTTTTTCTTCTTCATCATCTTCAATGTAAATACCATCTAATTTTATAGATTTAATTTCTTTCTGTTCTTTCTCTATATTCTTAGTTTGTGTTTGCGTTTGAGTTTGATTTTGAGTATTTGTTTCAGATTTAGGAGTGTGTGGTGTCATTAGTTTATATCTTAGTTCTTGGATTGGATCAAAATACGGGTCAATTCTAGGGTTATATTTTATCTCTATTCTAGGAACATCTGAACGTGTCGGTGATTTCTTTTGATTATGATGTTTTAGTTGTGGTATATTTTCTTTCTTTTCCTTTACTCTTTCAATCAAATTATCTAATGTTTTTGGTGCTGATATGAATTGGACTCTTTTTTGGGTTTTAGATACTAAATGTTTTTGCTTTTCTTTTAGTTCCTTTTCTTGTTCTTTCAATTCCTTTTCTTTTCTTTGTTCATTTTCTCTTTGTATTTCCTTTTCTTTAAAAAAGTTAGTAATTTCTTCTTTTTTAATGGATGGTTTATGAGTTTTCTGTCTTTTTTGGGTTTTAGTTTTTAAATCTCGTAAGATATTTATGACATTATTTTCTTCTGAAAAAGATGGTATTGAGTATTTATTTAAAACCTTATTAAATTCGGATATGTCGTATTTATCTATTTCAATATTTTCGGCAATCTTATCCAAATTAATACTACGTTTTTTTCTCTGAGTTTTAATTGGTGCCATTTATAATCTTAAATCTTATTATTTAGATAGAGTATAATTGTTATTATTCATACTTATCAATAAAATTGAAATAAAAAATAAATACATTATATAAAAATTAAAATATATGAAATAAATTATATGACATTTGTTTATGCAGTAAAAAACGGAACAGTTCCTGGAATTTACAAAACTTGGTTAGAATGTGTTAAACAAGTTAATGGATATCCAGGTGCTATTTATAAAAAGTTTGATAACGTAAATGAAGCAATTTCATTTATGAATTCAAATGATAATAATCATAACAATCATAATAATAATATTAAACCTATAAAAAAGAAAGAAAGGGATATTATATCAGATACTAATAATAATTATAGTATCGTAAAGTATTTAATACCTGGAAATGATAATAATGATAATATAGATAAGAATAATCAAAATAAAAAGACTAAATTGGATGATTATGATAAACAGATTTATATATTCTGTGATGGTTCTGCTATTCATAAAAAATATAAATCTGTTCGGTGTGGTTATGGTGTTTTTATTAAATTACCAAATGGGAAAACAATTGAACATTCCGAGGAATTAATTTCATCGGGGACTAATAATTTGGCTGAACTATCAGCAATTTTATATGGTATCAATAATATTGAAAAAATAATCAATGACAACTCACTAGAAAAGGGGACAAATATATATTTCGTGTGTGATTCTAAATACGCGATTAATTGTATCTTGGTTTGGTCAATTAATTGGAAACAAAACAATTGGAAAACAACAAAAGGAACATTAGTAGAAAACGTTGAATTAATTAAAAAAATCATTGACAAATATGAAGAATTAATCAAAAACGGTTACAAAATAAATTTCAAACACGTAAATTCTCATCAGATAAAACCAGAAAATAAAGATTCATACCAATATCTTTTATGGTATGGAAATGATATGGCTGATCAATTAGCTAGAAATGGAACCATAGAATAATTAATGAATATATAATCTACGAATATTATATTCAACTGAATTTAATAAGTTATTTTGAAAAATAACTCGTCTTAATTCAGGTTCCTTTCTTGATTTAATCATTTCGTTAGATTTATTCTTTACCATATTTGAATAAGCAATTACTCGTCTTAATTGACTATATCTCTCAATAACATTTGAATTATCCGATTTTAACATTTTGTTTTTATGATTTAAATTTTTTAATTTTGATTTTTTTGAGTTCTCTAAAAATAATAAAACAAAAAAATTTAAATAAATTTTTGTTTTGAAAACAAAAAACAAAAAACAAAAAAACTAAAAACCACAAAAAGCAAGATTATAAAATCCAGTTATCAATTATGATGGCAGGTCCGTATATTTTCTGGGTTTCATTAAAGTGTCCTGAATTAACCATAAATTTGGTAGCTAATTTATTAATATTTTCTTCAATTTGTTCTTTTTCATCAACTTCAATATAAGCCAAAACAGGTTTATTACACCCCCATTTTTTAGCCATAGATAATCCTTTTTTAACAATTGTCTTAAGAATTATTTTTTTCTCTGGAATAAGAGTAGTCTCTATTGCGTTTTCTTCGTTTTTGGTTTCTTCTTTCTCTGTCCATCCGAGTGCTTTTTGTTTCGGTTTGTCTTCTTCTTCTTTTTCTTTTTCATCTGGTTTTTCAATAGATATTTTAACATCATTTTCCAGTTCAATACCTCCCTTAGCAGAATTATATCTGTATTTTTTCTGACTGATTTCGTACAAATCTTGGTCTGATATTTCACCTTCTACATATGGACGAATAATTTCCATTGAAAATAATTCTTTGCTACCTTTAAATTTAAGTTTACGATGTTCTTTCGTGCTTGATTTAAAAGCAATATAATCAAAGTTATTAACAGTTTTTCTCATTAAATCCGATGTTTCGTCAAAATTAGCCTGGAAAACCTTATCTTTTTGATATAAAATTTCACGATAAGTATCCATTTTATGTTCTAAAGAAATATTTTCATTTAATAAATCATCGGTGGATATCATATTTTTTTTAACATCTTTTTTTAAAACATCACTAGATACTAGATAATCAAAAATAGTGGCTTCTAAATCTCCTTTGTTTTTATTAAAAAACGTATTCGCTTCCTCTTCTGAACAACCTGATTGTTCCATTATAATTTTTAAATCTTCGGGATTTGGAATGAATTTACGTTCAACATTACCAAACATAGCATTAGCTAATTTAACTTTATCAGACGAACTCATTTTAATTGCTTAATTTAATTGTTTGATTTAATTTTTAATTTAATATTTTATTTTTATAATCAAAAATAAACTTAAATCAATAATGAATTATAATAAATATTGAGGAATTAAAATGAACACACTTAGTGAAATTTTAAAAACACATAAACTTGATATTGAAATTCTATTAAATGACCATCAAACAGAAATCACTACTCATTTTAAACAATTAACTGACGAAGTAGAATTACTAAAAGAACAATTGAAGGGACGTGATGAACAAATTCTGAAATTATCCAATGAAATCAAAGATAATAATTTTAATAACCAAAATTATCAGAATTTTTCATTGGTTAGTAATTTAAGCAAACAAATTCGCGAAAGAGACTTGGAAATTAAAACATACACTTCTCAATTACGTTCTGCCAAGAAAGAAATTGATGCTCTTAAAGAAAAACTAGAATTAATAAGCGAAAAAGATGAAATAGAAGATTTAAATCATAATCAACAAACACAGTCAAATGTTCAACTGTACATTGAAGAACAATCTAAATTAGTTGATGAACCAATACACAAACAAGAACAAATTGAAAAAACAATTGAAAAAACAATTGAAAAAACAATTGAAAAAACAATTGAAACATCAATTGAACAACCACCAAAAGAAAATAAAAAAGCAAAAGATAAACCTAAAAAAAATGAAAAAAATAAGGAATTAGAACCACTTAAAGAATCTATTAAAGAAGAATCTATTAAAGAAGAATCTATTAAAGAAGAACCTATTAAAGAAGAAATAGAAAATGTAGAAGAAGAAGAGGAAGTTAGTTATGTTAGAAAAAAACTGAAGGGGAAATATTATTTTGTTTCAGATGAAAATCCACCACAAATATATGAGTATTTAGAAGGTAATGAAGTTGGGGCATTAGTTGGTAAAATGAATAACAACAAACCAGAATTCTTATGATTTTACTACTAGATATACGAATAATATGAAGATTAAACAATAAATGTAGTTGAATAGTATATTACGTTTTGGAGCGGGTGTTGGTATTGTTTCCACCAATGTTTTTTGGTAAATTTGCGCTAATTTTGGATCAACTGATGTAAAATCTTCTGACTTTTTTGTTTTTGTTTTTGTTTCATTTTCTGTGTCTTTTGAAATTTGTTCTTCTTTTTCTAATTCTTTTTGTTTCAGTTTAAAAGTAGAATTAACAACATTATCGTTGTTATTTTCTTTTTTCATTCCAGTCCCGGTTGGTAATGATGTATTTTTTTGATTTGGATATAATAAATCATCATCTTGGTCATAAACATAATCTCCAATTGGTGCTTTGTAAATAGCTGGATTTTCAACAAAATTAGAAGCGATATTGGTGTTTTCTTCAAATTCACCAATTTGATAATAACCTTTTTTGTTCATTTCAATTGGTTGAAATCTATTTTCGTTCATATTATTTAATTGATTATCTAGTTCGGTGTATCCAGATTTATCAATATTATTAAAATAATATTTCCAATACCAATGATTTTCAAAGCCATTCCAACCATCATTTTTATGTTTATCTAAAAATTCTTGATAACGTTGCTTTATTTTTTTACTCGCGATATTATAATCAGCAACTCTTTTAGCCGCATCCTTCTCAACTTCCATTCTTTTTTTTTTACTTTCTTCTAATTGTTGATTATACATTTCCGTATGATATTTCTCCATATCAACTGCCTCACGAAAATTATCTTTTTTATTTGTGTTTTTAACATCCATAAACTCTTCGCTATATAAATTTTGTGTTAAAGGACTATCAGATTGAATAACAGACGCGAAATTTAAACTCATATTCATTCCTTTTGATATTTATATTTATATTTATATTCTCTAAAGAAAAAAAGAAAAAATAAAAATTATTGTTATTCCAATTCTTCCTTTTTTATCTCTTCATACTCATCTTCATCATCATCTTCTAATTGATTTAATTTTTGTTCATTTAATTTAGTAATTAACAAATCTTCTAAATTAGCCGAGCAAATAGGGCATTTTTTATTTAATTCTTTTAACCAAGGCTCAATACATTCCGCACAATAATAATGATTACATAATGTTTTTCTAACATTCTCTGAAATTTTATCTTGGCAAATTGTACAATAAAAATCAGGAGCAGGGATTTCATCATATGAAATTAAAGGAGCAACTAAGTCTACATTTTTAACTGGATTACGAACATCTTGTAAATTTTGAGGGTCATATATATTAAAACTTAATTGACGCGATGGTGTCATACCATCTATGATACCATCTATATTATTTTCTTCATCACCAAATTCTTCATTATCATCATATTCTTCGTCATTATTGTCATTATCATTATCATTAACATATAATGTATTAAAAATAGTAGAATTAATTGATGATGTTAAAGATGAAGTCATTGATAATGTTTCCATTAATAAAGCAACACGCGAAATGTTTTCATTTTCAGCACATTGTTCATAATGATCATCATAATCTTCTAAATAAATATATGTATCACAATATTCGCATTGAACTAATTCTTCCATTGTAAATTCTTTTACACATATTATAATAAAAAAAAACATTAAACTAATTTTTTAATTATTGATTAGTCGGATTTTCATTTTTAAGCTTCTCCAATTCCGAAAGCAAACTTTTATTCTTTTCACGTAACATTTTTAATTTTTTTTTAGCTTCTTCTGCCAAATCACGTTTTTTCTTACGACAACGACGCGCAGATTCACGTGCCAATTCACGACGTCTCATTAAAGCTTCAGCATCTGTTATTTTTTTCTGTTCTTTGGAGGTTTTTTCAGGACGACCACGTTTAACAGGGGTTTTAATATCAACTCTAACACCGACATTACCAACAACATTCATTAGAATCGTATTTTCGGTTTGTTGCGGAAGCACCGGTCTAATAATCGGAATAATCGGTTGAACAACCACCGACATTTGACTGACTTCAAAAGGAGTAATCGGATAAGAAATGGGAGTAATTTGTTGCTTTTTATGTTTGTTCAGATTTTGATGTATCAATTGATACATAATTTTCAAATGATAATCCGGATCATCAAACACGACATCAATGAATGATTTATTACCATAATTATCATCGTAGTAAGAAGCAAGTATAGGTGGAAAATCCATTATTTTTATTTATACTTTTACAAATCAATCAATAATATTCAATTTTTTTATTTTTTTATAATCTATTTTTTAATTATCAGTATTTTTTGATATTACTTTTTTTATAAAAAAGTATTTTTTTTCTAAAAAAGTAATAAAGTAATAAATGAGTAATTCCAAGTCTAAATTAAAAATTAAAAGAATAGATGTAAATCCTAAAAGTAAAAAGAAACGATTTGTATATCTAGATACTAAAAACAAACAAATATCTGATAATGAATCTCTGACTCGTTTTAAAAAATTAAACATTCCACCTGCCTATAAAGATGTTAAAATATCTTTAACAGCTAATAATTATCTCCAAGCAATCGGTGTTGATGACAAAGGACGCACTCAATATATTTACAATAAATCCTTTGTTGCTAAACAATCTAGAAATAAATATTATGCACTCAAGAATTTTGGTAAACATATTACAAAAATCCGTCAAGATATTCGCGCTTTATTATTAAATGAAGCTAAACCAATCACAACCAAGGAAAAAATGATTGCTCTAGTTATATACATATTGGATAATTGTCATTTTAGAATAGGTAATATAAAATATTTTAATGACCACGAATCCCACGGTGTTTCAACATTACAACCAAAACATCTTAAATTCAAATCAACAAATGAACTAGATATTGAATTTATCGGGAAAAAAGGTGTTCTTAACCAATGTGTTCTCAAAGACCCGATTGCCATTAAATTAATGAAACAATTATCCGATGCAACCAAAAAACATAAATATCCACATTCATTCTTATTTTATTATATGAATAAAGATAATGATGATAAACAACCAGAATTGATTAAACCGATTGATATTAATAACTTTCTAGCTGAATATCATCCAGATATAACACTCAAAATGTTCAGAACCTGGGGAGCTAATTATTTATTTTTAGAGGAAATGATTAAACATAAAAATGATTTTATGGAAATATTTAAAATTCATTCACTCAACAGTTCTAATAATAATAATAAAAAATTAATTGAGGATATTACTATTACTAGAAATGAAAAAATTAAGAAGAAGATAGACCGTGAAAGTGAAAAAATTATTAGCGAAATTATCAAAAAGATAGCGATCACTTTACATAACACTCCTACTGTTTCTAAGAAAAGTTATTTGGATAATAATCTGGTTGTTATTTATCTAGAAAACCCGAAAGCATTTTGGAAACAAGTAGCAAATTCACATAATAAAAATGATCTAAATAATCTATTGGTTGAATTTTTTAGTAAAAATCATAGTCAAAAAAATACAAATAAAAGCAAACACAATAACAATAATCAATAATAATATTAATAATAATCATCGGATTGTATTAGATCTGGATAGACCAATCCAGCTTCAATTGAAACACTTGCTATTCCAGTTAAAACATATAACGCACCCAAAGAGCAACTTGATAATTGCTGGGAATCGGATACTAATCTTTCAAATACACGAAGTATTATATCAAGTATTTTATTATAATTTGATAATCCAGATACATAATCAACAGATAAATAAAACAAAGGGATAACATTTTCAAGAGGTATTATATCCATTTTGGCTTCTATGGTTAAATCACAACGATAATTCCAAATATCCTCCATCATCCGATATAGTTTTTTCAATTCTTTAATTGTCATTGTTGAAAGCCATTCAACATTTGTTTGATAACCGAAATTATCTATTAAACTAAATATTCTGATTATCGCATCTTTTCTTTTTTGTTCTGGTGTTAAATCATCCTTCATTTCTAGAGTCATAGGTTTCAAATACTTAATTAACCTTTTTATTCGTATTATAACATTATCAATCAATGGTGATGTGCTATATGGATTAATATATTGATTATTTTTATTATTATTTTTTAATAATTTATTTAAAGATCTAATATCAAAGGCATAATAGAATCCATTTTTATCCAAGAAGGAGAAAAAGAAATTATTTGGGATTTCTAGGATATTATCTAACGTAAAAAAATCAGTTTCATTATTTGCCATTTCTTTTTTATAATAACACGGTCCGTGTAACAATAATTTTCTTAATCTGAATTTTGATTGAATCATACGATAAATATGTTCATATTTTTGAGCTTCTAGGAAACTATCAAACAAGTCTATTAATCTTTGTTTTATTTCATCACTATGTTTGTGTTTGTGTTTGTGTTTATGTCTATGTTTATTATATTTTTGTAAAGTATAAAAAATATCATAAATTGATATATCTTTCAATTGAGGGTTGCTTAAATACTCTTTAAATAATACCTCTCTAGGATTAATGATATCGGAATATTTTTTTAAAATAATATCATAATCATCAATTCTAATTCTTTTATTGGTTTTATTAAATTTATGTTTGCCACAATAATCATTATCTAATCCTTTTTTTGATGAACATTGTTGTAGCTTATTATTTATACATAATAATGCGTTACAATAATTTTTATTATATTCCATTATTTATAACTCTACCTAGAATTAGAGATTTTAATCTTTATACTTTTTTACTTTTTACTTTTTACTTTTTTACTTTTTTACTTTTTTAGAAAAAAAGTAATATCAAAAAAAACAAATAAACAAAAAAACAAAAAAAGGGTCATTGGTCTATTTTAATTGACTTAATAAAGTTGATTGCCATTGTTTTGCCGAGTGTTTCAAATTGTGAAAATAGTTTGCTAAAATCAGGTGGATTTATTTCTGGTTCTGGAATTTCTTTTTCCATTTCTACATCTTCTATATCTACATCAATATCATCTACCATATGTGATGGTGAAGGAGACGGTGAAGAAGAAGGCGATGATGTCATCTGAGCAGTAGGAATAACTGTAATTTTTGGTTGAATTGTTTTATTAATTTTATTCTCCAGTTCAATCTGCTTAGCCTTTAGACTTTGGACTTCATCAACTAGATTATTTATCTTATTACTCTGTTTAAGTAACACCTTGTTTTTATAATTTAAATCGGATACCAATTGATTAATTGTCGCATTTTGTGTTTCTATCTTTTTAAACAGTAATTCCAATTTCTCATTGATTATGTTTTCTTTTGTTCCATCCTTATTTTCCTGACTGACAATCATATTATATATTTTTGTAGCTATTTTAGAAACAACCTTACCCTCTATACCATTTATCGCATCAAAATTATAACCAAATTGATAACTAGAATTCAATAAATCTTCAACCGATATATCACGTCGGTATTTTTTAATCATTGATTTAACCATATTTATGATATATTGTTCATCTATTTTGTTTTCAGCAAAATAAAATTTAATCTTATTATTTAAGTCGTCCAATGTAATATTTTCAAGCAACGGCATTTCATATAAGATATATTTAAAAACCATATTACTAAACTCTTTAATTGTAAAATTACGTTCAATCAAATATTTAGTAATCGTAAAAAAAATATCGTTATCTTTATTGTTCTCTGTCATAATTATTGTAAGTAGTATTATTTATTATAAATATAATTGTTAAATTTATATTAGTTAGATACATCAAAAGAAAAGGAAAAAATAAAAAAGAAAAAAAAAGAAAATGAAAAGGAAAAAAGAAAAGGAAAAAAATAGTAAAAAAAATAGATACTAGAATAGTAAAGAAATGGATTTAGTAGATGAGATTAAAACAGTTTCGGAAGGGGTTATTGAATTAAATCCGACATCAATATTCATAATATCTATCATTGGATTAATTGCTACTCTCACATTCATATTTATTTTCCGAGAAAGATTACAAGAAAGTTATGGAAAACGCATTTATTTATGGTTCCTCTTTCTAATTTGTTTAAATATCATTAATATTGTTTTTATGACCTGGTATTATAATAAAAAACAAAATAACATTATCGGTGATAGAGGACCGCGGGGTAATCGCGGTAAAATAGGAAAAAAAGGTAGTAATGTAGTTTGTAGTTTATGTAGTACCGAAGAAATCGGTATTCAGTATTCTGACAATTATAATTTAGTTGGACGTATTAATAAAACAACAAATGTTATAGGTCAAGTTAGTCTTTGGCGAGGTGCTGGAATGCTTGGATTATGTGCGCTAGGTGATACCATTTTCACGCATAAAGATTCCAATAAATCCAGAACTTATTTAGCCGGTTATGGTTCAAAACCACCAACTGATTTCAAAAAATTAATAGAAATATCTGATGGTATAACAATCATTACATTATGGGAACCAATACCTCCCAAAGATTATAGCTTTCTAGGACATTTCGCAATGGTTGGACAAAAAAAACCCGACCCGGCTAATGTTGCTTGTTTACCCACCGGTTGTTTATCATCATCATCACCTTTATTATATGTAGCATCTTTTCCTTCAATTGATATTATACCATCCAATTCAGCTAACAGAAACCTAAAATTCTGTTCCTTTTGGCGAACTCCACTTAATCATTTTTATTGTAAACCATCCGATAATAATAATTACACAACTAATAGTCTTTACTATAATTTAGTTGAAGGTAGTCCTGAATATTATGATAATCAACGAAAAGAACCTATTCCTGAAAAATATGATGAAATAATTAATATATTAAAGGATAAAGTATCTGTTATATATCACGCACCCCGCGGTCGTGAAAAAGAATTCAACACTATTTTCATTGAGAATATCAGAAATGACAAAGGTCGGATAACAACTATCCAGATACACGGTTCAACTTATAATAAGTTGCTTAAAAACACAAGTTCTTTTGAAAAATACTTGGCGTTTTTCAGAAATTCTATAACATATGTTGATAAATTAAAGGAAGATAATCCGAAGATAGTTAAATTCATCACCGATGAGAAAAATACTAACCGGAAAAATGGATTCACCGGATTAATCAAACAATTAGAAAACAATTCAGTTGATTCTTTTAAAAAATTCGTCGGTGTTTTTGAAAAAAATCCGCAAACCGCGATGAAATTGTTCCAGGATCCAACTAACTCTTTTGGTATTAATACTAAAATGTATGATGATATGACAGTAGCAGAGAGAAAATCCAGTTTTGAAATATTAATTAATAAATTGAACAAAGCCGAAATTGATGCGGTTCTAACTAAATTAAATAGTGTAGGAATAGATGACCAACCAGACCAGGATAAATTGTTTGATATTTTAAATTCAAAAGAAAAATCCAAAATTGCGAATGCTTATGCTACGGAGGAAGAAGTGGATCCGAGTCAAACATTGTATGACGATTTATTCTATTTATTTTCCAGAGGTTTGGATGACCAGATAGCTGCGAGCGAAGAGGATGCGATTGAAGGCGGTTATTATTTATTAGATGTTGAAAACCGACAACGCAAGAACTTTTTTGATTATATTAAAACATTCGTGAAACCTAATTTACCAACTTATGCCTTTCGTAAAAAATGTATGATGTTCGTGGATGTTGATAAAGATCGTAATGAAATTATTAATAATCTTATACAGGTTTATGATTTAATAAGTAATGAATTGGATGATGTTAATAGATTAGATAAATGTGATAATCAAGAAGTTCTAGGTAAATATTATACATATATGATGCAAAGAGTTGATAATCAATTTAAATCAATAGAAAATTATAATGAAAAAATTAAAGACCGAGAATTCAGCTATTTTCCTACGAGCAGACTCAAATGGCTTTTGAATGAAATGACGAAATATTACCAAAAAATAAAGGAAAATTGTAATAGTGATGATCGTGTTAAAACTATATCACAGATAAAAACATATCGCGACCAATTATTATCAGATTTTAATAAATCCGTGGATTTTAATAATTATAACCTTAAATTTAAAGATAAACGCCGGAAACTGATTGATATTAATTTCAAAATTAACAATTCAGATTTTGATAGTTTTAATCTAGAACAATTGAAAAAAATATTACAAATTATTACCGATTATTATGAGGCCAAAGTTAAAGAAAGCAAAGATGCCAAAAATAAATTGTTAAATAATAAAAAATTATCAAATAATACACCAACTGATACTGATGTAAATAATAATATTCTTAATTCTAAAGACAAAAAAAAAGAAAAACATCTGATTGATATTAACGTAACTGATATAATAGGTAATAAAACACTGAAAGATAATAAGATACTAAGAGATATTTCAGGTGTGACAGAACTACAAAGAGATATTGATAGTTACGACAACTTTAGAGAACCCAAAATGAGGAAATCATCAATAGCTACTGATGTTGATTATTACATTAAAAAAAAACCAGAAAATAAGTAAAAATAAGTAAAATCAAAAAGCAAAAAAATAAAAGTAAAAAGTAAAAAGAAATGAAACGTAATTTATATGACGAAGAAACTTTAAATATAATTCAAAAACAAAATCAGTTTAATGGTTTTTTTTATACTGTTTTTAATAAATATTGGCAAACATTGATTTTTGGTATTATCATTATTATTTTAATAGTTGGGTTACAGTATGTTCAAAAAAGATTACAATTCAGTGAAAGTAAAATGATAATTAACTGGTTCGGTATTTTAATTATTGTAAATGTCATCATAACATATACAACTATTATAATTTATCAACAGGTCAAAGAACAACCAGGAGTTCCAGGAGCTCCAGGTGTACAAGGTCCCACCGGAGATCAAGGCTATAGCGATTATTGTGGAACTTGTAATACAGCAGTGCAAACATTTAAGCAAAAACCAGAAGAAGCCCCCATCAAACAACCTCTTTTACCTGATAAAATAATACTAAAACATAAACCGGCTAACAATCCTAAACCAACTAAAGCATCATAATCTATTATGTTTATAATTTATTTTTGTTTTTATAATTTCTTATATTTATAGTTTTTTATCTTTATAGTTTTTTATCTTTATAGTTTTTAAATTATTTTATTATAATAAAATAATAAAATAATAAAATAATAAAATGGATATTGATGTTATGTATAATTTAAAAAGTAAAATATATTTATATTTACAAAAAATAATATTTCAAAGTCTAGAAAGCTATAATTATGTAAGCTCAAACAAGCTTGTTTTAAATGACACTGTATTATTGCAATCTTTTGTTAAATCAAAAATTATATTTCCAGAAATTATTAATAATCCGAATTTAACAAGTTATGATATTACTTGTGAATTATTATTAAATAATTTAAATGATACAAATACAGAAGCTGAAATAAATAGTGAAATTGAAAACGAGACTGAAATATTTTATAATTTAATGATAACTAAACTTTATCATATAGGTATATTTATAGATTTTTTATTGTTAAATTTAAATGCAATATTAATTAAGTATGGATTTACATTAAATTTACAACCAGGCGTCAGTGATTTATTTCAATGTTTAAACAAACAACTAAGTGGTCCAATTTTAAATGATTTATATAAGAGATTTATAAGATATCAATTAACAAAATCATCTGTTGATGGTAATAAAAGTTTCTGTGTTTTTTATTTTAGTCTGATTAGATTATCAGATAAATCAGAACATCAATTACGATTTTTAAAGTTAAGTTATAAAATTAATAATATTACAAATAATGAGTCATTTTCATATTTATGTTGTGGTAATAATGAATATGAAATTGAATATTCAACAATTAATAGTAGATTAGGTTTACCGGAATATATACCAAATTCTTATTTTTGTCTTCTGAAAAATTATTTATTGAGTGAATCATTATATAAATTTTTATCGAAACTTCATTATCTAGGATATTCAAATAGACCAGGCACAATATTAGGTAAAGAGAAAAATAAAAAAAAATTTCTTTTTTTGAGAGATAAAATATATCAAAATAATATTGATCCTATTTATAGAACAAATAATTCATCTGAAAAACTATTTTTTGAAAATACTAAATTTTTAGATACTAGTAGACACCCTAATAAACATTTTTTTGAAGAAGCCATACCAATATCAACAAATAATATGGACGATATTATAAATTTAGAAAAGTATGTACATTCTGGTATATCTGAACAAATATCCGAAATAACTTTTTATATGTTTTTAAAAAATAATGATAATAATACATATATTAGCAATACAGACTCACACAATTCAATAATTTATCATTATAGTTTAAATTCTTCTAATTATAATTTAGCAATTATTAAATATTATCTTACTAAAGATAGATCATATTTAGAGCAAAAGACTGTATATAAATCTCCTGTAAAATATATACCAGGTGATTCTAAAGATATGACTTATAATGATTATCACAATGCCATAAAAGATGTTTTCACAAATTTATATGTAATTGAAGATATAATATCTGAAGATTTACCGGATGAATATTATGTTTATCGTGGTATAGGTTTAACAAATATAAATCACAATAATATGTATGAAAAATATAATCCAGGTGATATTATTATTAATCCCACTGCTTGTTCAACAACCACAGAACTGTCTATTGCTGCTTATTTTTTACTTAGAAATAAACCATCAAATTGTGGTATATTTAGAATATTGTTAAAAAAAAATGATAATGTAATATTTATGTCATCTCATAATATTAGTTATCATTGGGACGAAGGAGAAGTATTGTTACCACCAGAATGTAAATTTAGAATTATTAAATTAAGCTATGTTAAATTAAAAGATTTTAGTCGTTCTTATAATTTAGAAAATATTAGATCTTACGAAGCTTATTATGAATATTTAAAAGATTCACCAATTTTATTAATTGATGTTGAATATATAGAACCAGAATATATTACAGAGCATAAAATAAATCCTGCTCTTTTAAAAAAAGTTGCTAAAGAAAAACCAAAATCTATAAGGACACTTAGAGAAATTTATTCATCTTCATCTGAAGAAGAATCAAAAAGTCAAGTAGCCGGATTTTTTGTAAAAAAACTACACAACAATAATATCCGAAAAACCATAAAAAAAAATCCATTCATCACACAAAAACACATACATAATTCGCATACGAATCTGAAACCAATCATAATTTCAATTCCTAAAAAAACACTTAAAATAAATAGTATTAAACCAAATAAATCTATAACACCCAAACCTTTATCAACAAAATCTATATCACCCAAACCTATATCAACCAAACCTATATCAACCAAACCTATAACATATATTAATCTAGATATCGGTATTGAAAATTATTTTATTCCAAATCACCATAATACATCAAAAAATAAAGGTAGAAGAAATTATTCTTTAAGTGAGATGAATAAATCCACCGAAATTTTAATGAAATCCTTATTCGATGATAAATTAGTTAAAAAATTAAGAGAAGATGTATATAAAGAAAAAGACATTTTTAAAATAAATTTTGACACAGATATGTTATTAGATTTAATTGATAAAATTAATAAAATAGATATATCTAGTGTTAGTAATGAAAATTTAAAAAGTATTTTGGAATATATACAACAAAAATTATATTTAGATGATATAGCCAGTTACGATGGTAAAACAATTACATACTATTTAGCAGAATCATATGATTTATACAAATTATTACATAAAAATTTTACACCATTATTATCCAAATCCAAATCCAAATCCAAATCCAAATCCAAATCCAAATCCAAATCCAAATCCAAATAAAAATAAATTATTCAAAATAGGGGTTATTAGTTACGTTAATCCCACAATATTCTTCTGGATTATTACCATAATTAATAGGCTTATAAACTCCTAATTCTGTGGCTTCATTTAATAGGAATTTAAAATTATCATAAAATTCAGTGTTGTGTCCAACTGTTTTACTGGCTATGTGCGCCAATTCGTGAATAATTACGAACATTAATAAATTGTGTTCGTGGATAGTTTTTGTTTTATCTTTATTTCTTAGACAAATGTGCATCATTTCACCTTTGTTAATTGTATATGACGTGGAGTTCTTTTCGTGTTCCGCTTCTCTAATATTAGATGGATTAAATTTGGTTTTGAGTCTAGATACATTTTCTTTATCTGGGTATTTGCTAGCTAGGTAATTAACCAGAGACATACAATCATTGATTAATTTTGATAATGTATCAGCAGCTTTTTTATTATTTTGATAATCTTGAACGTGATATTCTTTATTATCAGAAGCTATTTGTTTTATTATTTCAAATTTTTCGTTTGATTGATAACATATTATTAATAATGCTATTAAAACAAAAAATAAAAATATTGTTCGCATTTACACTTTTATTAGAAAAAGTTTTATTTTTATTCTTTGTGTTTCATTATTGATAAAAAAATATACATAAAAACTAAAAATTAGAATGTCATATCAAGACCAATTACAAAAAGAAATGTTAGCATTTCAAAATAATTTAATGAAAATAAATAATTATAATGACTACACACCGCCTCCATCACAATATAAAAATAATCAAAGTCCTGTAAAAAGAAATGATATGGATCTAGAATACAGAGATACAATTAACGAAAAAGTTAGCAATATGAAATTAACATTACCTAATCAACAAAGAGCCCAACATATTCTTGATATGAATATTATTGATAATAATCCTCAATTTCTATCTCAAATAAATACACAAAAACAAAATCTTGAAAGTTTAAATTATACTAGAAAAGATAACCGAGATGGTATGAATAATAAAATGGATTCATTGATGTTCCAGCAATTTAATCAATATCAACATCCACAACAACAACAACAACAACAACAACAACAACAACAACAACAACAACAACAACAACAACAACAAACACAAATGACATATAATTCAGGGTCAGGAATAAATCATACATACGACCAAACCCAGAAAAATAGATTTAATGACCGTGATATACAAAATGAAAGAATGCAAAATATGACTAGTTTACCGAGAGCGTTATATCAACCAACCCAAATTTTAAATAATCCTCATCTATCAACTTACAAAAATAGTTACGAAAATCAATACAAATCATATGACGTATCATCCACTATACCTTTAACTCAACAAATATTCCCTCAAGAATTACCGGAACAATTCAAGGGTTATCATCAAAATAACGATCCGTTTTCATTTATGCCAAATACCAATCAAAGTTCACGAGTTAATTATAAAGACACTCACAATGAAAGAATGCAAGGATTAATGCCTCTACCAAGAACTTGCGCCATTCCAAATAATAATACTGATTACTCAAAATCAGTTCAATATCAGACATTACCCAGCGCTAGTGATAGAATGGATATTAATTTTAATAATACTAATACAAAAAATGAAAGAGGAACTAATATCAATAACAAAACAAATGAATGGTTTATGTCTAATAATCTCAATCCACTGGGTCCACCTCCCAAATCAATTTTACGCGATAATAGACCAGTTGATACAAGACAATATATTTGATGTGAGTTAATTGCTCTAAATTTAAGTTGATTTTATCGCATAAAAATTGATTATGAATTAACAATTAACAAAAGATTAACAAAAGATTAACAAAAGATTATATAACAAAATGGAAGTTTTTACGTTGAATATTTACTTCAATCATTTGGATAAATGGGAACAATTATTGGTCGCTTCCAATGCTGAATTTGCAAATTTAAAGATATTCGAAGCACTGGAAACAGTATCTTATCAAGACTTTCCTTTCACAAATTTTCAAATCAATATGTTTAAATTTTACAAAAAAATGTATGAACTTTCAATCAGTTATAATATTGAATGGACCTGTTTTTATAGCGAGTCTTTAAGTTTGAGTGAAATATACGCAAACTATATCGTGAAATCAAAGAAAAAAATCAACATTGACGCTGAAATTGATAATCAAATGGTTTATCGTATCCTCAATATGTCATTTGATAAAAAAAGAACTATTGAGAAATCAGAATATTTTAAATCTTTTTACGTTTCTCACAGATTTAATACACACACATAAAATTAACAATAGGTTATTACACCAACATAAAAGAAAAATGTTGTTTATCTCTATTTTCATTAAAATAACTATATAATTTATGTTTAACAAGATAATCATCTAATTTTTGTGGATTAGATAAATCATATTTATTTATATCATTATCAGATATACCAGCTATTTTTGCTATTTTTTGGAAATGTGATTTAGAAGATTTAATTTTAGTTTTATATGGATAAAATGCTTTATAAAATCCACTATTTATAAAATCTAAATCTATTAAAAAAGGTAATGATTTAGTATCTATTACTATGTCTTTGCAAGAATTAACTTTAACAGGATATTTTTTTTTTATTTTAATTAAATTACTATATTTAGATGGTAGTTTAGAAATTAATTCATCATATGTTTCTTTATTAAATACCCATATTTCACACAAAGCACTAATACTAATTTTATCGTGAAAAATAATTTCATTTCCAGGATAACTTCCATAAATATCTTGATAAAACTTTATAACATCAGATTGATTTGGCATTTTATCTAAATTAAAACTAAAATATGTTATATTTTCACTAATGTGTCCATTATTATCTCTAATATTACAATGATAATTTTTTTGTTTAAGTAATTTTTTACTAAATACTAACATAACTTCTCCAAATGTTTTAATTGGTTTTTTAATATCAGTCTCAGTTATATATGACATATATATACCTGGAAATTCATCTTTAAAATCACTATTATTATATTTATCAATTAATGAACTAGCAACCGCTTGATATTTAATATTTTGTTTAATTCGTTCAATATTTGTAAATAAATAACCTGAATTTATAATATTAATCACATTTTCAATTGTTGTATAATGTGTTAAATAAAAAATTTGTTCCATTTATATTATATTATAAAATATTATAAAATAAAAAATATAAAAATTTATCTTATTTTTTTTAGATTGGTATAATATGTAATAATTATATATATTTTAACATAATATATTTATTATTTTTGTTTCGTGAGGCATAATCATAAAAGTGTGTGTATTCATTATGAATTTTGATTTGTTTGAATAAAGGTTTTATATTTGTAAAATATAATGCCATTATCCCTTGTTCATTTGTTTTACTAATTGGATATTGAATTGCTAAATTTATTAAGTCAGTAAAAGTATTATCTTCTATTATTTTTGTATCATATAACAGTATACCTGATTGAAAATAATCAACATTTAAATTATATGTATTACTAAGTTTTGTATAACACACTTGATTATTTTTACAAAATTGATCTCTTAATTTCCATTCATATGTAGGATATGCATCTGAATGTGCCAATAATGTATTTTCTTTACATTCATTCAAGATTGGTGTTATATCTGAAAAAATATTCATTCCACAATCTAAATAAAATACATAATCCCATTGTTTGAAATATGTATTGAATAAATGCATTTTATGCCATTGAAATTTTTTTGTTAAATTTCTACCATCTGTATTAACTTTATTATTTATTTTTTCAAACTGATCAGGAAACTTAATATCCGGAAAATGTTTAACTATGATATTATTATTTTTAATAAAAGGGAAATTGGCTAAGTTATAATTACATAAATCATCTCCAATAACTAAACAAATACTTCCAGTATATTTGCCTTTTATAATTAATTGATTACACGTATTAATAAATTTAGTAAAATATGGTTTATTACATACAAAAACAACACATTTACTCATTTTTATTTATATTTTTATTTATATTTATATTTATATTTATTTACTATAATTTAAGTTAAATTATTTTTTAACGTAAAAAAAATGTTCTTTGTATGATTACTTTTTAAACAACAGCTTTCCATTAAACAACAGATTTCCAGAAATCATCCAATAGTAACCATGATTTATTTTTCTAACACCAAACGGGTGGTATGGGGACAACAAACATTCGCGGAAACGGTATTGAATTTTGAATGCAGCCATGTGTTCTCGCGCGTACTTTTCTTTTTTCAGTTTTTCACCGTCAAAATAGTACCAGCCAGCGAGCATATGCTGGTCAACAAAACTACCAGATTCAATGACATCGGTAAACATATCTTCCTCTGTTTCAAAGTATTGGAAAAAAGCAGCATCCTTGTGATAAATCGCAAGTGCCTCTTTCACAGTTAGGTTCTCATTGAGTGTTTCTATGTAAAACCCATCAATATAGTCTTTGGAAAAAACATAGTAGAAAACCGGGGCATCTACTGGAAATTGGGTTTTGTCTTCTATTTTCTTTCTCCAAAAAGTTTCGTGACTGGAGTAATACTGTTTTTTATTCTCGTAATCGCCAAAATTGACGACCGGAATATCATCATATGACGAGAGCCGAACAAGAGACATTGTCAGGAATATATATAATATAATTTATTATTAATTATAATATTCAATTTTTAATCAAAAAAAAATCTTAAAAATCTTAAAAATCTTAAAAATCAATGATTATGATCAAATTATTTTCTATAAACCATATAATTGTAATCACGATTTATTTTTCTAATACCAATTATATGATATGGAGATAATAAACATTCGCGGAAACGATATTGGATTTTAAACGCAGCCATATGTTCTCTGGCTTTTAGTTCAATAAATTTTTCTTTTTCAAATGAAAAATCGTATGAGATGTATCTAGAAATGGTAAATAAATGATGGTCAATGGTCTTACAACTTTTATATAAATGCTGAACTTGTTTTTTAACAAATTCAAATGTTAAATCTTTTCTAAATTCATAAAATAGATTTTGATGATAAAAGATATCTACATCTCTGTATCTATCTAGCAACTTATCAATCGTCGTCAGAGGAATATTCTGATTATTCCAAAACAAATTAAAATTCCGTTCAATTACGTATGAATAATCAACAAAATCATCATCTGTGCTTGAATAATTGATATATTTCATACATTCCTCTTCTGACATTTCTATCTTTTCAAAAATCATATTCCAAGAATTATAAATACCTAATTTGTTAGAAAGATATTCAAGTGTAAAATCCTTAGTATGATATTTTTTAAAATACAAAAACGGTGTTAAATGAATTTTTTGCATAAAATCATTTTTATATTGACCATATAAATTTTGATATACTTTAATAAAATTATGGAAAGTCAATTTATAATTATATAATAGACTAAGTATTTTTTCAGGTGTATTAATTGCCTCAATATTAGCTTCAATATATTCTTCCGTCAGATTCGGATTTTTAAAAATATGTTCAAAATCCCAATTAAGATCTGTATTCTCCAGAATATCAGAAAGTTTAACATATGGTTGACGTATCAAATCTTTCAGATGAAACTCATTAAATTGACCAGCAAATTTACGTCTAATAAATTCAAAAGACATATTTTTATTATTAATCAATCCGTATAAATTCCATTTGAAATCCGGATGATTTTCAACTATTTCCGGTGTTATGAAATCAAGAGTTGAAAATAAATAAACTCGTCCAAGATCCAAATTATTAAAATACTCATAATGTTTTAAGACAAAATTCCAATTCAATCCAGGATGTCTTAATCCGATTTGATTTGGTAATAACCATCCGTTTTCAATATACGATTCCAAAAACTCAAACGAAACATTATTGTTTAATGCAACGTGTTTAATATTTTGTCTAACATCAAATGGCGCACCGATTTTGATGACTTCCTCAATACACGGTATATCACAACATAACCGACTAATGAGTATTCTAAATTTATTAAAATATTTAATAATGAAATGAGGATTAAAACGGAGATTACTATTATATAAAACATTATCGTAATCCAAATCTAATAACAAATCAATTTCGCTATTAGTTATTTCAAGTTTTTCAATTATTTCGTCAAAAGTTTCTAATGTCATATGATTTGATAGTAATAAACTTTTTTCCATTTTATCAACTACCATACGATAATGTCTAATATCATCATCATCAACATCAACTTTTAAATTAATAATATCATAAATTTGTTGTTTAAAATATGAGAACCATTCGGTTTCAAATTGTTTTAGTTTATTTAATTTCTTTTTTTTAGACGATAATAAAGACATAACTATCAATATATTTAATATAGTTAATTTTTATATTGATTCAATTTTTATACAATAAAGTGATAATGTTGGTCCACAAATTTTTTGCTATAGCGACTGTCTTAAATTTAAATTTGGCACTTCACTGTATATTATAGTCCATATTTTAAGTATGGTTTATAATAACTAATTTTGGTATTTTTGGTTAAAATTATTAAAAAAAAAATTGAATCCTTTAGACAATAATAAATAGTATTACACCACCCCACCCCACCCCCATCACACGTTTCGTTATGTCTGCCTTTATCTTTGACATTGTCATCGGCCTTCCCAACAACTTCTCTCTTGAGGCTTTGAAAGCTAAAATTGCGGAGCTGGAGGCCACCACTGACGACAAGTCTATTTACCAAGAGGCCAAGATGGTTTGCGAAGACCCCAAGATCTTCAACATTTACTACGGGTATTACTTCGCCCAAATGAATACGAGCAAGCTGCTCAACAACGCGACCGATGCCAGCAAGGCTGATGCCCACAAGGCTGGTATGCGCGCTGTTTGCGATTACAAAGAAAAAGTTGCCTCCCTGGCTGAGGCGACAAAGAATCTCGCGATTGCGAAGGACAATTTGGACCAATTCCAGTTGAGCTTTAACAAGGTTTGCGCGTTGCTTGACATGTTCAACCAAACCCAGCGCGGCTCTCCGCCTAACTACGAAGCTGCCGCTACGGCTACTGCGGTCCCCAAGACGGCTGCGGCCCCCAAGACGGCTGCTGCGGTTGTGGCGGCTGCGGCCCCCAAGACGGCTGCGGCTGTTGTGGCTGCTGCGGCCCCCAAGACGGCTGCGGCTGTTGTGGCTGCTGCGGCCCCCAAGACGCCTTCGCGTTCGTGGGCTGACGAAGTCACCGAAGATGAAGAGTTCCCGACTCTGTCTCAAGCCGCTGGCAAGGAAAGCCGCTCCAACACGCCTGTCGGGAATGACGTTGCTAAGAACTCGCTCCCGAAGCCGGTCAAATTCACGCAACCGCAGAATATGCCTACCGCTGCCGCGGCGGCTCCCGTGCCCGAGGTTGCTGCCGCTCCCGAAGTGGTTGCTGCCGCTCCCGAGGTTGCCCCCGCTCCCGAGGTTGCTGCCGCTCCCGAAATGGTTGCCGCTCCCGAAGTGGTTGCTGCCCCCGAAGTGGTTGCTGCTCCCGAAGTGGTTGCTGCTCCCGAAGTGGTTGCTGCTCCCGAAGTGGTTGCTGCTCCCGAAGTGGTTGCTGCTCCCGAGGTTGCTGCCGCTCCCGAGGTTGCTGCGGATGCTGCTTCCCCAGTTGTCACGGAGGAAGAGCTCAAAAAGATTGAGAATATGAAAAAGGAGGATGAGTTCGTTGAGGTTAACCGCCAGCGTAAAAACGAACATACCTTTGTCCGCCGCGAGTGCCCGCGCCAACGTATCAAAGGCTTTTGCCCCTTTTCTGAATGCACTCTCGGTTGGCACCGCGATGACTACGAAGCCACATATGAAATGGAAGATTGCAAGTACGGTAAGGATTGCGAAAACAACAAGACGAACAATTGCTGGTTCTGGCACCCGAAGCCCAAAATGTGCCGCAATGGAAATTCCTGCGATTTCAACAACTGCGCCTTTGTTCACCCTGCCGAAATGAACTAAGGTTACCTTAGTTCATTAGGTACCCTGCCGAAATGAACTAAGTGAAAATTGTGTTTGTGTTCATTTTCATTACCAATTTCAAAGTGTTTTGTTATAAAAATAAAAACAAAATAAAAAGATTTTTTTATTTTGTTTTTATTTTTAACCAAAAAGTATTTTGGATTTGAAAAAAAACATAAAAATTGATTGATTATTATATTATGAATAAAAGCAAAATAAAAATAAAAGATAATGAGGTATCAATTTGAAGCATCTAAGTTTTTGTCTCAAATCAATAAAAATTCATCAACAAAATTATCTAAAATAAAAAATCATAAATATATCATCAAAATAAATGAGCTTCAGCAAATCATTCGGTTTATAAACTCTCATAAACAAAAAACATATGAGAGAATGGATGAACAAAACAAAAAAGAAAATCAATTAATTTCCATTGAATACCTAGAATTCTACGATTTTCTTGATGAATTAAATGAAGAACTTCTAGACTTTGTATATTCTGTTGATGAATATGATATTGATTTTATTAACACAAAATTAGAATTAATCCTATCAAATAATTATCCAAAAAATAGTGCAACATATTATATTATGGCAGACTTAGTTAAATCTGATGGTTATTATTTATCACCGACTTTCGTCAAATATTTCATAGATTAAACCCGGCTATCTTCGGAATCGTAGTTAGTAAGATGCACTTGTTCATCAAGTGGGCGAATAGTATTCGTTGTAGAACCAGATTCCGACGGAAAGCTCTTAAACATCAATTCAGTTGACTCTCGGACTTCTTCGTCAGTAGGATATCTATTATTGATTTTATAGAAAGTCTGTTTGAATTTATTCATTTTTTCTTTATGTTCCTTTTGTTCAGGTGTTTCCTCAATAACAGGTTCATTCTTATCCGTCTGATAATTAAAGATATTAGTATCACCCTGGGTTTCATTTATTTTGACTTCTTTCTCATCCGGAATATTATTAAGTTTACGTATCATTTCCAGACGTTCCTCCACCGTCATCGGATACACCGAAGTTGGTTCAATAACATCACAGATTTCCGGTTTAGAAATTCCTTCGGTATTATCAAATTTAATCTTAAATTCGCGGATAACTTTACGGGGGATATCAGGATAGATTTCCAGCAATCGGTCAAATTCTTCTTTGGCCATTGAAAGCATATTACCCGGTGGAACACGATCAAGAGGATGTTTCGCTAATTCAGTTTTGATATTACGATAAAATTTACCCCATTGGAGGGTTCCTACACGATACGATTCATTCAATTCGGAAATTTTGAGATATTGTGCGATCGTAGAAATAATAGCCGCTAAAATGTTAAGAGCACCAACAGCCATCACGAACGCCGCTTTTTTACTTTCTGGAACACGATCTTGAGCGAAGTTAGCCGTTCCAGTAATAGTTGAAATGATAATGACCGGAATGACAAAAAGAGTATTGCGATAATTGTAAATCTCGTGGCTCTTGGAATGCATCAACTCATAACATTGGGCTTTGTCAGCCCAATCACGTAAAATTTGCTCTTCTTCCTCTTTCCAATATTCACGTGTATACTGGTTTTTCTTAGGTATCGGCGGAGTTGTAGATGATGTATTAGAAACATCAGATTGATTCTGATTATCCTTTGATGGCATACTATATATTATATCGTTTTAATGATTATATTTTCATAAATAAATTAAAGTTAAATTGATTAAATCAAATTAAATCAAAAATATTTTTGATTATATCAAAAAAAAATTGAAAATAAATAAATAAGTATAATATTTGTATTAAACTTAAACATTAAAAGCAAAATGGAAAATCGAC